>OINK01000441.1_pt1 | contig 9460 bp, 8 predicted proteins | sample 1585231 | NCBI WGS metagenome assembly OINK01 (sample SAMN02674606, study PRJEB24791) | human gut metagenome, SKBSTL068 | isolation source: stool | host: Homo sapiens | place: USA | reverse complement strand
CGTGTGCTCTTCCGATCTTGCAGGTGCAAGATTACCTGTCTGCCCTGTTATTGCAATTCCTATATCATTAACCTGCTTAACAAATGCTTCCTCAGACAGAGAAGTGTTAAATCCCGGAATACTTTCCAGTTTATCAATCGTGCCTCCTGTATGTCCAAGTCCTCTTCCACTCATCTTTGCAACTTTGCCGCCAAGTGCTGCAACCATAGGTGCAAGAACAAGTGAAGTCTTATCTCCAACGCCACCTGTACTGTGCTTGTCTACTTTAATTCCATTAATCCCCGACAAATCCAGCTTGTCTCCGCTGTTTTCCATTGCAAGCGTCAGGTTAAGAGTCTCATCATAATCCATATTTCTGAAATATATTGCCATAAGAAGGGCAGAAGCCTGATAATCAGGTATATCCCCCCTGACATAGCCATTAACAAAGAACTCTATCTCTTCTTTAGTAAGCTTTCCACCATCTCTTTTCTTCTCTATAATATCAACCATTCTCATAATGCAGACCTCCTACATAATCTTATTAAGAAAACTCTTTCCTATCTTAACCGGTTCTGTGCCAAAAATCTCAGCCAGTGTCTGTGCAATATCAGCATAAGTGTCACCTGTTCCAAGATTAACGCCATGTTTTAAACATTTGCCATATACAAGCAACGGAACATACTCCCTTGTATGGTCAGTTCCCTTATAGGTTGGGTCACAACCGTGGTCAGCCGTAATAACAAGCATATCTGTGTCTTTCATAGTGTCTAACACCTGTGCGAGTCTATCATCAAATTCTTCAAGACCCCTTGCATAACCTTTATAATCTCTTCTGTGTCCCCATGTTGAATCGAACTCAACCAGATTAGTATATATAATTCCTTTATTATCCTGCTTCATATAATCAAGTGTTACATCCATTCCATCCTGATTGTCATTAGTGTGCTTAGACTCTGTAAGTCCCACACCAGCAAATATATCATGAATCTTACCGACTCCGATTACATCAAGCCCTTTATCACGGACTCTGCACAATATATTATCCTCACTTGGCTTTAGTGAGAAATCCCTTCTGTTAGGTGTTCTCTTATAATTGCCATTCTCCCCGACAAAAGGTCGTGCAATAACTCTTGCTACAGCATTCTTTCCTGTAAGGATATGTCTTGCCGTCTCACACATTTCATAAAGGCTTTCTACCGGCACAACATCTTCATGACATGCAATCTGGAAAACTGAATCTCCTGATGTATATACAATTGGTTTTCCTGTCGCAACATGTTCATCACCAAGTTCAGCAATTATCTGTGTTCCTGAAGCCGGCTTATTGCAAAGTATTCCTGGAATTCCTGTCTTTTTAATGAATTCATCAATAATACAGTCTGGAAATCCATCAGGATACACAGGAAACGGATCAGGAGAATATATTCCTGCCATCTCCCAGTGTCCAATTGTCGTGTCTTTTCCTGCAGACACTTCTGCCAGTTTTCCAAAACACCCGATGGGATTATCACAACTTTCAAGGTTATGTGCACCGTCTATATTGCCTATTCCAAGCTTTACCATATTAGGAATATCAAGACCTCCATTAGCCTCTGCAGTATGTCCCAATGTATCTGCACCTTCATCTCCAAACTTAGCTGCATCCCTGGCCTCACCAATTCCAACACTATCTAAAACTATCCATATAATTCTGTTAATATTCATAGCCACGCCTCCCGACAATCTTTAATATATTGTACCACAAAGAATACTTTCTGTATTATTATTTTGCATTTTTGAAAACAAATGTTATAATCACATATACATTGTGTTTTTTATGCAAATGTAATTAATTGAATATACATTTTTAAGGAGAAAATTATATGAGTTTCGAGTTCGTCACAAAGCTTCCTACACCTACTGAAATCAAAGAACAGTACCCTGTACCAGAAGAAATAAAAACATTAAAAGCTGAAAGAGATGCTGAATGCCATGGAAGTTCCTACTTTGAATCTGGCGGCTATGGGTATTGGTGAGGAACATTATGAAGCCATAGAAAAGGTGGTGAAAGAATTGGACCGTCAAGGCATTTCAGTCAAGATAGAAAAATAACAGCGTACAATTAAAAAAAGAAAAGTAATGGGATTACTTGAATTCAACAAGCTGCCGATTAATACATTGGTAGGCGCCGATTGGAAAACGTTCAAGGCGATTACTGCGGGAAGGGAAATTGATCCGGCATATAGAGGAAAATACCGTTTGACGAAAGCAGTATGCCGTTTGCTTTCCACCTTGGCTCCATTGCAGGAAAAGCGATACAGGAAACTGTTGGCCGACAAGCCTTTGGAACACGATCCGGTCTTTATCCTCGGACATTGGCGTAGCGGGACTACCTTTATGCATAATGTGTTCTCTTGTGACAAACATTTCGGATATAATACTACTTATCAGACGGTGTTTCCTCACCTGATGATGTGGGGACAGCCTTTCTTCAAGAAGAATATGAGTTGGCTGATGCCCGACAAGCGTCCGACGGATAATATGGAACTGGCTGTAGACTTGCCTCAGGAGGAAGAGTTTGCATTGGCCAATATGATGCCCTATACCTATTATAACTTTTGGTTCCTGCCTAAGTACCAGCAGGAATATGCTGATAAATATTTGTTATTCAATGATATCAGTGATGAGGAATTGAAAGTGTTTGAGGATATATTCACCAAACTTATTAAAATTTCTCTTTGGAATACAGGCGGAACACAATTCTTAAGTAAGAATCCGCCTCATACAGGCCGTGTAAAAGAGTTGGTCAAGATGTTTCCGAATGCCAAATTCATCTATTTGATGCGTAATCCGTATACGGTATTCGAATCTACAAGGAATTTCTTCACCAATACAATCCAGCCGTTGAAACTGGAGGATATTTCTCCGGAGGCGTTGGAACAGAATGTGCTTTCCATTTATGCCAAGCTGTATCATAAATATGAGGCGGATAAACAATTCATTCCTGAAGGAAATTTGATGGAAGTGAAGTTCGAGGATTTTGAGGCGGATGCAATGGCTATGACCGAGCATATCTATAAATCTCTTTCTATTCCCGGATTCGAAGCAGCTGCTCCGGCTATCAGCCAATATATAGGCGGAAAGAAGGGATATAAGAAGAATAAGTATAAGTATGACGACCGTACGGTCCGGTTAGTGGAAGAGAATTGGAAGTTTGCACTGGATCAGTGGGGCTATTCCATCTAAAAAATAAATGCCCGCAATTCTGTTTTTATAAGGAATTGCGGGCATGATTATCTTCTGCTGACAGAAATCAGTGTATATTATTGGGCTTCGATAATTACACGACGGTTGAATGCCGGAGGAGTTAAGGTGTTGACACCACCCATTCCGCTGATAATCAGATTGTTTTTGTTGACACCCAATTTAACCAGTTCATTAGCCACGTTGTTGGCACGGTCTTCACTTAACTGCTTGTTCCATGCAGCGCTACCTGTATCACTATCAGCATAACCGGTTACTTTCAATTTTAGTCCCGGGTTGTCTTTTACCAGATCTGCGATTTGTTGCAAATTTACAGTAGAGTTGGTAGGAAGAACCGCTGAACCGATCTGGAAAAATACAGATTGAGGAGCCGGAGCAATTTGGTTCACTGTCACTTGTTCTGTAACCACTTCAGTGGGTTGGTTGGCAAGTTGGGCCTTTAATTGAAGGTTTTGTTCTATCTGTTGAGCCAAAGCGGTATTGATGGCATCCATTTGTGAAGAGGTAAGTGCCATGATAGCATCTACATCCGGAGCAGGTTTGAATCCTCTTTGTGGAAATTTATAAGTGATACCCACTGTAGCACCTGCCATAAAATCAGGGCCTTTACTGGTGGTTTTTCCATCAAATTTGTTTTCTGTACCCATTCCGTAAAGTTCCAGATTCAAGTCCCAGGCACTGGCCAGATGGAATGTATTGATGATACCGAAATTGAATGCCAGTGAATTACGACGTGGAGCATCATATGAGTGGGCAAAACCGAAACCTACGAATGGCACGAAGTCGTATATGCGGTCTTCATTATATCCGGCTATCATGTTACTGACATTAAATAAGATGTCACCATGCAAATTCATGTAGTTGAACTTATCCTGATAGTATCCTTCGCTTAACATGTGAGGTTTGGAATATGCGGAAGGTTCACTGGAAAAACTCTTCGACTGCAAACCACTATATTGCAAACGTAATCCTAAGCCGGGAGTAAACCATTTGCCGATTGATATTTGAAGAGCGGGAGCAATACGTTTCTTGAATTTACCAAGATCGGACTGATCGCCGAACAGTACTTGTGCACCTCCACCAACAGAGAAGAACCAATTATCGAAGAAGTGATTGGTCTCTACCTTGTACTTATCCACAGGTACCTCCATTACATCTACACTCTCGCCTACAAGGACGTTTTGTGAATTGCTTTTCTGTTGCGCAAACGCTACAGAACTTAAACTGGCCGCAGCCAGCAAAAACATTAATTTTTTCATACTCATTTCTATTAGTTAATTATTGTCCAGGTTTATCTTCCCAAATTCAACTAAATAACATGAGTGCTGATAAAAAGTTTGAGTAGGTTGACTATTTAATATTTTTTTATGAAAGAAGGCTAAAAAGATAGTGGGTATCTGTGCTGTGTCCGGCATCAAAACTGAATCCTTCCCATTTGAATCCTTTTAAATCCTCAGGATTCTCTATCCGGTTTTTAATGATGAAGCGTGTCAATTCTCCACGGCACATTTTTGCATAAACCACAACGGTGGTTAATTTCCCTTTTTTCCATACCTGAAATTCCGGCGTGATCACTTGTACTTCCTGCTCCACGCGTTTCCAGTCGAATAAATCTTTCATCTCCCCACTTGCCAGATTGATTAGTATTCCTCCTCTTGCTTTAATTTCTTTGATAAAGGTGTCGGTCAGAATCGGCTTCCAATAGTCAAACATGGATATTCCTCCACGTTCGGGCAGTTTGATATCTCCTTCCATTCTGTAATTCTTGATCTGGTCTAACGGGCGGAGTAATCCGTAAAGAAAAGAAGTGATCCGCAAGTGATCCTGTGCATATTGAAAATCTTCAGGAGTAAAGTCCTGTGGATGGATACGTTTATATACTATACCGGTATAAGCCAGTAAGGCAGCTAAAGCCGAGGGAGAGTCCGAACAGAAATCTTGAAATCGCATATAGTTCTCTGCTGCTATTTTGCTGTTCACACGTAAAAGTCGTTCCAGTTCTTCAGCAGAGAATTGGGACATATCAAGTGCATTCTGTATCGCTTCGGTTTGGAATTGTGGTGTGCTGGTAACAGGAGTTTGCATTTTGCTCCGTCCGGTCATTGTTTTGGCACATGAAATAAAAGTCATCATAGGCTAAAAAATAATATTTTCTGGCGGCAAATATAAGAAAAACAGATATATTTGTCTTTGTTATTCCATAATTAAATATTGAGAACTATGAAAATGAAAAAGTTAGGATTATTGTTCATGATGCTTTGCATGGTATTTGCCGTAAATGCTCAAGAATTGAAAAAAGGAGATAAATTACCTGATTTTCATCTAAAATCTGCGGTATATGGAGATGTTTCTTCGGCTGAATTGAAAGGTAAGGTCGTTTTGGTGAGCTTATTTGCCACTTGGTGCGGGCCATGTCAGCTGGAACTGGCTGACATAGAGAAGACTTTGTGGCCTGAATATAAAGATAACAAGGACTTCGTATTATTAGTAATTGGTCGTGAGCATACGGATGAACAGTTGAGGGCTTATAATGAACGGAAGAAATTCACTTTCCCGTTATATCCCGATCCTAAACGTGAGGTGTTCTCTTTATTTGCTGAAAAGTCAATTCCTCGCGCCTATCTTTTCAATAAAGAAGGAGAAGCCGTTTATACTTCCATCGGGTATGAGAAAGAAGAATTTGGATATCTGATGAATGCCATTGCGGAAGCATTGAAATAGGACCCTGTTGATATTTCAAGATGACTAAACTGTTCTCGTTGTTTATTATATTGTCTTTTGTTCTCCCGGTTAGTGGACAGGAAAAGCTTGATTCAGATAAAGCAAGAAAAGAAAAAGCTTATCATTTGACGGGTTCTGTCAGAGAACAGGGAGAACGCCCTTATCCCGATCCTTTGCCGGATGTAAATATCCAACTTTATTCTTTGCCTGATACGAGTTTTATAGAAGGTACGGTGAGCGATAAGAAGGGTGTTTTCCGTTTGTACCCTATGAATCCCGGTAATTATTTAATAAGGGCTTCTTTTTTAGGATATGAAACCATTGAAAAAAAAGTGAATATTCCTGCTTATCGGAAAGAAGTTTATGGAGGTGCTCTGATGATGAAACCTTCCAGTATTGTATTGGATGAAACGGTTATAAAGGCCGAACTGCAGAAAATGAAGATGTCCGGAGATACATTAGTATATAATACCGGAGCCTTTAAGACATCGGAAGGAGCTGTTCTGCAGGATTTGGTGAGGCAGCTTCCCGGATTGGAATTAGACGAGAAATCCGGCAAGATGAATTTTCATGGAAAGGAAATCACTCAGATCTTATTAAATGGAAAGGAGTTTTTTGCAGATAGCAAAGTTGCTTTGAACAATATGCCGGTAGATGCTTTGAAAGAGGTAAAGGTATACGAGCAGCAGTCGGATAAAGAGCAAATGACAGGGGTGTCAGACGGTAAGAAGAAAACGGTGATGGATGTGAAGACCAAGAAGGATTTGACAGATGGATTAATGGGGGACGTTTCAGCTTTGAAAGGTTCGGGGGATATGTATGGAGCGAAAATGAGTTTGAATAAATTTGTCGGAAAATGGCGGATGTCCTTGTATGGTGATTTAGGAAAACTCCCCAGATATGGTAATTTTATCAGTGATATGGCCGATAATCCTGCTCAAATGAAGGATATTGGTTTTAGCTTGGGAACGGAAATAAAGAAACTCAACCTCAATGTCAGTGCTTCATATAATAATAATAAAAGCGCGGATGAATCGCGAAGCCAGTCAGAAGAATATCTGCCTAACGGTAGCCAATATGCCTATAATAATGGCTTGAGTACGGGTAGGAATCGTTCTTTTTGGGAGAATATATATCTGACGGGAAGTTTGAGTGACCGGACGGAAATTAATTTCAGGCATAACATCAATCATAGCCGGTTAAATTCGGTATCAGAAAATATTTCGGCGACTTTCAGTACCAATCCTTTGGACTATGTTTCAGAGCCTTGGAGGGACGATGCAATGATTCCTCCTGAGTTCAGGATAAATAAAAATACGGGAAATTCTCAAAATAAGACGAACAATCTGATGATAGGCAATAATCTTTTGCTCACTCATAAATTGAATGATATCGGCCGGAAACTCTCCATAGAGTTAAGAAATGATTATAGTAATCAGGCGAGTGGTAATTATCAGCAATCGTCTATTACTTATTATCAATTGAAGAATGACCTGGGGGCAGATTCGGTTTTATATAGAAATCAATACCGGGAGTCACCTGCCAGAAATTTATTATTGGCGGGGGAGGTCAGCTATACGGAGCCAATAGGAAAACAAATGCTTCAGGTTTATTATCGGCATGAGTATCAACGGCAGAGTAATAATGCGGTTACGTACAATTTGGATGAGGATGCTTTGTGGGGAAGTCTTCCATCTGGTTATGAGGCAGGAAGGGTGGATAGTTTAAGTGATTATACTCGTAATGATCTTCATTCCAATGAATTCGGACTGCGTACCACACTTAATTGGAGAAAAGTGAGGTTGAATATCCGGTTTGGGCTGTCGCCTCAGAAGTCTACGACGAAAAGCAACAGGGGAAAAGTGAAGATAGATACGACCATTACCGTGTTGAACATAGTGCCCGAACTGCATTTTGATTATGATTTGGGCAATAACCATAATATGAGTGTGTATTATAGCGGATACACCCGGCAGCCTTCCATTTATGATTTGTTGTCTGTGCCCGATTATACTAATCCTCTGAACATAACAATGGGGAATCCGGGGCTGAAACCCGCTTTCGGGCAAAGTATATCTGTGAATTACAGAGGAGGAAATATGGAAAAGCAGGAAATGTTATATTGTGGTTTGAGATATAATAATACGATAAATGATATAAGCCGGAAAAGAACCTATGATGAGAAGAGTGGGGTATATACCAGTCGGCCCGAGAATATAAATGGTAATTGGGGCATTGGCGGGAATATATATTATACGAATAAATTATTCAAGAAAATTTTCGCTCGTCTTGCTACCAATGCAAATTATAACCGGAGGGTTTCGTATGTGCAGATAATGGGAGAAGCCAATGAGAATGATCGTAACACCTCCCAAATGCTTTCCTTGATGCAGGATGTGGAGTTTGCCTATAAATTGGAAGAGCATGAGTTTAAGATAAATGGAGCAATCACTTATCAGCAAGCCGATAACAGTTATACAAACAATTCGGATTACAGGACGTATGATTTTTATTATGGCGCGGAGTGTCGACTGAAGTTACCTCTCAACTTGAATCTTTATACCGTTGTGAGAAGTATGAATCGCAGGGGATATAAGGATGAGGCCTCCAATACGACGCAGTGGCTTTGGAACGGTGAGCTGACTTACAGTTTTCTGAAAGGGAAAAGAGGGTTGCTTAAATTTCAGGTTGTTGATATTCTGCAACAACGGGATTTTGTCAATCGTTGGATGAATGATACCGGACAGGGAGAAACTTGGACTTGGGGATTGGGACGTTATGCGATGGCTACTTTTACTTATCGTTTTAATGATCTTTCCCGTTAGGAGATAAAAAAGGAGCTGATTCAGGAAAAACGAATCAGCTCCTTTTTGAATATCCCTAAGAAAGATTATTTGTAATCTTGCCAGCTCTTTATCTGAATATCCTTTTCACTCATTTCACAGAATGCTTCAATGAAAGCACTTGCCAAACGGGCGTTGGTAATCAAAGGAATATTGTGGTCGATTGCTCCACGACGAATTTTGTAACCATTAGTCAGCTCACGTTTGGTATGGTTTTTCGGAATGTTGACTATCAGGTCGAATTTATGTTCGGCAATCATCTTCATGACATTGTTTTCTGCATCGGGCTTTTCATCCGGCCAGTAAACCGGTGTGGTATTTACTCCGTGTGCATTCAAGAAAGTTGCGGTTCCGGCAGTTGCATAGATCTCATATCCTTTTTCTGCCAGCATACGGCTTGCTTCCAGCAAATCTACTTTGGATTTGGTGGCACCTGACGAGAACATGACAGATTTTGTAGGAATCTTGAAACCGACAGCAATCATAGAGTTCAGCAAAGCTTCATGGAAGTCATCACCGATACAACCCACTTCACCTGTTGAAGACATATCTACGCCCAATACAGGGTCTGCCTTGTGCAGACGGGAGAAAGAGAACTGGGAAGCTTTCACACCGATCCAGTCAATATCGAATGCCGACTTGTCCGGTTGGCTGTATGGAGCACCCAACAT
>OINK01000435.1_pt1 | contig 9520 bp, 7 predicted proteins | sample 1585231 | NCBI WGS metagenome assembly OINK01 (sample SAMN02674606, study PRJEB24791) | human gut metagenome, SKBSTL068 | isolation source: stool | host: Homo sapiens | place: USA | reverse complement strand
TATTGAAGAAGCTTGACACCCTTATCACCCTTCATCAGCGTAAGTATGAGAAGCTAGTGAATATCAAAAAGTCCATGCTGGACAAGATGTTCCCCAAAAATGGGGCATCTGTACCGGAAATTCGCTTCAAGGGTTTTACTGACCCTTGGGAACAGCGTAAGCTGGGAGATATTTCAGAAATTAAAACCGGGCCTTTTGGTAGTACGCTTCACGCAGATGATTATGTCAGTGATGGCATCCCGATTATAACAACGGAACACTTCAAAACGGGTTCACTTCCAACCGATAAATATGGATTGCCCCAAGTATCGGAAAATGACTTCAGTAGATTATCAGCTTATATTCTAAATGCGGGAGATATTGTATTCTCTCGTGTTGGTTCAGTTGACATAAACGCCCTGATTACGCCATTTCAAAGTACTTGGCTGTTTTCTGGACGTGTTCTGAGAGTGCGTCCTCAGAATAAAAACTCGTCGCAGTTTTTGCATACGCTATTAGAAACCGAAGATGTTAAAAATGACATTCGTACACGAGCTGTTGGGCAAACAATGCCGAGCATAAACACTGAAATATTGAAAACCACACCATTGCGATTACCAGAATCAACTTTAGAACAAGAACAGTTGGGCAAGTATTTCCTCAATCTCGACACCCTTATCACCCTTCATCAACGTAAGTTGGAAAAGCTGCAAAACATCAAGAAATCCTGTCTTGAAAAGATGTTTGTATAAAAATAAGTGGTGCAATTTTCCCATAATCAGAAGATGGACGTACCGGCGTTTGTTGTTTGGCTAAGGAGCAACGCAATTTCTCTTGCCCGTTCAGTATATGCAAAACAGGCTGATGAATAAAAATCAAGGCAATGTCAAACGCTTGGAACTGCTGTGTTTTAAAGCTATCGGGAGTCAAAAATCAAAATTTGAGCCGAATACGCAAAACCGAAAGTGAAATTTTCAGCGAACATTCGGTAGGCGGTGGAAAATAGCTGCTGAAAGTGTGCATTTGCTCCTACTTGGGAACAGCGTAAGCTGGGGGATGCGTTTGAAAGAGTTGTACGAAAGAACACGAACAATGAATCTCGGCTACCGCTGACAATTTCGGCGCAAGATGGCTTAGTTGACCAAATCACATACTTCAACAATCGCGTTGCCAGCCGTGATGTGAGCAATTATTATCTGGTCTACAACGGTGAATTTGCTTATAACAAGAGTACTTCGGACGGATATCCATTTGGTGCTGTTAAACGGCTTGATTGGTATGAAAAAGGCGTTTTGTCGACGCTTTATATCGTGTTTGCACTAAAGCACCCCGAAAAAGATGACTCGGATTTTATGACAGTGTTTTATGATACTGATCGTTGGCATCGAGGTGTCGCCGAGCGCGCGGCAGAGGGCGCAAGAAATCACGGCTTGCTGAATATCTCGGCAGATGATTTCTTTGATATTGATACAACTATGCCAGAAGATAAGGCAGAGCAAGAAAAAATCGGTAGACTATTGAAGAAGCTTGACACCCTTATCACCCTTCATCAGCGTAAGTATGAGAAGCTGGTGAATATCAAAAAGTCCATGTTGGACAAGATGTTCCCGAAAAATGGCGCATCGGTGCCAGAAATTCGCTTTAAGGGTTTTACTGACCTTTGGGAACAGCGTAAGCTGGGTGAAATTGCAGTTTTTTCTAAAGGTGTAGGCTACTCCAAAAGCGATTTATGCGAAGAAGGCACTCCGATAATCCTGTATGGTCGCCTTTACACAAAATATGAAACCTGTATTTTTGATGTAGATACCTTTGTTAAAGAAAAAGCTGGAGGCGTATATAGCAAGGGCGGAGAAGTCATTGTGCCTGCTTCTGGTGAAACGGCGGAAGATATTTCGATCGCATCTGTTGTGGTTAAGCCCGGCATTCTACTGGGCGGCGACCTAAATATAGTATCGCCGACAGCTGAATATGATTCTGCCTTTCTCGCACTAACTATTTCGAGTGGAGCAACACACAAGTATTTATCGTCTCTTGCACAGGGAAAATCTGTTGTTCATCTTCACAACGCCGATATTCAAAGTGTGTCAGCTAAATTCCCGACAAAAAGGGAACAAGAAAAGATTCATTTGCTTTTTGGAAAAATTGATACCCTTATCACCCTTCATCAACGTAAGTTGGAAAAGCTGCAAAACATCAAGAAATCCTGTCTTGAAAAGATGTTTGTATAAAAATAAGCAACCGGATTTATTCATAATCAAAAGATAAACGTATTGGCGATAGTTTTCTAATTGAGTTGCAATGCAATTTGTTCTGTTCGTTCAGAACATGCAAAAGTGGACGAGAAGCGAAAAGCAGAGCAATGTCAGACGCTTGGAACAGCTGCGTTTTAAGGCTATCGATGGTCAAAAAGCAAAATTTGATCCGCAAATGCGAAAATGAGAGTGGATTTTTCAACGACTATTCGGCAGATGACGGAAAATGACAGCTGAAAGTGTGCGTTTCCTCCTACTTGGGAACAGCGTAAGGTTGGAGAACTACTAACCGAACGTAATGAACAGGCTCCAATGAGTGATGAATACCCACTTATGGCATTCATTGCAAATGAAGGAGTTGCACCAAAAGGCGAACGATATGATAGAAGCGCTTTGGTCAACGACACAGCGAGCAAATTATATAAGAAAACAAAATTTGGTGATTTTATTTATAGTTCTAATAATCTGGAAACTGGATCAATTGGATTGAACAAGTACGGAAAAGCAAGTATTTCACCTGTCTACAGTATTTTTAAGCCAACAGGAATTGCCGATTCGGATTTTCTAGGACGACGGCTTATCAGGAAAGATTTCATCAATGAAATGGTCAAGTGGCGTCAAGGTGTAATTTATGGTCAGTGGCGTATACATGAATCCGATTTCATTAAAATCGAAGTTACTGTTCCTACGGTTGAAGAACAATATAAACTTGGATTATTGTTGGATAATCTCGACACCCTTATCACCCTTCATCAGCGTAAGCTGGAAAAGCTTATACAAATTAGAAAAGCCTTCGCAGAGAGGTGCTTTTTGCAAAGTCGAAAGGAGTTCGTTATGGCGTTTACAAAAGAAGCCGATTTTGAAGAGGCGGTGATAAAGCTCCTGATAGAACGCGGCTGGAAAGATGGTGTGCTGAAGAACTACACCGAACAGCAGCTGATCCAGAATTGGGCGAACATCCTTTTTGAAAACAACCGTGGCATTGACCGACTGAACGATTATCCGCTGACGGATGGCGAGATGCAGCAGATCATGGAACAGGTCATGAACGCGAAAACGCCGATGAAGCTGAATAAATTTATCAACGGCAAAAGTGTGCTTATCAAGCGTGACAATCCTGACGATAAGCTGAATTTCGGCAAAGAAGTGTCCCTGAAAATCTATGACCGTCTGGAAATTGCAGCCGGACTCAGCCGCTACCAGATCGCAGAGCAGCCAAAGTTCCCCACCAAGTCCAAAATTTTGAATGACCGCCGCGGCGATTTGATGCTGCTCATCAATGGTATGCCGGTCATTCACATGGAACTGAAAAAGAGCGGTGTTTCCATCAAACGGGCTTGCAGCCAGATTGAAAAATACGCGGCAGAGGGCATTTTTACGGGACTGTTCTCGCTGGTGCAGATTTTTGTGGCCATGAACCCGGAAGAAACGGTCTACTTTGCCAATCCCGGCCCGGAAGGACAATTCAACCCCAGCTACTATTTCCATTGGGCGGACTTCTACAACGAGCCGATGAACGACTGGAAAGACGTTACAACGGCACTTTTGTCTATCCCGATGGCGCATATGTTGGTGGGCTTTTATACCGTTGCCGATGGTTCCGATGGCATTTTGAAGGTGATGCGCAGCTATCAGTACTACGCTGCCAGCAAAATTTCGGATGCCGTTTCCAAGGCGAAATGGGAGAATGACCAGCAGCGCGGCGGCTACATCTGGCACACCACAGGTTCCGGCAAGACCATGACTTCTTTCAAGTCCGCTCAACTGATTGCATCTTCCAAGGATGCGGACAAAGTGATTTTTCTGATGGACCGAATCGAGTTGGGCACCCAGAGCCTGAAAGAATACCGCAACTTTGCAGGGGAAAACGAGGAGGTGCAGGCTACCGAGAACACGGATGTTCTTGTGGACAAGCTGAAAAGCACTTCGCCGTCCGATACGCTCATCGTGACTTCCATCCAGAAGATGAGCAACATCAAGGATGATGCACAAAACAAGCTGAACCCCAACGACATTGCGCTGATCAACGCAAAGCGGTTGGTTTTTATCGTGGACGAGTGCCACCGTTCCACCTTTGGCGATATGATGCAGACCATCAAGCATACATTCCCGAAAGCACTGTTCTTTGGTTTTACCGGTACGCCGATCCAAGGCGAAAACCAGAAGAAAATGAGCACCACCGCTACCGTTTTCGGCAACGAACTGCATCGGTACAGCATTGCAGACGGCATCCGGGATCACAACGTGCTGGGCTTTGACCCTTACAAGGTGCTGACCTTCAAGGACAGCGACTTGCGGAAAGCGGTCGCACTGGAAAAAGCAAAGGCATATTCTGTGGACGAAGCTCTGGCCGACCCACAGAAGAGCAAGGTGTTTTATAAGTATCTGAATCTGCCGATGGCAGGCGGAAAAGATGCGCTCGGTGAGGAGATAAAGGGCATCGAGGATTATATTCCCAACACCCAGTATGAGGGCGAAGAACACCAGAAAGCCGTGGTGGAGGACATTTGCGAGAACTGGCAGACCCAGAGCCGCAACAGCAAATTTCATGCCATTTTTGCAACCTCCAGCATCCCGGAAGCCATCCAATATTACAAGCGGTTCAGAGAAGCCGCACCATGGCTGAAAGTCACCGCACTATTTGACCCCAACATTGACAACAACGGCAAAGGCATCACCAAAGAAGAAGGGCTAAAAGAGATCGTAGAAGACTATAACGCCCGCTATGGACAGGACTTCAGCATTCCGACCTTTGCCAAGATGAAAAAGGACATTGCGGCACGGCTGGCGCACAAATTGCCCTACCAGCGCATCGAGCGCACCCCGGAAAAACAGCTTGATTTGCTAATCGTGGTGGATCAGATGCTGACAGGCTTTGACTCCAAGTGGATCAACACCCTGTATCTGGATAAAATGCTGCAATACGAAAATCTGATTCAGGCGTTCTCCCGCACTAACCGACTGTTTGGCGATGACAAACAGTTTGGCACCATCAAGTATTACCGCCGTCCGCACACGATGGAGAAAAACATCGCAGATGCGGTAAAAGAGTATTCCGGCGATAAACCGTTTGGCCTGTTTGTAGATAAGCTGGACAAGAACGTGGAAAAACTGAATGCCCTCTATGCGGAGATCAAAGATCTGTTTGTGTCGGCGGGCATTGAAGAGTTTTCGCAGATCCCTGCGGATATGGCAGAGCGCAAAAAGTTTGCCGACCTGTTCCAGTCCTTCAACGAAAATCTGGAAGCAGCCAAGGTGCAGGGCTTCGAGTGGGATAAGCCCATTGTGATCATCAACGAGGATGCAGATGAGGAAACGGAACTTCATGCGAACTTTGACGAGAGAACGTTCAAAGTGCTGGCACTCCGCTATAAAGAGCTGTTCACGCCGAATCCGGATGGCAGTGAAAATGACCCGGACGATGACGTTCCCTATGCGGTGAACAGCTATCTGACCACCATTGATACTGCTGACATCGACACGGATTACATGAACTCCCGCTTTGAAAAGTACCTGAAAATTTTCTATCAGGAGGGTGCAGAAGCAGAAGCCATCCATCAGGCCGAAACGGAGCTGCACAAGACCTTTGCCACCCTCTCGCAGGAAGAACAGAAATATGCGAATATTTTCCTGCACGACATTCAAAGCGGCGCAGTGGTTCCGCAGCCGGGAAAGACCTTGCGGGAGTACATTGCCGAGTACATCGCCCAAAAGCAGAACGACCAGATCCACAAAGTAGCTGAAGTTTTCGGCTTGGACGAAAAGAAGCTGCGGGCATTCATGCGTGCAAATATCACCGAAGCCAACATCAACGAGTTCGGACGTTTTGATGACTTGAAAGCCACTGTGGACAAGGCAAAAGCAAAGGCATATTTTGAGGCAATTGAGGGGACAAAACTCATTCCTCCCAAAGTGCCTGTCAAGTATGATAAACTCTTGCGCGAGTTCATCGTAAGTGGCGGATTTGACCTAAAAATGCCGAAAGAATCATAAAATGGGTGCAAAATCACCCTGCTGACCAAGAGCCGAGGCGCGTCCTCGGCTCTTTTTTCGCGCCAAAATCCCAAAACACACCTACTTGGGAACAGCGTAAGCTGGATGAAGCGTTTGATTTTACAGTTCCAAATAATACGCTTTCCCGTGCTGAACTAAACCAAGAAAGTGGTTCTGTTCGGAATGTCCACTATGGCGATGTCCTGATAAAATATGGCTCTGTGTTAGACGCTCAGAACGATGAACTTCCGTTTATAACCGGGAGAAGCAAAGACGATTTCAAAGGTGCACTTCTGCAAAACGGAGATATCATCATTGCTGATACTGCTGAAGATGAAACGACCGGAAAAGTCTGTGAAATCGTCAATATTCAGGATAAAGATGTTGTGGCAGGACTTCATACGATGGTGTGTCGTCCCAAAAATAAAACAGCAGAAGGCTATTTCGGCTACTACATGAATTCAAGCTCCTATCATCACCAGCTTTTACCGTTGATGCAGGGCATTAAAGTTCTATCCCTTAGTAAAACCAATGTTCAAAAAACAACAGTGAAATACCCGAAAGATAAAGCAGAGCAACAAAAAATTGCAGATTGCCTTAGACGTATTGACACCCTTATCACCCTTCATCAGCGTGAGCATATAAAACCGATTTTGGAGGTAAAACGTGTTAAACGAAATGAATGAAAACAACCTGTTCTGCGATTATTATGAGCAGTGGGTTGCTGTATACAAAGAGGGTGCAGTTCGCCCGGTTACATTGGATAAGTACAAAATGACCCTTTCTTGGGTAAAAAAACTTGCTCCTACTTTGAAACTCTGTGAGGTTTCCAGAGTGACCTATCAGCAGCTTTTGAACGATTATGCCGTAGGCCACGAGCGTCAGACCACGATGGACTTCCACCATCAACTGAAAGGCGCCATCATGGATGCTGTGGATGATGGACTGATCGTGAAAGACCCAACCCGAAAAGCGATCATCAAAGGCAAGCCCCCGGTGCCTAAAAAGGTGAAATATCTGAACCAGTTTGAACTGCATCTTTTGTTGAGCGACTTGGATCTACAAGGAAAACTCAACTGGGACTGGATGATTTTGCTGATTGCCAAAACCGGCATCCGCTTTTCCGAAGCTTTGGCGATCACTCCTGCGGATTTTGACTTTTCGCACCAGATGCTTTCCATCAATAAAACATGGGATTATAAGGGGAACGGCGGATTTCTGCCGACAAAAAATAAATCGTCTGTCCGTAAAATTCAAATTGACTGGCAGACGGTGATTCAGTTCGCAGCACTGGTAAAAGACGTTCCTGAAGATAAGCCGATTTTCGTGTTCAAGGAACACGCCTACAATTCCACTGTTAACGATGTTCTGGAACGGCACTGCGACCGGGCCAAGATCCCGGTCATCTCGGTACATGGTCTGCGGCATACCCACGCTTCGGTGCTTTTGTTTGCAGGGGTATCCATTGCAAGCGTAGCAAGGAGGCTGGGGCATTCCAGCATGACAACCACGCAGAAAACCTACCTGCACATCATTCAGGAACTGGAAAATCAGGACATCGACCTTGTAATGCGGTCACTCTCTGGATTAAGCTGATAAAATAATCAACCATCGCTCGCGCTGGTGAAGGATGATAAGAGAAAAGCCAAACCTCAAGCTGTACAGGATGTACGGTGAGGTTTGGCTTTTTGGTATCAGCTGCTCTTTTGATTTTCGTTCATAATTCTTCTGGCTCGTCCGCGCGTGGTGTCCTCAAAGGTTTCATCCTCGCTGAATCGTAGCCAATAGGGGTCTTCCATCAGGCAGGCGTTGGTGCGTTTGACGATTTCCCATGCATTGTAGTTCGGCAGACCCATCATTTTCAGAATTTCCTTGCAGTCCATCCGATTTTTCGGAAAGATTCGTTTCTTTGCCCAAACCACCACATCAACCAATGGAACTTCACGTTTGTCACCGATGAAAAGGTTCAGTGGGAGGCTGTACTGCGGCACGCCCTCATTTGCGCAAAGAGACTGCCCATCTTCGCTTAGGTGTGCAATTTCTTTTTCATCCATCATCAATTTCAGATAGGCCATTTTATCACCCCATGGCGGCTTTCAGGTAGTGCAGACGGTATTTCAGGTATTGACGGATCGCAGATGCTCTTTTTTCGCTCAACAATGCAAGAATAGGCGAGATGGACTGAATGATTTCACTATACAACTCGTCCAAGTCACGCGTTGGCAGCACAGGCTCATCGATCATCTTGATTTGCTGGGCATGGTGACTGCGGAACGGTTTGGCTTTGTCGAACTGATAACGGAGCTTCGTGTCAGTCAATTCTTCATCCGTTGCCCACGCAAGCAGACTACCGCCATTGTCGTAAATAGGCGGAGCATAATTTTTTCCATCCCGGACGATCACATCAAAATTGTTTTCGTGGCGGTCTTCGTTGCCGATAAAGGCGTCAAATGCCAGCATTTGATAAAGCCACTTCTTACCATATAGTTCTATCGCATACTGGAACAATGCTTCCGGTGAAGCGGCTCGACCGCTGGCAAGGAAATGGGCATCAGCCAAGTCTGCAAAATGATACAGCTGTTCATCGTCCGTTGTGAACTTGGGGCAGACGCTGACCACATCGCAGGAATAGGTCTGAATGTCGGGAAAGAGTTTGGCAGGCATCAACGTATATTCTACATGGGGCAAATTCAGCACCTGTGCAATCAGCGATGCCATCACCTCAGAATACGGCTCATACCCAGCGGTTCCGGCCTCTGTGATGGAGTTGCCCTTGACCATAACAAGCTGATCATCTACATGATACCAGCCCTTTGAGAGCATTCCACGGCTCGTCCGTGTTTCACGCTTTTCAACCAACTGGATTTTTGCAGGGACTTCAATTGGGCTCATGGTATCACGCTCCTTTGCTCCATTATATCATGTTTGGATGGATAGACAAGGTAAACTATGGTCAATAGCAAAAATCAAAAAATCAAATTGTTTTTTGAAATTTGAAGTAGAAAAGTCAAATCAAATATGAAATTTCGATAGAAACATTAAATTTTTCGCTCAATAAGTGAAATGAACGCTCAAAAAAATGAAATCCAAACCACAAAAGTGAAATTTGATGGTTGAATACTGAAAAAGTGTTAAAAAGATTTTAATATTCTAAATTCGACTTGAACTGTTTTTTGCATATCGTCCTTGCAGATAGCCCTTGGAGATGTTCTCACCTTTCCGGGGAGAAAACTCGGTCAGGGCGTAAATATCGGTCTGCATGGTCTTTTCGTCCTTTTCGGCAAACCAGATCTGAT
>OINK01000432.1_pt1 | contig 9557 bp, 8 predicted proteins | sample 1585231 | NCBI WGS metagenome assembly OINK01 (sample SAMN02674606, study PRJEB24791) | human gut metagenome, SKBSTL068 | isolation source: stool | host: Homo sapiens | place: USA | reverse complement strand
GTCGTGCCGAGGTTGCGCATCACGCTGACCCTCACGCTCCCGTCGCGGACACCCCGGTCGAGACGAACGATCCCCCGCGCCGCCGCGAGCAGCAGGCCGTAAGCCAGTTCCGCCGTCGGCTCGACCACCGGGTCGGGCGTATTGGCGACCACCACGCCCCGCTCGGTGGCATAGGCCACGTCGATGTTGTCAGTTCCCGTCCCGAAGTTGGCCACAATCCGCAGACGGGGCGAGCGGTCGATCACTTCGCGCGTCACCCGGAAAGCCTGCGTGGGAATCAGCCCGTCGATATGCGGAAGAAACGGAGCCGCCGTTTCGGGGGTGAACGGCGCCCTGTCGGGCCGGATCACCTCGCATTCGCGCTCCAGTGCGGCGAACGATTCGTCGAAAAGCCGACTCGTAATCAGAATCCGGGGTTTCATCGCGTCAGACGTTGCGTTGCGTGGAGGTGAGGCGGGACAGCCGTTCCACATCGCTGCCCGAAGGATTCTGGAATACCCGCAGATCGAAGGTCGGCACCACGGCCAGCACATGGTCGAACACGTCGGACTGGATGCCCTCGTAAGCCACCCATTCGACCGTATTGGTAAAGAAATAGAGCTCCATGGGCAGACCCGTCTGGGTCGGCTGCAACTGTCGCACCATCAGCGTCATGTTCTTATTGACCGTTTCGAGGTCTTTGAGGTAATTGACCAGGTAGGCGCGGAATACCCCCAGGTTGGTCTGGTGCATCCCATCCACTCCCGACCGTTCGGGCGGGATGTTGTGCGCGGCATTGTACTCCGCCACCCGACGCTCGGTCTGCTCGATGTACTCCTTCAGCAGTCCGATCCCCCGATAACGGTCGAGCATATCGCTATTGCAGAATTTTACGCTGGCCATATCGATATTGACCGACCTTTTGACGCGGCGTCCGCCCGAGGCACGCATCCCCTCCCAGTTCTGAAACGAGTCGCTCACCAGCAGGTAGGGCGGCAGCGTGACGATCGTATTGTCCCAGTTGCGGATCTTGACCGTGGTGAGCGACACCTCCTCCACCGTGCCGTCGGCCCCGTATTTGGGCATGGCGATCCAGTCGCCGACCTTGAGCATGTCGTTGGCCGAAAGCTGAATGCCCGACACGAAGCCCAGGATGCTGTCCCGGAAAATCAGCATCAGCACGGCTGCCGAGGCGCCCAACCCCGTCAGCAGAATCGCGGGCGAGCGGTTGAGCAGGATCGAAATAATCAGGATCGTGCCGATCAGATATACAATCCCCTGCCCCGTCTGCCGGAGTCCCTTGATCGGCTTGCCCTGCCAGGCCCGCCGATTGGCTGCGATGTCGAAGACGGCACGGATGAACGTACTGAGCAGCCGCAGGATCGCCACGACGATATACACCTGCGTCAGGCGCACCATCACATGACGCGCACCTGCGTCCGAGGGGAAAATCGCGGGCAGCATGATGTAGAGGATCAGCGGCACAAGCAGGTGGCTGAACCGCTTGAGCGCCTTATCGTTGAAGATGATATCGTCCCACGTCACACGGGTACGGCGGACAATGCGCCGCACCACGCGCAGCAGCAGGAAACGGCAGATCAGCGCCACCAGCACGGCGACGAGCAGCACCACCACGAATGCCGCCCACTGGTCGGTCACGTCGGCCTGCTCGGAACTGAGCCCCAGCCACAGCAGCAGGTCGTCGATCCATCGCTGAATAAAAGTCTTCATGGCTTGCAAAGGATTTGTTTGCCCAAAGATACAAACTTCCCCGAGCGCTGCAAAGCGCCTGCCGATCTTCCTTTCTGTAGGCACGGAACCGCAGCCCCGTTTCCGCACCGACCAATCGCGTCGGCGGCATAGCCTGCCCCGCCCTTTCCCGGCCCCCGTCGCTACCGGCGGAAAACCGCCCGGACGTGTCGATCCGGCAGGCCGCCCGCTCTGCCGACAGCTTTTGGAACTATTCCCGGGAATGTTTATTTTTGCGTATCATAGAACGGATAAACGGATGAAAAAGATCATCAACCCCTGGCAGGGCGTGGACGGGTACCACTGCTACGGCTGCGATCCGGGCCATGCGTGCGGCCTGAGGATGGAATTTTACGAGGACGGCGAGGAGGTGGTTTGCCGCTGGCGGCCCCGTCCGGAGTACCAGGGTTGGGTGAATACCCTGCACGGAGGGATTCAGGCGACGCTGGCCGACGAAATCAGCAGTTGGGTGGTATTCCGCAAGTTCCAGACCAGCGGCGTGACGTCGAAGATGGAGGTCCGCTACCTTCGCCCCGTGCGTACCACCGACGCATGGATCGACCTGCGGGCCCGTGTCGGGGAGCAGCGCCGCAACCTGGTGCGCATCGACGTGCGCATCGCCAATCCGGACGGCGAGCTGTGCACGCAGGCGTCATGCACCTATTTCCTCTTCCCGAAAGAGCGGGCCCGCACCGACTTCCATTTCTCCGGTTGCGACGTGGAAGAGACCGACAGCCTCCCGGCCCCCTCCGGCGAAGCATAGCCGGCGTACAGGTATGGCCTCCGTCGACGGAAGACCCAAGGCAAAGAAACCCGGGCGGACAGAGGAACGAAAAAAGGCGGCTCTCTGCAGAACCGCCTTTGGAAAAAGGACCGAAACGCTATTTCGTGGCTTTGGTATAGTTGCCGTCCTTGTCGAAATAGAGGAACGTGCCGTCCGCAAGACCGGCTTTGTAGCCGTCGGCGGTCGTCTCCAGCATCACGATGTTCATTCCGGGATACTTGCTGCCTGCGAAGGTCTTGATCTTCACGGGAATTACGGTTGCGGGCACCGGGCCGTTCTTCATGATGATCCGCGACCAGTCGCCACTGCCGCCCTCAAAGGAGATCTGGTTGCCGCTGTTGAAATAGACGGTGTACTTGTCCCACGAAGCTTCGCGGTCCATCTCCACGTTTTTCACCTTTTCGCGGGGGAAATTTTTCTGGATAAACTCCTGCGAGTTATTCGGCAGTTTGTCGAAATCGACCTTTTGGGGCGCTGCGCTTACCGAGAAGGCGGCTGCCGCACAAACCAGAAGAAGTAAGATTTTTTTCATAATGTGATGAATTCAGTTATAAATTTCATTGCGGATACAGCAAAACGTATTCCATTTTCATACGGTGCGCTGCCAAATCGTTTTCTTTGCGCCGATGTATCCACCAATCATTGCATAATCAGTTGATTACATAAAATCCGCTTTGCCCTAACCGGACTTTCGGCATCGTGATGCGCCCTCCGCGGCGGCCGCGCGGGTGCATCCGGCCGCTCTTTTTCAACTCTTTGCTGAGGGCCTGCACGTTATCTGCGCCCTGAATCATTGGATTATCCGATTTTGTGTTTATCTTTGCTCCACCACTTATAAATATCGATTACAACTATGACAAAAGCAGAAATCGTCGGTGAGGTTTCGAGATCCACCGGCATCGACAAGGCAATCGTATCGACGGTCGTCGAGTCGTTTATGGAGAGCGTGAAAGAGAGCATCGGCAAGAAGAACAACGTCTATCTGCGTGGTTTCGGTACGTTCCAGGTGAAGAAACGCGCACGCAAAGTAGCCCGCAATATCTCGAAAAATACGACGCTCATTGTCCCCGAACACAATATCCCCGCATTCAAACCGGCACCCAAATTCTTCGATGTGCTGAAGTAAGGGCTTATTTCCGAGCATCGTCGAGGCACCGGTTGTCCGGTGCCTCGACGATTTTCATCCAGACCCGATCGTATGCAACCCGCCCTCTGCGGTCATCGTTCGTCCACCCGACACGATGTTTCCCGGCCGGTTCCCGATCGATGACCGGTAAATACGCGACGTGAAATCGCCATCAGAGACTTTCGGCCCTTGTCCGCACGGCAACGGGTCGCCGCCGCACCGCTCGTCCGCCTCGCTCCCGGCAGCGGGCCGACAATTCTTCAACGGGTCACAAAACATTTTGTCATTATCTTTGCGCTGTGGTCACGAAGCCCTGTCATGCCGCATCGAAAAATCATACACATCGATATGGATGCCTTCTACGCATCCGTGGAACAGCGGGACCGACCCGAGCTGCGGGGCCGTCCGATCGCCGTGGGACACGACGGTCCCCGGGGCGTGGTCGCTACCGCGAGCTACGAAGCCCGGCCGTTCGGCGTCCATTCGGCCGTCTCGTCCGCCTTGGCCCTGCGCCTCTGCCCCGATCTGATTTTCGTACCTCCTCGTTTCGACGTGTATAAGGCCGTTTCTTTGCAGATCCGCGGCATCTTGCGGGATTATACCGAGCTGGTGGAGCCCTTGTCGCTCGACGAGGCATTTCTCGATGTCTCGCATGCGAGTTCAGCCACGCTCGTCGCCCGCGAAATCAAAGGCCGCATTCTTGCGGAGACAGGGCTTACGGCCTCGGCCGGCATCTCCGTGAATAAAATGCTGGCGAAGATCGCCTCCGACTACCGCAAACCCGACGGGCTTTTCACCATCCCGCCCGGACAGATCGAACCGTTCGTCGCAGGCCTTCCCGTCGAGCGTTTTTTCGGCATAGGCGAAGTGACGGCAGCGAAGATGCACCGGCTGGGGATCCGCACGGGCGCCGACCTGCGGATGTGGGACGAGATGGAGCTGGTGCGCCATTTCGGGAAAGCCGGGCACAGCTACTACGGCTATGCCCGGGGCATCGACGACCGCGTGGGGACGCCCGACCGGATACGCCAGTCCCGGGGCGCCGAGACGACCTTTTCGCAGGACACCGACGACCGCGAAACGTTGTTGTCGGAGCTGGCAGGGGTGCGCGAGGAGGTATGGAGCCGTCTGATGCGGCACGAATTCCGGGGCAGGACGGTCGTGCTGAAACTCAAGTTCGGCGACTTCCGGCAGATCACCCGCTCCAGAACGCTCGCTGCCCCCGTAGATTGCGTCGAAACGCTCTGCCGCGTCTCCGAAGAGCTGCTCTCGGCCGTCGATTTCGGGGGTTGCAAAGTCCGGTTGATCGGCCTGACGGTGGGTAACAGCCCCGAAGCCTGCGCCGAAAGCGTACAATTGCGCTTCAATTTCACGGAATCGAACAGCTGAAGCCCGCCTTGTCTGTTAAAAATGCAATAGCATCGTTCCGTACATCGAGCTGATAGTGCAGCTCAAAGATTAAAAGATATCGGCCCGAAACTGAATGAAAAATGTCCTTTGATATAATCCCAGAATCGACTCACCCTGATGGATGCTTCCAACTGGGAAAAGAAATCGGCAGAGGGCCGTACTGCATCGCTTTTTATCGTTTCGACCGCTCTTTCGATTATGTTCTTTATCTCAATAAACGCCGGTTCCGCCTCCTCTTTCTTTATATTGATAACGAAATGCTCGTCGATCGATTTACCAGATGTTTGAAAGAATAAGAGCGCCGGCGGCCTGATATTTTCATTCAGGATCAATTTCAGCATTTCAATCGAGTCATCCGGTAACTCATCCCGTTGCACGGCTATCATAGAAGACAACCCTCCTTTTTCTTTCAGATATCGCTGTTGGCGGTCCCTTTGCTCTTTTTCGTGTTTCAGCCTTTCTGCCCTTCGTCTGTTTTCATCAATATCGAAGTAGAAAATATGCAGATAGCGCCCGGAAATATGATGCAGCGCACTCCACATCGCATCGTCTTTGATTATCCTGTTAATCAGATAATCTTTCGAGTCGTTGAGAAGAACGGCAAAAGTAGCCACTTCATCCTTATAAAGTTCGGACAGTTCCAATAACTTATTCCGGATGTTCAGCGAACTGAAATCTTCCAATGGGATGGGTATCATATTCCGTATCTTTCGTTTTACCTTGTCATCTTCGCAGTAGGATCGCCACTGTGATTTTTTCGGGTCTCGGCTCTTTGCGTTCCAAGCCAAATCTTGCTATTCGATGCTGAAAACGATTCGTTTTAACGGATCGTGACTTTCGGGGTACATAGGGGAACAAAATGGTAAAAACTACGATTTTTCATCGTCTTTCATACTGTCCCAGTAATCGGCATCGAGTTTTTTAATATGCAGCGTATCCTCTATCTGCATACCCAAGCCATAATCGTAGATATATTCGGCCAATTTCTCTCCATCGATAAGCACAATGGTGGTTGAGCTGTGAAGATTTTTGACGTAATCGATCGCCCCCTTCGAGAAATAGGATGTGGTTATAAAGACACCCTTATTGGTCTTGGAAGCAATAGCACCCACGAATTTCTGTATATCTTCTCTGCCGATGCAGCTATCAAGTTTATAGCGTTTGGCTTGAATATGAATTCGCCCAAAGCCGAGTATGTCTTCCTTGATTATTCCGTCGATCCCCTCGTCGTTCGATGCTTTCGTGACAATTCCCGAATCCTTGATCTCGCCGCCATACCCCATTCTCTGGAGTAATGTTACAACCAGTTTTTCAAACTCAGCAGGAGTTTTGCTTAAGATGGTGGTCAGGATGTCTGAATAAACATTCTTTCGGATGTTGTTGTACGACTCCAACAATTGCTCCTGGGGAGTTTGATTGCCTAAATCCGTATATACCTCCGGCTCGACATCTTTTTTCTTGGTCTGCTTTCCCTTCGTCTCTCGAGCGGCTACTGCTTTGTGAACGTATTCATTTATTTTGTCCGGTGTTTTTAGCAGCTCTCTGCCCTTCGACGTAATTTTATACACTCCCCTTTTGGGCTTTTCAACGAGACCGGCCATGAAAAAATAGCTCAGCACCCACGTCATTCGATCATAGAAAATATGAGCATTACCCGTTGGATACATTCTGTTGACTTCCTCTTCGGTGAGGTTGAAATGCTTTGCCAAAGGAGCAATAAAGTCCTTAGTCCTCATTGTGTCGCTACTGCTGAGCAGTCTCAGGGCAGGCTCTCTTAACTCATCAAATTTAGGAATTGCCATAAAGGTGATTTTATATTTCAAAGATATAAAAAGTAATCTAAAGAACAACAGACTTAAAAGTCCGATATGGGTTGTTATTTTTCCGGCAGGATGTAATTCAGGTGTAAAATTTCTTTCAATTTGGTTTCGATCCGTTCCTGTTCGTTGCTTTCGGCGGTCGATAGGCGTTCGCAGGGGATGCCGTAGAGTTCCAGTATGCGGTCTTTCATCCTGTCGCGTGCCTTTTGTCGGGAACCTTGGCGGTGATAGGCACGACCGTCGGTCTCGATGACGAGCACGGGTTGTTTGCCGACCTGGTTGTAAATCAGAAAATCGACGTGCGTTAGGCCGTTTCCTGCATATCGACGTTCGCTCCCGTCGAGCAGCGAAAAATCGCGGATCAGCATTCGCAAAGGCAGATGGCACACCACGTCGAGGTGTCGCATGGCTGCATGGCTAAATAAAATGTCCTTAATCAAAGCATAAGTCAGATTCTCGGAATCGTATTCGGAAATCCGTTTGCGCGTGGCCAAATAGGCCATCCGGGCTTCGGTGTATTGCTTGTAGAGGTAGTCAAAAATCGAATGGATTTTGCTTTCGGCAACCGTAAAGTTGTTGTACTCTATGTAGGCAAGTAGATCGCTGATGTGACCGCTCTTTTGCTGCTTATTGCCGGTCACGACCAGGCAGAACTTTTGTTTGGCCCGCGAAACGGCAACGTTCAGCAGATTGGGATCATCGACGAAGTCGGATATTTGATTGTTGACGGTGCACATGACGATCGCATCCTTTTCGCGTCCTTGGAATTTATGCACCGTTGCTATATCGACCGTCGAGCCAATTTGTTGTCGCAACGCATCGACTTGTGCGTTATATGGAGCTATGATCCCGATATTTTCGGTTTCATACGAAAGAGTCGGTAGTACTTCCTTTCGGATGACGTCGATTTCGCGTTGATTTACGTGGCCGTGTTCGTGGTTACCTTCAACCGTTTTAACGGCGCAAATGACCTCGGATTCGCCGTTGTCGCGGGTCATAATAACGAGATTGCCGCCATAAAACTTCCGGTTGCAGAAGTCGATGATCTTCGGATGACAGCGATAGTGCTCTTTCAGCAGGGTTTGGGGAGCGCCGGAAATCGTGCGGCAAACGGATTCCAAAAAACTGTTACGGGCGCAATCGTAGCGTTCAGGTATGGTGAATTGTCCGGCTATTTCGTTGAGTTTAAGTCGGGCTTCAGATGTGACGACATTCGGCAACTGCATGGAGTCGCCGACGATAACGGCATTTCGGGCAACGGATAATGCCAATGCGCCGGTTTCAATCGACACCTGCGACGCCTCGTCCATGATGAGATAATCGTATATTGTTTCGGGCGACAAACAGTTGCGGGCAGAGAATGTGGTACTCAACACGACGGGGTATTCGTCTAATACCTCCTGTGCCCGTAAATAGAGATCTTCGGAACGAAAAAACGGCTTGGGATGATCCGTTCCGTATTTGCGATGGAGCGCGTTTTTCAGATGCTGCATCGACCATCCGGAGAGCAGCTTCGTCTGTTCCTCTACATTCTGCGATGTGATATATGCTTCCATTTCCGTGATTTCGGCACGCAACTCTTGGTATCTCGCATTGTAAATAGCTGCTTGCAAATCCGATACAATAGCAGATAAGTCGCGTCGGAAAAAGTCGCGCGATAGCCCTTTGAGCAGCTGTCGGCTACGAAGCCGAATGGCAATCCAGTGGAGTTTATGCCGCATAATGCCGAAAAAGCGGGGATGGAAAGCGGTGTCTTCGGCGAATTGTTGCAGGCCGAGCCACAATCGGGTCAGGCGGGGAATACTGCCGGTTTTTCGCAAAGCGATTTTGTAATCGGCAACTCCGATCTCCCGCTCGAAATGACGCCGTTCCGTTTCCAACGCATGCAACTCCTGCCGGGCGATGGCAAGTCGCTCTTGCTTAGCAAACAAATTATTCAATAGCTCGATCTGCCGGTCAATCTGTTCGAGAAATTCAGGCTGATTCGCCTCGTCAGCGCGCCAAGAAGCGAATGCTTCCGGATAGTGCCTTTCGCTCTCCTGCCTCTCAATAAAACGCTGTTTATTATCTGAATTGCCGAGCGGCGCGGTGAGAAACCCGAACTCATATTTGTTGAGTTTCTCCAGTACGTTGTCGGTCGCCGAGTTGTTGTTCGAGACGACCAACACCGTTTTTCCGGCAACGAGGATGTTGGCAACGATGTTCAGAATGGTTTGCGTCTTGCCTGTTCCGGGAGGGCCTTGAATGACACTGACCGAATGCTCGAAAGCTGTTTGTACTGCTTTCAATTGGCTCGCATTGCTGCCGAACGGATAGATCAACCGCCTTTTCGCAAATGTTTGAGGCTTGAAAAGACCGGGATTGAGATAGGCCGCCAACGCCGTTTCATCCGACACGAACCGTACTTTGTCGTACTGTCTGGCCAGTAGTGCCGCTCCGTCGTCGCCCGGCAGGACATTGGCTGAAGCGACATGTTGCAGGTATTGGAAGATATTATTAGCAACAGGATCGGCCAGACACGAGCCGGCTACCTGCAAGTCAGAGCCTTTGTAGCTTTTTTCGGTACCATTCTCGAACCGGATATGCCAGTAGGTTTGCGTCGAATGTCGAAATCTGAATATCGCCGCAATATTCGTCAATCGACGACCGATGTGGGCCAACCGGTAAACCGCCGGGTCGAGCGATTCGG
>OINK01000429.1_pt1 | contig 9583 bp, 9 predicted proteins | sample 1585231 | NCBI WGS metagenome assembly OINK01 (sample SAMN02674606, study PRJEB24791) | human gut metagenome, SKBSTL068 | isolation source: stool | host: Homo sapiens | place: USA | reverse complement strand
CTCAGTCTCGCTATCGCTCGCCAGCCCCCCTAATAGTGGGGCCTCTGGCGTTACGGGAAGTTTTACAGCTTTTCCTTTACGCACAGACTTCACCGTTCTGCCAAGGCCTCCCCTACTAGGGGAGGTGGCAATGCGAAGCATTGACGGAAGGGTTTAGCACAAATATATCTCTGCCCCGGAGCCATTACGGAACCGGGGCTTTTTTTGAGAAAGGAACGACCCCACTTGTCTTGTCTGTTCAACAGTTTTGACCCCTATTTCAAGCAGCCCTTTGGTGCGGTGCGCGCCGGGCAGACTGTCCGGCTGTCGCTCTGCATCCCCGAAGAGCTGGGCTATGTAGACCCGCACCTTGTCCTGAAAAAAGAGGGCAAGTTCGATGTTCCCGTCTACTACCGGATGAACTTCGATGGCCAGACCCCCAGGCAGAACCACTTTTCTGTGGAAGTGCCTCTGAATGACCCGGGCCTCTACTTCTACTACTTCGACCTCTACACCGACTTCCGCCGCATCGTGCGCGGCCCCGACAACTGCGGTGTGATCAGCTGGCAGGATGGCGAAAGCTGGCAGATCACGGTCTATGAGCAGGACTTTGAGACCCCTGAAAGCATCAAGGGCAAGGTGTTCTATCAGATCTTCCCGGACCGCTTCTGCGAAGGGGTGGAGAACAAGCCCATGCCCTTTGCCGACCGCATCTATCAGGCCGACAAGCACGCCGAGCCCTTCTGGCAGCCCAACGAGGTGGGCGGCCACCTGAATGAGGATTATTTCGGCGGCGACCTCAAGGGCATCCAGCAAAAGCTCCCCTACCTGCACGAGATGGGGGTGGATTTCATCTACCTCAACCCCATCTTTGAGGCCCACTCCAACCACCGCTACAACACCGCCGACTACCTGAATGTGGACCCCCTGCTGGGCACCAACGAAGATTTTGAGGCACTGTGCACCGCCGCCCAGAAGTACGGCATCGGCATCGTGCTGGACGGCGTGTTCAGCCACACCGGCTCCGACAGCCGCTACTTCAACCGCGAGGGCCGCTATGGCGAGGGCGGCGCGTACCGGGACCCCAACTCCCCTTACCGCTGCTGGTACGATTTCGGCCCCCAGTACAAGGACGGCTACCGCAGCTGGTGGGGCTTTGAGACCCTGCCCGAGGTCGACGAGGAGACCCCCTCCTATGTGGAGTTCATCACCGGCCCGGGCGGTGTCATCGACACCTGGCTGCGGCGCGGCGCGGCAGGCTTCCGGCTGGATGTAGCCGACGAGCTGCCTGACGAATTCATCGAGAAGGTGCGCGCCGCCGTCAAGCGGGTCAGCCCCGAAAAGTTCCTGCTGGGCGAGGTGTGGGAGGATGCCACCACCAAGTTCGGCTTCAATAAGCGCCGCACCTATCTGCTGGGCAAGGGCCTGGACAGCGTGATGAACTACCCCTTCAAGAACGCCGTGCTGGATTTCGTCAAGGGCAAGCCCGCCGAGCAGGCCATGACGGAGATCCTGACCATCTGCGAACACTACCCTGCCCCGGCCATGGATACCGCCCTGAACTTCCTCTCCACCCACGACACCGAGCGCGCCCTGACCGTGATCGCTGACGAGCCCGCCAATGGCCGGGGCCGCGCGTGGCAGAGCGGCCGCTGTGTGACCGGCGATGCCTACGAGGAGGGCCTGCTCCGCCTGCGGATGGCCTACGCCATCATCTACACCCTGCCGGGTGTGCCCTGCCTGTACTACGGCGACGAGATCGCCATGCAGGGCTACCGGGACCCCTTCAACCGGGCTTTCTTCCGGTGGGATGCCCACGAACAGCGCCTGCGCCCCGTGCTGGCACAGCTGGCACAGCTCCGCCACACCTGCGAGGCCTTCCGCACCGGCCGGCTGCGGGTTCTGCGTGCCGAGGACGGTATCCTGCACTACCAACGGGTGGGCAAGGTGGAGACTGCAGAGATCATCGTCAACCGTACCGAGCATATCATCGTGGAGACCCTTGCCAGCGGCAAGAGCACTGAGGTGAATCCCATGGGCTTCACCATCGTGGTGGAAGAGGTGGGGCATAACCCGAACCACAGCTACTATGATTATGTATAAGGAGACGGATTAAACCTCTCCGTCATCTTCGCTGACGCTTGATGCCACCTCCCCTACTAGGGGAGCTGTCGCGGCGAAGCCTGCGACTGAGAGGTTGGACAAAGCATCACTCGCCCTTAAATAACAACATATTGTCATTCCCACGCCTTTGTTATATAATAAACGAAGAAGGAGGGATGTTCGATGTCCATTGACCCCATTTTCTGGCTCCTTGCCGCCGTCGGTTTCCTGGCGCTGGAGGGCATGACCTTCAGCATGGTATCCGTCTGGTTTGCGGCAGGCAGCGCGGCAGCCCTGCTCTGCTGCCTGTTCACCCACTCGTTCCGGGTGCAGGCGGTGGTGTTCATTGCGGTCAGCGCGGTCTGCCTGCTGGCATTCAAGCCGCTGGCCAAACGGCTGCACAAGCAGCCCACCCCCACCAACGGTGACCGCGCCCTTGGCCGGGAGGCCCGGGTGCTGACCCCCGTTTCTGCCCAGCAGACGGGCCGGGTGCGGCTGGATGGCGTGGACTGGAGCGCCCGCTGCGCCACCCCCGGCGATACCCTGACCCCCGGGCAGGCCTGCCGGGTCACTGAGATCCACAGCACCCTGCTCATCGTGGAACCCATCCTGACCGAATCCATCAACCACTGAAAAAAGGAGCGTCTCTATGCCTATCATGCTGTTTGTGATCCTCGCGCTCATCTTTGTCATCCTGCTCATCGTCGTCACCAACATCGTCATCGTACCTCAGTCCATGGTGTACGTTGTGGAGCGTCTGGGCAGCTACTCCGACACCTGGTCGGCCGGCCTGCATGTCAAGATCCCGTTCATTGAGCGGATCGCCAAAAAGGTCAGCCTGAAGGAGCAGGTCGCGGACTTTCCTCCCCAGCCTGTGATCACCCGCGATAACGTTACCATGCAGATCGACACCGTGGTGTTCTTCCAGGTCATGGATGCCAAGCTCTACACCTACGGTGTCAACCAGCCCATCGCAGCCATCGAGAGCCTTTCCGCCACCACCCTGCGCAACATCATCGGTGAGATGGAGCTGGATCACACCCTGACCAGCCGCGATGTCATCAACGGTAAGATCACAGCCATCCTCGATGAAGCCACCGACAAGTGGGGCATCAAGGTCAACCGCGTGGAGGTCAAGAACATCATCCCGCCGCGCGAGATCCAGGAAGCCATGGAGAAGCAGATGAAGGCAGAGCGCGAAAAGCGCGCCGTCATCCTGAAGGCCGACGGTGAGAAGCAGGCCGCCATCACCGCCGCCGAGGGCGAAAAGGAAGCCGCCATCCTCCGTGCCGATGCCGTCAAACAGCAGCGCATTCTCGAAGCTGAGGGCGAGGCGCAGGCCATTCTCGCGGTGCAGAAGGCCAACGCCGATGCCATCCGCCTGTTGAACGAGGCTATGCCCAACGACAAGGTGCTGGCTCTGCGCAGCCTGGAGGCACTGGCCAAGGTAGCCAACGGCAAGGCCACCAAGATCATCATTCCGTCGGAGCTGCAAAATCTGGGTGGCGTTGTGCCCAGCATCAAGGAGCTTCTGACCGACCCGAAAGAGGACTGATCCATGATCTACGATACCCTGAACAATCTCCCCAACTATCTGGGCCTGTGCAGCAGTCTGGACAGCGTCATCGAGTTCATCATGGCGCGGGATATCAACAACCTGCCCGCCGGGCGCACCCGCATCGATGGTGACAAGGCTGTGGTCACGGTGAGCACCGTGACCCCGCAGACCGGCGACAAGGCCCCCTTTGTCCGGCACGACAACCACCTGACCCTTGAGACCGACCTCGAAGGCAGCGAGCTGTTTGAAGTGTCCCTGGGCGAGTTCAGCCCCACCCGGCCCGCTGACGAAGCCGCTGATACCACCGTGGGTACCGCCGGCACCAGCATTGCCGGAATGCTCTGCGAGGGCCGCTTCGCCCTCTATCTGGCCGGGGAGCCGTACAAATCCGGCTTGAAGGCCCAGGGCTGCGGCAAGCTGAAAAAGGCCGTGTTCACCATGGAGCTGGACCCGGACGAAGAAGACGAGACCGAGGCCGAATAATTCCTGAAAGCACGAACTCCACGCAGCGTAGGTTGCGTGGAGTTTTTTTGTATAGTATACTCTGGTTCAACAATTACGCTTGCCCGACTTGCCAAGGGCTCCCCTATTAGGCAACGACGACGACCGCCGCCAGTGGCGGATGAAGGGAGGAGTTGTTGGGGCCGCGGCCAGCAAGACACGAGCACAATACTTTGTGCGAAGTGGATGCTGGGAGCCGCAACCCGTACGCTGTTGAGCAACGCGAGACTGAGAGGTTTCATTCATTATGAACACATACGTCACAGGCAGCACCATCCGGCAGCTGCGGGAAGCCAAGGGCCTGACCCAGGCAGAGCTTGCCGGAACGCTTTCTGTCAGCGCCAAGACCATTTCCAAGTGGGAGACCGCCAAGGGTCTGCCCGATATCTCCCTGCTGGAACCGCTGGCTGCGGCTCTGGGGGTCAGCGTGCTGGAGCTGATGCAGGGAGAACCCATTATCAACCGGAACCGGGCAGCCAACCTGCTGCGGAGCAAGCTCTACGTCTGCCCTCTCTGCGGCAATGTGCTCCACGCCACCGGACAGGCTGTGGTGAGCTGCTGCGGCATCACCCTGCCTGCGCTGGACATCGCCGAAGCCGATGATGCCGACGAGCATCATCAGTTGACTGTGGAGCGGGTGGAGGACGAGCTCTTCGTCACCCTGCACCACCCCATGGAGAAAAACCATTACATCTCGTTTCTGGCCTACCTCACCGGCGATAAGCTGCAACTGGTCAAGCTCTACCCCGAGGGAGATGCCTCTGCCCGCTTCTCCCTGCGGGGCGCAGGTGTGCTTTACTTCTACTGTAACTGCCACGGCCTGATGAAGGCTCCGGATTTCCGCACCGCCACCCGGCGCACCACACCCCAAAAGATCCACCTGCGGGAGCCGGATGAGGGCGACCGGGAACAGGTAATGGCTTACCGGGAAGAATTTTTGGCCATCGGCTCCCGGATGGACGGCACCTCGGCTCTGGACAAATATGCCGACTTCGATGCCTGGCTGGCCCAACTCCGCAAGCTGAAAGACCCAGCCACAACCCCCGCCGGTCTCGTGCCCGCCACGGAGTATCTGGCTCTGGACGAGCATGAGCATCTGGTGGGCATGACCAACCTGCGCCACCGGCTCAACGATTACCTGCTGACCTACGGCGGGCACATCGGGTACAGCGTCCGCCCCTCGGAGCGGCAGAACGGCTACGCCACTCAGATGCTTCGCCTGACGCTGGAAAAGGCAAAAGAACGAGGCATCGAAAAGGTGCGCATCTGCTGCGACCATTACAACGTTGCCTCCGCAAAGACCATCCGCGCCAACGGCGGCGTGCTGGAGGATGAGCAGTTCGATTCCTCCGATGGAACGCTGACACAGCGGTATTGGATACTGAATAAGTAAAAAGAGGCTGTTGCCAAACTCCTTCCGTCATCGCTCACGCGATGCCACCTCCCTCAATGAGGGAGGCTTTCACAGATTGCCATTACGTCAAGGCTCCCTCCAAGAGGGAGCTGGCGCGGCGAAGCCGTGACTGAGGGAGTTGTCGGCAGCAGCCTTTCTCTATTTCAGCCCAGATGGAACATATCGATCAGCACCACGGCGGCCAGGCCATAGTAGACCACCACCGCCACCAGATCATTGATGGTGGTGATGAGCGGGCCGGAAGCCACGGCGGGGTCGATGTGGATCTTATGGAACAGCATGGGGATGACCGTGCCCACCAGGCTGGAGATCACCATAGCCACGACCAGAGATACGCCCACACAGCCCGAGAGCAGGAAGGCTTCACCCCAGGCGTAGGCCTTGAAGAAGTGGATGTAGCAGCCCAGGAAGCCCAGCGCCAGCACGGCCAGCAGTGCACCGTTGGTCAGGCCCACCCGCATTTCCTTCCAGAGCAGCTGGAGCTTTTTGGCAGTGGTCAGGTTCTCGTCCACCAGCACACGGATGGTCACAGCCAGCGACTGGGTGCCCACATTGCCCGCCATATCCAGCACCATGGACTGGAAGCAGATGACGATGGGCAGCACCGCCACCACCGATTCAAACGCACCCACCACCGAGGACACCAGCATCCCAAGGAACAGCAGGGCAATCAGCCAGGGCAGGCGCTTTTTCACACTCTGGAACACACCCTCGTTCAGATCCTCTTCACTGGTCAAGCCGCCGAGTTTTGCGTAATCATCGCCCATCTCGTCGTCCACCAGCTCGACCACATCCGCCGAGGTGATGATGCCCACCAGCTCTCCGGTGTCGTTCAGGACGGGCAGCGAACGCTCGGCATAGTCCACGATACGGTCGATGCAGTCGCTGATCTTCTCGTGGTCGGTGACGTAGGGGTAGGAGCGGGCGATCAGCTTTTCCAGGCGCTCCTCCGCACGGGCCACGATGAGGTCTTTCAGGTCGATGGCACCATAAAAGTGCTCGTTCTCATCCACCACATACAGGGTGGAGATGTTATCGTTCTCGCCTGCCTGCTTCACCAGCTCACTCATGGCCTGCCGGATGGTCATATCCCTGCGGATGCAGATGTAGTTGGTGGTCATGCAACTGCCGATCTCGTCCTCGTGATAGGAGAGCAGCAGCTTCACATCATCGGCGGAATCCTGATCCAGCTGGCGAACGATCTGCGCCTTATCCGCTTCTTCCAGATCGTCCAGAGCATCCACGGCATCGTCCGAATCCATGTGAGAGATGACCCGGGCGGCCCGCTCGGGGTCCAGCTCCTTCAGGTAAGGCTCTGCGTCGTCCAGATAGGAGAAGATCTCTGCCACCGTATCCACGCCCAGTACGGTGTACACCTTCTGACGCTCCTCCGGTGTCAGGGCCGTCAGGGCATCGGCCAGGTCGTTTTCATGGTAATCGGACAGCTTTTCAGCCAGCTCTGCCTGGGGCAGACCGCTGTGGATGATGTCCAGAATCTCCTGCACATAATTTTTCTTCTGCATGGTTTGGTCCCTCCGTTTCCCGTTTCCGGGCATAAAAAATACACCGCATCGGTCTGGTTACAACTCCTGCGGTGTACAAAGGGCATGCAGTTCAGGATGCGGCTAACACGTTTGCACGGCCCGCATCGCAGGAGAAGCGTTGTTTGGGGTGATCCGTATGGTCACTGGACATGGAAACAAACTCCTCCTTGGTGTAAGATTTTTCTTTCAGCCCCGTTATCATACTACGCCGGGCCGGATTTTTCAACCCCTTTTACAGTTTTTTTACCGGATTATTGCTCTATTGCACAAAGAAGAGCTTACTTCTTATACTTTCCATACCACTGCACTGACAGCCTCCAGGAAAGTGCATACAGCACCAGCACCGCCAGCAGAAGCACTGCGGCCAGCCAGAGGGGCACAGGCAGCGACCCACTTCCCGGGCCGTTCTGCTGCAGTTCATCCATCACGGCACCGCCGCCGCCCAGCAGGGCACCCAGTCCGGCAAAGGTCAGGACGTAGATCATGCGGGCTTTTTCGGCCCCAAAGCGGTACAGCAGCGGCAGGGAAATACCGTTGATCAGCAGGATGGCACACACACTGCCCGCCAGCAGGGACAGCGCATCCTTGTCCGGGGTCGTTCCGGTGCGCAGAGAGATCACCGTTATGAACAGTCCTCCGATTACAACAGCCGCCGCAGCGCAGAACAGACCGATGAGGTATTTTTCCGCCACCAGCGTCTTTTTGCTCACCGGAAGTGTCCGGCCATACTCCACCCAACCGACGCTCTGGTCGTAGGTGAGCAGGTTCACCGGCAGGATGCCCAGAAAAACGGCCGCATAACTCACCGGAAACACATAGGCGTTCGATGTGCTGAACACCAAGATCACCAGCACAAATGCAACCGTCAGGTACATGGTTTTCATACTGGTTCTGACCTGATACCAGTCTTTCAGCAGCAGCCCTTTCATCGTACATTCTCCCCTTTCACCATCAAAACGAACAGTTCTTCGATGCTCACCGGTGTCAGGGTGCTGCCCGCCGGGACAAGTTCCCTCTTCACCAGCGCCTCGGCCCCGTAGGCTGTCACCCGACGGCTGACGATGGCGTTTTTATCCAGCTCCTCCAATTGCCCGGCAGTGCCGTGCCAGAGGGCGTACTCCTCCCGCAGCGTATCCTTGTCCTCACAGAGCAGGAGCTTTCCCTTGTGCAGAAAGGCAATGGTATCACAGAGCTTTTCCAAATCGCTGACGATGTGGGACGAGATCAAAATTGCATGGTTCTCATCCCGCACAAAGTCCAGCAGCAGATCGATGAGCTCATCCCGCACCACCGGATCCAGGCCGCTGGTGGCTTCGTCCAACAGCAGCAGCTTGGGGTGATGAGAAAGTGCCACGGCAAGGCACTGCTTCATCTTCATGCCGGTGGAGTAATCGGCGTAGCGCTTTTTCTCCGGCAGCTCAAAGCGCTTACAATAATCCGCGTAAGCTGCGGCATCCCAGTTGGGATAGATGCCCGCCATCACTTTCCCCACCTGCGGCGCGGTCAGGCAAGTGGGGATGCCCTCGCCGCCCAGCACCACGCCGATATCGGCTTTGGCAAGCGGGGTGATTCCCTCCTGCCCGAACAGCTTCACAGTGCCAGCGTCCCCGTCGATCATGTCCAGGATCAGCTTAATGGTCGTGCTCTTGCCCGCGCCGTTCTCACCGATCAGCCCGCAGACTGTGCCGCCGGGCAGTTCCAGATCAATGGGCCCCAGCGCAAAATCCGGGTAGTGCTTTTCAAGGCCGTGCAGTTCTAATGCGTTCATGGTTCATTCCTCCCACAGCAATTCCAACATTTCGGTCAGTTCCTGTTTGGTCAGCCCGCAGGGAGCCGCCAGCCGGACGGCTTCCGTCAGGTGTGCTTCGATTTTTTTCAGGTTTTCTTCCCGGAGCAGCTCGGTGTTCTTCGCCGCCACGAAAAAGCCCTTGGCGGGCACGGCGTACAAAAAACCCTCCTGTTCCAGCTCATCGTAGGCCCGCTTTGTGGTGATAACGCTGATGCGCAGATCCCGCGCCAGCCCCCGGATGGACGGCATAGCTTCCTCCGGCTGCAGTTCCCCGCTCAAAATCTGGTTCTTGATCTGGGTGTAGAGCTGCTCGTAGATGGGTGCACCGCTCTTGTTATCGATGAAGAGATTCATGTCTGCCGCCTCCGTTGCATCTGTATATTTACAGTATATACAGTAGATACACAGTTGTCAATAGGCAGACACAAAAAAGCAGCTCTCCCATTTGGACGGGAAAGCTGCTTTTTTCATCTGATCAGGCTCTGACTATGGGGCGGCTTAGTAGGCCACGCCCCAGTAGACCATCTTGCTGGCGGGCTTGCCGCAGCAGGGGCAGACATCGCTGATGTGCTCCTGCTCAAAGGGCATGCAGCGGCTGGACAGGCCAGCCTCTTCCTTCATCTTCATCTCGCAGGCCAGGTCGCCGCACCACATGGTCTTGATGTAGCCGGTGTTGGCCTTGGCCAGCTCCTTGA
>OINK01000408.1_pt1 | contig 9916 bp, 6 predicted proteins | sample 1585231 | NCBI WGS metagenome assembly OINK01 (sample SAMN02674606, study PRJEB24791) | human gut metagenome, SKBSTL068 | isolation source: stool | host: Homo sapiens | place: USA | reverse complement strand
CTCTTCCGATCTCATCGTTGATGCGCACAGCAGGAGTTTCGCGGTCGTCCGGTCCGAACGTATTGTCAACGATCTTGCCATAGACAAAGTAGCCGATGATCAGGAGCGCCAGACAGAGTAAGAAACTAATCATACCAGAAACCTCCTTTTATCGTCCGTGCCCGGAGCCCCATTCTGCCCCGTCACGGCCATTCCTTGGCCCTATGTTAACACAATCTTCATAAATCTGGTAATATCCTTCCAGAATGGCCCTTATATCAAAAACTATATAAGTCAGCCGTTCCCGGGAATCCCGGCAAATATTTTTTAACGTATCCTCGGCAAAACTTCTTTTCCGAAATCGTTTCAGCGGGTGTTTTTCCGTTTTCAGTGCACCCTGCCAAACTTTTTGGTATATTTTTGTGCATCTTGTCTGCATTCCTGTTCTTTTTGCCGCAATTCGTTGTTTCTCTGCACAAGCAAAAGCCGCCTGCCGAACGGCCCGGCAGGCGGCTTTTGCGGTTGTGAATGGGTATTGAGAAGGTTGAAGAGGGGGAAATGTCAATTATGCAGTCTTTTTCACCGTCTGCTTTTTGGTCGCATAGATGAACAGCGCCAGCATGGCGATCGCAAAGAGGATGCCCACCGGGTAAGCAACTGCGGTGTTATAGACGATAGCGCCCTCAGCAGTCTTATGGTTCAGCAGGCCGCCCAGGCACTCGGGAGCCAGCACGAAGTAAGTGGAGGACACGGCGCTCATAAAGGTGGCGGGCACTGCGGTGATCCAGTAGTTCTTCTTCTCCTTGAACAAGTACATGGAAGCGGCCCACAGAACGATCATGGCCAGCGTCTGGTTGGTCCAGCTGAAGTAACGCCAGATCACGGTGTAGTTGATGAAGCCCAGTGCGTTGCCGATGCCCAGGAAAGCGCCCACACCCAGAACGGGAACGCAGAGCTTCAGGCGGTTGCCGTAGCTGTCCTGATCGATCTTGAACCAGTCGGCCAGGGTCAGGCGGGCGGAACGGAAGGCGGTATCGCCGGAGGTGATGGGGCAGACGACCACGCCGATCATGGCCAGTGCGATGCCCACGCCGCCCATGGTCTTGGAGCAGACATCATAGATGGCCTTGGACTGACCCATTGCCAGTGCCTGTGCCAGACCGGTGTTCAGGCCATCGGTAACCTCGTACAGAGAGCAGCCTGCAGCGGCCCAGATCAGGGCAATGACACCCTCGCAGACCATGGCACCATAGAACACGAAGTGGCCCTGCTTCTCACTCTTCATGCAGCGGGCCATCAGAGGCGACTGGGTGGAGTGGAAGCCGGAGATCGCGCCGCAGGCAACCGTGATGAACATGAAGCTCCAGATGGGCGTGCCCGACGGGTGCATGCTGCCGAAGTGATCCCAGATCTCGGGGATGGTATAGGCAGGGTTGGTGAAGATGCCAAAGATGACACCGATGGCCATGATGATCAGGCAGATGCCGAACACGGGGTAGATCTTGCCGATGACCGCATCGATGGAGATAAAAGTCGCGATGAAGTAGTAGGTCAGAATGATGACCAGCCAGAACAGCAGCGAGGTCATTACGCCGGATGCGCCGCTCTGGCTGCACAGCTCAACGATCAGACCGGCGGGGCCGACGGCGAACACGGTGCCCACCATGATCAGCAGCACAACAGAGAATACACGCATCACGTTCTGCATCACGGGGCCTAAGTATTTGCCGGTGATCTCCGCGATGGAAGCACCGTCGTTGCGCTCACTCATCATGCCGGAGAAGTAGTCATGCACACCACCGGCAAAGATGGTGCCGAAGGTGATCCACAGGAACACCACGGGGCCCCACAAAGCGCCCTGCATGGCACCAAAGATGGGGCCAAGGCCCGCAATGTTCAGCAGCTGGACGAGGAACAGCTTCCACTGGGGCATCACGACATAGTCCACGCCGTCGTTGATGCGCACAGCAGGCGTTTCACGGTCGTCCGGGCCGAAGGTATTGTCCACGATCTTGCCATAGACGAAGTATCCGCCCACCAGGATCGCAAGACAGAGCAGGAAACTAATCATACCAGAAACCTCCTTTTTGCCCCTGCCGGCCGCGGCCCCATTCTGCCGCATACCCGGGGCTCTTTTCTGGCCTCATGGTAGCACACTTTTTTCCATCGGAGAAATATCTTTCCGGCATGGGGCCATATGGTTTCCGATATAGCTGCAAAGAATTTTTGCCGCTTTTCCGTTTATTTTTTGACCATTTATCAGCAAAAATAAAACCGAGCGTTTATTTTCGCCCGGTTTTGCATCCATTTATTGGTTTTTCTGTCAATTTCAAAGGAAGCAACCTTTGCCGTGCCTTAGCCGGAAAGCCCCTTTATTTCACGGTGGAAGCCGCTTCCTTGTGGAGCAGATCCACAAAGGCCTGCTCCTCGGGGCGCAGGCGGCCCTTGTCCGGGTAGACCAGCACATCCCGCATCTGCTGGCGCTGGGCCGGGCACTTCTTCAGCACCAGATGGTACTGCTCCAGTGCCCTGCGGGGCATGGGCGATGCCCACATGTAGGCCGTGGGCAGCCGCTGCAGGATCGAGAACTGGCTGCACCGCTCATACACATGGATGCGGCGTTCCGGGTTGACATGCCAGCGCACACCGTCGCCGCCCTCCTCGCCGGGCAGCTGGAAATCATCGTGGAGGATCTCCATATACTTGTCCAGCTCAGACAGGTCGCGGATCTCCTTCCGGGCCAGCGGGCCGTCCCGGTTGGTCAGCAGACTGTATTCAAAATCCATAATGGGTTCCATTTTCAGGCCCCGCCGGGCGCAGTAATGGGTATAGTGCTCGTCATCCTCCACGGCATACCGCAGCAGAGCCAGATGATACCCCTGCCGCAGGACATGATCCAGTGCCTCCATGGAGCCGCCCTCCCGGATGTGGATGTGGAGCCGCTCAATGGAGGCCGCCTGCTCCAGATAATCCACCGCCGCATAGGAGGCATAGGTGGCGTGGGGGATCATTACCCGCAGTTCGGCGCAGCGCTCCTGCTCCTCCTGCACGCTCCGGTCCAGCCGGTCCACCTCCCGCAGCACCCGCTCGGCCTGCTCGATGAAATGCCGTCCCTGCTCCGTGGGGATCATGCCGGTGGATGACCGCTCAAAAATGCGGAGATGATATTCTTCTTCCAGATTTTTCAGCGCCTTGCTCACGTTGGGCTGAGCGGCATACAGCCGCTTTGCCGCCGCACTCACAGATCCGCATTCCATGATGGCGACAAGATACCGCAGTTCTGTAATGTTCAACTTTTTCTCTCCTTTTGGCGTTTTTTCCCTTGCGCCTAGTTTATCAGGCGGCACACGGGGCTGTCAAGCGTTGACGGGGCCCCGCTGCCGTTTTATAATGTAAGAAACAATCTGCCCGAAAGAGGTCGAAGAGGATGGAAGAAAAAAACTACCGCGTTCTGCGCATTGAGGAGCAGCTTTATGGCTGCGAGGAGCTGCCCGAGGGCCAGCCCGTGCTCTGTGATGTCCTGCTGGAAGCTGCCGACGGCACGCAGCGGGTTCTCCCCTACCCGGATGCCGAGCTGACCCGGCTGGACATCAACGAGGGCAGCACTGTCACCCTGCGGGATCACAGGCTGGCCAAGGCGGTGCACAAGGTCTATTTCACCCGCCACGGCGAGACCGTGTGGAACGTGGAAAACAAGATCTGCGGCATGACCGACAGCCCCCTGACCGAAAAAGGCCGCGCCCAGGCCCGGGAGCTGGGCGAAAAGCTCCGGACCAGCGGCCTCCGCATCGATGAGATCCTGTACTCTCCCCTGTCCCGCGCTGCCGACACCGCCCGGGCCATTGCAGAGGCCACCGGCATTCCTGCCCGGTGTGAGCCCCGGCTCCGGGAGCAGTGCTTTGGCCGCTACGAGGGCACGCCCCGGGACGACGAAGAGTTCCGCATCTCCAAGACCCACTTTGCCGACCGCTACTCCGGCGGCGAGAGCATGATGCAGCTGGCCCAGCGCATCTACAACCTGCTGGACGAGCTCCGGGCCGACACCGACAAGACTTTCCTGCTGGTGGCCCACAACGGCATTGCCCGGGTGGTGCAGTCCTATTTTTACGATATGACCAACGAGGAGTACGCGGCGGCAGGCATCAAAAACTGTGAGTTCGTGGAATTTACATTCTGAAAACAGAAAGGACCCACCATGGGTCCTTTCTTTATTTGCAGTTATTCCGCCTTGCGGTAATGGAACTGCTGGTCTCTGGTGATGAACAGGCCGATGCTGACCAGCAGAGCGGCCAGCTCGGCGGCAGTCACGGCCAACCAGATGCCGTCAATGCCCAGCAGGAGCGGCAGCAGCAGAACCGCCGCCACCTGGAACAGCAGGGTGCGCAGGAACGAGATGAGCGCACTGGTCACACCGTCGCCCAGGGCCGTGAAGAAGGAGGACGCATAGACGTTGAACCCCATGATGAGGAAGCTCAGGCCATAGAGCCGGAAAGCCCGGGTGGTCAGAATGAGCAGGTTTTCATCATAGCCCACAAAGAAGCGGGCCACATGGGGGATGATGAACATGGAGCCGATGGTCATTCCCACGGCAACCACGCCGATGAGCTTCAGGCTCTTGCGGTAGAGGTTGTTGACCTCCTTGCGGTTATTGGCACCATAGTGGTAGCTGACGATGGGCGCACTGCCCACGGCGTAGCCCACAAACACCGCCACGAACAGGAAGGACGCATACATGATCACACCGTAAGCGGCCACGCCATCCTCGCCCGCAAAACGGAGCAGCTGATAGTTGTACAGGATGTTCACCAGCGACATGGAAAGGTTGGTCATCAGCTCGGAGGAGCCGTTCACACAGGCTTTCAGCAGCACACCGCCCTCAAACTGCGGGCGGCAGAGGTGGAGCAGGCTGGTGTTGTTCCGGTTGAGGAAGTAGAACACCGGCAGCAGGCCGCCCACCACCTGGCTGAGCATGGTGGCAATGGCGGCGCCCTCTACGCTCCAGTGCAGGATGCCCACCAACAGCACGTCCAGCACCATGTTGGTGCAGCCCGCGCCCACCGTGAAATAAAAGCCCAGATGCGGCTTTTCGGCGGTGACAAAAAAGCTCTGGAACATATTCTGCAGGATAAAGGTGGGCAGGCTGAGCATCAGCACCCGGCCATAGCGCAGGGCGTAGTCCAGCATCTCGCCTTCGGCACCCAGCATCATGGCCACCGGCCGGAGCAGCAACATCCCCAGCACGGACAGCAGGATGCCGGCGATCAGCGCCGTTGACATGAACAGGCTGAAATAGCGGTCAGCTTTTGCATTGTCGCCCTCACCCAGCGTGATGCCCACAATGGCGCTGCCGCCGGTGCCCAGCATAAAGCCCACTGTGCCCACCAGCATGGGCACGGGCATGATGAGATTGACTGCCGCAAAGGCCGTTTTGCCCACAAAGTTTGAGACGCACAGGCCGTCCACGATGCCGTAAATGGAAGTAAACAGCATGGTGCCGATGCAGGGCAGCACAAAACGGATCAGCCGTGAATAATCAAAGTGATCCGAAAGTTGGATTTTCTGTTTTGACATGGATTCTCCTTTTTGCAGGGTTGGATCACATCATCCCGCCGGGCCGCCAGCCGGTGCAGTAGCGGGCGTAATCGCGGTCGGCCTGTTTGACGTAAAGGAGGAACTGTTCCCTGCCTTCCTTATCCGTGACCTGACGGACTTTGGTGGGCAGGCTCTGGCGCTGGAGCAGCTCCAGTTCATCGTTGAGCTCTTCCTCGGTATCAAAAGCATCCAGCTTGGTCCAGTGGGTGGCAAAGAGCCAGATGTTTGCAAGGGTGTTATTCATATTCAGTCTCCTTTTCCGGGGCATCGGCAAGGGTGCCGGCCCGGTAGAACGGCGCAATGGCGTTGGCATCGCCGTGGCGCACGATGGAATAGGTAATATCGCAGTAGGGCTGGATGGCCGTGCTCTTTTCCACGGTGGAGATGAGCAGCACCTGCAGCTGCAGGCGGCGGAACAGCTCCATCATGGGGCGGATGCGGTCACTGGTCATCTTGCTGAAGGCCTCGTCCAGCAGGACAAGGCGGATGCTGTTCTCGCTCTTCTGGTAGATCTGCAGCAGGCTGGCGCAGATGGCCACATAGAAGGGAGCCTGGTTCTCGCCGCCGGAGGAATCGCGGCTGACGCGGGAAAGATAGGCCTGCTGGCCCGAGACGGTGTTGGTCACCTTGATGTCATAGTCCAGATAGGTGCGGTAGTCCACATAATCCGAGAGGGTGGCACCGGAGGTGGTGCGGCCCTCCTGCCGGGCCCGGGTGTTCTCGTCCACATCGGCCATGATCTTTTCCATCAGCGCGTCCACCTGCCGCTCGTAGACGGGGTCAGCGGTGGCGGCAAGGTTGTCCAGCGAGTCGCCATCGGTCATCTGCTGGTTGCCCTTGTCCACAATGACCTGATAGAAGGCGGCCAGCTGGGGGTCACGGCTGGGCTCCAGCTCAAAGCGGTAGACTTCCTCGCCGTAGGTCAGCTGCTCCATCACCTTGTTCAGCTCCCGGAACTGGCGGCGGGCGTTGAAGATATCATCCTTCATCCGGAAGAGGATATCCTTGCGGAAGCGGTCCTTGCAGTCCCGCTGTGCCTGCTCCAGCCGGGCGGCGTAGCGTTCCAGATCAATGCGGACAAGGCTGTCGTGCTGGGCGCGGTACTGCTCCACTCCGGCCAGACCCAGCGGATAATCGCAGACGTAGTGCTCGTTGTAATCCCTCTGGGCGGGTTCCAGCGTGGAAGTGAGATAAGCTCGCAGGGCATCGTCCAGCCTGGTCTGTGCCTTTTCGGCAGTCTGCGCGGCGGCACGGGCCGTGCGCCCGCCCGTCATCAGGCCCTTTTTGCGTTCCTGTGCCAGAGGCTCCAGCAGCGGGTGCTGTGCAAAGAATGCCTCTGCCGCCTCCCGGCTCTGTGCGGCGGTCTCCACCGCCTTACCCTGCTCTGCCTCGCAGGATGCGATCTGCTTTTCGCAGACGCGGATATCGCCGCCCACCTGCTCCACGGCCTTGCGGGCAGTCTCCCATGCGGCTTCCCGGGCTTCTTCCTCGCGGTAGAGCTGCTGCAGCATGGGGTTCTCGCGGCAGTCCGCCAGCTTCTGCTCCTGCGCGGCGTAGTCGGCACGGGCGGCATCCAGCGCGGCCCGGCTGGCCCAGAGTTCGGCCAGCTGTTCCAGCGCATGGCCCCGCAGGACGTTCTGGTACTGGTCGTAGGCAGATTTCAGGGTCTTTTCGGTCTGGGCGGCTTCGCGGCAGCGGTCGGTCTGGGCGGCAAGCTGTGCTTCCAGTGCTTCGGCACGCTCCCTGCGGGCATCCAGGCCGATATAGCGCTGGGGCCTGCGCAGGCGTTCCAGCCGGAAGGGATGGTGGCGCAGCAGGTCCCGGGTGGCGCTGTCGGGGAAATGTTCCAGCGTATCGGGGGTGTCGCAGCAGACGATGCGGCGCAGGATGGTATCCGCATACTGTGCGGCCAGCGGGTTCTCGCTGGTGACCTGGGCGGCAAGGCTGTCGGCGGGGGCCGCCTCTGCATGGCGGTCCGCCTTGCGGATGCCCGGGGGATCCAGCAGGCTGATGGGCCCCACCCGGTCGCCCAGCGCCACAAAGGCGCTCTTGGCGGCGGCGTAGTGGGCAGGCGGCACAAGGATATCGAACCGGCGGTCACCCAGGCAGGCTTCCACACAGTCCTGCCAGCTCTCGTCGGCCACGGTCAGCAGCTCACAGAAGATCTTTGCATCCGCTGTCATGCCGCGGCTTTTCAGCTCGGCATTCACGGCATCCCGCACTTTGGTGGCGGCATCGCCGTGGGGGTAGACCCACTTGCCGCCGGACACGGCGTTCAGCTCGGCCCGCAGGGTCTCCTGCTCTTTTGCCAGATCCGCCGAAGCCTGCCGGGCAGCAAAATACTGCTCCTCCAGCGGCTTTTCGATGCGGGCCAGTGCCTCGGTCAGGGCGGGGAGATGTTCCGCTGTCAGGCGCTGGGGCCAGAGCTCCTTCTCCACCGCAAAGCCGCTGCGGTTCAGCTGGGTCAGCAGGCCGGTGATGGTATCTGCAGTCGCTTCCAGACTATTCCTTGTCCGGGCTGCTGCATCCAGCGCGCTCTTTTTCCGGGCCAGCTCCTCGGTCAGGGCATCCAGCGCCCGGCCCGCGCCGCTGTCACCGGCCGCTCCGTGGGCCGCCAGATAGGCCCGGCGGGCTTCGGCTTCGGCGTTCTTGGCGGTCTCGTATTTTGCGTTCAGGTCGGCCAGCTGGCGGCGGCCTGCATCCAGATGGCTCTGCCAGGAGGCATCCTCACCGGCATCCGCTTCGACGCGGGCCAGCAGGGCCGCGCCCTGGTTGACAAGGGCATCCGTCTCTTTTGCAGCAGCTTCCCGGCCATACGCCACGATCTGTTCCAGTGCGGCGGCACGGGTCTGGGCCTCGGCCAGAACGGCGTGGAGGTTTTCCAGCTCCACCCGGTCGCCCTGCAGCGCTTCCAGATCCAGTTCAGGCTGGGGCAGGATGTACTGGTACAGGAACTCCCGGAAGTTGGGGATCTCGTCCATGCTGGTGCCCATCTGGAACACTTCGTTGAATTTTTTGCCCAGCGGGCTGGAGGCGCGGCCAATGCCCAGGGCACGGCAGATGCGGTCCCGGGCCTCGCTGGGGCTGCGGGTGTAGGACAGGCGGCCCACGGCGGGCTTGAAGTCCTCCTTGGCGCTGGGGGCACCGGTGCGCGGATCAAGGAAGGGCAGCTTTTCCAGCGTGATGCCGTCCTCGGAGATGTACCAGGTCTGGTCGCCGGGGTGAAGCTCCTGCATGGGGCCCTCGGATTCCACCCGGACAGCGATGACAAAGTTTGTCCGCTTGACGGTATCCCAGAACTCGGCACCGATGTATGCCACCGTGCGGCCCGGGCGGCGGTAGGCGTTCTCGCCGCGCTGCTTGGCGTGGACAGAGCCCTGCAGGGTGCGGCCGCTCTTTTTATTGCCCAGGGCATTGAAATTGCGGTTGGTGGTCAGGCAGTAGCGGATGGCATCCAGAATGGTGGTCTTGCCCACCGCGTTGACACCGATCATATAAGTCAGACGGGCACAATCAAAGGTGACATTTTCAAAGTTGTGCCAGTTGATAAGCTTCAGGCGCTTTAATTCGATCATTCTTCTTCCTCCCCGCTGGCATCTCCGTCAGGCCGCTCGTAGAGGGCCAGCTCCTCCCGGGTGCGGCTGCTCTCGGCGGCGGCATCGGCAAGGTCTGCGTCCGGCAGGGCCAGCAGCACGGTGGGGAACACCTCGATGCGGCTGTCCAGACCGGTCAGCCGCCCCACCGGGCGGGCCAGATTGTACCTGCGCAGGGTGCGCATCAGCTCCTCCAGCGTGCGCTGGTCCAGCCGCCGGGGCAGGTTCATCTTCTGCAGCTCCGTCTGCACCTCTTCCACCGTGACCAGCACCTGATCGGCGCTGGCGGCAAGGCTCTCCCGCTTTTGCAGGTAGAGCAGGCGGAGCACCAGCAGCAGGATGCTCTCGTATTTCAGCAGCCGGGCCTGGCTGCCCTCATGCTCGTTGACCAGCGCCGCCGCCTGCAGCGGAGCCGGGTAAAGCGTTACCGCATAGCCCAGCGGCGCGAACACGGCCCGCACCTCGGGCAGATGATCCTGCACATAGAGGTATTTTGCCCGCTGATCCTCCACGCCGCCCAGCACAAAGCAGTGGTTGAGCAGATAGTTTGCGGTCTCTTCCAGCATTTTATTCGGTTCGGCCATGGTCAGCGTCCTCCCTGCGGGGTGTCAGAATAAACTCTTCAAACCGGAAGCCGCCCCGTTCGACCCAGTTTCCGGTAAGGGTGATATCGTAAGCCCGGCGCGGCGACTGCGAATAGGTGTGCAGGCCGATGATGCGGGCAAAATCGTTCGGGTATTCGTCTGCCAGAA
>OINK01000401.1_pt1 | contig 10028 bp, 5 predicted proteins | sample 1585231 | NCBI WGS metagenome assembly OINK01 (sample SAMN02674606, study PRJEB24791) | human gut metagenome, SKBSTL068 | isolation source: stool | host: Homo sapiens | place: USA | reverse complement strand
GCCGTTGTCGCCGGTGAAATGCCTCTCCGTCGGATGCTCCGCACGCAGGTGAAACGTTCCCCGTTGTCCGGCGAGCCATGTGACGAGGGCGCCGGCCAAAATCAGTTCCAGCCCCAGATGCAGCGCCAGCGCCGCGCCGCGTAACCGCCGTCGCAGGATATAAACCGCCGACGCCACCGCCAGAAGAGCCCAGAGCGCGACGAACCAGGGCGCATGGTAGATATGTGCCGCCACGAACTCCGTGCCGCGGAACTTTTCGATGAGCGTGGCGGCTATCATAACCGTGATGAGGATGACGGCCGATGCAACAACGGTGAGTTTGATTCTTTTCATGTTATGTGCAGTAAGACGGCGGAAGCCGATGCGCGCAGGCACCGGCTTCCGACCGTAAACGGGCGGTTCAGATGGATTCGATGAACCTGACGATCGCGTCGCGATCCGACTTGTTCAACTTACGGAACCGGTCGATCGAACGGCGGGCGTCGCTCTGCGCATTGCCGTGCCACATGATCGCTTCGATCGTCGTGCGGGCGCGGCAGTCGTGCAGGCGGTCGGCCTCCGAAGCTCCCGTACACTTCTGGTGCAGGCCGCGTCCCCAAAGCGGCGTGGTCCGGCACCATCCCGTGCGGATATCGTTCTCCATGTGAAGCCTATGCTGTACCAGATCGGAATAGGGCCAGATTTTCTGATGCGGGTAGCGCGGCAGGCGGCTGTCGCCGTCGGCAAAGAAACCGCTCGGGTCGGTCAGGATATCATCCCCCGTAGTCCACGAAGGACGGTGACAGTAGGCGCATCCGATCTCCGTGAAGAGCGTTTTGCCGCGCTGTACCGCTTCGTCGTCGAGGTTGCGGGCGGCAGGAACGGCCAGGCCGCGGTGCCAGACCATCAGGTCGATATAATCGTCGTCGCTCACTTCGGTCGGCAGAATCGCCTTGCCTCCGGCATCCAACCCCGTCAGGTAACGGCGGATGTCGGCGTCGAGATCGCCGGTCTGTTCGAAATCGGGACTATAGGCGGCTATATGCGAGCGGAACCCGTCGCGCACTTTCTGGTCCGTGAGCGCTTTTTCGACGTAAGCATTGGTCATGTAATGGTAACGCCGATTCGGGCGGGTTACATTGGTGATGTTCCAAAAAGCATTGGCCCCCGCGGCGTCCTGCAACGGGCCGCGGCTCAAAGCGTAGGTGAAGCGGTAGGGATGCTGTTCGCCCGTCCCGCCGTCGTTCGGACGCGAATTGCTGTATCGGGCCGCCCACTCGCCGCCTTTGAAAAAGGCTTCGTTCAGTTCGAAATACCCGTCCGCTTCCTGTTTCGCGTATTCGGCTTTCAGGTCGTCGTCATCGATGGCATCCAACAGGCCGGTGCCGTAAATGCCGATGGTCGATTCCAGACGGACGTTCACCTGCTCGGCCGTCAGCGTGCGGCCGTCGGTCGTGATGAGGTCGACATAGTAAGCCGACTGCGGGATCGACACTTCGGGATAGATCAGCTCGTAGGACTCGCCGTCGTCGAATTTGTTGCCCCATTCGTCGGTGTAGCTCTTCCATACGATCGAGATCTGCGAAGGGTCTACCGGCGCCGTAAAAGGCTCGACGGCGAAATGCTGCGGCATACCCGTGAGCGAGGCGATATACTTGTCCTTGTCGTCGTAAACGACCAGCAGATAGCCGTTGCCGATTTTCGAGGCGTTGAAGATACCCTCCTGGCGCTGGCCGTGGCCGTAGCCGGGGTGGCAGGCGATGCAGGAATTGCGCACGTAGAGCGGGCCGAGGCCCCCGCGGACACCCGTGGGATTGGTCACGAAAGGTTTCTCGAAGAGCTGCTCACCGTTGAGGAACCGACGCGCCATTTCGCCGTCGCCGTCCACGACGGGCGTGGGCTGTTCGAAAGCCGCCGACGTGGTGTTGAAGGCCGTACCGAGTTTCCCGCCGGCATAATACTCCTCGGCAAGTTCCTCCGGTCCGGGTGCCGGATTTCCCTTTTCCTCGTTATCGTCTGCACATGAGACAGCCGACAGGGCTGCCGTCATGCACAGGCATACAAGATACTTTTTCATAGGCATTTATATATTTCATTGTACCAGTTCCTCCGTCATCGGTCGTTGTCGCCGCCAAAGGCGGCGTATCTGACCCCACCCCGGCCCTCCCTCGGGGAGGGAGATGGCGTACTCGTTGGACGGCGGTAGATTGATAAATTCACATTCCGTCAATTATTTGGTCAGCAAGGACTGAACCGCCGAGAGGGCATCCATCAGATCCTTGCTGCAATACTCCGAAGCAGCATCCCAGGCATCGTCCTGATATTTGTTGACGAACGGCGCAGGGGCGCTTTCGATCTTCGCAATGGCCGTTGCAATGGCGTTGCGGCAACGGGTATCCAACTCGGGATTCACTTTTTTGACATAGTCGCTGATCGAGGGGCGGCCCTCCTCCATTCCCTGATAAGCATGCTGCACCGAACGGATATTGTCGGCGAAATCGACCTGAGAATTCCAACTGTAAGGCGACTCCACGTAGCTGTACTCGCCGAAAAGAGCCGGGCGTCCGATCTTCTGTCCGCCCACTTCGTCGGCAATGTCCATGGCTCCCTGCATGATCTCGTCGGCGGCTGAAGCGTAGCTGCTGTAACGGCTGCCGACCTGACCGGCGTTCTTCATGCTCCGGCCATAATCGAACGATACAAGGAGCTCTTCCTCTTCGATGATTTCCGCCTTTTCCCCGGAGATGGCGTCCACACCGCCCCAAGAAGCCTCCAAAATGATACATTGATTGCGCAGGTCGGTAGCGATAGCGACCATGAATACCAACTGTGCGCGGGTGTATTTGTCCAGCGACCGGGCCTGACCGTTCTCGAAAAGCATGTACTCCAGCGAGTGGAAGCCCAGGATGCCCTCACCGAACATCGTGCCGGCCAAACCGGGATTCTGCTCGATCGAGGTCATAATGGACGGCGTGTCCAGAATGCGCTGCAACGATGTCGCGTCGAGCGGCCAAGTGTCGATATGCGGATCGATATGGTAGTCCTCGGCGGCACCGAATAGCCAGGCTTCGCTCAGCTCCCAATAGAGCCGCGAATCTTTCCACTGTTGTCCGGCAGCCGTAATATCGGCCGTGGTCATGCCGGCATTCGCCTGCGCCGGACCCCACTTCTCCAACATCTGCTCACAGGCTTTCGTCAGTTCGATAGATGCATCGGCAAGGTCGCGGTAAGTGGGCACCACCGTATTGTCCACATACTCCTCGACAGCGGCTTTCAGCGACTCTTCGCTTTCGGGCAGCGAAGAGTCTCCGCCGTTGTCGTCATTGCAGGCCGTCGCGCCGAGCGTCAGCACGAGCGCCGATGCGGCATAAAACAAATTCGGAAAGATTGTTTTCATGATTTCAATTTATTGGTTGATTATACTTGATTTAATTTAACGCTTGAACATTCCAGAATAGGTGATTCCCAGCAAAAGCGATGGCTCGTTGTTATAACGCGTCTGCAACAGTCCGACCGCGTATTCGGCCTTGATAGCGATATTTTTGATCGGGTAGTAGTTCAGCCCCGCAGCCCAACGCTGGCGGCGGCACCAGTCCTGCCGGACGACCGACGCGGCGGTCTTGAACATCGAATCGTAATATTCATATCGGCCGAAGAGATAGAATTTCTGCCCTTTCTCCCGCAATGTCTTCGAGAACGAAAAAAGGTCGTAACCGGCTTCGACTCCCGTCGAAATCGCATCCGAGCCGACATACTGCTGCGGCGAGGGCGAAGTACCCGGCAGGCGGCGGTTGAAGGCCGATATCTGGTCGGCGTCTTTCAGGTGGCCGTAATCGAAATTGCCGCGGATGACCCAGTTGTGGGCATCATAGCAGAAGTCGAAAGCGCCGAGCAGCACCGTGCCCTTGACGCCGGCGTATTTATCGGTGCGGGAAGAGGTCAGCGTATTGCTGAACGTGTTACCGACATAGCCGCTCAGCGAAAGCCGCAGCCCCCGCACCGAGAAATTGTCCACGCGGAAAGCTCCGGCGTAAGCGTTGCCGATCTTGAACTCGTAGGGACTTCCGGCGCCCCCGGCGATCCAGTTATCATCCCCGAACCGGTCGGAATCCAGACCCGGCAGAAACATCGCTTCGTAACGCCACTTGCCGGCCTGCCCCCAAAAACTGATTCCCGTTTCGTGCCACGTACAAGGCAGGATCGTATTCTCGCCCTCGGGACGGTAAACGCCGAAAAACTCAGTCGGTAAATGGTGCATATTGGTCCCGCCGACAGGGACGATCATGTGCCCCATGCGCAAATTAGCCCACGGGCGGAAACTCTTTTGTATCCAGAACTGTTCCAGGGCTACCTCACCGCCGCGTTCCACCTCGGATTCATACTCGCCGCCCTCCTCGTACTCCACCTCGAAAGCGCTCTCCGTACCGCCGTGTTCGAATTCGATTTCAGTGCCCATCGACCAGCCGCGGCCGAAGTCGTAGCCCAGGTAGATAACTACGTGGGGAAGATCGAACCGACCGTGGCTCCGGTCGTTGCGGTAGTCGTCCGGATAGAGATACCGGGCGGTATTGTCGCTGAAAAAGTTCCGCGTCATGACGGCCTCACCGTAACCGCCGACCGTCAGGCGCGACGGCCGTTCGCTTTTCAGGGCAGCCTTTTGCACTGTCGGCTCTGTACCTAACTGCTCAAGGCGGAGTTCTTCCAACAATTCGGCTTTCAGTTCGGCTTTGAGCCGTGCGATTTCATCGCTTTGCGAGGTTGCGCCCGAAACGGCATCCGTTCCCTGACTCTGGGCCGAAAGCATTGCGGGCACTCCTAATAAAAACAGGAATAGAAAAATTCTTTGCATGGACATTCTGTTTGGTTTGCCGTGCAAAGTTAGAGGCTCCGCAAAGGCGGGACAATACCTAATTGTTATGAAAAAAAGAATCCATTGGAAGTTTTTAGGTATATAGAAATCCCTGAATAAGCGTCTATTTTTCAATATGGTATGTATGCCGGCAGATTTATGGAGCCGATGAGGCTTTCTGAGTCGCGCGACATTCGGCTGCGGTCTTCCGATGGGAAAATTTCCAGTTCGGCGCATCAACTTGGAAAATATTCGTATATTTGCCGTCGCAAAGGTTTCCAAATCACACGCTCGTGATGCGGAATGAAAAGGGAATGCAGTGAGAATCTGCGACAATACCCGTTGCTGTAAGTTCCTGCTCTGAATGAGGGGCGCAAGAAGTTTCACAATCTTTGCCACTGGCCGCAAGGCTGGGAAGGCGTGAAACCGGAACGAGTCAGAAGACCTGCCGATGCTTTTATGAAGATTTGCAACCTGCGGGAATACGGGTGAAAATCAAAACTGCGATTTCCCTGACTCCGGCTGTCCGGTTCCGACAAAGAGGCTTCAGCGGCCCCGAAAAGGTGTAAATCCGTTTTGAATTTCTGTTGTGCCGTATCCCGAAAGGCTACGGCTGATTTTTTATTTGTCAAACTTAAAATACAACAGGAATGAAAAAACTATTTACCCTTTTGGCAATCGCCCTGTTCGGCGTTGCAACGTGGAGTTGCTCGTATGACGACGACGACCTTTGGAATAAGGTAGACGACCTGGACGGTCGGGTGACCAGTCTGGAGAATGCCCTCGCTCAAATGAATAAGGATATCACCAGACTTGAGGGACTTATTAATGCAATAGATGTCGGCGACCCCATTACGGGATTTTCCGCAATGGATTCCGGAAAGGGCTGGATCATCACTTTTGCCAGCGGCAAAATCATCGAGTTATATCACGGGAAGGACGGACAGGACGCGCAAGCACCGATAATTACCGTACTGGCAGAAGAGGGAATTTACTATTGGGCGATCACTATCGACGGGAAAACGGATTTCATGTATGCCGACGATGCCAAAACCCAGAAAATTCCTGTTACGGGACAGGACGGAACGACACCGGAGATCGGCGTAGACGAAGAAGGTTATTGGACGGTAAACGGCGACCGGGTTCAGTGGAACGGAAAGGATCTGCCGGCCACGACCGAAGGTTATACCTATCTCTTTACAGATGTTGTGGACAATGGTCGTTACTACACGTTCTACCTTGCCGACGGAACTACGATAGATGTTGTGAAGCGATTGAATGCCAGCATTGAGATCGACGCCGAACCGACCGAGCATTTCAAATTCGGACAGAGCCGTATTTTCCAATTTACTACCGAGAATGCAGTAGCCCTTGCCGGAGCAGCCACCGGGCCTATGGACTGGACGGTCAGCGCAAGTTTTAAAGACAATGCCGGGCGTCTGCGCATCATAGCGCCTGCTGCGGATGGATGGGAACTCGAAGGAACAGTAACCGTAGGCGTAGTAGGCAGCGACGGAGCCGTAGTGACTGCCTCGATATATGTCACTTCAAGCAGCTATGAACTGCGCTACCTCACTTTCGAGGACGAGGATTACAAGGGAACGCAAGGAGCCAATTACTGGTCTTCTCTGATCGATACGCCCCAATATGGCGGACCGCTCCTTTACCCGTCGTCGGGCAACGTTTACAACTGGTACGATCAGGGAAATACGGAAATCGCGCATCGGTTCACCGACGAATGGGGCGATCATCAGTTTTGGGGCGGCGGCGAAGCCATCTCCAACTATGTGGAACAGAATATCGACAATGGCACTTTCGAGTATCAACTGGCTATTTATTACCGGCATCCCGAAACCGGCTTCGGAGGACACAACGGCTCCCGGAATTTCTGCGTGCATTATGGCTATCGGGACAATTCCGGCTACGGCGGGACAAAGCTCCAGGCCATCTGGTTCAATGACGGCGTAGCCCGCGTGGTCGATCATATGTATGTTACCGCCACGACCTATCTGCTCAACTGTGTAGTAAGCGGCAACGGCCTCACCGATCCCGTCGGGCCAGACGGATTTGTCAGGCTGGTAGCAGTCGGATTTGATGCTGACGGCAACGAAATCACCTCTGTACAGCCGACTTTCGAAATCGCCAATTACGAACGCACCGTCATCGACTGGCAGAAATGGGATCTTTCCGAACTGGGAAAGGTCAGCCGCATCGAATTCAACGTCACAGGCGACAGCGATAACGGTTATGGGTTCAGCCAACCGGCATATTTTGCGTGGGACGATCTGGCGGTAAGGTTCGAATAACCGATCTCATTTGCGACAACCCCCGGAGTGCCGGGATAAGAAAATCCCGGCACTCCATTAATTAACAAGCGCTATCAAGAAGTGAAAAGAATATCGGTAATTTTGATGCTGTTCCACTTTCTCGCCTGCGGCACTACGAATGCTCAAGATGCCGGGAATAGTCAAACCCCGGATTCGGTCCGGATACTGGCTATCGACGAGGTGACGGTGCTTGGGAGACAGAACAGGACGGTCGTCCCGGCACAGATCCTCTCCGGCGAGAAACTGCAAAGGCTCAACTCACATTCCGTATCGGATGCGTTGCGCTATTTTTCCGGTGTGCAGATAAAGGACTACGGAGGTATCGGGGGGTTGAAAACCGTCAACATCCGCAGTATGGGCAGCCAGCACGTGGGGGTATTCTACGACGGCATACAGATCGGCAATGCCCAGAACGGGACGGTGGACCTCGGTAAATTTTCGCTCGACAATATGGAATTGGTATCCGTTTATAACGGCCAGAAAAGCGACATATTCCAGTCAGCACGCGACTTCGCCTCGGCGAGTGCGGTATATATGGTGACGCGCAGACCCGTTTTCGCGGACGGACGCAGGAACCGTTTCAATGTGAAACTCAAAGGCGGTTCCTTCGATCTTATCAACGCTTCCGCCCTTTGGGAGCATCGGATCAGCGAAAACCTTTCGTCGTCGGCCAATATCGAATATCTGAACACTTCTGGCAAATATAAATTTCGCTACCATAAGGACGGCGGCTACGACACTACCGAGGTCCGACGCAACGGTGATGTCTGGTTTCTTCGCGCCGAGGCTGCTCTTTTCGGCAAGGTAAAGCGCGGAGAATGGCAGGCGAAGGGATACTTCTACAATTCCGAGCGGGGCTATCCCGGTGCAGCCGTAAAAAAGGATTACGGAATTTCGTTGCTGAACGAAGACCGGCAGAAAGACCGCAATTTTTTCTTTCAGGGTTCCTTAAGGCAAGTGGTGACGGATTTCTACAGTTATAAAGTCCAAGCCAAATACGCCAACGACTATATGAATTACGTCATGCCGCCTGAGAGTACCGTACAACCGATGGATAATCACTATTGGCAGCAGGAGGTCTATGTTACGGCCGCCAATCTGTTCGCTTTCACCCCGTGGTGGACGGCGAATCTGTCCACGGATTTCCAATGGAACAAACTCGATGCAGACGGTACCGATATGTTCAATGCACATTTCATCGAACCAAGGCGCTATACGTTGCTGGGAGCCATAGCCACATCGGTCAACCTCAAACGATTCAGCATGCAGGCAAGCCTGCTTTACACGTATGTGCATGACCGGAGCGCTCGGAGGATGGAAACAGCGCCGGATAAAAACGTATTCTCTCCCACGGTAATCGCATCGTACCGTCCGTTTGAAAAGATCGGTCTCGATATAAGAGCCTTTTATAAAGAGATATTCCGGATGCCGACCTTCAACGACCTCTATTACGTGCAATTGGGCAACCGGCTTCTGAAGCCGGAATACGCCACACAATACAATGTAGGGGTTGCCTACTCCAAACAATTCGGCAAAGGAGTGCTGTCGTCGCTCAATCTTACGGTGGATGCTTATTACAACGAGGTGAGAGACAAGATAATCGCCACCCCGACCTCCAACCAGCTCGTCTGGACAATGGTCAATCTCGGATATGTGGAGATACGTGGTGTGGATGTGACGTTCAATCCCTGTTTCAATATAGGCGGCGTTGTATTGGATGCCCGGTTGAGTTATACCTATCAGAAGGCGCAGGACTTCACCAAGGAGAAGGATGAAGGTTGGGAGGAAACCGTTATGGACGGATATGGCGACCAGATACCCTACATTCCGTGGCACAGCGGCTCCGTGATTCTTAACGCCTCCTATCGAAAGTGGGATTTTAATTACAGTTTTATCTACACGGGAGAGCGATATATGCTCGGGAACAATACGCCGGTCAACTATATCCAGCCGTGGTACACACACGATATGTCGCTGTCGCGGAATTTTCCATTCAAACACGCTCAGCTTCGTATCACCGCGGAGGTAAATAACATTTTCAACCAGCAATACGAAGTGGTTAAATGGTATCCCATGCCGGGAACCAATTTCAAGATTATTCTAAGTCTTACATTATGAAAGGGTTTAATTTAAAATGGCTTACAGCCTTCATCGGCGTTCTCATACTTGCGGTTTCCTGCCGCAAGGACGACCCGGTATTGCCCTCCGAGCCGACCTTGGTAAATCCGTGGGAACAGGTTACCGGCGATATATACGGATTTTTTCTGCTCAACGAAGGCAATATGGGAACGAATCAGGCTTCGCTCGATTATTACGACTATGAGACAGGCGTCTACACGCGGAATATTTACGGCGAACGCAACCCTTATGAAGTAAAAGACCTCGGCGACGTGGGTAACGACATTCAAATCTACGGCGACAAACTCTGGGCGGTTATAAATTGTTCCAATTATGTCGAGGTGATGGATGTCAACACGGCCAAACATATTACCAAAATAGCGATCCCCAATTGCCGCTATCTCGCATTCAAAGATAAATACGCTTATGTGAGCGCTTACGCAGGCCCCGTGCAGATAGCCCCGGATGCCCGGATCGGGTATGTAGCCAAAATCGATACGGTAAGTCTTCAGGTCGTCGATGAGTGCATCGTAGGTTATCAGCCCGAAGAGATGGCCATTGTGGGTAATAAACTCTATGTCGCCAATTCCGGCGGTTACCGCGTCCCGAATTACGACCGTACCGTGTCGGTTATCGACCTGAAAACTTTTACGGAAGAGAAAAAGATAGACGTCGCTATCAACCTTCACCGGATACAGCCGGACAATTACGGCAACCTGTATGTTTCTTCCCGTGGAGACTATTATGAAGTGCCT
>OINK01000383.1_pt1 | contig 10508 bp, 10 predicted proteins | sample 1585231 | NCBI WGS metagenome assembly OINK01 (sample SAMN02674606, study PRJEB24791) | human gut metagenome, SKBSTL068 | isolation source: stool | host: Homo sapiens | place: USA | reverse complement strand
ATCTACGCCCAAGGGGCTGGAGAAGCGGGCTGTGCCGCTGGTGGGCAGAGTGTGGTTCGGGCCGGCGAAGTAGTCCCCCAGCGCCTCGGGGACATTCCGCCCGAGGAAGATGCTGCCCGCGTTTTTGATCTCGTTCAGCACGCTGAAGGGGTCGTCGATGCAGACCTCGAGGTGCTCCGGTGCGATGATGTTGCAGGCCTCGATGGCCTTGCGCAGGTCAGAGCAGACGATGATCTTGCCGTTGTCGTCCACGCTGGCCCGGGCGATGGCGGCGCGGGGCAGCTGGGGGATCTGTACTTCCAGCTCGGCCTGCACGGCCTTGGCAAGGTCGGCGCTGTCGGTGACGAGGACGGGGCTTGCCAGCTTGTCGTGCTCGGCCTGACTCAGAAGGTCGGCGGCGACCCATGCGGGGTCACAGCCGCCGTCGGCCAGCACCAGAATTTCACTGGGTCCTGCGATCATGTCGATGCCTACCTTGCCGAAGACCTTCCGCTTGGCGGTGGCGACGTAGATGTTGCCCGGGCCGACGATCTTATCGACGGCCGGGATGGTCTGGGTGCCGTAGGCCAGCGCAGCCACGGCCTGTGCGCCGCCGGTCTTGAAGATCTTCGTCACGCCTGCGGTGGCCGCGGCAGCGAGGATGACGGGATTCACCTTACCGTCCTTCCCTGCGGGAGTCGTCATCACGATCTCCGAAACGCCCGCCACCTTGGCCGGGATGACGTCCATCAGGACGGTGGAGGGGTAGGCCGCTGTGCCGCCGGGGACGTAGACGCCCGCCTTCTCGATGGGGGTGTATTTCTGGCCCAGCACGATGCCGGGCTTGTCGTTCATCACAAAGTTCTTGTGCACCTGCTGGCGGTGGAAGGCCTCGATGTTGGCTGCGGCCTCCCGCAGCGTCTCGAGGAAGTAGCCGTCCATCCCTGCAAAGGCCTCTTCGATCTCCTCCTGCGTCACTTGGAGGCTCTCGAGCTTTGCCCCGTCGAACCTGAGGGCGTATTCCTTCAGGGCCTCGTCGCCCCGGGCGCGGACGTCGGCGATGATGCCGTCCACCACATCCTCTACGTTTTTCTCCGCGCGGATGTCGCGGTTCAGGATCTCTTCGGGCTTCAGCTCGTCGAAGTTGTACAGCTTTATCATTTTTTCTCCTCCTTTGCGGCAAGGGCGGCGCGCAGCTTTTCCAGCATCTCGTCCATCTCCCGGTGCTTGAACTGGTAGCTGGCCTTATTGGCGATGAAGCGGGCCGAGATGGGCATGAACTCCGTCACCACCCGCAGGCCGTTCTCCCGCAGGGTGGTGCCCGTCTCCACGATGTCCACGATGACGTCCGACAGGCCCAGAATGGGGGCCAGCTCGATGGAGCCGTTGAGCTTGATGATGTCGATGTCCCGCCCGATGGATGCATAGTAGCTCTTGGCGATGTTGACGAACTTGGTGGCCACCCGCACCGGGCGGCTGGGGTCGTCCTGATAGTCGGCCGGAGCGGCGACGCACATCCGGCACCTGCCGAGGCCGGTGTCCAGCAGCTCGTAGACATCGGCGGAGGCCTCGGTCAGGATGTCCTTGCCCACGATGCCCACATCCGCTGCGCCGTGCTCGACGTAGATGGCCACATCGCTGGGCTTGACGAGAAAATAGCGGATGCCTGCCGCCGGGTTCTCCACCACCAGCTTCCGGGTGGCATTGTAGTCCTCGGGACAGCCGTAGCCGATGCCAGCCAGAAGGTCATAGACCTTATCGCCCAGACGGCCCTTTGGCAGGGCCACGTTCAGCATGGTCTTTTCCGTGGGCTGCTTCTGCACCGGCGGCAGCGGGGCGCTCAGGCGGTCCAGCTCGTCGAGGTAGACTGCGAAGCCGATGGCCCCCGCCCCCGGGGTGAATTTCTGCATCAGCAGATCGTACCGCCCGCCTTTGAGCACCGGACGGGGGAGGGACTCCAGATAGCCCTGAAAGACGAGGCCGTTGTAGTACTCCATCTCACCAGCCAGCGTCATGTCCAGACGGATACTTCCGTCCGCACCGTTCAGCTCGGCGGCGATGGCGTTCAGCTCGGCGGCAGCGGCCCGCATCCGCTGGTTCCGGCAGGCCGCTTCCACCCGGGGCAGCACCTTTTCGCAGGGTCCGCAGAGCTGCATCAGCCCGGCCAGCGCCTCTGCACCTGCTTCGTCCAGCCCGGCGGCAGAGGCCGCCGCCCGCAGCTCGTGGAGGTTCTTGGCCCGCAGCTTGGCCAGCAGGGCTGCGCGGGAGGCCTCGGGTACGCCCAGCGCGTCCAGCAGGCCGAACAGATAGCCCATGTGGCTCACTTCCAGCACCCACGGCTTTCCCAGTTGGGCGAGCGACTGGGCCGCCAGCGACACGGCCTGCCGCACCTGCGTTTCGCCCACCTCGCCCAGCAGCTCAAGGCCCATCTGGCCGATCTCCTGAAAAGTGTGGCTCTCTGCCGAGGGACGGTAGACGTTTTCGTGGTAGTAGTAGCGCAGCGTCTCGCCCGGGGTGGGCTGTGCCGTCTTGGCGATGGAGAGGGTCACGTCCGGCTTGAGGGCCAGCAGCCGCCCGTCCAGATCGGTGAAGGTGATGACCTGCTCCGACGAAAGAAAGCTGCGGTTCTCCTGATACAGCCCGTACTCCTCGAAGCGGCCCATGTGATATTTGCGGCAGCCCGCCGCTTCGTACAGCGCCCGCAGCGCAAAGGAGGCCTGCTCCTTCGGCTGCAAGCAGGAGATGTCAAATTTCATACCCTTTTCCTCATTTCTGCCGGACACCTGACTGCGCCGGCCCTCTGCGTTCCGGGGACGCTCCTTGATGTAAGACTATTTTACTTTATCAAGGTAAAGCTGTAAAGCGTGAAAGTGACCGTGTTTTCGATTTTATGATACGATTTTTCTGTGCGTTTGTACAGAAAGGCGAAATCATTTCACGAAAGCCCGCTTTGAGATGATGGGAGCGCAAAAAAGGAGCCGCTGCACAGCGTTTTCCTGTGCAGCGGCTCCCCGCAGTTCCTTTTTCTCAGCCCAGCAGCTCCAGCACGCCGCTCTTGGGGCGGGCACCGACGGCCTGACGGGTCAGCTTGCCGTTCTCGAACAGCAGCAGGGTGGGGATGCTCATGACGCCGAACTCAGCCGCCAGCTCGGGCTGCTCGTCCACGTTCACCTTGCCCACCTTGACGTCGGTGCGCTCCTCGGCCACCTCGTCCACGATGGGGCTGAGCATCCGGCAGGGGCCGCACCAGCTGGCCCAGAAGTCCAGCAGGACGGGCTGGGCGCTCCGGAGCACCTCAGCGTCGAAGTTTTCTTTCGTGATGGTGATGACTGCCATATTTACTGCCTCCTGAAAGAGTATTTTTTCATCTGACAGGGACAGTATACCCCAAAGCGCGGCGTTTTTCCGTGACCGAATCACAAAAAGCCCGGCACAGGAGGCTTCCTGCGCCGGGCTTCGGAAAAGATGGTCTCAGGCTCAGATGTCCTTCAGGGCATTCTTGCCGGCGACGTAGCCGTAGTAACGAAAAAAAGGACTGCCGCATGGAGAAAACCTGTGCGGTAGTCCTTTTGTTCATCCGAGGATCTCTTCCCCGCTGGAATTCATGACGGTCAGCTCCTGCCCGGTCACGCTGGTGACGAGGGCGATATAGCTCGTGCCCGCTTTGATGTTCATGGTGCGGCCGTCGGCGTCGTAGAACAGCAGGGTGTTATCCTGCCCCTGTGTCCATGTGATGGTCCACAGATGCCCGCCGTTGAGCCAGACGCCGCCGCCCATGCTCAGGTCGAAGTCGTAGGTCCTGCCGTCGTCCCGCAGCGCGGAGGCGCTGAACAGCACCAGCAGATTGTCGAATCCGGCCTGCTGGCCGTTGTTGGCGTCGAGCTGGGGCGTGCCGTCGGCGTGGAACATCCGGTAAAGGCCGCTGTCCGGGTCGTAGGCGAAGCCGGTGGCGTTGTTGTCGTCAAAGCAGACCCGGACGTTCACGGCGTCCGGCGCGGTGGCATCGGGCAGCTTGCCGTCTTCTTCCTGCGGCAGAAGCGCCGGAACGGTCAGTACGGCATCTGACCCGGAAGAGGCGCTGGCGGCAGCCGCAGATGCAGCGCTCGTCACCCGGGACTCGGTCAGGGCGGCGGAGATACTCAGTGCATCCAGCACCTTGGAGACGGCGCTGCCGCTGGTGTACCACAGCGGCGCATTGCTCCACTCGCTGCCACAGTCGAACGCGGTGCGTCCGGCTTCCAGCGCGTCCACGGCGCGGATGGAGTAGTAGTCCAGATAATTCTGGTCGAACTGTCCCCCGCCCCGCTGCACGGGAAGCGGCTGCTGACCCACCAACAGCCGCCAATAGATGTCCTGTCCGGCAGCCACCGGCCCGACCTTGGGGGTGGCGGACAGCGCCGGATAGACGAGGCAAAGCTCGGTGGCCATCCCGGCTTCTGTGAGGGCCTCCAGCACCACCGACGCGGAGGAGATGCCCCACTGGGTGGCGGAGGCGGTGCTGTTCTCGATGGTCACGGCCACCGGACGCTGGCCCGGCCATTCCAGCGGATGGCCGGTGAGGGGGTCGGCAGGCGCCAAGGCCTCCGGTTCGCTCTCGCTGGGCAGAAAGGCGCAGCCTGCCAGCAGCGCAGCGGCTAAAATGAGGCAGAGCGCGGTTCGAATGCGTTTCATCATCGTGTCCCTCATGGAGCGTTACTGGTAGCTGAAATTGCTTCGCTCGTCCTCGTCCACCAGCGCGAAATAGGTCTTGCCGCGGTTGAGGGTCATTTCCTCGCCGGACTTGGTGTAGAGCTTGAGGGGGTTGGTGGGATAGGTCTTTTCCCAGCGGCCCACCTGCACGCCGCCGCGGGTGAAGAGATAGGCCTTTCCGCCCTGAATGTACCGGACCTCCTGCACATCGTGGGAGTCACCTGCGTAGGCGTCCATGCCGGCGAAGCAGACCACGACGTTCTCGAAGGTGAGCTGAGCGCCGGTCAGCTCATCGACGGTGTTCTCGGTGGCCTTCTTGGAGGAATTGTACATCTGCATCGCATAGGTGTGGCTGAACGCGGAATAGCTGAACGAGGTGCGGTAGCTCTCGGAATGCAGGATGGTGAGCTTCTTGGCGGAAGGCTCGCCCGGGAGCTTGTTCACCTCGTCGGTGCGGTAGTCGGCGAAGTGGAAGATGGTGCCCTCGCTGGGGGCGTAGAGGCTGATCTTGGCATCAGAGGCGGCTTTGCAGATCTCCTTGCCGGAGGTGAATTCGGTGTGCTCGTAGGCAACGTCCCGGCCGCGGTTGTTCCGATGAGAGACGATGGGGTGGGTGGGGGTGTTGAAGTAGCTCTTGCCGCCGATGTTCAGCCCGGAGTAGCCGTACACATTGACAAACTGGGTGCAGAAGATGCTCTCGCCGTCGTGGTAATAGAGGATGTTCCACGGCATGAGCAGCTGGAGGAACTGGTCGCGGCCCGAGCGGATGGGGCCGACCTCGGGGATGCTGTCAGCGTCGCTGAACACGGCGCACAGGCGGGTGATGCCGCCCTCGACCTTCGCCTCGATGAGCAGGTCGGCGCTGCCGATGCCCCGCTGGGGGCGGGCGTTCTGACGCTGGGAGTTGGCGATGTTGTTCACCATCACGGCCACCGGGCGGCTGTTGGTGCTGCGCTCGATGCCGGTAAGAAGGTCGGCGTCGTAGTCGGGCAGGGCGGAGGGGCCGGGTTCCGGCTGTTCGATCTCGGGCAGCGAGGAGGCGGCCATCTCGCTGGATGCCTCGGACGGGGCCGACGAAGCGGCCGCTTCGCCTTTCCCCAGCAGGCCTTTGAGCAGGCCGGGCAGTCTGCCGCCCAGCGCGGCGCTGCCGGACGCAGAGCAGCCGGTCAGAGCCAGCGCTGCCGCTGCCAGACCGGAAACATGAAGGACGGACCGACGAGAGATCTTCATAATAAAACAGCCTCCTATCAAAAAGCCCCGCCGCATACGGGACGGGGCGGTGCGTTCTGTTTTGATTGTACTGGTTTGCGCCCCATTTGTAAAGAGGGAGTTGCCGCCAGAGCACAGGGCTGGCCCGGAGTCTTTTTCATAAAAGAAAGCGGACGGTTCCGCTGTGGGCGGTGCACAGGCCACTTTTTTGCACTTCCCTCTTGCTTTTTGGGCGCGGTTGTGGTATTATTATTCGGCAATATATGCAAAACTGAAAATATGCGCTCGTAGCTCAGCCGGTAGAGCATCTGACTTTTAATCAGAGGGCCAGGGATTCGAGTTCCCTCGAGCGCACCAAAATCCCACGAAGAATCGTAAGATTCCTCGTGGGATTTTCTTTTTATACGCCATTTGCACGGTCTCTGCACGGTTTTTGCACGGTCCGCATTTTTCGTGTCAGATGGAGTAAGTCTGTGAATTACTTTGCAATTCGTGCTATTTTTGCAATTCAGGTCAGCAAAGCCAAGCGGAGCTGCGCTTTTACAGAGGGGTCTGCGTCCTTCAGAAGTTCCAACAGTGCCGACACGGAGATGGTCGGTTCTGCTTCAACCGGGGCAGCCTGCACAAGTGTTGCTCCCGGCTTGTAGAAGCCTTCCTCAAACTTTTTACCCAGCTTTTTACGGGAATCCTGCTGGATGTGTGCATAGGTGTTGACCAGCAGATTGGCACTGGCGTGACCTGTTGTTCCCTGTACGGCTTTCACATCACCGCCGGAGATCATCAGCTGGTAGGTGGCACTGGAATGCCGCAGGCCGTGGAACACGATGCGGGTGAATTCCGGGTGCTCGTCCTGCCACTTGATGAACTTCTTGCGGATGAGGATCGGCTCTACCGCCAAACCGTTGGGCAGGCGCAGGAGCATCCCACTGTTGCGGTAGCGTTCCGGCTCAACGGCTTCGTCCATTTCCAAACGCTTCAACCAGTGCTTCAATTCCTCTTTCAGCACGGCTGTCATGAAAATGGTTCGGTTGGAAGATGCTGTTTTAGTCTTTTTGAGCACCAGCGTTGTGGTACTGCCCTCACGCTTATCTTCAAATTCCTGCAAGATGCAGCCCTTGCCCGTTTTTGCCAGCGATGCCTTTTGGACACGCTGCATACACTTGTTGATGCGGAACGTGCCTGTGCCGTCTGCTCCCTCAAAATCAAGATCTTCCGGGGTCAGGCCAGCAACTTCACCCTCACGCAGTGCGCCCACCAGTGTGAGGTGAACAGCCAGATGCAGAATCGGGTCCTCCATGCTGGCAAGTGCGGCCCACATCTCGTCCGCGTCCCAGATGGCACGCTCCTGAATCGACTTTTTAGGGCTGTCCACCGGAACGGGGCTTTTGATGAGGATGCCCCACTCCACCGCATACTGAAACGCTGTTCGCAGCAGGCGGTGTACCTCGTGGATGGTCGTGCCGGAGAGAAAACGTTGCTGTTGTTTTTCCGAGAGCGCCTGCTTTTTGCCCTCATAATACTGGCCGCAGGGCGTTTTGCTGAGAGTGGCATACAGGTCTTCCAGATGGTAAGGTTTGAGCTTTTGCATCTGCATATCGCCGATATACGGAATAATGAGGTTCTGGACGGTTCCCAGATTGGATTGATAGGTGCAGGGTGCCCATTTGTGCTTGTTGCACTGTTTGGGAAGCCACTCCATCAAAAACTCTTTGACGGTGATGGTGGACGGAATCAGAAACGTTCCGTTTGCAAGTTCGTGTTCGATTTGTTTCTTGCGATTTGTTGCCTCCTCTTTTGTAGAAAAACTTTCCCATTTGTTGCAGTTTTTACCCTGCTCGTCTTGGTAAGTATAGCGGACGCCATAGGAGCTACCGCGTTTCGTAATATATGCCATACGTTATCTCCTTTTTCAAGCTGCCCGGAGCCACGCATCGAAGCTGTCTTTCGGGATGCGGATGCTTCCGCCGACCCGAAGAACACGAAATTCGGTGGTGCTGTTGCACAGATTGTAGGCAGAGCGCAGGCTGATGGACAGCATCTGCGCAATTTCCTCCACCGTGTACACCAGTGTTATGGCTTTCAGGTATTCCTTTCTTAAAAGTGGCGGACTTGAACGAGCTGATTGATACGGGAAAATATTCATGTTCGACATTTATTCCTCTTGAACGATACGAACAGCTTTTGCATAAAGAGCTAACACCCACAGAAAATGATATTCTTATAACTTCAAGAGGAACTCTTGGAAAGTGTTATATCGTTCAATCGGATGATGAATTCTATTTTCAAGATGGCATGATTAGCTGGCTCTCCAATTTTAGTCCGAAAGTTTCAAGTATTTATATTTCATATTTGTTTGCGCAACCATATATCCAAAAACAAATTGAAAGTCTGCAAGCTGGCTCGACAGTGGCATACTTATCGATTGCGATGTTGAAGAAAATAAATGTTATTTTGCCGCCTAAAAAACTTCAAGATGATTTTGCCACCTTTGTAGAGCGCGTAGACCAGCAGAAGCAGACCGTACAGCAAAGCCTTGAAAAGCTGGAACTGATGAAAAAGGCACTGATGCAAGAGTATTTTGGGTAACTCCCTCAGTCACCTTCGGTGACAGCTCCCTCTGGGAGGGAGCCTTTATGTGGTGGTAAGGCAAAAGCCTCCCTCCTAGAGGGAGGTGGCGCGGCGTTAGCCGTGACGGAGGGAGTTCCAGAAAGGAGCGCGTCCAGATGTCATTGCCATATCAAGGAAAATTGATCCCTCGTGCAAAAGAATTGCGCAAGGACGCAACAAAACAGGAAAATCATCTCTGGTATGATTTTCTGCGTGGCTATCCGATGCGCTTTCAGCGTCAGAAAACGATTGATGGCTTTATTGCGGATTTCTATTGTCACGTTGCAAGGCTGGTCGTGGAAGTGGACGGTTCACAGCATTATGATGAGCAGGGATTGGCATACGACAAAGAACGCTCCGCCATTTTTGCCGAATATGGTGTGAAGGTGATTCGGTTTTCTAATCTGGAAATAGAGCAGAGCTTTCAAGAAGTTTGCAGTGCAATTGATTTGGAAGTCAGAAAGCGGGTTCAGGAACTGGAAGATACTCCCTCAGTCAAAGCCTAGCGGCTTTGCCAGCTCCCTCTGGGAGGGAGCCTTTGGCGTAGCGGTGGGGCAAAAGCCTCCCTCCTAGAGGGAGGTGGCACGGCGAAGCCGTGACGGCGGGAGTTTCCCTGTGAGCACCATGATTCTGGTGAAAGTTCTGAAATACATGTCGAAATTTGCGTCCTTTTGTATAAAACATTGAAATACCATAAGGTATGTGCTACAATGAGGAAAAATATGGTATTTCGACGATGCGAAAGGAGCACATACGATGAACCAGTTCTACGATCAGATGTTTAATCCTGCCTATGTAAACCAAAATTTTTATCAATCGATTCCGCCGCAGGCAATGTGGCAGTATCAGCAGAACCAGAGCGCAGAAGTTGTAAAGGCTATGAAGGCAACCCATGATTTGTGTGAAGCTGTGAATAAATTGGATGCGGAACATCAGCAGCAGGCGTTTTATGCTTGTTTGATGGTATTAGCTTCGGAACTAGGTTGGAATAACTAAAAAAGTAATTTCCGCATGAATGATGAAATTAAGACAAATCGGTGTTGTGAATGAGTTACACGAACATTTATATTGATGATTACGGAAAAGAAACTTTCATTCAAAATGTATCGGAAGAAACAGTACAAGAAGTTGAGAAAAATATTGCGGCCATTCAAGAATTCATGAACGAAACAGACTACTATGACATGTTAAAAGGAAATCTGGATGATTTTATTGAATTCGCTGAAAAAGTTGACCCGCTTGACATTAAAGCTTTTTCTAAATTAAATCGAATGTTTATAAACTGGTTAAACATGTTTTATGTGTGGGAACAATATCATCAAAGGTATTATCGACCGATATTTGAAAAACTGAGCAGAAAATATTATGATGGATTTTATGAATATAGAATGGCGTTTCATTTGAGAAGATACACAACACATCAAAGATGTTGTATAACCCGAATTGAGGTGAACTTGGAAACAGGTGACGCGGACTTTTTAATAGGAATTCAAGAATTGTTAAAGAATGGAAGTGATATGAATAAAAAGATAAAAGAGGAATTGAATCAACAATTGGATGAAGATGATTATATTGAAATACGGGAATTTACAAGAAAATTTTCTCAAATGATTGAAGAATTTCAAAAAGAACTATGGTCAAAAGAGTGGACGATTGTAAAGGAAGCCGTTAGAGTATTAAATCGACATATCAAAGTAGAAAACAGTCGGATATTCCAGAGCTATATTAAGATGGAGGGTGAAAACAAAAAACTTATTGATATAGTTCAACCGATTTTTATGCTCTACAAAAAACTTGAAGAATTACGGCAAGGATATTCACTAACTACATTAGATAAATTTGATTTGTGATACGAAATTGAAAAGAACTCACCGCTACGGTTAGCTTCTCATATGTTCAATTTGAAAGGAGCCCCACCATGTCCAACTTCTCCTATCTCTCCACCCGCCCCGAATATTCCCTCTTCGCATCTGCCGCCATCGAGGCCGAGAAAGTGTTCTCCACCTCCCCGGCGATGTGCGCGG
>OINK01000375.1_pt1 | contig 10620 bp, 5 predicted proteins | sample 1585231 | NCBI WGS metagenome assembly OINK01 (sample SAMN02674606, study PRJEB24791) | human gut metagenome, SKBSTL068 | isolation source: stool | host: Homo sapiens | place: USA | reverse complement strand
TCTTTGTAATATTTAGCCACTTCATAAGAGCACACACTGCCGTCGGCTTTGCTTTTTGCGGAGATTTTGTAGTGCCCGTATTCGTTGAATACGACGTAAATGCGATCGCCGGATGTGGAAATGCTGATCGCATACGAACTCGGATTGTGGAAATAGGTATCCTCTACCGTGAAGGTAAAGGTATCGCCGAAATACAGGCTGTTGGCCTTAAAGGAGTAGAGTTGGCCGAGTTCGATGCTCTCGGGACCATTGATATGCGGATACGGAGGCATCGGGGTCGGATCAAAAATATCATCCTTCCCGATCTGGGCCGCCTGATCGGTCGGTTGGATCGTTTCGGGGCCGCCGTCGGAGCAGGCCGGGAATCCGATGAGCGTTGCAGCGAAAAGAGCTGCCGAATAGAATAGTTTCTTCATGGCTGATAAGTTTTAAGGTACGAGACAAAGGTAGTCGCTAATTTCTTATAAGAATGTCACGGAAAGGTATATACGTCCTGCGGAAAGGTATATCGAATATGCGTTGCAGTTCCGACCGGGGATCGTCAACGGAACCGTCTGAAAGGGCCGGGGCGTGAATCCCGCCGCCGGCCGTGGAACGTAGTGATGGCGGCTCCTTTGCGGCTGCGTCGGTGACGGTTGGCGCGGCATCGCTTACGTGGCAGATTTCATACAATGAGGCATCCTGACCCGGGCGTTTTTGCGATAATGCGTCTTTCGATCAGTAGTGAAGGAGTGAGGGTCGGGAAGAGTGCACGAGGGGGCGCTCCTCCTGCTCGCTGTAATTCGGCGGCCGAATCTTGTGAGGGGCCGGCCGACGATTTTGCGGCACGGGGTATTCTTCGTATATTTGGGACAAATCAACTGTGTATGGAGATCAAAATCTTTATCGAGAACTTTCGTCATGCTTTCGGCGAGCGGGCCGCGCTGCCCATCGCGGTCTGGTATTCGGACGCTCCGGTCGCCGAGACCGGGAAATCCGACGGCTGCATTTTCCGCCTCCTGAATCGGGTTGCCGCCGGTGAAACCGTGAGTCTGAATGCGGAGAACATCGGTTGCGGAGGCGGCAAATTCTACTGCGGCTATGGCGAGATGCCCGAGCGGGTCCCGAACTTCGTTTCGCTGAAAGAGCGTTACAAGCGGACTCCGGAGCTTGTCCGCGAGGCAGTGCGGGATGTGCCCCGTGCCGAACGGGTGGCTTTGAACCTCGCCCGCATCGACACGCTCGAGGCGTTCGGGGGTGTTGAGGGGTTGATTTTCTTTGCAACGCCCGACCAGTTGAGCGGCCTTGCGGCGTGGGCGTTTTATGACCGCAACGATCCCGACACGGTTTCTGCCCTTTTCGGGTCGGGATGCAGCAGCGTCATCACGCAGGTCGTAGCGGAGAATGTCCGCGGCGGCTACCGCTCGTTCCTCGGGTTTTTCGATCCTTCGGCACGCATCCATATCGACTCCGATCTGCTGACTTTCGCCATACCGATGTCGCGTTTTCGGGTGATGTACGAGACCATGCCCCAAAGCTGCCTGTTCGACACGCACGCATGGAGCAAAATACGGGAGCGGATAAATGGCTAATCGGCAAAAGCGCCGACACACGATGCGGGCCTCGTTTAAACGGATTGACAGATAAATAAAGCGGAAACCCAAAGGTTTCCGCTGATGTACTCTGTCGTTTTTTCGGATTTTGTCGAGTGCTGGAGCGACCCGATTATGCGATGGTTCCGGGAGAAGATTGCGCGAGGTGCGTTCGACGACTGCGACCTTCAGGATGTGATTATGTGCTTCGACCACCGTTTACCGCCGACGGGATATTGCGGTGTACCCCTGCGGCAGATAGGTCGCGGATAACCGTGTCGCAGACCAGCTCTGAAGGCTGGTGCTTAGAAAGAGATTCGTTGCGCGAAAGTGTTTCGGGCCGGGGAGTCCCCGGCACACCGTTTGGCATCGGTCTGGTGTGCCGGGGCGAACTCCCTATCCCGGTAATCAATAATCCTCGTCCGCGAGGTCGTTTGTCTTGCTGCCCGAATATTTGGTCGCCGGGCCTTCCCATTCGATATTCAACACGTTCTCCGTGCCGGATTTATACGACGGCGTACCCCACGAGCCGAAGAGTCCGTAATCGAGCATCGTAAAGGAGAATTTCCAGGTCTTGTCCTGTTTGCTGACGCTCACCCGGGCCACATCCGGACATCGGAAAGTTTCCGAATAAGTGCTCTTGTAATTCGAGCCATACGATTCATACGATCGGTAGAGCTGATTTTCACCCGTGTACGTAAAGTCCCAGTAGAGATTATCCTGTGCTACGGTCAAATCGAGTTCCTTGCCGCTGAGATCGACGAATTCGGCCGGAATCACCAATTGGGGTGTGTAAATATTGCTTTCGAGATCATCCGGGTCATTTGTAGTCCGAATGTAGAAGAAATAAGCGTCGAACGTTGCACCGCCGTATTTGGATCCGCCATTCCATTCGTAGCCCTTTTCCATACGCACCTCCAAAGCCAATATCTCTTTGTCCACCAGCAGTTCGTCTTGCGGACTGGTGATCCAGACATGGGGCTGGAACGGTTTTACGGGTTTCAAGTCGAACTCCTCTTCAATTCCTTTGACCGGGCCGTACCATTCGGCTTCGACGGTCGGGCCGCCGGCAAACTCGGCGTTGAAGCGCAGGTAGACATTTCCGCCGTCGCCGAGCGCCGTCGTGATCTGTCCGGTGACACGCGTGAGGGCCATGCTCCAGAATTCATAGGTCTGGTAATCGTAGATTATCAACGTGCATTCGTTCTGCGAGACTGCGAGGTCGAGCGTCTGGCCGATGGCACTCGGCACCACGGAGAACTGCACGGCATAGTGGCCCTGCATCAGATCGACCGGAGTGGTCTGTTCCGTAGCGTCGCCCATGGCGAACAGATGCCGGGCGTTGGTCGGCTCCTTACGGAATACCGTGGCGAGTGGCGTTTCCGAAGTAGTTTCGCCATTGACAACTTTCAGGTAGTTACGGCTCTCATACCCCGTGACGAACGCTCCGGTGTAGGCGGCGCGCAGGTGGCTGTCGCCGGTTACGGCATCGAGCGAGACGGTCAGCGTAGTTCCCAGTTTGTCTTTCTGCACGGTCAGCGTACCGGTCGTCCCGTCGGCGCTTTCGAACGTGCCGCATGTCACCTTTACCTTTCCGAGATCAACCTCCGCGAAATCGGCCTCGATCTCGTCGCCGTCGGAAAGCGTAATCTGCAAATCGGTTGCTACATCGTCCGAAGGAGCCGTCACGCCGCTCTTCGAATAGAAGCAATAGGTTGTCGTGCTCCCGGTGGAATTGTGCCAGGCCAGTACGCTGCCGATAGAAGTTACCTCGCCATCGAGTTCATACTGGTTTCGGAGTACGATGATCTCCGGAAAGGCCTTGTCGCAAGCGTTGTTGTACTTGGCATGGAGCCTTTTGCCCGTTTTGAGTACGACCTCGGCATAGAGGTTCAAACGTGTCGGTGTGGCCAGAACGACCGAAAGCTGACATTTTTCGATATCGTTCATCGTCAGGTTCGTAGCTGCGATGTCCTTGTATTTGACCTCGAATTCGTCGGTCGCCATATTCACGGTCCCTTGGGGATTGCGCAGGGTGACTTTGAGGAAATCCGCAGCGGCGGTCATTCCCTTGACATCGGTGATACCTGCCGTGGGCGAAAGGTAGAAAGTATAAAGATCGGTGTCTTCCACGTCATAGATTACCGATTTGATGTCGGTAACGGTTTCACCGTACTGAATCTGATCTGTCAACTCGGGAGGCGGGGTAGTCCCTCCTTTGTCGTCGTCTGAGCAAGACGCCAACCCTCCGGTGACGAATAAAGCCGCCAATGCCAGGACGCGGAGTCCCGACCGGTAGTTTTTTTTCATAAGCGTGGGTTTAAGGTGAAAAGGCGCGGGAGAACTTCATTCCCGCGCCTTTTCGGGTTTTACTTTCTGTTACTTGCGAAGTTTTGTTTTTCAGGAACGGCCGAAAGCACGGCGGAAGCCGGATAAGTGTGTGGCATACGGAGCTGTTTCGCTTTCACCCGTTTACCCGACGACTTGACCGGATTACCGGCACCGTCGAGGATACGGCCTTTCCAGGTACCGGTCACATTGTGCTTACGCACGCAGATACCCTTGATCCGAATCTCGAATTCGTCGTTCCCGGCATCCTCGATGATGATGGAACCGTCGTAGATGCAAGCGTGCCCTTCCATATAAGCATACTCACTGTAGACTCTCATCCAACGGGTGCCGGTTACACCTTCGTCACCGAGAATGATGCCGCGAGCACAGACCCCGGGCTTGAACGATTCTGGAAAACGGGTGGGCGTTACGGGATATTCACCAGGAGTAATCATTCCTTCTGTGCCGGGTTCGACAAGCAGTTCGATACGCATGATGTCGGCATGGGCGTATCCCTTTTCGTCTAACTCCGCATCCTCCGGATAGCCCGGATTTGCCTCCGTACCGATGTTGATGATCTGCGAAGCGCAGCCGTAGTCCTTGACAGGCAAGTAGTCCCAACCAATCCAGGTGGTTTCTCTGTTATGCATAGAGGCCTCCTTGATATGGCTCAAATCCATTTCGTAGTCGCGAATAAGAGTCGAGGTGCCATCGTCGTCCGACTTATCGTCCGACAAGTCCGTAATGGGAATTTCACCCGTGTACGACCCCTTGATTACACATCCTTCACGCGATTCGAGATCGAATTCGACCGTAAACTGACCGTCCCCGGCGTCCGAAATCGTAATCTGTCCGGCAGCGGCATAAGAGAACGAACCCATACCTCCGCCTGCCAAGTCGTCGCGATGCGCATAGGTGCCGATCGGAATGGCACCTCCTCCGATAGGTATTTCCTGGGCGGGCATCCAGGTTCCCCACGTGAAATTCGTTGCCGGTTTATACTCACCGGGCGTGATAACGGCATCTTTCGGATTCGAGAACAGGTCGTTGAAGACGAACAGGGATACGGAGTAACCGCCGGATCCCTCTTCCCCTTCGGCGTAGGTCTTGTCGAAGATATTGATCTGCATCAGACCGGCGGCACCCTGAAGCATATTCCCGTGATAATAGGCTGCCGCCGAATAGCTTTCGAGTACCACATCGTCCGAAATCTGCGGCAGAGTGGCCCCAGATGTCGTATTCATCAACTTCAGCTCATTTTTATATACGATCGTCTTCTTTTCGCCGGACTCATCGTTGAATGTCGCCGAAATCGTTGTGATGCCGTCCGCATCACGTGCTACGGTCACTGGGCCGGAAAGATCGAAGAATGCGGCAATCATGTCCGTATTCGTATACTTGACACCGGAGTTCCTGAACATATAGGTATGGTCGCTCTCGTCATCGCTCGGCTCGTAAACTCCGGTGGCTATATCCCGCCAGGACTCGCCTGGGGCCGCATAGAGGTCCAGGATCAGTTCGTAACCGGACGAGGTAAGTTGATATCTGCTGCCATCCGTGATAAACGTTGCGTCGGTCAGTATCAGGTAATAATTGTCGGTATCCGCATGCTGGGCTTTGCCGAAATAGAGAGCGAAGATGGATTTGTCGAGAGCGATGTCGATCCCGTCCTCGTTCCCTTGGGGGTATTGCTTGCAGGATCCGTCATACTCAGCGCGCAGCGTCCGCCCCGACTTCATGGCGGCGTCGAGACTCATCTTCATCGTGCTTGTGGAGGTCAAAGTCAGCGTCAGGTCCGCTTTCGAAACATCGCCGGACGTCGCCGAACTGATGCTCACATCCTTATAATCAAGTGCATTGTCTCCCGATGTCAAATCCACATTCCCGTTGGGGTTGGCAACGACGATTTTGATATAATCGTCAGCCAGCAGCATTGCATCCATATCGACCAGGCCTTTGGTCGGTGAGAGGTAGAACGAATGGTAGCCTTCTTTTTCTATGGTTGTATAAACGACAGACCCAATTTCGTGTACGGCTTCGTCATAAGCAAAAGCATTTGTCAACGGTCCGGAATTTTTACCGGAAGAATCTCCTTCGTCGCTCGAAGAACACGACGATAGATAGCTGCATACGCTTACCGCAAGGAAAAGCCCACGCAAGAAATAGAGTTTTTTCATATAAGTAAGGATTTGCGCCGAACCGAAACGGACCGGCTGGTTTGGTACAGTTTGTGTTTTCCCGTTGCCCACAACGAAGAAAATTTACTGCTCACCGCACCTCGAAAGCTGGATTAGAAGAAAGAAAGCGTGGTGCTGGAAACTTATTTTAAGAAGTCAGGTCTTAGGAAACCTCAGCAATAAAATAAGCAACAGCCCCACGCTGATATCCATAGATGGATATGACGTGAGAAGATGTCAGCTATTCTCTTGCTTGTTGAATTTCCTAAGTTCGACTTCTGAGAATAAACTTACACTTTCGTGTTAATATGTTCCCAAATATAATGAAATCATATTAAAAAAGTGCAATTCCATCTTTTTTTTGCTGTTGCAAGAGCAAAATTCGGTAAAATGTTTGTGAAAATCAATATTGATTGAGAGAACTTTTATATTCCCGATACAAAAACGCGCCCTAAAAAAATAAAGCCAAAAGGGTCTAACCGACAAATGCGAGGTCAGAAATTTTTGACCGGTTTTTCAGCATACTTTCAGTGGATTTTTGCTGCTTTTCAGTCCTCGTGTGCCATTGCGAGTAACGGTTGGAAGATGCCTGTCAGCCACATAGTCCGGTGGCCGTTCAGATATTCTGTCCATGCGGTTTCTGTTTCCGGGCGTTCTTCGATCATTCGGACAGCAAGTTTTGATGCCAATGCCAAAAGATACGCCACGGGGATATAGGGGGTTTCCCCGTTGTCGTTACACCGCACCGCAATACACATTTTGGCATCTTCAATCCGTTCGGGTATCTCGCCCTCCCGCTCTATATTCCAGAAGATATTCGGTTCAGCCTGGGTGAGATATAAATAAAATGCGTTGTTGTCGATATATTCGACTTATCCACCCACATATCGATGGCGCACTCTTCCGCTGAAAAATCACACGAGGGGTTGACATATAATCCGTAATCATGCGCATCGCGCATAATAGCGCGGAATAGTATCTTTTTATCCCTGAGATCCGCGGTCTTCGCCTCTCTCAGACTCATCGCACAAATTTCGACCAACTGGTTGTGCAACGTTCGGATTTCCTGCATATATTCTTTGGTATTCGGAATATTATCCCTTTCAAACATATCGTTTCTTTTTGAGTGTCGAAACATATATTTCTGTTTTATCCCTGAATGAATCCTGTTACGGAGCGGATAATTATCTCGCTTCCCTCATTTCTTTTTTCCGAATAAATGCTGTTTTCGTTGAATAGCTTGCAGTTATAATCCATTATTCATTTACCAAGTACGCTTCGATCTGTTCCGCGGAGGCGTCTTTGAGCAACACCCGCTTCTCAGGGTCGAGCAGATAAAGTGTCGGCATGGCTTTCAGGTCGTACACCGCATTCCGGACCAGCCGTTCCCCTGGATCACGGCCATCCGTCCACCCTTTTGGCACATCCATGCGGCGCCACACCTCGTCGTCGCCTGCGACGCTCACCGACAGCACGTCCAGCCTGCCGGACTGCAACATGTCGCCGACAATCGGCGTCGAAGCCAGCCGCTCCTTCACCCGTCCGCACTCATCGCACGTGGGATCGTAGAAATAGAGCAGCGTATACTCCGCCGTCAGACCCGACATGCGCCGTTTTACCCCGTCGCGTCCCAGGAATTCGAAGTCGGCGGCCGGATCTCCCGGACGGTTTTTCAGCGCCAGCTCCAACAGCTTCCGCGGTCGCAGCTTGTCGATTGCGGCAATCCGGGGATTGTCGATCAGCGACTGCAACACGAGGATATACAGCTCTTCGTCGTGCATCGGCGAGTTGGGTTCGTACAGGTATTTATCGCCCAGCTCGATGAAATAGTAGAGCGCCGTGTTTTCGGCGGACGCCCGCGTATAAAGGGTATCGACGGCCGCTGCTGCATTCCGGGTATAAGGCAGGACACTCAGGAAGTCGACGAATGCCTGTTCGCTGATCTCCGGACGGCCGATAAGGACCGTATCGGCAAAATCGAAATGGTCCCAATAATGCACAGCCAGGTAATCGGCCCGGTCGGCAGGCTCGCGCAGGGTCGCTGGCACGTCTGGAAGCCGGAATTCCGGCTTCCAGACGGTTTCTGTCGTTTTCAGATCCACCGCTTCGGCGGATACCGAGTCGGCAGCGTGTTGTCTCGGATATCCGATCAAAGCACCTGCACTACAGAGCGGCACGAGCAGTAACAACCTGTTTACCCGCCCCATAACTCTGTGCTTACTCCGTTGCCTTAACCAACGTGACATAGGGGTTTTGGATGAACTGGCCAAGCGTCAATGTTTGATTCTCGTTATGGTAGACTACATTCCCTGTAGTGTAGTGCAGTTCTATCTCGCTGAGCCAACTGGGATTGTATTCCTTACGCAGACGCAACTCGAAATGCCCGTCATCCCCTACGGACATCGAACCGATACGACTTCCTGTCCGTTTTTCCGCGAACGAAACAGATGCGCCGTTCGGAATAACCGATGTTTCCGTGGCACCTTCGGGCAGGTATTTGAGCTGACCTGTGACCGAGGGGTTCGTTACGCGGAACATCTTGCGGAAGTACACCACCTTCGTCTCGTTCGACGACAGGGTGATGTCGCCGGCGCTCACCACCTGGTTGGTCTTGAACGGCAAACGTTTGCGCTCTCCCGTCTGATCTGCCTGGGGATCTCCTCCGGAAATACCCGAGAGCGGCGTGTCCGGTTTTATCACCTGCAAATCGGGGATACCAAAGACACGCTCCTTTTCCCGGTCTGCTTCGACCGTGTAGATGAAGCGTCCCGCAACCGAGGGATCGGGCCTGAGTTTGTCTTCCGTCAGGTTACAACCGGCCAGACGAGCCGCGTCGATCGTGAGCATCGGCGCGTCGATGTAGATTTCGAATGCCTCGCCGAACGGGTCGACCGAACGGTTGTCCGTGCCGCGGAAACTGGTCACGTCGAACTCGATGTCGACCTCTCTCGTTTCGGGATCGGCGTAGGCCCATTCCAAGCCGGTCATCGGCTCTTCGGCGTTGTCGGTCGCATCCACCCCCTGATTGTCGATGCGTGCCGCGAAGCGGAACGGGTTGTAGTTGGCCAGCTCGAATGAGGTCGAACGGTAGCCGCGGCCTTGATAAGGCCCCGGTACTTCGGGATTCAGATTCTCTCCCGTCGTGTTCGAGGCGATGCGTACGACCTCGGCGCTCTTGGGCGTGTTGGTCCGCATGTAGATCGAGTAGTTACCCGCCTCACCGGACGAGGGCGGATTCGACGGATCGCGCGGTTTGAACATATGCACACGTCCGCTCGTGGTCCAAAGGTTCTCGCTGACCGGCCAGAACCGGCAATCGAGTGCTGCCACTCCCTCCGGCTTCGCCTCGTCGTCGGTAATATGGTTGAGGTGCTGCGAGTAGATCAGGAACTCGTCTCCGGGCAGGGCAGGGACAAACTCGCCGTAATCGCCGTTCACCTTTTCCGTTGCATTGTTGTGCAGGTGAATATTGAACTGCACATAGGCATGGTTCTTCTGGGGCACCAGGCGGTAGTAGATCGTCTCATCATTGGCGAACTCGTCGTCGTTGTCACGGAACTGGTACTCTTCCAAGCCGAACACCTCGATCATGTACTGCTCCGAGGTGTAGGTCACCTCTTTGGCCTCCCGTTTGAAGTGCTCGCTCTCGACCGTCACATTGGTCTTAACATTGTTTCCCGCCTGCGGGAGAATCGTGCGGAAATAGACTCGCTGCACGCCCAGCTGCGTGGCCTCATAGACATATTTGAAGTCGATCGGATCGCCCTTGGAGTTTAGGATATCCGTATCGCCGAAATCGGCCTCGCCGCGGCGAATTATCGGTAACTCCATACCGGCCGCCGCACGCACGTCGAGATCCTCGGTCCCGATCAGCACCCGCAGCGGGAACAGCTCGGCGGGGCAGGTCTCGGGGATGGTGAACATCAGCGTCACGTGCTCGCCGTAGACACCTTCGGCGTCGGTCGAGGGGTTGCCGTACACCTGCGAGGCCACCCAGATGGGGATGAACTGCTGCTCCCTGATGGCGATGACCTTGATCTTGCGTTGGAGCATTCCTTTCTTGACGAGCAGCGTGCCTTCGAGTTTCTGGTCGTTTTCGCCGAACTGACGCAACGAGACGGTGATCGTACCGACACCCTCGCCGTCCTGGACTGAAAAGTCGTTCCCGATCGTCTGTCCGCCGATGGTGTTTCCGTCGAGCCATGTCACCAGAGGTCCGTCATTTGGCGTGAGGGTGATGCCGGTCGCTCCCGTGAGCGTGTACCCGAGACGGATCGTGCGGCTCTGACCGTCCTGCCCCGGAACCGTTTCCTCCTGTCGCAGGATGCGGCTCGTCTCATTGACTTTGAGCGTGTATTTGCCGTCCGACACCTCGTCGATATTGTCCTGGATCGAAATCCATACGTTGTTCGTTGCGGCGGCCGTGAGCGCGTCGTCGAACGTCGCCTGTCCGTAGGCCAGCTCGCCGCGGATCTCGATTTCGTAGCTGATGTTGCGGCAAATGGGCAACTGCTCGCCCTGCTCGTCGATCAGCATCACGC
>OINK01000363.1_pt1 | contig 11120 bp, 9 predicted proteins | sample 1585231 | NCBI WGS metagenome assembly OINK01 (sample SAMN02674606, study PRJEB24791) | human gut metagenome, SKBSTL068 | isolation source: stool | host: Homo sapiens | place: USA | reverse complement strand
GGCACTACTGTTTCCGGATAGAGTAAGCTTTGCTCGTCCCGCGTAGGCCTGACCGACCTGCCAATGGCTCCCCCTTTGGGGGAGCTGGCATCGCGCAGCGATGACTGAGAGGGCTAGGTTGCTGCGAGAGAGCCGCCGCGAAGCAGACTGAGAGGGCAAGCCCGTCTCCAAGAAGCTCCAAAACAAAAACCGCCCCATCGCGGAAAATACCACGATGGAGCGGAGATATTCAGGAAATGCTTAGCCGAAGATGTTGATAAGGATACCAGCAGCGACGGCGGAGCCGATGACGCCGGCCACGTTGGGGCCCATGGCGTGCATCAGCAGGAAGTTGGAGGGGTTCTCGCTCTGGCCGACCTTCTGAGAAACACGGGCGGCCATGGGAACAGCGGAAACACCAGCGGAGCCGATCAGGGGGTTGACCTGACCGCCGGTCAGGGCGTACATCACCTTGCCGCACAGAACGCCTGCAGCGGTACCAAAGGAGAAGGCGATCAGACCCAGCACGATGATGAACAGGGTGCGGCTGTTCAGGAAGGTGTTTGCAGAGGTGGTGCAGCCAACAGACAGAGCCAGGAAAATGGTGATGATGTTCATCAGCTCATTGCCGGCAGTCTTCTGGATACGATCCACAACGCCGGACTCTTTCATCAGGTTGCCCAGCATCAGCATACCGACCAGAACGGCAGCATCAGGAACGATCAGAGAAACAATGATAGTGACCATGATGGGGAAGATGATTCTCTCGGTCTTGGACACAGTGCGCAGCTGCTTCATCACGACCGTACGCTCTTTCTTGGTGGTGAGCGCCTTCATAATGGGCGGCTGGATCACGGGCACCAGAGCCATGTAGCTGTACGCCGCAACGGCGATGCTGCCCAGCAGCTCAGGTGCCAGACGGGAGGTAACGAAGATGGCGGTGGGGCCGTCTGCACCACCGATGATGGCGATTGCAGCGGACTGCTTCTGGGTGAAGTCCACAATGCCGGTAGCAGCCAGCAGACGAGCGCCCATGTAAGTACCAAAGATACCGAACTGAGCGGCAGCGCCCAGCAGCAGGCTCTTGGGGTTGGAGATCAGGGGGGCGAAGTCGGTCATGGTGCCGATGCCGAGGAAGATCAGCGGCGGGTAGATGCCCAGCTTGACGCCCATGTAGAGCATATCGGCCAGACCGCCGTTGTTCAGGATCTCGATCCACATCGGGTGCTCGAGGCCGTCACCGACGAAATACTGCATATGGATGACGCCGCTGCCGGGGAGGTTGGCCAGGATCATGCCGAAGGCCATAGGCAGCAGGATCAGAGGCTCGAACTCCTTGACGATCGCAAGGTAGAGCAGGAAGCAGCCCACGCAGATCATCACGGCGTAGAGCATACCGCCCGGCTCACCGAACCGGGCAAAGCCGGAACTCTGGAAAATACCGACCAGAGTATCAATAAACTGAGTCATGTTTTTCCTCCTGTGTTAAAAGGGCGCAGTGGTGTCGTTGACGCCAGCCTTGCCCCAGCCATTCTTGCCGCGGCGGACTGCCTTCAGCACGTACTTGCCGTTGCCCATAGAGTAGATGGCTGCCATGATGGCTGCCACAACGTCGCCGGGGATGCCTGCCTCCACCTGCGGGGCAGCAGCCTTTGCGGGTGCGGCAGCGGGCGCAGCGGCCTGTTTCACAGGAGCAGCCGGTTTTGCAGCAGACGCAGCCTTGGCGGCTGCCTTCTTGCTGTTCATGGCGTCAAAGATCTTGCCCTCCAGCGTGATGATGGCCATCAGCAGGACGAGGATCAGAAACACCAGCACAATACCGGTTATGGTAACGATCACATCATAACCTAAATCCATGGTCTTCCTCCTAGTTACTTTTTTCTTTGCCGACCGCCGGGCGGACAGCAAAAACCGATTTGAAAGTATTATACAATATTTTCCGGGTCGATTCAACAACTATGAACAAAAATCATGTTCTTCTTCACCAGACTGTGAACAAACCCTCAGCGGCGGCCCATGCGGGGGGTGGCGTCGGTGAAGCCGGTCTCCAGCTTGTCGCCCATCCGCAGGCTCATGGCCGTGCCCAGCGCCACGCAGTTGACGGGGTCGGGCGAGACCGTCACCTCCACCTTCAGCTCCTGACTGAGGTACTCGGGCAGGCCGTGGAGCTGTGCGCCGCCGCCCGTGAGGACGACGCCGTTGCGGTAGATGTCACCGGCCAGCTCGGGGGGCGTCTTTTCCAGCACCTGATGGGCGGCGGTGCCGATCTGCTCGCTCAGGCGCATGACCGGCTCGTAGAGGTCGGCGGTGGAGACGTTGACCCGGACGGGCAGGCCGGTGAGCAGGCTGCGGCCCTTGATCTCCATCGTCTCGTTGAAGTCGGCCTTCTGGGGGCAGCAGGCCACGTTCTTTTTCAGGTTCTCGGCGGTGCGCTGGCCGATGGCGATGCTGAACTTGTTGCGCACGAACTTGAGGATCTCCTCGTCGTAGTGGTTGCCCGCGACGCGGACGCTGGTGGCCTTGACCTTGCCGCCGAGGCTCAGCACGGCGATGTCGGTGGTGCCGCCGCCGATGTCAATGATCATCCGGCCATCGGGGACGGTGATGTCGATGCCGGAGCCGAGGGCGGCGGCGATCGGCTCATCGATGAGGTAGACCTGACGGGCACCGGCGGCCATCACGGCCTCCACCACGGCATCACTCTCAATGCCGGTGATGGCAGCGGGCACGCAGACAGCCACCCGGGGCTTGACCATGTGGGAGCTGTACACCTGATTCACAAACCGGCAGATCAGCTCCCGGGTCATGGTGTGGTCGCTGATGACACCGTCCTTCAGCGGGAAAATGGCGGAAATATAGTTGGGGGTGCGGCCTACCATGGCCAGGGCCTTGTCGCCCACCTCCAGCACGGAGTTCTTGCGGGTATCCATTGCCACAACGCTGGGCTGGTTGAGCACGACCCCCTGCCCTGCCTGTGCAATGATAATGGTCGTTGTGCCCAGATCGATGCCGATGTCATTCTGTGCCATAATGAAACGTTCCTTTCTCTGCTCCCCTGTTTTCTATCGTAAATGCCCGTTCGGGCGGGAAATCAAATCAATTTATATTGTAGCATAAGCCAGTAAAAAAGTATAGACCAAACCTCTCCTAGTAGGAGAGCTGACGCAAAGCGCCTGAGAGGTTATTCTGCCGCCATCTGTTCCGGCGGCAGATTCTCTTTCAGCAATTCGCACAGGCCGCTGTACCGCAGGTTCTGCCGGACATTGGACATCATCCGGTTCACCACATCCCGCCGCCCGGCCACGATGCACAATTTGCGGGCGCGGGTCACGCCGGTGTAGAAGAGGTTGCGGTAGCAGAGCCTTGGCGGCACCTGCGCCACCGGCAGCACCACCGCCGGGAACTCGCTGCCCTGGCTCTTGTGCACCGTGATGGCGTAGGCGATTTCCAGCTCGTTCAGGTTTTCCGCCGGGTAGAGCAGGCGGCGGTCATCCATCCGCACCACCATGGAGCGGTCGCGCATGTTGATGGATTCCACAATGCCGATGTCACCGTTATAGGTTCCCACGCCCTGCTCCCCGCCAATGCGGTTCCAGACGATCTCGTAGTTGTTCCGCACCTGCATCACCTTATCGCCCACCCGGAACACCCGGGAGGCGCTTTGGAGCTGGGGCTTGCCCTTCTGCTCCGGGTTGAGCAGGTTCTGCAGCTCCACATTCAGCGCCTGGGTGCCGGTGGGTCCCAGCTTGGTGGGGCAGAGCACCTGAATATCCCGGACAGGGTCAAAGCCATAACTCCGGGGCAGGCGGGTGGTGACAAGATCGCACACCAGTTTCTGCGCCGCATCGCCGTCCGATTCCAGAAAGAAGAAATCGTCTGTCTTGCCGCCTTTCTGCAGCGGCTCACTGCTGATGATATGGTGGGCGTTCTCCACAATAAGGCTGCGTTTAGCCTGCCGGAAGATCTCGTTCAGGCAGACGGTGGGCACCAGCCCGGAGCGGATGACCTCGCCCAAAATGTTGCCGGGCCCCACGCTGGGCAGCTGGTCGGCATCGCCCACCATAATAATGCGGCAGCTGTACCGCAGGGCTGCAATGAGCGCCTGAAACAGCTTCACATCCACCATACTCATCTCATCCAGAATGACCACATCGCATTTGAGCAGGTTCTTGTCATTGTGGATGAAGCTGACCACGCCGCCGGAGTAGTCCACCTCCAGCAGGCGGTGGATGGTAGAGGCCTTGCGGCCGGTCAGTTCACTCAGCCGTTTGGCCGCACGGCCCGTGGGAGCACAAAGCGCCACCCGGTCTGCCTGATGCTCCAGCAGCTGCAGGATGGCGTTGACCGTGGTGGTCTTACCGGTGCCGGGGCCGCCGGTCAGCACAAGGCAGTTTTCGGTCATGGCCTTGCGGATGGCTTCCCGCTGCAGGGGCGCATAGGCAAAGCCCTGGGTCAGCTCCAGCACCTGAATATTTTTATCAAGGTCCCGCACTGTCTGCTTTTCCCGCTTTGCCAGCAGGGCCAGCCGGTCGGCAATGGCCTGTTCTGCTTCCAGCAGGTCAGGCAGATAGATATACGGCACCGCATCCAGCATCTTTACGCCAAGCTGCCCGGTCTCAATGCAGTGGTCCAGCGCACGGGCCAGCTTTTCGGGCGGCTGCTGGATGAAGTGGGATGCCGTGTCCAGCAGCTGCGCACGGGGCAGACAGGTGTGGCCGTTGCCCGCGTTGTGGCGCAGGGTGCGGAGAAGCGCCGCTTCCAGCCGCTGGGTGCAGTCCCCTTCCATATGATAATACTGTGCAATGCTGTCGGCATGGCGGAAATCCAGCTGCAGGGGTTCCCCACAGAGCAGATAAGGGTTCTGGGAGATAGCCTGCATGGCACCGGGGCCAAAGACGCGGAATACCTCCATGGCGCGGCGGGGGCTGATCTCAAACTGGGCCAGATAGGCGATCAGCTCCCGCATTCCGAACATCCGCTTGAACTCCTGCTGGATGCGGTCGGCCTTGTCTGCCGAGATGCCGGGGATCAGGGTGAGCTGGGCGGGATCGTTGGCGATCACTTCCAGCGCCGCCGCGCCGAATTTATCGATGATCTTATTGGCCGTGCGCGCCCCGATGTAAGGCAGGGAGCCGCTGGCAAGGAAGGCGTACACTGCCTCCAGATCCTTCGGCATATCGGTCTCGCATTCCTGGGCGTGGAACTGGCGGCCATAGGTGGCGTGGTTCTCATATTTACCGCGGCAGACCACGCTCTCGCCCGCATGGAGCTCGCCCACGATCCCGCACACCACGGTGACCGTGCCGCCGCCGGAAATTTCAAACACCGTGTAGCCGTTGTCCGGGTTTTCGTAGATGATATCCTCCACCGTGCCCTCGATCTGTTCCAGCTCCATGCTCCTCACCCCCTTGTGATATAATTATTTATAGTATAATCGTTTTGGTGTTATTTGTAAAGGAATCGGGCAGGCTCTGCTCTATACAACCTCTCAGCTTTGGTGTCGCGTGAGGCTTTCCCTCTTCGCCAAGGCCTCCCCTACTAGGCAACAAAAGAGCCGCCCTTCTGCGGTTTCGCAAAAGAGCGGCTCAATTTTTACAAGTTTGCGTGCGGTCTTGCTTTTTCCTGTTTCAGCTTCCGGAACACAACGATATACGCCGGGATCAGGAAGAAGCAGGCAAAGAACCATGCCACCGGGTTTGCAATACAGGCGGCAAAATAGCCCCACAGCGGCACGAACAGGAAGCCCACCAGAGCACGGGCGATCATCTCTGCCACACCGGCAAACATGGCCAGGCTGGAATAACCCAGACCTTGAATGGTGTAGCGGTAAATGATAAGGACCGCCAGCGGGATATAGAACACGCTGTTCCAGAAGATGAAGCTCTGGGCGTTGGCCATAATCTCGGTCTGGCTGCTCTCAAGGAACAGGCCGATCAAAGCCTTATCCAGCACGCGCAGGATCAGGAAGGATGCCACACTGTACACACAGCCGATGCCCAGGGCAGTGTTCACGCCCTTGTTCACACGGTTCAGGTCGTGGGCACCCATGTTCTGGCTGGCGTAGGTGGTCATGGCCGTGCCAATGCTCTCCAGCGGAACGGACAGGAACTGTGCCGCCTTGCCGCCTGCAGTCTGTGCTGCCACAATGTCACTGCCCAGACCATTGACTGCACCCTGCAGCACAACGGAACCGATGGCCGTGATGCTGCACTGCAGACCCATGGGGATGCCCATGCCGCACAGCTTGACACAGTGCTGTCTGCTCAGGCGGCTTTCTTCTTTGTTCCAGCGCAGCTCATTATAATGCTTGAGGATGTACCACAGGCTGCCCAGACCGGCCACTGCCTGACTGAACACGGTGGCGAAGGCCGCGCCGAAGGCCCCCATCCGGAAGATGAGGATGCAGAGCAGGTCGAGGCCGATGTTCAGCACGCTGGCCACCAGCAGGAAGTACAGCGGCCGCTTGCTGTCGCCCAGAGCGCGCATCAGGGCGCTGGTCATGTTATACAGCAGAGTGAACGGGATGCCGATAAAGATGGTGCGGATGTAGATATCTGCCAGATCAATGATGTTGTCCGGGGTATTGGTCCAGACCAGAATGGAACGGGTCATGGCCACTGTGACCACGGTAAGCACTGCGGCAAAAAAGACGCTCAGCCAGACGGCATTGGCGGTGTAGCGGCGCATCTCCACATAGTCTTTCGCACCGAATGTCCACGAGATGGGGATGGAGAAGCCGCAGGCAATGCCATTGACAAAGCCCAGCACCAGATAGTTCAGACCACCCACACTGCCGACTGCCGCCAGCGCTTCCACGCCCACAAAGCGGCCCACGATGATGGTATCCGCCAGATTATAGAACTGCTGGAACAGGCTGCCCAGCATCAGCGGCACCGCAAAGGCAAGGATCAGCTTGAGCGGGCTGCCCTGCGTCATATCTTTCGTCATACACACGTTCCTCCTTGGGAAAGCATCACAGACCTTATCACACGAATTTTTTTCCGACAAAAACGCCCTGCCGCGCAATGGGCAGGACGTTTTTGTTCATGTGGGTATTATATCAGGTTGCGATGAATTTTCAAGAGGTTTTTTCAAATTTTTCAGTGCTTCCCGGCCAGATGCTTCAGCAGCTGGAACAGAATGCTCCAGAAACCCGTTCCGGCATTGCCCGAAGGCGGGGTATCCTCATCCGGAACGCTCAGCGGCGGGTCATTCTGAATAGTGTGCGAGGAACTGTCTGGTACGCTCTTCCCGGGGGTGGTCGATGAGCTGTTTGGCCGGGCCTTCTTCCACGACCACGCCGCCATCCATGAACAGGATGCGGTCGGCCACATCGCGGGCAAAGTGCATCTCATGGGTAACAATGATCATCGTGGTCTTGCGGTCAGCAAGATCACGCAGGACCTTCAGCACCTCGCCGGTCAGCTCCGGGTCAAGGGCGCTGGTGGGCTCATCAAAGCAGAGGATATCCGGGTGAAGCGCCAGCGCGCGGGCAATGGCTACACGCTGCTGCTGGCCGCCGGAGAGCTGATGCGGGTAGTGGCCGGCCCGCTCCGAAAGGCCCATCTGCGCCAGCAGTTCTCTTGCCTGCTGTTCCAGCTCCGCGTGGATGGCCTTTTTATTCGCCTGATACTCCGGGCGTTCCTTTGCCAGCAGTTCTCCTGCCAGCATCACGTTCTGTAAGGCCGTGTACTGCGGGAACAGGTTGAAGTTCTGGAACACCAGACCAAAATGGAGCCGCTTTTTGCGGATCTCACTTTCCTTCTGGGTGGCAGGGTCGGCGGCATCCCACATGGTCTCGCCGTTCACCTTGATCACACCCGTGTCAGGCCGTTCCAGAAAGTTCAGGCAGCGCAGCAGAGTTGTTTTGCCGGAACCGGACGAGCCGATGATCGCCAGCGCTTCCCCCTGCTCCAGATCCAGGGAGATGTCCTTCAACACATGGGTCTCGCCAAAATTTTTCCCGATACCGGAAGCTTCGAGCAACGCCATAATCTATCTGCCTCCTTAGCAGCGGAAATAATCGAGCTTTTTTTCAGCCCAGTTGAACAGGATGGTCAGTGCGCCCACAAACACCAGGAAGAAGAGCGCGGTGGAGAACAGCGGCCAGATCAGGCCCTTTGCGCTGTACTCCTTGGCCATCATAATGATCTCCTTATTGGCAATGGTGTTTGCCAGCGAGGTATCCTTGACCAGCGTGATGATCTCGTTGCCCATGGGGGGCAGGATGCGCTTGACGACCTGAAGCAAGGTCACCTTGAAAAAGATCTGTGTTTTGGTCATGCCAAGCACCTGCCCGGCCTCAGTCTGCCCCTTGGGCACTGCTTCAATGCCGCCGCGGTAGATCTCAGAAAAATAGCAAGCATAGTTGATGGCAAAAGCCACCACCGCCGCCACCATCCGTCCGCCGGAGCCGGAGGGCCAGGGGTTGTTCATACCCAGCAGGCCGGGGCCCAGATAGATCACAATGATCTGCAGCATCAGCGGGGTGCCGCGGATGATCCAGACAAAGGTCTTGACCAGCCCGGCCAGCGGCTTGCAGCGGCTCATGGAGCCAAAGGAGACCACCAGCCCCAGCGGCAGTGCAAACAGCAGTGTCAGGGCAAAGAGCTCACAATTGAGCAGGAACGCGCCGGACAGGCGCATAAGAATCACAGACACAAAAACACACCTTTTTTATTCAGAATCCATATTCCCTTCCATCACAGCCGGTGAAAGTTCCCTCTGCTCGGGAGCCTTTCACGCATCGGCAACAAAAAGCCTCCCTCACCGAGGGAGGTTGCATCGCATCGCGATGACGGAAGGAGTTGTTCAACAAATTCAGTCAGCCAGTGCCAGATCGTACTTATCGGCCAGTGCCTGCGTGGTGCCATCGGCCTTCAGTGCATCAAAGGCCTCATCCACAGCGGCGGCAGCATCACTGCCCTTGCGGAATGCCACGCCGTACTCCTCGGCGTTCAGCTCGTCCACGATCTTCAGGTCGGCATAGTCAGTGCCCTCACCGATCATGGCGTTGGCCAGGGTCAGGTCAAGTACAGCGGCATCGGCAGTGCCTGCGGCAACTTCCATCAGGCAGTCGGTCTGAACGCTCTTGGAAACGTAATCAGCCTGTGCCAGGTTCTCGTCTCCCTCAATGGCAGCCTCACCGGCGGAACCAGCCTCGGCGACCACGGTCTTACCCACCAGGTCAGCGGTAGAGGTATAATCGGTGCCATCTTTCACAACGACCACCTGTGCATTCTTTGCATAAGCCTTGGTGGTAGCGGTGTTCTGCATGATGTCATCGGTCAGGGTCATGCCGTTCCAGATGCAGTCGATGCTCTTGGCATCCAGCTCCACGACCTTGGTGTCCCAGTTGATCTCCACAAACTCCGGCTCCACGCCCAGCTTTTCGCAGACAGCGGTGGCCAGCTCGGTATCAAAACCGGTGAAGTTGCCATCGGCATCGGTGTAGTTCATGGGCTCGTAAACAGTGTAGCCAATGACCAGCTTGCCCTTGCCCTTGATGTAATCCAGGTCGCTGCCTGCAGTCTGGGATGCGGCAGCACTGCCGGAAGCAGAGGCCGAAGCAGATGCGGCAGTGGAAGTGGAAGCGGCACCGCCGCAGGCGGCAAGGCTCAGTGCCATGGCACCGGCCAGAAATGCGGATACAAGACGTTTCATATACGGTTCCTCCCTCAGTGGCAAGCAGCTTTGTTTTATTGCTTTACCATGCTAAATTGCTAAACTGTGGTTATAGAATAGCGCGTTTTCTGCCATTTGGCAAGGGGGAAAACCGATTTTTCGCAGTTTGCTCAAATCTTTACTGCTTTACCACGGCAAAGCGGTCATTTTGACAAAACAAAAACGCCGCGTCGGCAGCTGCCAGACGCGGCGAGATGTTTTTCTCTGAAAACGCAGCGGAATGCCACCGCCCTCCTATCCGGGAGAGCCGGTGCGCGATTGCGAGACCGAAAAGGGTTTCCTCCTCAGCTCAGGGCATCCAGCGCCGCCTTTTGCAGATCGGTGATGTCAATGGTACACAGAGCCTTCAGGTCGGCATCGCCGCCGGAAAGCCCAGCGATCTCGGTGCGGGTCTTGCCCTTGAGGGCATCGCAGAAGCCCTCGCTGTGCTCATACCACTCCTTGCCCAGCGCCGATGCGCCGCGCATCCCATAGTCCTCGCCCAGCTCCAGCTTGGTCTTGACGAGGTCCGGGGCTGTCACACTGCCGTCCGACACCACCGTCAGGGCCGGCTCAGCCATATCCGCAACGGCACTTGTTACACGGTGATCCGCATCGGTGGTCAGTGCCACGATGCTCACATCCACCTGCGCATTCACATCCTTGTCATCGGTGGCGGTAATGTCCGAAGTCCCGTTCACCGCTTCGATGCCCAGCGCGGCCCTGTCGCCCTTGGCGGCACCCAGTGCCCTGGCATTGGCGCAGGCCCGGGTCACGGCATCCCGGTAGCGGTCCACTGCAATGGTGCACCCGCTCAGCAGGTCGGCATCCGTGGGCTTGCCATCCTTATCCACTTTGAGCATGGAGACCTGTTCCGGGGTCATGCCGATCAGGTAATTGGCAAAGGCATCCGCCTGTTCCGCCCATCCTTTTTTCAGGGAAGAAACCTCGGCCAGCGGGTAATCGTCCCCCTTCTGCCGCTTGGTGCGCCAGTCGGTGGGCAGGGTCACATGGCCGGTGCTGTCCGCCGAAACAGACACTTCCAGCTCGTCCAGCAGAACACTCTCCAGTTTCCCCTCGCCATCCAGCAGGACAGCGGCCGCTGCCAGCTCAATTTTCCCTGCCCTGTCCTGATCGGTGGCCTCTGTCACCACACCCAGACCGGTTTTCCATGCCGCTGTCTGGGTCTGTGCGGAGGATGTGCCGCTGCTTCCGCTCATGCTGCCGGAGCTGCCCGACCCAGCGTTCATTTTGCCGCAGGCGGTCAGCAGCAGCGCCGCCGCCATGGCACAGCTCCAAAGAGCCCGATGGTTCTGATTCATAGATACGCTCCCTTTCCACACGGCCCGTTGGGCCTTTGCCCCATAGTATGTCCAGAAGAGCGTAAGATTACGCAGCCGACGGGAGTTTTCCAAAGCAAGTGTCCGCTGGGGTGGGACCCTGTTGCCGCAGGCAATAGGGCGGGCGATGGAATGGCC
>OINK01000338.1_pt1 | contig 11838 bp, 9 predicted proteins | sample 1585231 | NCBI WGS metagenome assembly OINK01 (sample SAMN02674606, study PRJEB24791) | human gut metagenome, SKBSTL068 | isolation source: stool | host: Homo sapiens | place: USA | reverse complement strand
CTTCCGATCTGGATACGGACCGCCTCGACCCCGCGCCGCCGCACGGTCTCGGCTTCGGGCTGTCCCTCTGCCGCCGCATCGCGCAGGGCCACGGCGGGATGCTCGTGGCGGAATCCGCTGTCGGTAAGGGCACGACCTTCACGCTCTCGCTGCCCAACGCCCGCTCGACGGATCTGTCGCTGTCCGACCGCCGCTTTGACTATGCCGGCGGCTTCGACCATGTTCTCATGGAGTTGAGTGACGCGCTGCCGAGCCGCGCGTTTCTGCAAAAATACCTGGATTGAGGGAGCGGCACGCATGGCAAAAAGGGTTTTAGTCGGTATGTCCGGCGGCGTGGACAGCGCCGCCTGCGTTCTCCTGCTGCAAAAGCAGGGCTATGACGTTTCGGGCGTCACGCTGCGGCTGCACCATTATAAGGACCGTCCCGGCACCTGCGGCAGCGCCGACGACATCGAGGAGGCCGCGCGCGTCGCCGCGCAGATGGGCATCTCCCACCGGGTGCTCGACCTGTGCGACCTTTTCCGCCGCGAGGTCATGGGGCATTTTGTCTCGGAATACTGCGCGGGCCGCACCCCGAACCCCTGTCTGGACTGCAACCGCGAGCTGAAGTTCGGCGCGATGCTCGACTGGGCGCTCGACCACGGCTTCGACTATGTTTCCACCGGGCACTACGCCCGCGTCGGCTTCGACGCTGCGTCGGGCCGTCACCTGCTCCTGCGCGGCGTGGACGCGCACAAGGATCAGAGCTATGTGCTCTATAACCTGACCCAGGAGCAGCTGGCCCATGTGCGCCTGCCGCTGGGGGGGCTGCATAAGGCCGAAGTGCGTGAGATCGCGGAAAAGCAGCATTTCATCAACGCCCGCAAGCACGACAGCCAGGATATCTGCTTTGTGCCGGACGGCGATTACGCCCGCTTCATGGAGGACTTCACCGGCAAGCATTACCCGGCAGGCGATTTTCTGGACGAGAATGGCAAAAAGGTGGGCACCCACAATGGCGCGGTGCGGTATACCATCGGCCAGCGCAAGGGCCTTGGCCTTGCCATGGGTGCGCCGGTGTATGTCTGCGCCAAGGATATGCAGGCCAACACCGTCACCGTCGGCCCGGAGGCGGAGCTGTTCGATACCATCGTCTACGCCGACGAGGTGAACTGGATCGCCATCCCGGAGCTGACCGCGCCCTTGCGGGTCACGGCCCGCACCCGCTATCACCAGACCGAGCAGGCGGCCACCGTCTACCCGGCAGGAGAGGGGCAGTTCCGGCTGGAATTTGACCAGCCCCAGCGTGCCCCCACGCCCGGTCAGGCCGTGGTGCTGTATCAGGGGGATGTTGTGCTGGGAGGCGGCACCATCGTTGCGGTGGAATAAACCGCTCAGGCGCTTCGCAGGAAAGTGATAAAGTAAAACAAAAGCAACTGCGTCGAACGGATAAAACAATAGGCGTAGTGTAAGATGGAGGAGCAAGTATCTATGCAGGATCAATATTCCCGCACCCAGCTGCTGCTGGGCAAGGAAGCAATGGAAAAGCTGCACAATTCCCGTGTGGCGGTGTTTGGCATTGGCGGCGTGGGCGGCTACACAGTGGAAGCGCTGGCACGCAGCGGTGTGGGTGCGCTGGACCTCATTGATGATGACAAGGTCTGCCTGACCAACCTGAACCGCCAGATCGTGGCCACCCGCAAGACCGTGGGCAAATATAAGGTGGATGTGGCGGAAGAGCGGGTCCACGACATCGACCCCGACATCAAGGTCACGACCTACAAGACCTTCTTCGGCCCCGAGACGCAGGACAGCTTCGACTTTACCCAGTTCGACTACGTTGTGGACGCCATCGACACCGTCACCGGCAAGCTCGCGCTGGTCATGAAGTGCAAGGAGGCCGGTGTGCCCATCATCTGCTCCATGGGTGCAGGCAACAAGATGGACCCCACCCGCTTCGAGGTCACGGACATCTATAAGACCTCCGTCTGTCCGCTGGCCAAGGTCATGCGCACCGAGTGCCGCAAGCGGCGCATCAAGCACCTGAAGGTCGTCTACTCCAAAGAGCCTGCCATGACCCCCATCGAGGACGATTCCATCAGCTGCAAGCAACACTGCATCTGCCCTCCGGGCACCCAGCGCAAGTGTACCATCCGCCGCTCCGTCCCCGGCTCCAATGCCTTTGTGCCGTCGGTCGCGGGCCTCATCATCGGCGGCGAGGTCGTGAAGGACCTCGTGGGCTTCGTCCCCCTGAAGGGCTGATATTTGATAAAATAACAAAACGGCAGGTGCGTCGCACCTGCCGTTTTCTTTGTTATGGGATGATCTTTACTGCTCAGGAGCAGCGAATGCGATGGGGGTAGCGCCTGCGGCTGCGTCCACGCTCTTCAGGGAGATGGGAGTGGTCTCGTAGTGCAGGGTCTCGAAGCTCTGGGTGCTGCCGTCCTCATTTCGCTGAAAAAATCAAGAGATTTATGCGCAGAATGCACAACAAAGTGATAACTGTTACCAAAATGAAATAAAACCTTCACACCGTCAGCTGCGGTTCAGCCTCCGCTGCGCCAGTCCGAAGCCGACGGCGCTGGCGGCGAAAGTGGCGTAATAGCTGGCCAGCCGGTAGAACATCAGCAGGCTCATGGAGGCAGCATCGGGGAGGAAGCTGCCGTACACCAGCAGAAAGGCCGTCTCCACCGACCCCATGCCCGCCACGTTGGGCAGAGCGTTGGAGACGAAGAGAGTCAGCGCGGCGAGGAGCTGCACCTGCCAGAAGCGCAGTCCGGCATCCAGCCCCATGAAGCGCAGCCCCATCCACGGCAGGCAGAAGAGCAGAAAGAGTTTGAGCAGATGGACGCCCAGAATGGCGGCGCAGCGGGCTTTGTCCGCCAGCAGATGACGGCTCTCGGTGCTCAGGGTGTCCAGCTGCCGGAGCCAGTCGGCCCGGCGCTCGGCCCAGCGGCCTGTGTCGGGCAGGAAATGCAGCAGCCACCGGGCCAGACGCTGCACCACCGGCAGGGCGCAGAGGGCGATCAGCCCCACGATGACCCCTGCCACCACGGCGTAGGCTGCAGGCAGATACCGCAGCACGCCATCCGAGTGGGCCGCCAGCCAAGGGCGGCCTGCCAGAAGCAGCAGGGTGGTGTAAAGCAGAACGGCCGTTTTGTGAAAGACATATTGCAGGGTCATGAGGCCTACGCCCGGGCCGACGTCCAGACCCCGGCGGTGGAGATACCACGTCTGGAAGGGGACAGACCCCGCGCCGAGGCCCACCACATTGCCGAAGGTGCCCATCCATGCGTTGTCGATGCCGTGGCGCAGAGAGAACCGGGGCAGGCGGCTGCGGACGATGAGCCAGCTGACGACGCCCTCCAGCAGCGGATAGCTCAGGCCCACGGCCAGCGCCAGAAACCCCTGCCAGAAGGTGAGCTGGCCCAGTGCGGCGGAGATCTCGGCCCAGTGCTCCCGGAAAATGAACACCACGATGCCGGTCAGCAGGGCCAGAACGCCCAGCGAGAGCAGGGTCTTCCGGCGGGAAGGGGCGGGGGAGGCGGACGAACTCATGGGAGGAAACTCCTTTCAACAAAAACGGACTGGGATAAACTCTGGGAAGAGTATACCACAGTCCGGAGGTGCATTTGTGAAAAGATGCCAAATTTTTTGCCTCAATTTTGGCAGAGTGATAAAGTGGATTCGCCGGTAAGCTCCCGGACCGCCTGCTTCAGGCCATCGGCAAAGGCCTGCTTCGAGTAGTGGCGTTCATACAGGTCGCGGCAGGCCTGCCGCATGGCGGCCAGTTTTTCCGGGTGGTCGATGGCCCATGCCAGACGCTCCGCCAGCTTTTCGGGGTCGTCATCCTCGTAGACGAAGCCGTCCACCCCCTCGGTGATGAGTCCGGCGGTGCCGGTGTGCTCCGACACGATGGCGGGCTTGCCGAAGATGAGGCCCTCGGTGACGAAAGTAGGCATGGGGTCGTCGCGGGAGGCGCAGACGAGGCAGGTGCACTGGGCCATCAGGCTCTTGATCTCGTCCCGGGTCAACCGCTTGACGTAGAAGACATTGTCGGGGCAGTCCGCCGTCAGGCTGCGCACGGCGTCCATCATCTCCGGCTCGGCGGCCTTGCCCACAAAGAGGAAGGAGGCTTTTTTCATCGTCTCCGGCGGCAGCATCCGGATGGCCTTGCAGAAGATGTCCTGCCCCTTCCGGTTCTCGAAGGAGCCGACGGTGGCGAAAAGGGGACGCCCGCCCGCATAGCTCAGGTCATAGTGGGCGAATTTCTCGGAGGCATAGTCCGGCAGGCCGTAGATGAGAGGCCGGATGTTGAACTCCGGCCGCACCGAGTGCATGGCGTTGGCGGCGTGGCTGCCGACGGAATAGACCCGGATATTCTCTCCCAGCTCTTTGGGGATCTGGTGGGCGATATGGGGGTAGCCCGCGAAGGCGTCGTGGAGCCACCAGAGCACCGGCACCCGTGCCCCGCTCAAGGCACGGACAGCCCGGGCCTCGACGACAGTGTTGGCGAGGACGAAGTCGGCGCAGAGGGCCAGCCCCCACAGCAGGGGAGACTGGACGCAGCCGCGCCGGGTGATGACAACAGCCCCGGCTTCGAGGAAGAGCGGCATCGAGCCGCTGTCCTCCGGGCCGAGGACGACCACCTCGTAGCCCATGCTGCGCAGCACCGGCACAGCGCTGACCAGCACGATGGGTGCGCCGGTCATGTCCAGCAGGTGGCTCATGATGAACACCCGCTTCCCCTTCATCGACCAGACATCCTCGGCACAGATGTCCCGCTCGTAGTGGGCCAGCGCCAGCGGGAGACAGACGTGGTTCCGGCTGAGCTTTGCCGCCAGCGTCAGCAGCTCGGCGGGGTTCCCGGGGTCACGGGCCTCGGCCAGACAGCGCAGCAGCAGCTCCCGGGAGACGAGGGCGCAGCCGGGGCAGGCCGCAAAGCTTGGGCTGTGGTAGAGGGCAGTGGCACCTGCATAGCCGAAGACGGCGTCACTGGTGACGTAGTCTGCGCCGCTGCGCAGCGCATCCGCAAAGCAGGACAGGGCCGTGGGCATCAGGCTCAGGTCTTCTTTCGCCAGCAGCACGCCGCGGGCGCTGCCCAGACTCCCGCTGGAAAGGTCCTCCGCCAGCAGGAACTTGCGGTGGAGCTGGTCGCGCAGGGAGGCTTCCAGCGAGGCCCTCCGCCCCGGTGCGTAGACGGCGAGAAAGACGTCCTGTGTATCAAGATATTCCTGCTTGGCGAGCTGTGCCCGCTGCAGGGTGGTATAACGGCTGTACATCCCGGTCCTCCTCTCAGCTGCCACGATGGAACAGGCTCACCAGACGGCGGAGGGGCAGTGTGAGCTTCCAGCTGCTGGACGAAAGGACATTTTCCAGCGAGTTTTCGTAGGCCCGGCTCCGGGCGGTCAGCTCGGCGTTGGCCTGATGCAGCTCGGAGATGTTCTTCTGCAAGGCGTCGATGGTCTGCTTTTGGTCGGAAGAGGTCTTTTCCAGCTGGTCCAGATGTTTCTGCTCACAGACGCGGGTCTTCTGGAAATACTGCACGCCCTCCAGCACTGCGGCGAAGAGCGGGTCGCCTGCCAGCGCCTCCAGCGGGAAATAGCCGTAGCTCACGCCCAGCTTCATCCCGGCGGGGAAGCGGTTCATCCCTTCCAGCATGAGGTTGGGGTCGTCGTTCAGGAAAAGGATGCCGTCGCCGTGGAGCGGTACGCCGTTCACCGGGCGGCAGAGGATGCGGTCATCCGAAAAGACGAAATTGGTGATGCAGCAGGGCAGCTCGCCCGGGTCGAAGCGGAGATTGACGGCGGCCTCAGGCAGCTCGAAGGTGGCCGTCACCATCCCGTTCATCTCGTCGTATTCGTAGTCCGGGGCTTTGACGGTGTCCCTCTGGGAAAAGCCGAAGCCGGCATCGAAGTAGAGCAGCGGCTGCACCAGCGCAGGTGAGTCGGCCTGCATCTCTTTCTGGGGGTGGGTGGCGTAGAAGGTCTGCAGCTGCTTTTCCAGCTCAAGGCAGCGCTGGGCCAGCCGCGAGGTACCCTCATCCGCAAGCCTGAGCTGCTGTTCCAGATCCGCAATGCGGCTGCGCAGAGCCGCTTCAGGAGTATCGTTCATCATTACCGGGGCCTCCTCAAATTTATCGCAAGGCGTACAACCCTCGCTGCAAGCCCATGCATCGAACTAATATAGTCTGCCCTGAAAAAGGGCCGGATACCAAAGCGCTGTATCTTTAGTGTTTTGCCGCATAATGACGGCTCTTGTCCCGTCGCCGGGGCTTGTCCGCAGTCTTGCCGCCCCGGAGCTTCCGGCCCAGCTCTTTCCGCCGCATCAGAAGCTCGGTGATGGCGAAGATGGACGCCAGCGAGAACACGAACTGCAAAAGCATCCCCTGCACCGGACGGTCGGCGTATTTCGCCGCCATCAGATACCATGGGATGGCCGTCAGCTCCACGGTGTGGATGCAGAAGATGAAGAGCGAGCGCCGCCCCACCCACTCGATGGCGTGGGAGATGGGGCCGTCCACCCGGCGCTGCAATTTCAGGAAGAGCCGGATGATGCCGTAGCCCACTGCGCCGTCCAGAAAGATGCTCACAGGCCCCATCGTCCACTCGCCCAGCGAGACGCAGTCGGTGCTCTGGGTCAGCAGGACGCCTGCCACGACGCCAAGCGCCGCCGCGATCAGCCCGGCTCTGGCCCGGCCGGAAAGGGGCGTCTCAAACAGGCGGCGCTTCTTGGCCAGATAGCCGATGTAGAGGTAGGGCAGCGATACCATGCCCTGCGCGATGCAGAAGGGGGCCTCCCACACCAGCGTGATGCCCCAGCCCAGCAGGGTGACGCCGATGACAGCCGGGGTTATGTACCGCTCGGGGAAGATGTCGAGAAGGACATCGAGAAGGATCCACGCCAGCATCAGGGCCACCAGATACCACATCGGCCCGCAGGAGAAGAACTCCTGCCCGAAGTAAGAGGCCGTGTGGGGCAGCCCCAGCAGGAAGCCGCCCAGCACCTTGCCCGACTGGGTGATGGCGTTGGGCCACGAGCCGAAGGCTGCGTGGTGGATGAGGCAGTGGAGCACGGTGGTGGCCGCTGCCGTATAAAGGTAAGGCTTGAGCAGGGTCTTGATCTGCTGCTCGATGCATTTGTGGATGGAGCGCTTGCGGAAGCCGTAGCCGCTGGCGATGAAGAAGGCGGCCATCAGCGCTTCGCGGTAGGCGAAGAGTGCAAAGGCGAAGGGGGTGACGTCGTCGGTGCCGAGGGGGTAAAGCTCTGCCGTGTGGGCAAAGACGATGGCCAGCATTCCGATGCCTTTCAGCAGGTCGAACATGCCAAGGCTGCTTACGGTGCGGGGCTTGGTGCCTTCCATATAAGGGGTCCTCCTTGTAGTGCGCCGCCTGTCCCGGAGGCCCTGAAAGGCCGTGTTTTGGGCGCGATAGATAAAAATATGAAGCTCGGCGGGGAGCTTTTTTGCCAAATGATATAAACAGTATAATGCTTTTTGGGGCTTCTGTCAATTTGCAGGGGACGAAGCTTCCGGGCAAAGTTTCGTCCTGACGAAAAAAGTGTATCACAGCTTTTGTCCCGTCGCAACAAAAGGAAGGATTTACATCCGGTTGCACAAGCTGAGAGCAAGTTTAAATTGCATATTTGTGCAATGAAATCTTGCGTTTGCGGCGCATATGCGGTATACTGTTGCCGAGAGGAATCGAACCAGAACTTTCCTCTGTTTGCCAGAAATGCGGAGAGTCTGGAACAAAATGGTGCTGTTTATTTTTCTTGCGAATAAAAAAGGAGTAAGACCAATGGCTGAAGAGATCAAAGTCCCCGCAGGCATATATGATATGGTGACCCGCTGCATGGAGCAGGAATTCCCCGACAATGTGGCTATCCGCTATGTGGCCGCCGACGGCAAGACCGTCGTGGAAAAGAAGTACCGCGAGTACGCGCAGGACATCCGTCGGATGACTGCCTACCTCAAGGCAGAAGTGCCCGGCATCAAGGGTCAGCGTGTTGCGCTGCTGAGCCGGAACAGCTACGAGTACTGTGTGGCATCCTTCGGCATCATCCTTGCAGGGGGCGTCCTCGTGACCCTCAACCAGAAAAAGATGTGGGAGGAGCTGGAATATGAGCTGGGTCTTGTGGAACCGGCCCTCATCCTGAACGACGGCATCGACTACGGCTGCCGTGCCGAGCTGGAAGCCGCCTACGGCCCGAAGCTCCGTCCGATGGACTGCTATCGGAACACTGCCCCCGGTGAGCTGACCAACTGCATCGGCCACGATGACCTGATGATGCTGATGTTCACCTCCGGCACCACCGGCCGCAGCAAGGGCGTCATGCTCTCGGAGCGGAATATGTGCACCAGCCTCTGCACCTACGGTGCCCGGGCCGAGAACTGGATCACGTCCCGTCTGCCGGAGGGTCAGAAGCTGCCGCTGAGCCACATGACCCTGCTGCCCCTCTTCCACATGGCCTGCTTCGTCTGCGTCATGTCCTACCCGCCCGCCGGCTGGGCACTGAACCTCTGCAGCGACATCCGCGACTTCTACCGCGACCTCGGCCTGATGCACAGCGACATCATGGCCTCGGCCCCCATGCTGGTGGAGACCATCTACAACGACTTCAAGCGGGGCCGCGTCAGCCGCCTCAACGGCCTGTGGGACCTGTGCTGCTCCTCTGCGGCCCTCGACCCCAAGATGCTGCTGGAGCTGGCCCAGAACGGCTTCGTCATCAACCAGTGCTACGGTATGACCGAGACCTTCGGCGACGGCATCCTGAACTTCACCCAGACGGCCGACCACATGAGCGCCGTGGGCAAGCCCGACGACCACGTTCAGTATAAGCTGGACGAGACCGGCGAGATCTGCATCAAGGGCGACTGCGTGATGCTGGGCTACTACAAGGACCCCGAGGCCACGGCAGAGGTCATCGACGCCGACGGCTGGTTCCACACCGGCGACCTCGCCCGGGTGGACGAGGAGGGCTACTACTACATCACCGGCCGCAAGAAGAACCTCATCATCCTCGCCAGCGGCGAGAACGTCAGCCCCGAAGAGCTGGAAAAGAAGCTGGCCCTCTGCCCGGCCATCACCGAGTGCATCGTGAAGGAGAAGGGCCAGAAGATCTGTGCCGTCGTCTACTGCCCTGAGGATAAGCAGGAAGAGGTCCGGGCCTTCGTCACCGAGGTGAACCGCAGCTTGCCGCTGTATAAGCGCATCAGTGCGGTGGAGTTCACCGCCGAACCGCTGCCCCGCAACGCTCTGGGCAAGCTGCTGCGCAAGTAAACAATAAAACAGCGAAAAAGGACACGCCGCGTAGTTGCATTTCTTTGCCGAAACAGGTATTATTACGTTGAGGCAGAAAATGTCAGCTGCCGGCGTTTCGCTGCAATAAAGAAAAACAGCAAGGAGCGACAAAAATGATAAATACTGTATATGAGCTCATCACGGACGTCATGGCGAAGCAGTACCCCGACCGGGTGGCTTTCCGCTATGTGGCCGCCGATGGCAAGACTGTGGTGGAAAAGACCTACGCCCAGTATGTGCAGGACATCCGCAGGGCCGTTACTTATTTTAAGGAGAATATCCCCGACATCAAGGGTAAGCGTGTCGGCATCATGAGCCGCAACTGCTATGAGTACGGTGTCAACAGCTTCGGCGCTATCCTCGCCGGGGCCGTCGTCGTGACCATCAACCAGAAAAAGACCTGGCCCGAGCTGGAATATGAGCTGGGCCTTGTTGAGCCTTCCCTCATCGTCAACGACGGCATCGACTATGGCTGCCGCCCCGACATCGAGGCCGCCTACGGCGATAAACTCCGCCCGATGGACGCCTTCAAGGACAGCGCGCCTGCAGAGCTTGTTGACTGCGTGGGCCATGATGATTTGATGGTGCTGATGTTCACTTCCGGCACCACCGGCCGCAGCAAGGCCGTCATGCTCTCGGAGCGCAACTTTTTTACCACTGTGGAGTGCCAGGTCAAATTCGGCGACGCCATGCTGGACTATAAGCACGCGCATATGCCCGAGGACAAAAACGACGTCCTGAGCAACTTCGCCATCCTGCCCCTGTTCCATCTGGGTACGTTCATCTGCCTCTTCGTTTGGGCCTGCAAGGGCTGGGCGCTGAACCTCTCCGCCGACATCCGCGACTTCTATCGTGACCTCGGCCTGATGCACAGCGATGCCATCGCTGTGGCTCCCATGCTGATGGAGGCCATCTACAAAGACGTCAAGCGGGGCCGCCGCGCCCGCCTGAACGGCATCTGGAACCCCTGCGGCTCCTCTGCCATGTTTGACGGCGCCATGCTGGCCGAGCTGGCACAGCAGGGCATGATGATCACTCAGGTGTACGGCATGACCGAGACCTGCGGCGACGGCATCATCAACTACGAGCAGGACGAAAAGCACATCCGCGCCGTGGGCAAGCCCGACGACCACGCCGAGTACAAGCTGGACGAGACGGGCGAAATTTGCATCCGCGGCGGCTGCGTCATGCTGGGTTATTACAAGGACCCCGAGGCCACCGCAGAAGTCCTCGACGCCGACGGCTGGTTCCACACCGGAGACCTGGCCCGTGTGGATGAGGACGGCTTCTATTACATCACCGGACGCAAGAAGAATATCATCATCCTCGACAACGGTGAGAACGTCAGCCCCGAAGAACTGGAAAATCTGCTGTCCAAGTGCGAGGCCGTCAAGGAATGCATCGTCAGGGAGAAGGGCAAGAAGATCTGTGCCGTCATCTACTGCGGCGAGGCCGACCAGCAGACCGTCCGCGACTTCATCACCGAGACCAACCGAACCCTGCCGCTCTACAAGCGGATGAGCGCCGTGGAGTTCAGCACTGAGCCTCTGCCCCGCACCGGCACCGGCAAGCTGCTGCGCAAGTAAGAATAAACCGGGCAGGCTGCGGAATACTGGAAAAGAGCCGCAGCCGCCTTTAATGGAACTACGAAAGGAAGATTCAAACTATGGAAAGAACCGAGATCGTGTCCCAGATCCTTGCAATTCTGGAAGATGTTGCGGAGATCTCTCCCGAGGATGTCAACGAGAACAGCGTCCTGATGGACGACCTCGACCTGTCTTCGATGGAGATCCTGACCGTCGTGGCTGACCTTGAGGAGACCTTTGGCCTGCGCATCCCCGAAAAGGAGCTGCGCAACTTCGTCACCGTCAGCGATCTGGCCGACTATCTGGCTGCGCACGCGGGGGAATAAGGGATGGATGCCGAACAGCGCTCCGTTTTTCAGGGCATCGTCTACTATTACCGCGAAAACATGGTCAACTGCCGCTATCAGGTGACGCTGAGGGATGCTGTGGACGGTGCGCTCTTGCAGCAGGCTCTGGATGCGGCCCGGGCAAGGGCACCCTACTATTTCCAGAAGCCGGTGTGGGAGAAAAAGCTGCTCCACCTCGAACCGTCGGACGCCCCCTGCCCGGTGCGGCAGGGCAGTGTAAAGCCCGAATTTCCGGACGAGAACGGCTTTACGGTTGCCCTGAGCTATGAGGGGAAAGTCGTCTGCTTTGACTGGTTCCACTTCATGGCCGATGGCCGGGGCATAGCGCCCTTTATGACGATGGTGCTGCAGTTTTACTGCAACCTGCGGTACGGCACGGCCTTTGAGGGCCGTGCCCTCGTGACCGACCCTCCCTACGACATCGAGGACATCTTGGCCAAGTACCCCGAGAGTCAGGTGGCCAACGATATGCAGCGCCCCGTGGTGCAGACCTTTGAGGAGACGCCTACCTGCTGCCGCGTCCGGCTGGAAAAGGCGGGGCTTGTGGACGCCGCCCTCCGCTGCGGCGTCAAGCCCTTCAGCACCCTTACGGCCCTGCTCTGTAAGGCGGTGCAGGCGTATCTG
>OINK01000331.1_pt1 | contig 12119 bp, 7 predicted proteins | sample 1585231 | NCBI WGS metagenome assembly OINK01 (sample SAMN02674606, study PRJEB24791) | human gut metagenome, SKBSTL068 | isolation source: stool | host: Homo sapiens | place: USA | reverse complement strand
TTTTTTAATTGGAAAATAAAAATAATTAGCACTCACCTATTGACAGTGCTAATAATGAGTGTTATATTACGAATAGAACAAAAGATAAATGGATATCTTAATATAGATAAATACCCATTCGTAAAGGAGGAAAGAGTATGAACATCAACAAATTTACACAGAAGTCCATTGAGGCAGTCAATCAGTGTGAGAAGATCGCCTACGATCATGGACATCAAGAGATAGATCAGGAACACTTCTTATATAGCTTGCTTACGATCGATGACAGTCTGATCGCAAGCCTGCTTGAGAAGATGGGAATTAACAAAGAAACATTTTTAAGCCAGGTACAGGAGTTATTGAATAAGAAACCGAAAGTATCCGGTGGTCAGGTATATATGAGTAATGACTTGAATCAGGTACTTCTTCACGGAGAAGACGAGATGAAAGCCATGAAAGATGAATATGTATCTGTAGAACACCTATTCCTTGCAATGATCAAGCATCCAAATAAAGCAGTCAAAGAATTATTCCGTGCCTACGGAATTACAAGAGATCGTTTCTTACAGGTGTTATCACAGATCCGTGGTGGACAGAAAGTCACAAGTGACAATCCAGAAGAGACATACGACAGTCTTGAAAAATACGGATATGACCTTGTAAAGAGAGCCAGAGAACAGAAACTAGATCCAGTCATCGGACGTGACAGCGAGATACGTAACGTTGTTCGTATCTTATCAAGAAAGACAAAGAATAACCCAGTATTGATCGGTGAACCGGGTGTAGGTAAGACAGCCGTTGTTGAAGGATTAGCACAGCGAATCGTTCGTGGTGATGTGCCAGACCAGTTAAAAGATAAGACAATTTTTTCACTGGATATGGGATCACTGGTAGCAGGTGCCAAATACCGTGGTGAATTTGAAGAGCGTTTAAAAGCGGTTCTGGAAGAAGTTAAGAAAAGTGATGGACAGATTATCTTATTTATCGACGAACTTCATACGATCGTCGGTGCAGGTAAGACAGACGGAGCCATGGATGCGGGAAATATGTTAAAACCAATGCTTGCCAGAGGTGAATTACACTGCATCGGTGCAACAACCTTAGATGAATATCGCCAGTATATCGAGAAAGACCCCGCTCTGGAGCGCCGCTTCCAGCCGGTACAGGTGGATGAGCCCACCGTGGAGGACACCATCTCCATCCTGCGCGGCCTGAAGGAACGCTACGAGGTGTTCCACGGCGTGAAGATCAACGACAGCGCCCTGATCGCCGCTGCCACCCTTTCCGACCGCTATATCACGGATCGTTTCCTGCCGGATAAGGCCATCGACCTTGTGGATGAAGCCTGCGCCATGATCAAGACCGAGATGGACAGCATGCCCAGCGAGATGGACGATCTGGCCCACCGCATCACCCAGCTGCAGATCGAGCAGGTGAGCCTGAAAAAGGAGACCGATGCCCTGAGCCAGAGCCGCCTGAAGGATCTGGAAAAGGAGCTGGCCGAGCTGCAGGACAAGTTCCGCAGCATGAAGGCAAAGTGGGAGAACGAGAAGAACGCCATCGGCAAGGTGCAGTCTCTGCGCGAGCAGATCGAGCAGACCAATGCCGCCATCGAGAAGGCCCAGCGCGAATACGACCTGAACAAGGCCGCCGAGCTGAAATACGGCAAGCTGCCCCAGCTGCAAAAAGAGCTGGAAGAAGAGGAGAAGGTGGCCGCCGCCAAGAAGGAAGACAGCCTGCTGCGCGACCGCGTGACCGACGAAGAGATCGCCCGCATCGTGGCCCGCTGGACCGGCATCCCCGTGGAGAAGCTGGTGGAGGGCGAGCGCGAGAAGCTGCTGCATCTGGACGATGTGCTCCATAAGAGGGTCATCGGCCAAGATGAGGCCGTCACCAAGGTGAGCGAGGCCATCCTGCGCAGCCGCGCCGGCATCGCCAACCCCAACCGCCCCATCGGCAGCTTCCTCTTCCTCGGCCCCACCGGCGTCGGCAAGACCGAGCTGGCAAAAGCTCTGGCACAGGCCCTGTTCGACGATGAGCGGAACATGGTGCGGATCGACATGACCGAGTATATGGAGAAGTTCAGCGTCAGCCGCCTCATCGGCGCGCCTCCGGGATATGTCGGTTATGAAGAGGGCGGCCAGTTGACCGAGGCCGTCCGCCGCAAACCCTACAGCGTCGTGCTGTTCGATGAGGTGGAAAAAGCTCACCCCGATGTCTTCAACATCCTGCTGCAGGTTCTGGACGATGGCCGCATCACCGACAGTCAGGGCCGGACGGTGGACTTCAAGAACACCGTCATTATCCTGACCTCGAACCTCGGCAGCGACATCATCCTGAACGACCTTGAGCAGCGCCGCGCCGAAGGCTCCAACGAACTGAGCGCGGACGCCCGCAAGCAGATCGACCTGCTGCTGAAGTCGAAGTTCCGCCCCGAGTTCCTGAACCGTCTGGACGAGATCGTCTACTACAAGAGCCTGACCAAGGACGAGATGCGCAAGATCGTGGATCTGCAGCTGGCAGACCTGCGCGGCCGCATGGACGAGGGCAAGCATCTGAATCTGGACGTGACCACCGCCGCCAAGGACTACATCATCGATTCTGCCTACGACAGCGTCTATGGTGCCCGCCCCATCAAACGGTTCATCCAGAGCCGGGTGGAGACCCTGATCGCCAAGGCGATCATTCAGGGCCGCTATGCCGAGGGCAGCACCCTGACTGTGGATTACGACGGAAATGCCCTTGTGCTGAAATGATTTTCCACAGTTTTGCCAGTTTTTTACCTCTGTGCCGGCTGTAATGCTTGCATGGGGGTGCGGAATATGATATTATAACAAGTAACATTGATGTGCTTTTCATCGCGGAACAGCCACGGTGGAAAGCACATTTTTGTATCCCTAGGAAAGAACTCCTTCCGTCATCGCTGCGCGATGCCACCTCCCTCGGTGAGGGAGGCTGACCGTGCGGCAAGGCTCCCTCTTTGAGGGAGCTGGCTGCGAAGCAGACTGAGGGAGTCCGTTCTTTAATAAAAAACAGAAAGTTGAGTGTGATTTTCCTTTATTATGGACGATGGCAGTATGACGCTCTGGGTGGCGTTGGTGATCCTGGTGGGATTCTCCGCCTTTTTCTCCGCTTCCGAGACCGCATTTTCCTCCCTGAATCAGATCCGCCTGAAAAGCCGCGCCGAGGACGGCGATTCCTCTGCCGCCCGGGTGCTGAACATGGCGGAGCAGTATGACAAGCTGCTTTCCACCATCCTCATCGGCAACAATATCGTGAACATCGCCGCCGCTTCCATCGGCACCATCCTGTTTACCCGGATGCTGGGTGCCGAGCGGGGCGCAACGGTGTCCACCATTGTGCTGACGATCATCGTGCTGATCTTTGGCGAGGTGACCCCCAAGAGCCTGGCCAAGGAGATGCCGGAAAAGGTGGCCACGGCAGTCTCGCCCTTCCTTGTGCTCCTGATGGCCCTGATGACCCCGCTGACCTGGCTGTTCACCCAGTGGAAAAAGCTGCTGGGCCACTTTGTCCACAGCGGCGAGGCCGATACCATCACAGAGGGTGAGCTGATGACCATGGTCAGCGAGGCTGAAAATGACGGCGAGCTGACCGACCGGGAAAGCGAGCTCATCCGCAGCGCCATCGAGTTCGATGACGTGGAGGTGGAAGAGATCCTGACCCCCCGTGTGGATGTGGTGGCTGTGGAGGATGATATCCCGCTGGAGGAGCTGGCCCAGACCTTTGCGGAGTCCGGTTACTCCCGTCTGCCTGTCTACCACGGCACCATTGATAACATCATTGGTGTGGTACATGAAAAGGATTTCTACATCGCCCGCCTGAAAAAGGCGACCAAGATCGATGATCTGGTGGTGCCCACCCTGTATACCACGGGCTCCACGCAGATCTCCCAGCTGCTGCGCACCCTCCGGGAGCAGCACCACCACCTGGCCGTTGTTGTGGACGAATACGGCGGCACCGAGGGTATCATCACGCTGGAGGATATTCTGGAAGAACTGGTGGGTGAGATCTGGGATGAGCACGACGAGGTCACTGAGGACTTCCGCAAGCAGTCGGACGGCAGCTGGCTGGTGTCCGGCTCTGCCAGCGTCGATGATCTGTATGAGGAGCTCGACCTGCCGGAGGAAGAGGACATCGATTCCAATACCGTCAACGGTCTGGTGCAGGAAAAGACCTGCCATCTGCCCAAGGTAGGCGACCGCTTTACCCTGGGCGAGTACGATGGTGTTGTTACCCGCACCGCCAAGCGCCGCGTGACGGAAGTGCGCCTGACTCCCGCCGCCCCGGCTGAGGATGCCGAGAAGGACGACGAAAAGGATAAGCGCTTCTCCCGCATTGCACAGCGCGGGGAGAGCCGCTGACAGGAAGCATAAGATAGAAACAGTGAAACGCCGCCGAGTGGAGCTTTTGGCTCTGCCCGGCGGCGTTTTCTTGATTCAAGTCCTTGCCCGCGGCCCTGCACTGTGCTAAACTGAATAAAATACAGAACGCAGGAGGACAAGGAACTTGAAACGGATGTCAAAGTTTGCGCGCCGGTGTGCGGCGCTGATGCTGGCGGTGGTGCTGCTCTGCATGGCAGTGCCTGCCGCCTTTGCAGCGGAAGGGGACGCCCTGCCCGCCGGTGCCACCACCATGGGCGGTGCCAACACTACTCTGATCCCGGACGAGGAGGAAAACTGCCTGAGCTGGCTCTTCGGCTCCGGCGATACCATCACCATGCCCTACCTGAACGTCAAGGGGCAGGGTCTGCGCCGGAACGTGACCCTGGATCTTGAGGACTGTCTGGTGGGCATCACCTACACCGAGCTGGGCTCCATCGGCAGCTATGTCAGTGACGCGGCGGCACAGCAGGCGTGGAAAGCGCAGGCGGTGGCCATCCACTCCTATCTGGAATACCACAAGAAATACGGCTCTTCGGCCAACGCGCTGGTGTACACCCCCGTGGATCAGATCCCTTCCTCTGCCCGCAGCGCCATCCGCAGGGCAGTCTCTGAGGTCAAGGACGAGGTGCTGACCTGCAACGGCAGCGTCATCGATGCAGTGTGGTCGGCCAGCGCGGGGTACAACACCCAGACCGGCGTGTACGGCACCTGCTCCAGCCGGGACGCATGGGGCACCGATGTGCCCTATCTGCAGAGCGTGGAGAGCCCCTACGAGGAGCAGTACCACAACAAGCTGCGCCGGGTGATCGGAAAAGACTATACCTATAAAGAGTATAACGACAGCCGCACCGGCGAGCCCTACGTCAGCGCCGACACCACCCACAAGGATCTGGGCGGCTTTGTGCAGTACAACACCTTTGTGTCCAATGGCCGCAGCTACCGCTATATCGGCCAGTTCGTTTCCTCCCGCTACTGCTTCGACTTTGGCGTGGACGAAAGCGGCACCCCCTGCATGACCTATTACGGCTTTGGCCATGGCGTGGGCATGAGCCAGTGCGGTGCTGTGGGTTACGCACAGGAGCAGGGCATGGGCTACCGGGAGATCCTGCGCCACTACTACACCGGTGCAGGTATTTCCGCTTCCGGCAGCTCCGGCGATGGGTTCTTTGGCTGGCTGCACAGCCTGTTCCACTGGTAAGCAGTGGAAAACTGCAAAGAAATGCGCGCAAAACCTTCTCAAATCATGCCGGATTTGGTATACTATAAATCGTGTGATTTTTTGAGAGATCATTTTAAGATAAAAAAGTTCCATAGGAGCGGAGATCGGAATGGATCAGGAAAAAGAAACCAAACGACAGGCCGAGCGCTGCCGTGCACTGGCGCAGCGCATCGTGCGGGAGCTGACCCCTGCCAGCATTCAGGTGCTGGGCGGCAGCGGCGCACTGGCCGAAGCACTGGAAAAGGCCGGCGCACAGCTGCTGCCGGAGAATGCAGAGCAGGGCACCGCTGCTCTGCTGGTGGTGGAGGACCCGGAATGGGTGGATCTGCCCGCACTGCAGTGTGCACAGGTGCTGCTGGTATGCACCGATGCATCGGCCATGGCTGACTGTGCAAAGCAGCTGGCCGCACAGGGCCTGTACCGGGATTTTGAGTGGAAGAACCGCGGCAAAGCCCAGCAGACCGCGCTGTTCTGCCGCAGCGCCGCTGTGCAGGATGCACAGCAGCTGCTGGCAGGCTACGAGATGACGCTGGACGATCTGCGAGAGCGGATGCAGCAGGCCGAGCGCACCGGCGAAGAGCAGACGGCTCAGCTGGAACGCCTGCGCAGTGATCTTTCGCTGAGCCGCAGCCATGAGCAGGATCTGGAAAAGACACTGAACAATGTGACCAGCTCTACTTTCTGGAAGATGAGCTGGCCGCTGCGCTACTTTGTCAGCAAGGGCCGTCAGCTGGCACACACCTTCCCGCCGTTCGTCTTTCTGGGCCAGCTGCGCCGGGTGGGCATTTCCGGCGTGCGTGCACAGGCAAAGGCCAAAAAGGAATATGCGAAGCTGTTCCCGGGCAGGACCATGCGCGCCGACCGCTTTGCCAGCGCAGAGCTGCTGGTAAGGCAGGCGGCCGACCAGCCCGCCGCGCCGCGCATCAGCATCGTGGTGCCGCTGTACAATACGCCGCAGCAGTTTCTGGTGGAGCTGCTGGACTCGGTGCAGAACCAGACCTATCAGAACTGGGAGCTGTGCCTTGTGGACGCCGGACAGGACGAGACGGTGGGCCAGACCGTAGCAGCCCGTGCTGCGGAAGACCCCCGCATCCGTTACCAGAAGCTGGAAAAGAACGAGGGCATTGCGGGCAACACCAATCAGGGCTTTGCGCTGGCAACGGGCGAGTTCATCGCCCTGCTGGACCACGATGATATCCTGCACCCCTGTGCTCTGTGGTACGTGGCACAGGCCATTGCCGAACAGGGCGCAGACTTTGTGTATACGGATGAAGTGACCTTTGAGGGCGACATCGACCATCTGACCGTTTACCATTTCAAGCCGGATTATATGCTGGATAATCTGCGCTCCAACAACTATATCTGCCACCTGAGCGTGTTCAGCGCAAAGCTGCTGGCCGCTGTGGGCGGCGATGAGCGTGCAGCCTACAACGGCAGTCAGGACTATGATCTCTACCTGCGCCTGACCGAAAAGGCGCACAAGATCGTGCATATCCCGCATCTGCTGTACTACTGGCGCTCCAGCCCCACCAGCGTGGCAAGCAACATTTCGGCCAAGACCTACTGTCTGGAAGCTGCGGTCAAGGCCCTGTATGCTCACTACGAGCGTGTGGGTGTGCCGGTGGATGAAGTTTCCATGATCCCGGGTACGCCGGGCTTCTATAAGACGGACTATACCATCACAAAGCCGGGCCGGGTCAGCATTCTGATCCCCAGCTGCGACCATTCTTCCGACCTGCGCACCTGCGTGGAGTCCATCTACCGCAGGAGCACCTATGAGGATCTTGAGATCATCGTCATCGAGAACAACAGCAGGGAGCCTGCCACCTTCCGCTGCTATGAAAAGCTGCAGAAGGAGCACAAGAACCTGAAGGTGATCACATGGCAGGGCACCGGCTTCAACTACAGCGCCCTGAACAACTTTGGCGCAAAGGAAGCCACCGGCGAATACCTGCTGCTGCTCAACAATGATACCGAGGTCATTTCTCCGCGCTGGATCGAAGAAATGCTCATGTACGCCCAGCAGGACCGTGTGGGCTGCGTGGGCGCAAAGCTGCTTTATCCGGACAACACCATCCAGCACGCGGGCATCGGCTTCGGCTTTTTGACCCTTGCGGCCCACATGCACAAGAACTTCCCGGTGGGCCACCCCGGCTATATGGGCCGTCTGGTCTATGCACAGGATGTATATGCGGTCACTGCCGCCTGCCTGATGGTGCGCAGGAGCGTCTATGAGCAGGTGAACGGTCTGGACGAGAGCTTTGCTGTGGCCTTCAACGATGTGGACTTCTGCGTGCGCGTGCGCGAAGCGGGCTATACCAACGTGTTCACCCCGTTTGCACAGCTGTACCACTACGAGAGCAAGAGCCGCGGTCTGGACGAGAACCCGGTCAAGCGCAAGCGCTTTATCTCGGAGGTGGAGCGCTTCCAGAAGCGGTGGGCAAAGCAGCTGGCCGCAGGCGACCCCTGCATGAACCCGAACTTTGACCTGATGAAAGAGGACTTCAGCTTTGACATCAAACCGCTGGAGTAAAACCCTCTCAGTCTGCTGCGCAGGCAGCTCTCCCGAAGGGCGAGCTTTATGAGGAATTTTTGATTGAAAAGAGGAACCCCGGTGGAGCTTTCTGCTTGTATCGTAGTTTATAACGGCGCGGATGAAGCGCTCAGGGCGGCACAGACCGTGCTGGACTGCACCCGCCGCCACCCGCTGACACTGTATCTGGTGGACAACGCCAGCCCGGACGGCAGCGGCCAGTGCCTTGCCAAGGCCGCGAAGGACGGCACCCTGCACATCCGCGAGGACCAGAAGGTGGAGGTGCTCTGCCGCACAGAGAACGGCGGCTTTGGCACCGGCCACAACACGGTGCTCAGCCTGCTGCAAAGCCGGGTGCACTTTATCCTGAACCCGGATATCCAGCTCACTGCGGATACGCTGAGTGACCTTGCGGACTGGATGGCACAGCACCCCGGCGTGGTGATGGCGCGGCCCGCACTCACCTTCCCGGACGGCAGGCCCCAGCGCCTGCCGCTGCGCCGGTGCAGTGTGTGGGCCATGGTGTACCGCCAGCTGCCCTGCCTGAAATTCTGGGCAAAGTACAACGAGCGCTATCTCATGGCGGACAAAGACCTGACCAGCCCCACCGAGATCGAGTTCTGCACCGGCAGCTTCTCGGCCGTGGACACTGCGGTGTTCAAGGCTGTTGGCGGCTTTGACGAGGACTACTTCATGTACGTGGAGGATGCCGACCTCACCCAGAAGATGCGCACCCGGGGCAAAGCGTATCTGGTGCCCCAGTATACGGCCATCCATGCATGGCACCGCGCCGCGCACCGCAGCCTGAAGCCCTTTTTGTGGCAGCTGCGCAGCCTGCTGCGCTATTTCTCCAAGTGGGGCTTTGCGTGGTAACTCCCCCAGTCAATGCCAGCGGCATTGCCAGCCCCCTCGGAGAGGGGGCCTTTTGGGCGGAACAAATGCGAGACTGAAGGAGTTTCAGAACGGCTTTTCCGGAAAATTTTTCGGGAAAGCCGTTCTTTCTTGCTTTTTGTGTGATTTGATAGTAAAATAAAGTGAACTGTTATTCCCATTTTGCCATTTTGGGCAGGGGGGGAGCGGCTCCTGAATTTGTTTACAGCGGACGCAGCTCCGCTTTGAATCCATACGTCATCCGGGCGGTCTCCCGTCTGGGCGGCGTACAGCTGCACAACTTTTCAATCTATTTTAAAGGAGTGCACAAATATGAAAGGTATCATTCTTGCCGGCGGTGCCGGCACCCGGCTTTACCCGCTGACCATGGTCACCAGCAAACAGCTGCTGCCGGTCTACGACAAGCCGATGATCTATTACCCCCTGTCCACGCTGATGCTGGCAGGCATTCAGGATATCCTGATCATCTCCACCCCGACCGATACGCCTCGCTTTGAGGCGCTGCTGGGTGATGGCAGCCAGTACGGCATCCATCTGCAGTATAAAGTTCAGCCCTCCCCGGACGGTCTGGCACAGGCCTTTATTCTGGGCGAAGAGTTCATCGGCGACGACTGCTGCGCCATGATCCTGGGCGACAACATCTTCTACGGCAACGGCTTCTCCAAGATCCTCAAGACTGCCGCCGCCAATGCAGAGACCAAGGGCCGCTGCACGGTGTTCGGCTACTATGTGCAGGACCCCGAGCGTTTCGGCATCGTGGAATTTGACCAGAACGGCAAGGTGCTGAGCGTGGAAGAAAAGCCCGAGCACCCGAAGAGCAATTACGCCATCACCGGCCTGTACTTCTACAACAAGGAAGTGGTCCGGATGGCAAAGCAGGTCAAGCCCTCTGCCCGCGGTGAGCTGGAGATCACGACCCTGAACGATATGTACCTGAAGAAGGACGAGCTGGATGTCCAGCTGCTGGGCCGTGGTTTTGCATGGCTGGATACCGGCACGATGGAGAGCCTGGTGGATGCCGCCGACTTTGTCCGCATGGTCGAGAAGCGTCAGGGCATCAAGATCAGCGCCCCCGAAGAGATCGCCTTCAAGTACGGCTGGATCGACCGCGACACCCTGCTGGAAAGCGCTGAGCGCTACGGCAAGAGTCCTTACGGCCAGCACCTGAAGAACGTTGCAGACGGCAAGCTGCGCTATTAAGTAAAAGAAAGGCATACCCATATGAAAATCATTGTTACCGGCTGCAAGGGTCAGCTGGGCACCGAGATCCTCAAGCAGCTGCGCGAAGGCCGCAGCGAGATCGGCCCCATCCCCGAAAAGCTGCTCAATGCCACGGTGATCGCTGTGGACCTGCCGGATCTGGATATCTCCAACTACAAAATGGTGGACGAGTTCATCCGCCGCAACCGCCCGGATGTCATCATCAACTGCGCTGCCTACACCAATGTGGACGGCTGCGAAGTGAACCATGATGCCGCCTTCAAGGCAAACGCCCTCGGCCCCCGCAATCTGGCACAGGCAGCGGAAAAGACCGGTGCACGACTGGTACACGTCTCCACCGATTATGTGTTCTCCGGCCGTGAGAACGGCGGCGTTGCACAGGACGAAGCTACCATTCCCGGCCCCATCAGCGCCTACGGCTCCACCAAGCTCATGGGCGAAAAGTATGTGGAGCAGTTCTGCCACCGTCACTTCATCGTGCGCACCGCGTGGCTCTACAGCTACTACGGCAAAAACTTCGTCAAGACCATCGTGAACGCAGGCAAGAAGTTTGGCAAGCTGGAAGTGGTCAATGACCAGTGCGGCAACCCCACCAACGCGGTGGATCTGGCCCACGAGATCCTGCAGCTGTGCGTGACCCACGAGTACGGCCTGTATCACTGCACCGGCGAGGGCATCTGCTCGTGGTATGATTTTGCGTCCGAGATCATCCGCCTGTCCGGCGTGGATGCCGCTGTGGCACCCTGCACCAGCGAGGAATACAAGGCAAAGCACCCGGAAAGCGCCGACCGCCCCAAGTGGAGCGCACTGGACAACCGGATGCTGCGCTGCACAGTGGGCAACGATGTGCGCGACTGGAGAGACGCTCTGGCCTGCTTCTTCGCCCACTGGGACGGCGACAACGGGATGAAAGACTGAAAAGAGGAAATTGAACCTATGAAAACCTATCTGATCACCGGCTGCGCCGGTTTTATTGGCTCCAACTTTGTGCATTATATGCTCAAGAAATACCCGGAGATCCTGCTGGTCAATCTGGATAAGCTGACCTACGCCGGCAATCTGGAAAACCTGAAGGATGTGGAGGGCGACCCCCGCCATGTGTTCGTGCAGGGCGATATCTGCGACAAGGAGCTGGTGGAAGGCCTGTTCCAGAAGTACGATTTCGATTACGTCATCAACTTTGCCGCCGAGAGCCACGTGGACCGCTCCATCAAGAACCCCGAAATTTTTGTGCAGAGCAACGTGATGGGCACCGTCAACCTGCTGCAGCGCGCCAAGGAAGCATGGTATGATGCCGATGCCAAGACTTGGAAAGAGGGCAAGAAGTACCTGCAGGTGTCCACCGATGAGGTGTACGGCGCACTGGGTGCGGACGGCTTCTTTATGGAGACCACCCCCCTGTGCCCCCACAGCCCCTATTCTTCCTCCAAGGCCAGCGCCGATATGTTCGTTATGGCATTCCACGATACCTACGGCATGCCGGTGAACATCACCCGCTGCTCCAACAACTACGGCCCCTACCAGTTCCCGGAGAAGCTGATCCCCCTGATGATCAATAACGTCAAGCACCACAAGCAGCTGCCCATCTACGGCGACGGTATGCAGATCCGCGACTGGCTGTATGTGGAAGATCACTGCAAGGCCATCGACATGGTAGCCAACGGCGGCAAGATCGGTGAGGTGTACAATGTGGGCGGCCACAACGAGCGCCCCAACATCTTCATCGTCAAGACCATCATCGAGCAGCTCCACGACCGCCTCAAGGACGACGGCATCAGCGAGGACCTCATCAAGCACGTCGCCGACCGTCTGGGCCACGACCGCCGCTACGGCATCGACCCCACCAAGATCAAGAACGATCTGGGCTGGTACC
>OINK01000306.1_pt1 | contig 12883 bp, 9 predicted proteins | sample 1585231 | NCBI WGS metagenome assembly OINK01 (sample SAMN02674606, study PRJEB24791) | human gut metagenome, SKBSTL068 | isolation source: stool | host: Homo sapiens | place: USA | reverse complement strand
GTTCTTATTTTGTAGGTCCCATGAGCCGATACTCCACCCTAATAACCTATGCGAAAAGCATCCATATGTTTGGTATCCGTTTTCTGCCTTGCGGTTTATTCCGCTTCATGCAATTACCATTGGAAGAACTTGGGAATCAAAGAATCAGCACTTTTGAGTCAGGAGGTATCTTCAACGACTCGCTAGCAGAAAGATTATGTGAACAACCGTACATACAGGACAAAATCAGACTGATAGAATCTTTTCTCACCCAAGCCTTATGTACTAACAACAAGATAGAAAAACAGATATCATATGCAGTAGATTGCATTAACCTTTCCAAAGGCCAACTGCCTATCCGTTCTTTAGTAGAAAATGTATGCTTGTGCCAAAGACACTTCGAGCGCAAGTTCAAACATCAGACCGGATATTCCCCTAAGGAATACAGCCGGATTATCAAATTCAAGAATGCAGTGGATTTACTGCGTTCCACCTCTTCCAATCAACTCTTCTCTGTTGCCATTGAGGCCGGATACTATGACACAGCCCATTTGAGTAAGGAAATAAAAGCCTTATCAGGCAATACACCCGGTTCCTTTTTATCCTTACCGGTTACGGAAGAAACCACATTAACATATCTGAAACTATAAAAGTCGTTTTTTTACAACGAAGCCATCCTGGCGTTTCTTACTTTTGTACCGTATCAAAAACTAAAAAGAAACAATGGAATCACTTAAAGAAAAAGCAAAAGCTTTGCTTCAACAATGTGAAGTAGTCACACTAACTTCCATCAATAAAGAAGGGTATCCCCGGCCGGTTCCCTTGAGTAAAATCAAAACGGAAGGATTAACAACCATCTGGTTTGCAACAGGAAACAGTTCGGCAAAGACAAAGGATTTCCGCTCTAATCCGAAAGCCGGCATATGTTTCTACAAAGAGGGAAACAGCGTGGCCATGACCGGAGAAGTGGAAGTTGTATCAGACACTGGCACCAAGAAAGAGTTATGGCAAGACTGGTTTATCCATCATTTTCCTAAAGGACCGGAAGACCCCGAATATATCCTGCTGAAGTTCCGGGGAAACCATGCCACCATTTGGATTGACGGCCAGTTTGTTCACAGAAAAGTCTAAGTTTCCACCTCTTATCCTTGAATTTTTTCACATTTTATTTTTCATACACGTCTGTCATCCTTGAAACATCTTATTATATATGGATGTTTTAAGAATGACAGACAGGCATGAAAGGAATTCAAGACATCAGCTCCAGACCATCCGTCTACAAAATTCATCTCTTCCCTACCCTACCTTTCCAATACTTTCCCTACCTTTGTGCCATAAGTACGTATGACAAATACCAATATGGAACAACAACAATCATCTTATAAAGAAAAAGAACGTATAGACCTTCGCGAGCCGCGACGCTTCAAAGTTACTATTTTCAATGACGACTTTACTACAATGGAATTTGTTGTAAAGATATTAACTACCGTTTTTTTCAAATCAACGATGGAAGCAGAAGCTTTGATGATGCAAGTACACAAAAGTGAATCGGCCGTAATAGGCATCTATACGTATGATATCGCCCGGTCAAAAGTACAAAAAGCCACCCGTATGGCTCGTGAAGAGGGTTTCCCTCTCCGACTCACGGTTACACCGGAAGAAGAATAAAAAATCAAGAATAAGATATGGATATACCAAATACCGATTCGGTGAACTACGCTTTCGCTTCTGCGCAGAGCCAAGCGATGCAATATCGGCATGAATTTATCACGCCCGAACACTTATTGAGCGCATTGCTGGAACAAGTTCCTTTTCAAAAAGCATTGGCAGAGTGTTTTTGTACCCCGGAAGAACTGTCCCAGTCCATTTCCGAATATCTGTCGAAAAAAGTGGAACGAGTTCCTCAAGAAATAGAATATGAGTTGGAAATTTCAGGTCAACTCTCCGAGCTGCTGCAATATGCCTATATGACAATCAGCCATTCAAGCGCAGAAGAAATGGATGTTCCTCATCTGGTACAAGGAATGCTTCAACTGGAAGATTCATGGGCCGGCTATCTGCTAAAAGAAACAGTGGGAGAAGATATGCCGGAGTTTCTCAGCTCCCTCATTTCAAATTACGAGCACATGAATCAGTTTCAAGAGGAAACTTCCTCTGAGCAAGAGAAAAGCGAACCTTGGCGCAACTACGTCACCTGCCTCAATGAAGGTCTGCAAGACCGGAATCCGCTTATAGGCCGGAATGTGGAATTGGAACGCACCATTCAAGTTCTCTGCCGCAAAGAAAAGAACAACCCTCTGCACGTGGGTGAACCGGGAGTGGGAAAAACCGCACTGGTCTACGGACTGGCTGCACGTATAGAAGCAGGCAATGTTCCCGAACGCCTCACAGGTTGTCGTATCTACGAACTGGATTTAGGCAACTTATTGGCCGGTACACAATATCGGGGTGAATTCGAGAAAAGGCTGAAAGCCATTATGGAAGGAATACGGAAAGAAGGACACGCCATTGTATATATAGATGAAATACATAACCTGATAGGCGCCGGACGGACGGGAGACGGTTCGATGGATGCCTCTAATATGCTCAAGCCTTATTTGGAAGGAGGAGAGATCCGGTTTATCGGTTCCACTACTTACGAAGAATTCAACCGCTATTTTTCACGTAGCAGAGGATTGGTACGGCGTTTCCAACAGATTGACATACAGGAACCCGGAATCGAAGAAACTATCCACATAGTAGAAGGATTAAAAGAAAGGTACGAAACGTTCCATGGAGTAGTTTATGAAGAAGGAGTGATAGCATATGCCGTCACAGCTGCCGCACGGTATATCAGCGACCGTTTTTTGCCCGACAAGGCCATCGACCTGCTGGACGAGGCCTGTGCCTGCTGTAATCTGGCCCACCCGGTCATCTCCGAGTACCTGACCATGCAGAAGGAACTGGAGGCCCTCAAGCAGGAAGAGGCCGACATGGAAAACGCCGATGTGAACGAGCCCATCGACTACGAGCGTGTGGCAGAGCGTAAGACCCGGATGGCACAGCTGGAGCGGGAATTGCCCGCCAAGCAGGCTGCAGCCGGGGAGATCCAGGTGACCATGGACGATGTGGCCAAGGTCATTGAGCTGTGGACGGGCATCCCGGCGGTGAAGATCCGGGAGACCGAGTATGCAAAGCTCGCCAGCCTTGAGACCGAGCTGAAAAAGAAGATCATCGGTCAGGACGATGCCGTGCATCTGGTGGCGCAGGCGGTCAAGCGCAGCCGCGCCGACCTGTCGGGCCGCCGCCGTCCGGCCAGCTTCATCTTTGTGGGCCCCACCGGCGTGGGCAAGACGGAGCTGGTGAAGCAGCTGGCAAACCAGCTCTTTGACGGCCCCGACCCGCTGATCCGGCTGGATATGAGCGAGTATATGGAGAAGTACGCGGTGTCCCGCATGATCGGTTCCCCTCCGGGCTACGTGGGCTACGAGGAGGCGGGTCAGCTGACCGAAAAGGTCCGCCGCCGCCCGTACAGCGTGGTGCTGTTCGATGAGATCGAAAAGGCCCACCCCGATGTGATGAATATCCTGCTGCAGATCCTGGACGAGGGCAAGATCAACGATGCCCAGGGCCGTACCGTGGATTTCTCCAACACCGTCATCTGCATGACCTCCAATGCGGGCAGCAGCGACCAGACCACCGCAAGTCTGGGCTTCAACCGCAGCGAGGAGGAGCGGAACGAGGAGAAGAGCCGCAAGGCACTGAGCCAGTTCCTCCGCCCCGAGTTTTTGGGCCGCGTGGACGAGGTCATCACCTTCAAGCCGCTGAGCGAGGAGACCCTGCAGGGCATTGCCGCCCTGATGCTGGACGAGTACAAGCCCAGCATGGAGGCCAAGGGCATTGCCTACAGCTATACCCCGGCGGCACTGGCAGCGCTGGTGCACAAGAGCCAGGGCGGCAAGTTTGGTGCCCGCGACCTGCGCCGGACCATCCGCAAGGCTGTGGAGGACCCCGCCGCTGAAAAGATCATCGACGGCACCCTTGTTTCCGGCTCCACCCTGACCGTGGATGCTGAGAACGATGAGATCGTGCTGAAATAAAGAGCAAACAGAAAGCCGCTGCACAGCGTAACAACTGTGCAGCGGCTTTTGTGGTGTATAAAACCTCTCAGCCGCCTGCGGCGGCAGCTCCCCTGATAGGGGAGCCAAGCCCTGTGGGAAAGGTTACTCCACGCTGACCGGCTCCTCCGGCTTGTTGGTGGTACGGGCGCTCGTGCGGCCCTCGGGAATGATCTCGCCTGCGGCGGTCAGGCTGAGCTTGGCCAGGGTCGGGCCCACCAGCTCGTACACCAGCACCGAGAAGAGCACCACGTTGCGCACCATGTGGCCATCGGAAAGCTCGGCAGCCTCGGCGGCCATACCCAGTGCCACACCGGCCTGCGGCAACAGGGTAATGCCCAGATACTTCTGGATCTTCTCACTGCAGCGGGTGGCCTTGCAGCTGACATAGGAGCCGGAGATCTTGCCCAGAGAGCGGGAAGCGATATAGACGGCACCAATGAGCAGGACCATGGGGTTTGCGAGGATGTTCAGATCTAGCTCCGCGCCGGACAGCACGAAGAACAGGATGTTCACCGGGCTTACCCAGCGGTCCAGGCGGTCCATCAGCTCATCGGAAGTGGGGCAGATGTTGCAGAACACGGTGCCGGTCATCATGCAGACCAGCAGCAGCGAGAAGCTGCAGTGGATGGGGCCGACCTTAAAGCTGACCATGGAAAGGCCCACCGTCAGCAGCACAAAGGCCACCGAAAGGCTCATGCGCTTGGAGCGGGAGTGGAAGTAGACCTCCAGCTGGTTGAGCAGCAGACCGGCCAGCGCGCCCAGACCCAGGCTGAGTACGATCTCCACCAGAGGCTCCAGAAGGATGCTGATGGGGTCGATGCGGCCCTGTTCCAGCGCGTTTGCGATGCCGAAAGAGGCCGAGAAGAGCACCAGACCCACGGCATCGTCAATGGCGACCACCATCAGCAGCAGGCGGGTCAGGGGGCCGTTTGCCTTGTACTGCTTGACCACCATCAGGGTGGCGGCAGGGGCTGTGGCAGAGGCGATGGAACCCAGCGTGATGGCCGATGCCATTGAGATGACATCCGGCCGGGCAAAGTGCAGGGCCACCAGAGCGATATCCACCAGCACGGTGGTGATAACGGCCTGCAGGATGCCCACAGTGACCGCCTGCCTGCCCATGCTCTCCAACGCGCTGAGCCGGAACTCGTTGCCGATGACAAAAGCGATGAAGCCAAGTGCCACCTGTGTGATGATGCCGTAGCTCTCGACCTGTGCAAGGCTCCCGAAGCCGAAGCCCCAGCCGCTCAGGCCCAGCCGACCCAGAAAGAAGGGGCCCAGCAGAAGCCCTGCCACCAGATAAGAGGTGACAGCCGGCAGACGGATCGCTTTCGCTGCACGGGATGCCAACAGGCCTGCAATGAGCGAAAGAGACATGCAGATGAGCAATTGCTCCATAAAATAAGATCCTCCTGAGAAATTAAGATACGTTAAAAAGTATATCTTATCTGAGGAGGAAAAGCAACATTTGTTAATTGAATTTAAAAATCTTCTGTGCAAGGCGGTAACCGCCCAGCACGAGCTTGTCGCCCTTGGGGATCTTCAGGTTGGTCACGCCGCCAAAGCCGTAGCGGATGGAGCGGTAGACCCCGGCACTGGTGTGTGCCTTGAGGTAGGCCCACAGTTCGTTCTCCTTCTGCTTTGCGGCGGCACTGCCGTCCAGCAGAAGGAAGATGTCGCTGATGGCCATCATCATGGAGAGGTAGTGCAGCATATAGCTGCGCAGCTTCTTCTGGCCCTTGAGGGCATCCAGGTCCTGGCAGTCAATCATGTGGCGGGTCACCCGCAGCTGCTGATCCACCCGCTTGACCATCACACTCTCGTTCACGCTCTGGTCGGCCCGGCCGATGAAGTAGCGGTACAGGTCCAGATCCATATAGTACATGCTCTTGACAAAGGGCAGGGGCTGGTAGACAAAGATGTTGTCCACATAGAAGGTGTGCTTGGGCAGCACCATGCCGCAGTCCCGCAGCACCTGCGTGCGGTACATCACCGAGTGCATCAGCAGGTTCTGGTCGGGCCGGAAGTGGCCGACATGCGTCCAGCTGAACAGTCGGTTCTGGGGGAACACGTTGGTGTAGCGCACGGTATGGCTGGTGTTGTCCTCCACATGCTCGTAGACATAGTTGCAGATCATCAGGTCAGGCGCGGTGCCCCGGGCAATCAGCGTGTTCAGCTTGGCCAGCACGGTCCTGAGGGCGGCTTCGTCCAGCCAGTCGTCGCTGTCCACTACCTTGTAATACAGGCCGGTGGCGTTGCGGATGCCCTGATTCACGCCCTCGCCGTGGCCGCCGTTCTCCTGATGGATGGCCTTGACGATGGTGGGATATTTGGCAGCGTACTCGTCGCAGATGGCGGGGGTGTCATCCTTGGTGGAACCATCGTCCACCAGGATGATTTCGGCCTGCTCCCCGGCGGAGAGCAGGGTCTCGATGCAGTGGCGCATATATGCCGCCGAGTTGTAGCACGGGACGGCGAAGGTGATCAATTTCTGAGCCATACAAAATACTCCTTTGCTCTTTTCCGGCAGATGCACAAGGCAGGAGCCGGGATGGAGATATGTACCCATATTATAGCATTTTTGTGCAGGAAATGCTATCGAACGTGGGAAATGTCAGAGATGTTTTACAATTATCCGGGGAGTTGTGGTATACTGATTGGGTTATAAACCGCTCAGGCCGCTTTGCGTCCAGCTTCCCTGGTAGGGGAGCCAAGACTTGCCTCTCCTACTAGGAGAGGTGGCATTGCGAAGCAATGACGGAGCGGTTTTGTATGGATAGGAGGAACCATGGAAAGTCCGCATAGTATTCTGAAAAAAGTCTTTGGCTACGACAGCTTCCGCCCGGGGCAGGAGGAGATCGTCTCCCGCCTGCTGGCCGGGCAGGATGTGCTGGCCGTGATGCCCACAGGTGCGGGCAAGTCCATCTGCTATCAGGTGCCGGCCCTGCTGCTGCCGGGCATCACCATCGTGGTCTCGCCGCTGGTGAGCCTGATGAAGGATCAGGTGGGGGCGCTGGTACAGGCCGGTGTGGCGGCAGCTTTCCTGAACAACAGCCTGACGGACAACCAGAAGGCCCTGATGCTCCGCCGCGCCCGGGAGGGGTGGTATAAGATCATCTATGTGGCTCCGGAGCGGCTGGAGATGCCGGGCTTCCAGCGGTTTGCGCAGGAGCGGGAGATCAGCATGGTCACGGTGGACGAGGCCCACTGCATCAGTCAGTGGGGGCAGGACTTCCGCCCCAGCTACCTGCGCATCAAGGCGTTTGTGGACAGCCTGCCCAAGCGCCCGGTGGTGGGAGCCTTTACGGCCACCGCCACGGCCCATGTGCGGGAGGACATCCGCACCCATCTGGAACTCCACACCCCCTACGAGGTGACCACCAGCTTCGACCGCCCCAACCTCTATTTTGCCACCCGCAGGGCTCTGCCCAGCGAGAAGCCCAAAGTTCTGCTCGACCTTGTGCTCAGGGAGCGGGACAATGCGGGCATCATCTATTGCAGCACCACCCGGCAGGTGGACGAGACCACCCGCCTGCTGCAGAGCCGGGGAATCCGTGCGGCAGCCTACCACGCCAAACTGGATGCGGATACCCGGCGGCAGAATCAGGACGATTTCCTCTATGACCGGGTGCAGATCATGGTGGCGACCAATGCCTTCGGCATGGGCATCGATAAGCCAAACGTCCGGTTCGTCATCCATTATAATATGCCCAAGGATCTGGAGAGCTATTATCAGGAGGCGGGCCGCGCGGGCCGTGACGGGGAGCCAGCCCGCTGCACCCTGCTCTATTCCGGCACCGATGTGCGCACCATCCGGTTCTTCATCGACAAGGAGATGGAGGCTGACAACGGCCTGCCTGCGGATGTCAAGGCCGAAGCGGCACGCAAGGCAGAGGAACGGCTCAAGTACATGACCTTCTACTCCACCACGCCGCGCTGCCTGCGGGGGTATCTGCTGAGCTACTTCGGCGAGGCCGCGCCCCAGAAGTGCGAGAACTGTTCCAACTGTCTGCTGGCAGCACAGGCCGCCGAACAGGTGGAGGAGCAGGCGGCACAGGCCCGCCAGCGCGCCGCGGCCAGTGCAAAGCGGCTGGCCTCGGCCTCCCGCCGCCGTGCCGACGAAGATGTCCTCAGCGAAGCGGACGAGAAGCTGCTGGCTGCCCTCTATGCCCTGCGCAAGCGGCTGGCCGCAAAGCAGAAGCTTCCCGCCTATATGGTGTTCAATGATTCCACCCTCCGCCAGATGGCGCTGAAAAAGCCCCTGAGCGTGGAGGAATTGCTCAATATCCCCGGTGTGGGCGAGAAAAAGGCCGCCCGCTATGGGCAGGAGTTCCTCAGTGTGATCGAAGAAACCGTTGGCACACGGTGAATTGGAGATAAAAGAACAAATAAAGCGTCCCGTTTTCCACGGCCAGTGCAGGCAGAGTGGAAAACGGGACGCTTTTTGTAAAAATAAAAGGGAACTGAATCGCTCCAGTTCCCTCAAGTATATGTCCCGGAGAACATATACCCCAATTAGTAAGAATATTATATCGCAGCTGTTGAAAAAATGCAACTGTTAAATATAATTTTTCAAAATTTCCATCCGTTTCGTCAGGTCGGGATGAATGACAATTGAAGCGACGGCAGGGTTGACTTCAGAGCGATAGATTTCTGTGATATGCTCAAATTCTTCAATGAACTTAAGGATTTCGGAATTTGGCATCTGCAATAGCTTCAGATAATAGGACATCAGAATGACATAATCTCCGATGGTCTTGAAATTGACATACGGAAGCTGAATCGCAGAACGGAGACAGGCTTTCATTGCCTTTGTGGGGTCAAAATTGCGAAATCGGGTATCAAATACCACGGCATTGTGAGCAATAGCATTCCGGAGATCTTTCAAAGCATAGATGTAGCGAAATAAGAGCTCACAGGATGTATCGTTGGAAAGATCAAGGCCAATGCGAGTGGAAACATCTTTTCGAACAGGAAAAGTCAAACAAGAAAGCAAGTATCCAAAATCTCCCATGGTCATGATCTCGAAGAAAGCCCAAAGAGGAACACCGGAGTAAGTTGGATTATTGTAAAAATGTGTGATTTTTGGATTTCCTTTTGCATAGGCGTTTGCAAGGCTGGACTGGATGGAACGCTGAAGGTTCAATTTGTTTTGCTGGGCTCGCTTTTTCTGTTCAACGGTGAAATTGGCAGGGGAGTTGTTGTAACTGCAAACGACACGATCCAGAACATCCGAAATACTCTCGGATTGTGCGTTTTCAAGGATGCCCTGCAATGCGATGTTCTTGACAGCAGTTTCAATGAACATCATTTTTCCGTAAAACAGAGCTTTCAGGGCAGAATCATATTGGATGGTGGCATAGAGCTCTTGATAAGAGGAAAAAGGCAGGCGCGCACCGGCAGATTTGAAGAAACGATAGCCTTTATAGCCATGATAATATCCGGTTGTGACAAGCTGCTGTTTCTGTGTTTCGCCGGAGATGGCGATGCCGTTGTCACGCAGGTGCTGCATTAAGTCGTTTGTTGTTTTATAGCTCATGGGCATCCTCGATTTACATGCTATGGGTGGCAAACACCTGTTCGTCCTCCCACCAGACGGGGGCCTTTGCGGCAAGGCTCTTGGGTACATCCAGAAGCCGCTGGTTGGAGCTGCCCCGGAAGCGCAGGGAGACATCGTGCTGGGCTTCCACAAAGCGGCCGTCCACCAGAACATCCAGCAGGCTCAGCAGCTCATCGGTGACCTCACAGCGGGCGGGGCAGGGAACACTGCCGGTCAGCTGTTCCCAGGTGTAACCAGAATAGCACCAGACGCTCTTATTCGGGTACAGCGCCCTGAAGTTGCGGACGAAGGGCAGCAGTTCCCGCTGATTCTCCGGCTCAAAAGGCTCACCGCCCAGCAGAGAGATGCCTGCAATATAGTCGGGCTGGCAGGATGCAAAGATCTCGTTGCGCACAGCCTTGTCGAAGGGCTGACCGTACCCGAAATCCCATGCCACCTCGTTGAAGCAGCCCGGGCAGTGGTGCCTGCAGCCCGAAACAAAGATGCTGGTGCGCACCCCCGGCCCATTGGCAATGTCGTAATACTTAATTGTTGCGTAATTCATCACAGATGCAGCACCCGATCCTTGATCTCCTGTGTCCGGCCCTGGTTCCAGAACTGGGTGCCGATATAACCGCAGGTGCGGCGGGCAACGTTCAGCTTGTTCTGGTCACGGTTGCCGCACTTGGGGCACTCCCACACCAACTTGCCGTCATCCTCAACGATCTTGATCTCTCCGTCGTAGCCGCAGCACTGGCAGTAATCGGACTTGGTGTTCAACTCGGCGTACATGATGTTATCATAGATGAACTGCAGCACGCTTATCACGGCCTCCAGATTGTCCTGCATGTTGGGCACTTCCACATAGCTGATGGCACCGCCCGGGGACAGCTCCTGGAACTCGCTCTCAAACTTGAGCTTGGTGAAGGCATCAATGGGCTCCGAAACATGGACGTGGTAGCTGTTGGTGATATAGTTCTTGTCGGTGATGCCGGGCACGATGCCAAACCGCTTCTGCAGGCACTTGGCGAACTTGTAGGTGGTGGATTCCAGCGGGGTGCCGTAGAGGGAGTAGTCGATGTTCTCGGCCTTTTTCCAGGCGTTGCACTTGTCGTTCATGTGCTGCATCACGCTCAGAGCAAAGGGCTTTGCACCGGCATCGGTGTGGCTCTTGCCGGTCATATACTTCACGCACTCATACAGACCGGCATAGCCCAGACTGATGGTGGAGTAGCCGCCGAACAGCAGCTTGTCGATCTTTTCGCCCTTCTTCAGGCGGGCCAGTGCGCCGTACTGCCACAGAATGGGGGCGGCATCGCTGGGGGTGCCCATCAGGCGCTGATGGCGGGCCTGCAGTGCCTTGTGACAGAGAGCCAGGCGCTCGTCAAAGATCTTCCAGAACTTCTCGAAGTTGCCGCCGGAGGAAAGGGCTACATCCACCAGATTGATGGTGACAACACCCTGATTGAAGCGGCCGTAGTATTTGGGCTTGCCGGTCTCGGGGTCCACATAGGGAGTCAGGAAGCTGCGGCAGCCCATGCAGGTGTAGCAGTGGCCCTCGCCATTTTTGTCCACCTTGAGCTCGAGCATCTTCTTCTCAGAGATGTAGTCGGGCACCATCCGCTTGGCAGTGCACTTGGCAGCCAATTCGGTCAGGTAATAATAAGGAGTGCCGGGGCGGATGTTGTCCTCTTCCAGCACGTAGATCAGCTTGGGGAAGGCGGGGGTGATCCAGACACCAGCCTCGTTCTTCACGCCCTGATAGCGCTGACGGATGGTCTCTTCGATGATGATGGCAAGGTCGGCCTTTTCCTGTGCGTTGCGGGCTTCCCCCAGATACATGAACACAGTGATGAAGGGAGCCTGACCGTTGGTGGTCATCAGGGTCACGACCTGATACTGGATGGTCTGGACACCGCGGTTGATCTCGTTGCGCAGGCGGCGCTCCACGATCTCCTTCTTGCGCTCCGGGGTAACGTCCAGCCCTTCCATCTCCGCCTCGACCTCAGCGGCGATCTTTTTGCGGGAGACATCCACAAAGGGAGCCAGATGGGTCAGACTGATGCTCTGGCCGCCGTACTGGTTGGATGCCACCTGTGCAATGATCTGGGTGGCAATGTTGCAGGCGGTGGAAAAGCTGTGGGGCTTTTCAATATAGGTGCCGGAGATCACGGTGCCGTTCTGCAGCATATCTTCCAGGTTGACCAGATCGCAGTTGTGCATGTGCTGCGCAAAGTAGTCGGAATCGTGGAAGTGAATCAGGCCCTCATTGTGTGCCTTGACGATCTCCGGGTCCAGCAGCAGGCGGGCGGTCAGGTCTTTGGAGATCTCACCAGCCATATAGTCACGCTGGACGCTGTTCACGGTGGGGTTCTTGTTGGCGTTCTCCTGCTTGACTTCCTCGTTCTGGCACTCGATCAGGCTGAGGATGCGCTCGTCGGTGGTGTTGGTCTGGCGCTTCAGGCTCTGCACATAACGATAGGTGATATAATGGCGGGCTACATCGTGGGCCTGAATGTCCATCAACTTGTTTTCCACCATGTCCTGGATCTCTTCCACGCTCACGGCACGGTTCAGCGCCTGGCACTGCTCCGTGACATCGTTGGCGATGGACAGGATCTGCTCCTGGGTCAGGCTGCTCTTGCGGCTGACCGAATCGCTGGCCTTGGTGACCGCAGTGATGATCTTGGTGATATCAAATGGAACTTCCGAACCGTTGCGCTTGATGATCTTCATAGTGTTCCTCCGTCGTTCTATCTGTGTGCAGTTCAAACGGGTGCCTCTTTCGCAAGAGGCACCCGCAAAGCAGTCTTGGGATGCGTTCAATTGATGTGATTCTATGATATCACTATTTAGTGATATGTCAATGGAGAAACCACTACATTTTGTGTTTTGGCGGTTTCGCCAAAATTGAGCCGAGAATCTTGGAGCAAAATTTGAGGCCAAAGCTCTTGACAAACTGTGCAAGGAAAGTGTTTGCATTCCGGGGCGTAATATCCACGGCGGTGTATACTTCTCTGGAAGTTTGGATAGAACAATACCTTATTATATAGAGAAAAATGACCTCTGAGGTCCCTGCAGCTTCCACGTCAAGGAACGTGTAAATTACAGTTGAAAAACTAGTCAAAAAGTCAAAGACGCAAAAAGAAACGAAAAAAGTGAAAAAAGGGGTTGCCAAACGTGTCGGGATATGGTATTATACTTGAGCGTCAAGGGCCGCCGGAAAGAATGACTTCTGAAAGCGGCAGAAGCAAAGCGAAAGAAC
>OINK01000290.1_pt1 | contig 13509 bp, 10 predicted proteins | sample 1585231 | NCBI WGS metagenome assembly OINK01 (sample SAMN02674606, study PRJEB24791) | human gut metagenome, SKBSTL068 | isolation source: stool | host: Homo sapiens | place: USA | reverse complement strand
GCAAAGATTCGAGGTTGTTGGAAAAGTTTTGAACTAAAAAGATGGGAGGAGTTTTTGTGGATACGATCAAGCGTGTTCAGGATTTGATGCAAGTGCGTGATATGAATCTATGTGTATTGGCAAAGAAATGCGGAATATCGTACTCCACGATTCAAACCACCGCCCGTCGGGGAGGGCAGTTAAGCGTAGAGACGATTGAAAGAATTTGTCAGGGTTTAGGAATTACATTAAAAGACTTCTTCGATTCCTCCTACCTGTAAATATAGGGGCAGCAAAAAAGCCGTTCGCCACGCTGGAAAATCTGCGTGGTGAACGGCTTTAATACTGCTTCTATTTATCCTTTGGTAATCTCCAGATAAACACTAATCTCCATGATTGTTACCATTGAAGGAATACATTTGCGACGATCTTCGGGCATACCGAATAAGATTTGCATTGGCAGTTGAAGACGGCTCATGTTACCTATTGCAATTCTGACTATTTGGAAATATACTTGTAAGTATCAAATTATTTCACTTTATGGGAGGAAATTATTATGGCAAGACCCAAGGGAAGCAAGAATAAGGCTCGTATTGTAAAGGCCAGCGTTGATTATGCAGCCGTCGTTGCAGAAAAGACCGCTGAAAAGGAAAAAATCGAATCTGAGATTGCTACGCTGACTGCAAATCTCGATGATCTGAAAACGCAGATGAAAGCCAAGAAAGCAGAATTGAAAGCCGTCACCAAGGAACTTACCAAAGCCGAAAACAAAAAAGCTGCCGCCGAAGCAAAGGCAATGGAAGAAGCAAAGAAAGGCGAAGCAGAAGATGTGCTGAAGAAGCTGCTGGCCAGCGGTATGACGGCTGAGGAAATCCTTGCAAAACTCCAGTAATGCAATATGGGGGGCAAGTAAACATGTCTGCCCGAACTGCGGGCGCAAGATGAAACAGCAGTTCACAGGGCTGTTCCATTGCAAGTGTGGGACAAGCTGGAAACGTGACATAGGATTTTTTGAGCGTACTCCAGATATGGTGTTTTCACTGGAACGCAAAAAAGTCGGAAACAAAGTCAAGCAGCTGCCGACGATACATCATAAGTAAGCAAGACCACCAGCCGTTTTTTCGACTGGTGGCCTTTTTTTGCTTAATCCTCGGTAATACCGAGATATTGGTCAATCTCCATGATGCTTTCCCCACTGATCTCAACCAGATCTTCAAAGGGCACTACGGTTTCGCCCACCTGCAAGGTGCGGAACACCGGGTCGATGCGGTCCGCTTTTCCGGTCAGCGTGATGTAGTTGCCCACTGCGGGAATCTCCGGGTGGGCGGTATCCTCTTTGAAATACCGCACTGTGATGGTCATGCCCTTGGTGACCTGCATCAGCCGGTCGGACAGAGCCGACATTTCTTCCTCGGTCAGAATGCGCTTGGGCACACGCTCGGTGCGCTGCTTTTCTGCTGCAAGCTGCTCATCATAACCCCGCAGTGCTGCAAAGGGAGAGAAGATCTTCGCCCGGTTCTGCAAGGTCATGCGGGGATGCTTGCGAAGGGATTCTTCGGTCTGGGGGCGTTTCATCTCTATGATGTCCCCATACTTTTGGGCAGTCTCTTGTCCAATCTTGCTATTTTTGTAGTTTTCCATCCGAACCTCCCGCGCTGTGCCCGCCGATCTGCGCGTTGCGCTGGCGCATGGTGGCACCTTCCTCGTAGCTGCTGGCTTTCAGCACGGCGTTTTTGCCGTACTTGTTCTTGATGCCCAGCATGGCTTGCTGGAGTTTTTTCTCCTTTTCCAGCTTCTTGGTGTCGGTGAAAAGGTCCACCTGATAGATGCCCTCGTCCGGCGTGACCTTGTTGGCATTGATGGTGATGCGCCGCACCGTCAGCGCCGGGTCGGTGATGCGCTCAAACAGCTTTGCGCTTTCGTTGATAATCGTGCTGCCCAGATTGGTGGGGGCATCAAACCGAACGGTGCCGTGCGCCGCTTTGGGGATGATTCTGCCGTAGCGGTCGGTCTGGGTCAGACCGCGGTAGCCGCCCTTGTCCACGTTCTCCCGGTCGTAGCCTATCTCCAAGGTGATGGATTCCGTCACCAGCTTCTTTTCGGTGAGCCGGAACATCAAGATTTCTGCCATTTCCCGGACGATGAGTTTGGCCTTGTCGTTGGGGTACGGGCAGGTCAGCACCTGCCCCTCGCTGATGCTGTTGGTGCTGGGCTTGTAGCTTTTGATCTCAGCCATACCGCAGGGCTCGTAGCCCCATGCGTGGTCAATGAGAATTTCCGCATCCACGCCAAAAATCTCATACAGCCGCTCTTCCCCGTGGATGGAAAACCGTGCCAAATCCCCCATCGTATAAATGCCGTGGGCTTCCAGTCGCTTGACGGTGCCGGGACCGGTCATCCAGAAATCCGTCAGCGGGCGGTGGTTCCACAGCAGATACCGATAGGACTGCTCGTCCAGCTCCGCAATGCGGACACCATCTTTGTCCGCCGGGATATGCTTTGCCACAATGTCCATGGCCAGCTTTGCAAGGTAGAGGTTGGTGCCGATGCCTGCCGTTGCGGTGATGCCGGTGTTGTACAGCACCTCCCGCACCATGGTCATGGCAAGCTCATGGGCACTCATGTGGTAGTAGGGCAGATAGCCCGTCACATCAATAAAAACCTCGTCGATGGAGTAGGGGTAGATATCCGCCGGGGACACATATTTGAGGTAGGTCTTGTAGATTTGAGTGGAAACGTCCAGATACCGCTGCATCCGGGGCGGCGCAACAATGTAACTCAACCCCAGTGCAGGGTCTGCGTTCAGGGCGTTGGCATCGAAAGAGGTTCTGGCAAAGTGGTATTTTCCATCCTCTCCCCGGACCGCCTTTTTCTGCCGGATGGCAGTTTGCAGCCGCTGGGCGTTGACCTCTTTCACCCGCTGAACGGCTTCAAACAGCCGTGCTCTGCCGGGTATCTTGTAAGCTTTCAGGGAGGGCGACACCGCAAGGCAGATGGTCTTTTCGGTGCGGGAAGCATCCGCTACCACCAGATTGGTGGTCAGGGGGTCCAGATGGCGGTCTACGCACTCCACCGAGGCATAGAAACTTTTCAGGTCGATTGCCAGATAGGTGCGCTGCGCTGCCATACTTCAGCCCTCCTTTGCAAAAGTCACAACCATTTATCTTATTATAATAAATCTTTACGCTGTTTTCAAGATGGAACGGCTATTTTATCTGTGATATAGACAACAAAAAAGAGTGGCAACATTTCAAGCTGAAACGCTGTCACTCTGTAGGAACTGCGTAATGACTGACGATTATCCTTCTACTTTGACCGCAGCACGATCGCTCTTTGCGTTTCCATCCGCATCCAGCGTGATATGCACAAAATGTTCCGGCTTATCATAATCCTTCGTCTCGCCGTCATCAGTATAGTATTCATAGGATGCGCCATCGGGGGCATAGGCAAGCAGACGCAGATCTGCAAAATCCACATCGGCAACGCTCTGGATCTTTTTGCCGTCCTTGGCAAGGGGCAGAAGGTGCCCCTTGCGCATAAAGAACACCACTTCATCCAGCTCCACCGGAATGTAATGATGGCCTGCTGGCAGCACGCTGGTTTCGATGCGGTTGCTTTCGCTGCACTTTACCCGCACCTGCAGCATCTCCTCCGGCAGATAAACGTACCGACCTCGGGCATTTTGCTCATATACCGGGGCGATCAACAGGCTTTCACCGATCATCACCTCATCCTCTACCCGGCGGGCAAAGTCATCCTCCGGGAAGGCGAACGCCAACGGCATACAGTACATGCCGTCGTGCAGGGCAGCTTTCATGTACTCGCTGTAAATGTAGGGCAGCAGCAGGTAGCGCAGCTGTAAAATACCGGCAAAGGCAGCCTTGTTTTTAAAGCGGTAGGGCTCCTGCCGGCGGGTGTCCTTGGCAGAGTGGTTCCGCAGCAGCGGAGAGAAGATGCCCAAGCCGTACCAGCGCAGCACCAGATCCTCCGTGGTATTGCTGCCAAAGCCGCCAATGTCGGGGCCTTCGTACAGGAAGCCGCACATATTCAGGGAGGGCATCATGTGCAGCGCAAGCAGAATGTGGCTCCACCAAGAATGGTTGTCGCCGGTCCAGATGCCGCCATACCGGTGCATCCCGATGCAGGCAGAACGGGAGTACATCAAAATGCGCTTGTCCGGCTCCAGCCGCTCAAAAGCCTCGCCTGCAGCACGGGTCATGTTATAACCAAAAAGATTATGTACCTTGTCGTGCCGCATACGCCCCTGTTTGGTGTTGTGGTAGAACATCTTATAATCGTTTTCGTTGTTGGAAAGCTCTGCCACCATGCCGGTAAAAGCACCAAAGCTGGAAATATCCAGGTTTTGCTTGCTGTATTTCTCAATTTGAGCAAAGGTCTTTTTCAGTCTTTCCTCTGCGTAGAAGATAGCAGGCTCGTTCATATCATTCCAGAAGCCCTCGATCCCCTGATCCAGCAGAACTTTATATTGACTGCCAAACCAAGCACGGGCTTCCGGGTTGAGCATATCGGGGAAGTGTACCCGTCCCGGCCACACACCGGCTACAAAGGGGGTGCCATCCTGATTCGTGCAGAAGTAGCCGTTTTTCACGCCTTCCTCGTACACATCATATCCCTCTTCGACCTTGACTCCTGCATCGATGATGGGGACAAGACGGATGCCCTGCGCTTTCATCTCGGCGGCAAAGTCTGCAAAGCGCGGGAAGCGCTGTGCATCCACCGTAAAGTCCTTGTAGCGCTCCATGTAATCAATATCCAGAACCACAGCGTCCAGCGGCATATGATTGGCACGGTAATTTGCCACCACCTCGCGGACCTCGTCCTCGTTCATGTAGCTCCAGCGGCTCTGGGCGTTGCCAAAAGCCCATTTGGGCGGAATATAACTGCGCCCCACCAACTGGCGGAACTGGTGCACAATATCGGTCAGGCTCTCGCCCTCAATGATGTAGAGATCGTAATTTTCCTCGGCCACCGTGATGCGTAAGGTATCCATGTCGGTGTAGCCGCAGTCAAAGGTGACCTTGCCCGGGTAGTCGATAAAAACGCCAAATGTATCCTTGCCGGACACGATCATAAAATTATAAGCACCGTACAGCGAGGATTTGCCCTCGGTATGGTTGCCGTCATCGGAGCATTTGCTTTCGTACACCCACCCGCGCTTGTTGATACCACGGACGTTTTCGCCAAGACCATACAGAACATCCTGCGGCTCCATGGCATAGGAGAAACCATCCGGCTCCTTGGTCAGATAGGGTATCGTTTCCATCATGGGCAAAAAAGAACCCACTACACTTTCGGTATCAAACGGTTGACCGTATTGTTTTTTGTGGATCATAGTAAAATATCTCTCCTTTGTTTTTTGAATCGTCACAGTGTAAAACGTACCAACGTATTTTTGATGGACAATTAGGAAACTCTGACGTTGGCTGGAGCAATTGGGGCTTCAGCCTTATTTTCAACCCAATCGCTGCGGTTGTGCAGCCATTTCAATACAAGATCCTTGAAACGTGATGTTCCTGTTTGCCCAGATATCACGCGCCTTTCTGCAATGCACAGATCACCGCCACTGTTTCAGCACATCGTTCAGCTTATTCAAATCAAGCGGTTTGGCGATATGCTCGTTCATGCCGGTGTTCTTTGCCAGCTGCACGTCCTCGGCAAAGGCATTTGCCGTCATGGCAATGATGGGCACTTTGCCCCGGCTGCCGGCAAGGGCACGGATCGCAGCAGTGGCTTCGTAACCATTCATGATGGGCATCTGGATGTCCATAAAAATGAGATCGTACCACTTTTCTGGCGCTTCCATCACCTTTTCGACTGCAATTTTTCCGTTTTCGGCGCTGTCGATGGTCACGCCCGTCATGCCTATGATCTCGGTTGCGATCTCACGGTTCAGCTCGTTATCCTCCACAAGAAGGATCCGCTTACCCGCATAGTTTTCCTTCGCAAAGTCTTCCAGATAGTTCCGGGCGTTTTTCTCCTTCTTCCCGGATGTAAACTGCCGCAGAGTTGCCGTCAGACGGGAACGGAACAGCGGTTTTGCCATAAACGCATTCACGCCCGCTGCTCTGGCTTCTTCTTCGATCTCGCTGAAATCAAAGGAAGTCAGGATGATGATCGTGACATCTTCTCCTACCCGTTCCCGGATTTTTCTGGCGGTTGCAATACCGTCCATTTCCGGCATCTTCCAGTCCAGGATCACCGCAAAATAGTCACTGTTGGTCTCATGACGCGCATAGCAGCGCTCCACAGCTTCCTTACCGGTCAGGACCCATTCGCCCGCTATGCCGATCTCCTGAAGGGTCGCAACGGTGCTTTCACAGCAGGTCTTGTCATCGTCCACGACCAGTACCGGCAGATCGAGCAGTTCTTTTTCCTGTTCCTTCTCGTTCTTCTGAAGCTTCAGATAGACCGTGACCGTGATCTTCGTTCCCTTGTTGGGAGCGCTTTCGACCTGAATGTCACCATTCATCAGGTTGACGATGTTTCTTGCAATGGCCATACCAAGACCGGTGCCCTGCACCTTGGTCGTCCGGTGATCGTCTGCCCGGCTGAACGGCTCGAACATGATCTTCTGGAATTCCGGCGTCATACCGATGCCGTTGTCCTCGATGGAAAACTCGTAGCAGCCAAGCTCCGAGAAGCCGTTCGGTTTTTCCTTGATCGTAAGGGTGATGTTTCCTCCATCCGGGGTGTACTTGACGGCGTTGCTCATCAGGTTCACAAAGATCTGCTGGATGCGCAGGCTGTCGCCGCAGACAGCTTCGTGCTCGATGTGCTCAACATGGGCTTCGAGCTGATGGTGGTGCTCGTCGATTGCCGGTTTTGTGATGGTGAGCAGGTTATCGACCAGCTCCGGCAGGCTGAAATCCTCCTCGGCAAGGCTTATTCGCCCGCTCTCGATTCTGGCCATATCCAGCACTTCATTGATCAGTCCCAACAGATGACGGCTCGACTTTGTGATCTTGCCAAGGCACTCGACCACCCTGTCCTGACTCTCGATATTCGCACCCGCAATGGCGGTCAAGCCAACGATTGCATTCATCGGTGTACGGATATCATGGGACATATTGGAGAGGAATTCCGTCTTGGCGCGGCTTGCGTTTTCCGCTGCCCGGTACGCATCTTTCAGTGCCTTATGGGATTCGATCTCGGCCTTTTTCTCCTGTGACACATCCATAGATGCCAACAGTGCTTTGACCAGCTTTGTGCCATCCCACTCCAGCGGAATGAAGGAACCGATCTTATAGGTGTTTTCGTCTATGGAGCAGTATTCAAATTTGTAGATATCGTTCTCGCCCTGCAGATTCTTTCGGATATTTTCCGGTGAGAACAATGCGTCCATCGCCGCCAATGGCTCCAACGTCTTATACCTTACAGCCACCTGCTCCACAAAACCATGGTAGGTTCCCGTCGGCGCGTATATCATTTCACCTTGCAGATTATAGAACCGATATCGGTCATTCTCCAGATCGCAGACGACAAAGCGGTCCAGCAGACGCACCATACTCTTGATCAGAAGATCCATCGATGCGTTATCTGAGGCCATCTGCATCCGCCGTGCCGTCTCTGCTTTGGACTCTGTGATGTCACGCAGAAAAATCATCGCATATTCGGAATCTTCGATCTCTCCGCGCATGACCACGTTGCTGACCCATCGTTCCTCCCCATCCAGAACGATGCGGCACTCCTGACGCAGCTCCGTCTCAAGCCCCTTTAGTTTTTCCGTGATGTAGGCGCGATTGTAGAAATCCGTTACAGACTTTTTGTCCTCTTCAACCACATAGTTGTCCACAAAGAATCTGACCAGTCCATCCCATGTGTGGTTCTGCTCAAAGGCCGTCATCAAAGAAGGCTCCACTTTGAAAGTATCAAAGGTGTTCTTTTCCAGATTTACATAGTATTCGCAGAGGTTTGCGCTGGTAAATGCACGGTGAAATGCCGCTGCCCGCTGCGCCTGCATCCGACTTCTTTTTTCCGCGTCAATGTTGCTGATGATTCCGGCAATTCGATTGGCCGAGCCATCCAGACGGCGTATCACCTCCGCCGATGTCCGGAACCACTGGTATTGGCCATCCTGCATTTTCAGTCGGTACTCTACGCTGAACTTCGTGGCGTTGCTTTTGTCCGCGATCGTTTCCAAAAGCAGCTGCATTACCCGGTCATAGTCCTCCGGGTGTAGAAGGTTCGACCACGAATCCAGTTTGTTCGGAAAATCCAGAATGTCATGATATCCAAGGATCTGCCGGAACGCATGGCTCCAGTTCACATGAACGATCTCACCGTTTTCATTACACTCAAAATACCACAGCGCGGAATGAATGGATTCGTTGACTAACGCAAGATTTTCATACGCCCAGTTCATCTGTACTGACATGATCCAGATCGGTGTTCCATCCGTATCGACTGCATCTTTTTTGTAGAGACGCACATAGACGGGAGCCCCATCTGCCGTGAGGAACTGGCTTTCTCCTCCGCCCTGAATCTGACGAAAGCGTGCATTGTCAAGGAATGCGGCATCTCTCTTATAGAAAAGATTCTTCAGCGAACCCTTTGTCTGCTCCATCAGGGATGCATAGCTGTGGTTCAGATTATGCAGCAACAGATCACTGACCGCCAGGATCGACAATTCGGCATCATAGTACCCGGTAATGGTTCCGACACCGCCATTATGATAGATCGTCTCCTGCATGGCCTGAAATGCATTTTTTCCCAGCCTTACCGTATCGGAAGTGTAGATTTCATCTGTAAGTCTTCTATCGAATTTCATTTTCATCCTTGTAGGGTTTTGATCCCGCCGCACACTTTAATTCTGGTATGTCTTTTATGGTCAACTGGCATACTGATTTTTGATCAAGCTTGTACAGCATAGCTAGTATAGTATACTTGCGCAGCATTTCGATTTCAAGCGCTAATTGGCATTGGCTGTGTAAAAAAGAGAGGCCAATCTGCGTAAAAATTTGCGCAAGTTGATCCCTGTACTTTTCCACGATCCGGCTATCCGTATAGACAGCCGCCCCTGCGATGCGGTATACTCGAACCAAATCAACATTTTCAGGAGCGGGAGACCATTTTTGACGGTGTGCCTGCCCAACGTCAGGAAAAAGGGCAAGCCCTCCTTCATAAATTATAGTAACAATTTATGATGCTTTGGGGAGGGGCTCGCCATGTTTTTATCTCTTTTGCAGTTTTTTGCCACAAAGTTTCTGTTTCTTGCGCTTCATCTGGAAAGCGGCAGCTTTCCCCGCCCGCTCAGCCCGCAGGAGGAGATCAAGACCTTTTCTGCTTTGCGGGAGGGCGACCCGTCCGCCCGGGAAAAGCTCATCCGTCATAACCTGCGCCTCGTGGCCCACATCGCAAAAAAATACTACGCTCTCCCCGGTGAGCAGGACGATTTGATCTCCATCGGCACCATCGGCCTGATGAAGGCCGTGGACACCTTCGACTCCACCCGCCGGGCCAGATTTTCGACTTACGCCAGCCGATGTATTGAGAATGAGCTTCGGATGCACTTCCGGCGGGAGCGGAAAAACGCCCCCACTCTCTCGCTCCAAGAAACGCTGGAAGCCGGAAAAGAGGATTCCGCCCTCACCCTCGCCGATGTGCTGCAGGATGGCTTCTGCATGGAGGAAAGCTGCGAAAGGCAGGAGGATGCCCAGCGCCTCCGCCGCCTCATCGAGGGCCTGCCCGCCCGGGAGCGGAAGCTTCTATTATTAAGGTATGGTCTGGCGGGGCAGCCGCCGCTGACCCAGCTGGAAACGGCAAAGCTGCTCCAGATCAGCCGGAGCTATGTTTCCCGCCTTGAGACCCATGCTCTGGAGCTTTTGCGGGCCGGTTGGGAGCAGGACTGACTCCCTCTTGCATTCCTCCCTGAACTGTGGTACAATATTAAAGCACACGAACCGTGTGTCTTGTCGGACAGCGCCTGCTGCGTGGTTCGGCATACGGATGTGGGTCCTGTACGATGGAGCCGCAGTGAACCAGGTCAGGTGGGGAACCAAGCAGCCTTAAGCGGCGCGCCCCGTGCGTTTCAGTCAGCCTGCATCCGTATGCCGAGTTACGCAAGGCGGGGGTCAAACCCCGTCAGCGCTGTCCGATTTTTTATTATCGACAGGAGGGGATCGCCGATGTATCGCGCATTATACCGCAAATGGAGACCTCAGCGGTTCGAGGACGTCGTCGCACAGCGCGGCATCGTCACAGCACTGCGCAATCAGGTGGCGTCGGGCCGCGTGGGCCACGCCTACCTCTTTACCGGCGTGCGCGGCACCGGCAAGACCACCTGTGCCAAGATCTTTGCCAAGGCAGTCAACTGCCTGCATCCCCAGAACGGTGACCCCTGCGGTGAGTGCGAGATCTGCAGAGGCATCGACAACGGCAGCATTCTGGACGTGGTGGAGATGGACGCGGCCTCCAACAACGGCGTGGACGATATCCGTGATCTGCGTGATGAAACGGCCTACACCCCCAGCGCCTGTCATTATAAGGTATATATCATCGACGAGGTGCACATGCTCTCCACGGCAGCGTTCAATGCCCTGCTGAAAACGCTGGAGGAGCCGCCCGCCCACGTCATCTTTATTCTGGCGACCACGGAGATCCAGAAGGTCCCCGCCACCATCCTTTCCCGGTGCCAGCGGTACGATTTTACCCGCATCGGCCCTGAGGATATCGCCCAGCGTGTGGAGTACATCGCCGGGCAGGAGGGACTGGAGCTGTCCGGCGAGGGGGCAGAGCTCATCTCCCGCCTTGCCGATGGTGCCATGCGAGACGCGCTGTCCATTCTGGATACCTGTGCCGGTGTCACGGCAAAGATCGATGCGGACGTTGTCCGCCGGATGGCAGGTGTGACTGACCGGAGCTATCTGTTCCATATTTCGGATGCGCTGGAAGCGCAGGATGCCGCCGCGGCACTGGCACAGCTGGCTCAACTGCGCCAGCAGTCGGTGGATGTGAAGCGGCTGACCGAGGAGCTCATTGCCCATTACCGTGCGCTGATGCTGGCGGCCCTGCCCGGCGGGCAGGCACTGCTCTCGGGTGTATCTCCGGAAGAGGAAAAGCTCTATCTGGAAAAAGGCCCCCGGATGGGGCAGCGGGAGGCGATCCGGGCCATCCGGGCTCTGGGCAACGCTCTGGAGCACATGACCCGTGGCAGTGACCAGCGGATAGAGCTGGAACTGGCCCTGTTCAGCCTTTCGGAGCCGCCCCAGCAGGTGGCGGTACAGGCTGTGCCCGCCGCCCGGCCTGCGGTCCCTGCACAGGAGGCCCCCAGACCGTTTGCGTCTGCACCGGTCAAGCCTTTTGTAAGTGCACCGGCGGCATCGGCTCCCGTGCAGGAACCTTCTGTGGAACCGGCACCGATGCAGCAGTCTGAGCCGGAACCGGCACCTCAGCCCGTGGAACCGCCCAAGGCAGAAGCAGCAGCTCCTGCGGAAGAAGAGCTGCCGCCCCTGCCGGAGGAACCACCGGTGACTTCGGAGGCCCCGCCCCCTTGGGACGAGCCGACCCCGGCTGCGCCGCCGCAGAGAGAAGCGCCTCTGGCTCCTGCGCAGGAAGTGCCTGCGGCCCAGCCTCAGCCGGAGCCCAAGCCGGAATATACGGCAGACCCGGCGCTGAACAAGCCTCGCAAAGTGGCGGCAGAGGGGATCAATCCCTTCCCGCAGTGGGCAGAGGTCATCAAGCTCCTGCAGGAGCAGGATCCCATGCTCTACACCTACCTGAAAAAGTCCAAGGGTTACTTTGATGGTACCCGGGTGCTCATCGATGGCGGAAAGACCTTCCGGGATTTTATCCGCGCCAACAAGGAAAGCCAGAAGCTCATCAAAAAGCTGATCGCGCAGGTGTCCGGTGTGGCGGTGCCCATCGGCCCTTATGAATCCAAGACGGTCAATCGCGCCTCGGCCAACGCCGAGGAATCCCTCCGCAAGCTGGAACAGCTGGGGCTGGAGGTGTCGATTGAGGATAGTGAACGCAAAAAACGATAAATAAAAGGAGAACCAACCATGAAAGCAAGAATGCCCGCAGGCTTCGGCCGCCCCGATATGAACTCCCTGATGCGTCAGGCCCAGAAGATGCAGGAAGATATGAAGGCCAAGCAGGCAGAGCTGGAAGCTGCCGAGTACACTGGCAGTGCATCCGGTGAGATGGTCACTGTGAAGATGAACGGCAAGCACGAGGTGCTGAGCATCACCATTAAGCCTGAGGCCGTGGACCCCGACGATATTGAGATGCTGGAAGACCTGGTGGCTGCTGCCGTCAATGCAACCGTCAAGCAGGTGGATGAGACGGCTGAGGCCGAAATGGGCAAATTGACCGGCGGCCTGAACATTCCCGGTCTTTGATCAAAGTGGAGGAGCACCATGGGTTATAATGCAGCCCCGCTGGAAAAGCTGATCGAAGAATTCAGCAAGTTCCCGGGCATTGGGCGGAAGGGTGCGACCCGGATGGCCTATCAGGTACTGAGCATGTCGGATCAGGATGCCGCCGCACTGGCGGGTGCGATCCAGAACGCCCACACCAAGCTCCACCGCTGCCGTGTCTGCCAGAATTATACCGAAGCCGAGCTCTGCCCCATCTGTGCCAGTGCCAAGCGGGACCGCTCTGTCATCTGTGTGGTGGAAACGCCCCGTGACGTGCAGGCGTTTGAGCGCACCCGAGAGTACCATGGAATGTACCATGTGCTCCACGGCCTCATCAGCCCCATGGATGGCATCGGTGCCGAACAGCTGACGGTCAAGGAACTGCTGGCCCGTCTGGGGGACGGTGAAGTGAAGGAAGTGATCATGGCCATGAACCCCACCGTTGAAGGTGAGGCAACGGCCATGTATCTGGCAAAGCTCATCAAGCCCCTGGGCATCAAGACCACCCGTCTGGCCTATGGCCTGCCCGTGGGTGCCAGCCTGGAGTATACCGATGAGACGACCCTGTACCGGGCGCTGTCTGGCCGGGGAGAACTGTAATCATTTGTATTTCAAAGCCCTGCGTTTGCGCGCAGGGCTTTGTGTTGTTTATGGGATAAAAAAGAAACACCCGGCCGGGGAAATGAAACAAATTCAAGAAATATAGAAAAAACTCAAAAAAGATGCAAAAAAGTGTTGACAGAAGGCTGGGGATGTGGTATTATACTTGAGCGCCAAGGGCCGCCGGAAAGAATGACTTCTGAAAGCGGCAGAAGCAAAGCGAAAGAACCAATATGGATACGTTGAAAAACGAGCCACAAGTTCGAAAAAATCGAAAAGCTTCTAAAAAAGTACTTGACAAAAAATCACTTCTGTGGTAAAATAATCAAGTCGTCAGCCGCAAGGCTGAGGCGCACAGGACCTTGAAAATTGAACAATATCGAAAAACTTGTAACGGAACCTATTTTCGTGTTGGAAAAACACGTTAAACAATTCCAAACAAAGTAATTCACACAGGACGCAAGCGATTGCGTGCTGAGCGAAGAGAGATTTAACACTTTTTAAGTGATAAATATCATTTATAAAGAGTTTGATCCTGGCTCAGGACGAACGC
>OINK01000286.1_pt1 | contig 13702 bp, 8 predicted proteins | sample 1585231 | NCBI WGS metagenome assembly OINK01 (sample SAMN02674606, study PRJEB24791) | human gut metagenome, SKBSTL068 | isolation source: stool | host: Homo sapiens | place: USA | reverse complement strand
ACTCGGATTCGGATTTCTTTATCGTCACACTGCCGAATAGAAGTGTAGCGACTCCGGCACAGGTCAGTATGGAAAGTGTGGAGACGCAACCTGCAAAAGTATCGACTTCTTCAAAAAAAGTGGCAACCTCGACCCTAGAAGTGGCAACCCCGCAAGAAAAAGTGGCAACCTCCCAAGAAAAAGTGGCAACCTCAGAAAAAGAGGATATGGACAGCGAGGTAGCCAATTTCAAAATTCAGCTGGATGAGACTAGCTTTGGAAGCAGAACAAAAGAGAAAACTTTGGGGCTTTTCAAAAGATACAGATACGAATATTCTTTTCATTCCATCAATGTGGCTCAATTCTTCGATGTGAAGATTTCTCGTGCCAATGCCATCATCCGAGATCTCCGTCGTCTTGGCATTGTCGAATCTCCGCAATATGGAGTGTATCAGTTTATAAGAAAGTAGAAAGTAAAATCGCTTTGCAAACCGAAATATTGGAAGGACTAATATTTTATTGGAACGAGTTAATATAATTTGAATTATCATAATCGAAATTATATTAACCGCCTGCGTAGAAATGCCCACTCCCCTGAGAACTCCTCAGACGAGTGGGCATTCTTCTTTCCGTGTATCAAATTTACCTCTGTGGTCACTCAAATCGCCACCAAGTCATGGATCAAAAATCATCATTTTTCATTTGTCCCAGAATAAGTGCACGGTTTCTGCACTGTTTTTGCACGGTTTCAAGGGATGCAATGGGCACTCTGACTTGCAAAATACGACAAAGGGTGCAGAAATTGCCGGGCAGAAAATCACGATGCTTTGCGTAAAAAACAACGCAAACTCGAAACTTCTAAAATCAGAGTGTTCTGCCCGGTGGGCTCTTTTAATCAGAGGGCCAGGGAATCGAGTTCCCTCAGACAATCAGGCCCCGGGTGGTGGCTTTGAACGACAACACGGTTTGCGGAGCAAAGTGATTGACCATCTGACAGAGATTTTCAAGCATTGAAAATCATGGTGATAAAGTGGATTTTTGTTACAAATCAATAAAAATGTTGAGGAAAAAATCCTTCTGTGGTAAAATAATTAGAAAGATGCTGCGAAATTGCGGAGGGAGGAGCTGTGCAACATGCACCAGCTCCATAAACGCCTTACAGGTGCAGCCAACAGTTCCATAGAAATCATCATTGCTTGGAGTGAGCTTTTGCAGATGCGTAAGAGACTGTTTGTTAGAAACTGGATCCGAAGGCTTTTAAGGTATCTTTGTATTCCGGTTGGGTTCTTCCTGGTCGTGGTTCCTCTGTATAGCCTGATGATCCGCCAGACGATCCAGGCGCAGTCCTCCAGCGCGATGGAAATGCTGGCGATCGGCACCACCCAGTTTGAACGCTGCCTGAGCAATATCCGCAGCACGACAAACAAATTGTTCAGCGAAACGGAGTATACGCTGCTTGCCAGCAGTTATGACAACAGTATTCTGGGAGATTATCAGACACTGACGAGAGCCAGCAAATCGTTACAGGATAAGACCTACGATTCCTCTGTGATCACATACAGCTATATTACATTTGAGCGGAATGGCATCATATTGGATGACCGGAGTGCGTATGAAAGCCATAGCAATTTTTACCCGGGAGCACTTGAGTATGAGGATGTGTCTCAGGAGGAATGGGATGCACAGAATCAGATCGATGTAACGACGATAAAGCCCGCCCATGTTGTCAAACTGATGCATTCCAGCTATGGCAATTCATATATCACGGTATATCAGCCCTATGTGAACACGGCGGGCCGCCTTTGCGGCGCAATGACGGTGCTGATCAAGGAAAAAGATGTCGTTTCAATGTTCCTTTCGCAGCAGCAATGGCGCAAGGAAGGGCTTTTCTGCCTGATCTCCGATGACGGAACGATCCTGGCGGGAAACAACTATGACGGAACGACACTTTCCCTGGCGAGTGATGATACGGGTTGGGAGACCTATCAGGGAAAGCGCTATCTGATGGCAACGCGATATGTGGCATCTCTGAATGCAACGGCGGTCATTGGAATGCCGCCGTCGCTCTATGAATCGGGTCTGTTGGCAGTACAGCGTGCAATTTGTCTGTATCTGATCGTGGGCGTTCTGGGCTGTGTATTGATCAGCGTCTGCATGACACTGGAGGATATGAACAGCCTGCGTCCGATGCTGGATACGCTGGACGAATCGGATCTGGCATCACGGAAAGTGCTGAATGAGATCTTTCTCCGTAATGTAAACAGCCAGCATGAACTGGCGCGGGAACTGGAGCATTCACGCAGCGAGCTGGAACACGGCAAAATGGAAATTTTGCTGCGCACAGGGTCTGTGAGTCAGGAAACCCTTCAGCAGCTGACGGATGCGGTGCAGCTGAAAGCCTATAACTTCCTGCTGCTGATCCCATCTCTTCAGGAAAACGCCGAGTGCTCACTGAAAGAAGAGCTGCGTACTGTGGTGGTGTCAGAGCAGATACGTCAAATTTATGGGCAGAGATTTTATGTACAGGCAACGGCAGATGACCTGATCCTGGTGATCCTGACGCAGGAAACGGATGAAGCAGAGGAACTGCGGGAAATGTGTTTCCGTACAGAGCAGCTGTATGATGCGCTGCATTTGACAACCCCCCTGATATTGAGCGATCCTTTTGAGAAAATGGAGCAGCTGTCAGATATTTACTGGAAGGCCCGCAATGTGGCGGCCTATGCGGATCCAACACAGAAGATCTGCTATTTGGGGAACAGCAGTGCGCAGCGCGGTACCACGGTCAATGCAACCAATGCAGCGCGGCTTCGGGAATATCTGCTTTCCGGATGCACGGAAGAAGCGGTTTCGCTTCTGAGTGAACTGTTCTCGGTGGATAATCTGGACCCGGAAAACTTCAAGCAGGATTTTTACACGGCAGGCGGAATTCTGCTGAACACGGCGGAAAGGGTATGCTGTCCGGATATCGCCTATCTGTGCAGTTATGACTCTAAACTGACTGCCCGCCAGATGCTGAGCCGGTTGCAGGACTGCTGTGTGGAGATCTGCAATCATGTGCAATTCTTGAAGCATAGCCACAATGATGCGCTTCAAAAGAATATTCTGGACTGGCTGGCACAGAATTTCCAGAATCCGGAGATCAATGCGGCGATGACGGCAGAGCAGTTCAAGATCTCTAAAAAGTATCTTTCGCAATTCCTGAAGGAGCAAACCGGAAAGAGCTATACAGAGTATGTGGAAGAATTGCGTCTGGATCATGCGATGCAGCTGCTGAGAACGACAGATCTGAATATTACGGATATTGCGGAGCAGTGCGGCTTCTCCACGGCGAATACATTCTATAAAGCATTCCGGCGGAAGTATCAGCTCTCGCCTTCTGCAGTTCGCAAGGGAGACAACTGATCTCAGCGCAGAGAAAAAACGAACGATGTCATCCAATCTGGACGGACATCGTTCGTTTCTTTTTACAGGCGGATTCAGGAATGGATGCTTATGGTCACGGTGCAGGGAGCATCCAATGCAAAAGTCAGCTCAAGCAGCCCATCATGGCGTGTGACCACGGTGCAGGGCACAGAGGCTGTAACAGCTTTGGGACCCGGCTGCAGAACAGCCAGAACAGTGCTGCGGCCCGCTGCGGTAAAATCCAGTGTGGCATTTAAGGCGCTGTTGTCCGGTGCCCAATCCGTATGCCGGACAAAGGCATCAAAACCGGTCGTGAGGGTGCCGGGGCGGTAGTAAGCGGAAAACAACTGTACAATGGGAGAAGAAAGCCCGCTGAATTGGTGCCAGCCGGCACCACGGCGGCTCTCGATCATAAAGTGTTCAAAACAACAGTAGCTTTCGGTACACTCGTTCTGCCACAGGGTAAGAGCGGTGTCGGCAATGCGATAAGCAAAATCGGCAAGGCCCGCATCCAGTGCAGATTTGAAGAACATCCACTGATAAGGCATCCATACAGCGCCGTTCCAGTAGCCGTCACGCCGATAGTACGGCGCGCTCTGATCCACGGTGGAAAGGCCGCAGGCACACCACAGGTGTTCTGGGCTTTGCAGCTTCTGCCACAGAAGTTCCTTCTGCGGTTCTGTACAGGCACCTGCAAACAGCGGCGAAGCGCCATCCATGCCCATATCGTAGTTCAGACCCTGCTCGGTGCGCAGAATATCTGCAGCATCACCAGAAGGATCGTGCAGGAGGTACCCGAAGTAACCGCTTTCCTCGTCCCATGCAGTCTGCAGGGAGCGCCCCAAGCGAAGCGCATCGGCATCAAAAGCATCTGCGTCGGTTGTCTCGCCCAGCAGGCGGGCGGTGTACGCCAGGATCTTGGCACAGCGTATCGCATGGGCAGTTGTGACCACGGGCGCACAGCTGGCCTGCAAACGGCGGCGATGGACCTCCTGCTGTGGGGGATAATCGTCCCATCCACCAGAATTATAGAAATAATCCCAGGGACGCAGCAGGCCGCTGTGCAGGTTGGCGGTAGTGGAGCCGCCTTCCTGCCCGGTGAAGAAGCGGTAGTACAGCTTTAGGCGCGGATAGCAGTAGGCGGCAAGTTCTCTGCTGCTGGTGCGATTCAACAGCTCGGCATACAGATAAAACTGCGTTGGCACCATGGAGCCATGGTGCAAAAAAGCAGCATCCACAGAATCCGGGGGCATCAGGTAGGTGTTCAGGCAGTCAAAGGCATTGCGCAGGCTGGTCTGAGCCAGGCCCATTCCAATGAATCCGGAATCCCATGTGTAGACACAGTCCCACCAGCGTCCGGGAGTGTAGTGGCGGATATACTGTCCCCGCGTGTATACCGGATACACAACGTTGGTGCAGAGAACAGCATTCATCAACTGTTGGCCCAAGGCAAGCGATTCGGCAGCCGGTAGAGCGGGCGGTGCTGCAAGAGAGGCAGAAGCCTGCTGCCATACATGCTCCCAATCACTGCGCTGCGTCAGCAGCTCATGGCAGCGCAGCGCGGCGGCAGAAGCATCCGGAGCAGCACAGACCGCTCCATAGATCACTTTTGTCTGTCCTGCCTCCAAGGGGATCGGCCCCATAAAGAGGTTGACGTAATGCCCTTTTCCGTTGCCGCGCAGCGTGGCATTTACATGGTCGTGTACGGTGTCACGCAGAAAGATATCCAGCTCATCGTTTTCGATCGTGCGAATATGGGTGGTGATATCATCCCACAGAATCCCGTAGCACTCCTGAATGTGGGGATACTGCAGGGTCAGATAGTTCTCATCTGCGGCGGGCTCGGCCTGAGGCCGGGAGCCATCTCCACGCAGGGTGACGGTAAAGTTACCAGCGTCCGCTTGCTCGCACAGAGCGAGACAATCCAGCTTCGCCCCTCCAACACCGGCAGCAGTCAGGGTCAGAGTGAATTTTCCGGCGGGAATGGAAGCATTCAGCGGCAGGATGGCAATAGAAGGCTTCTGACAGGGCGGCAGCCGCAGCGTGACCTGACCATTGACATCGTACTCGGAACTCTCATCTGCCGGATTCCAATACCGTACACAGAGACAGGGGGTATGCAGGGGCGCGGTAAGGGAAAGCGTAAAGGTAACGGTGTCCCCTTTTCCGCTGGGCATGACCTGCCCAAAAGGTCCTTTGCCTTCGGAACAGCCGAACCCCATGCCAATGCCGTATCCCTGACCAAAGCCGGGAACGGCTTCTTCGCCCCGGCGCAGACCATCCCAGGTCAGACATTCATTGGGACGGTGGATGGAAAAATCCAGGGTGTCATAATCCTTTGCCCAGACAAAGGCGGCGTTTTCCGGCAGGGACACCTCACAGCCCGGCAGGGAGAAGCCGCGGTAGGAAGGAACGGGATCCCAGGCGGATGCCATATAATGAAGCACCAGATTCTGCGGAGCATCTGTATTGTTGTGGAGTTCAGCACGGATCAACCGGGCATCCTCCCCCAAGGGAGCAAAAGAGATGTCCGCATACAGCTGATCCTTCCACAGGAGCTCGTGGCGGAACGTGTAGCAGCTCAGATCCGGAGCCGCGGCCCAGGGGTGAAAGCCGCTTTCAAACCGTACATTGGGCACATCGACCCGGCGGCGATACATTCCCGGAAAAACGGACAGGTCAAATCGAACGCCATCGTTGGCCGCAGGAACATGGGAAATGCCGCTGTATCGTTTGGTGTAGGGGCCCCACGCAGGCAAGGAAAGATCATGTGATTGCATGGTATGGTATCCTCCCATCAGCCCTTGACCGCGCCAATGGTAACACCGGCAACAAAGTATTTCTGCAGGAACGGATACAGGCACATGATCGGCAGGGTGGAAACCACCATGGTGGCATATTTCAGACCATCGCCGATGACCTCGACATCACCGGTGGAACCGGCCATGTTGCCGATGTCGCTTTGGATCAGGACCTCGCGCAGGATCATCTGCAAAGGGTACAGAGAGCGATCCCGAATGTACAGCAATGCCGGGAACCAGCTGTTCCACTGCGCAACGCCGTAGAACAGCGCCATAACGGCGAACACTGCACCGGAGAGCGGAAGAACAATGCGGAAGAAGGTCGTGATATCGTTACAGCCGTCTAAGGCTGCGGCCTCGATCAGCTCATTCGGGATGGTGTTTTCAAAGAAGGTGCGCATGATGATCATGTTATAGGTACTGATGGCGGAAGGCAGCACCAGCGCCCAGATCTTATTCAGCATGCCCAGCTTCTGAATGATCAGGTAAGTGGGGATCATGCCGCCGTTGAAAAACATGGTAAAGATGAAAAGGCTGATAAAGATATTGCGCCCGAACAGATCCTTGCGAGACAGGGGGTAGGCGGCGCAGGCGGTAAGGGTCACGCTGATCAGGGTGCCCAGCACGGTATACAGGATCGTGTTCAGATAACCCTTCCAGATGCTGGCATCCTTCAGAACCTTCTCATACATGGAGGTCGTAAAGCCTTTGGGCCAGAAGGAAACATTGCCTGTCAGCAGCTGCATGGGATCACTGAACGAGCCGCTGATGATGTGCAGAAGCGGCAGAATGATGGTTGCGCTGATCAGGATCAGCAGCAGATACACAACAATGGTATAGATTCGTTCTCCGATGGTTTCCTTCACTTTCGTGGGGTGATTCATCGCATCAATATTCTTTTTCATCACCACAGGCTCACCTCACTGATCTTTTTGCTGAACTTGTTGAACAGCATGATAATGGTAAAATTGATCACAGAATTGAACAGGCCCACAGCCGCGGAGAAGCTGTAATCGCCGCTCTCAAAGGCACGGCGGTAAACGTAAGTGGAGATCACATCGGCAGTCTCATAGGTTGCGGGGTTGTACATCAGCATGATCTTTTCATAGCCGACCGAGAAAATAGAGCCCATGCGGAGGATCAGCATGATGATGATCGTGGGCAGCAGGCCGGGCAGCGTGATGTGGATCAGCTTGTCCCATTTGGAAGCACCGTCAACGGTGGCGGCCTCGTAGAGAGAGGGGTCGATGCCGGTCAGTGCCGCCATGTACACAATGGAACCGTAGCCGGCGCTTTGCCAGATGTCAGAAAGAACATAGATCGTCTTGAAGTACTTGGGCTCGGCCATAAAGTGGATCGGCGTACCGCCAAAGGCGGTGATCAGCTGGTTGATCAGGCCGCTGGAAGGAGAAAGCAGGGCGCTCAGAATACTGACAACGACCACAGCGGAGATGAAGTGGGGCAGATACACCACGGTCTGTACGCTGCGTTTGAAGAATTTACCGCGGACTTCGTTGATCAGCAGAGCCAGAATGATGGGAATGGGAAAGCCCACAATAATTGAATACAGGCTGATGCCAAGTGTGTTTTTGATCAGACGGCCAAAATACTCGGATTTAAAGAACTGGGTGAAATATTTGAAGCCGACCCACTTGCTGCCCGTGATGCCCAGTACGGGAGAGAAATCACGGAAGGCGATCTGCGCGCCGTACATGGGCGCGTACATGAACACGATATACCAGATCAGGGCGGGCAGCAGCATCAAAAGCAGATAGCGGCTGCGCCAGAACTTTTTGCAGGCATGATCAAGGCGGTTCGCTGTTGGCAGTGTGATCGGTTTTGCTGCGGTGGCAGTTTTCATGGTGGTATTCTCCTGTTTTCGTTCTGAAGAACCCAGGAAAAAATAGGCCGGGAACAGGGTGTTCCTGCCCCGGCCGTTATTTTACTGGATCAAAAAATAGGTGCCTGCTGAGGCATCAGCCATTCAGAGTCTTCTGGTAGATATCGATGACCTCTGCAATGCCCATGCCATTGACCTTTTCAACGTAGGTGTCCCAGTTGGACAGCGGCTCACGGCCGGAAACAAACTTGATGATCATCTCGTCAACGTAGGTATCCACGTCGGCCATCACTGCACGACGGACGGCATCATCCTCAGAGGAGAAGGAGGTGGAGCCGGGAATGACGTACTTCTTGGATTCTTCCAGGAAGGGAATGATGCAGTCCTGCTTTGCGCGGTTGACAGAATCATCATCCAGCTGCGTGACCTCGTCCTGGCTCAGAATGAACGGGCCGGAGCTCTGTGCAAAGGTGAAGGTGCCGATCGCATTTTTGGGAGACAGGCCGTCAGGGTTCTTCATTACATAATCGGTGAAGATCGGCTTGCCGTCCTGCATGGTGTAGTGAGTGCCCTCGATGCCCATATTGATCAGCAGGGTGCCCTCTTCGCTGTACATGTAATCCAGCAGAGCGACCACGCGGTCAACGTTCTTGCAGCTTGCGGTGATGGTAGCCGCTGCGACTGCACGAGGCTCCTGATCGATATAAGAATGGATCTGTGCGGTACCCTTGGGCGGCACGGTTGCTTCCACATGGAAGCCGGGGAAGGAAGCAGGCATGGTGGCGTTCTGGGCGGCCAGCATACCACCCAGAGGGCCGTAGAAGGAGCCGATGGTATTCTGTGCGAGCTTGGGCACGAAGGAGGCATAATCCATGGTGATGATCTCGGGATCAATATAGCCCTTCTCATACATATCATGCATCCAGGTCACAGCCTCTTTATACTTGGGATCAATGGGGCCGTAGTGGACCTTGCCGCCATCGTCCGGGTCAGTATAGAAATCGTCCAGGCAGCCGAATGCGGTGCAGAAATTCCGCAGACCGGTCATATCATAGGAGCTGAAGGGAACCTCGTCATTGGAGCCGTTTCCGTTCAGGTCGGTGGTCTTGACCAGATGCCAGTAATTCTCCCAATCCTCCAGAGTGACCGGGCTCTCGATGCCCAGCTTTTCCAGCCAGTCGGTGCGGACGATGTAGGGCATATTGCCGGAGACCTTTTCATCCAGCATGGGCATATAATAAATATTGCCGTCGCTGTAAGTCAGTGCTTTTTCGACACCGTCCCGCTTGTCGATCTCCTTCTTCAGGTTGGGCATGTCGTTCTCGATGTAATCGTTCAGGGACAGGATCACGCCAGATTCGCCGTATTTCAGCACCTCGGTGGTGGGCATATCCATAATGATGTCCGGCAGCTGTGCATCCATCATCACGAGATTCAGGCGCTCGTTGTAATTGTCCTGCGGGGGGTTATCAAATTCAAAATCCATATTGAATTTTTCGCCCAGGATCTTCCAGACATCCATCTGCTCGGCAGCAACCTCGTTTGCGGCCTTGGATTTCAGGATGCGCACGGTGATGCGCTCGTTGGAAGCAGCTGCTCCGGAACCGGCAGCAGAAGAAGCAGTCGTAGAGGAAGAGCTGCCACAGCCCTCCAGAACACCCAATGCCAGGGAAGCGACCATAGCGCTGCATACGGCGCGTCTGCTGATTTTTCTTTCTTTCATAAAATCTTTTCCTCCTTGATTTATGGAATGGGACGGGGAAGATCCCCGTGCTTCCATAACCTCCGTTCAGCTCGTACGCTGCCGACCAGTGGTTTTTCCTTACTCAGAAGCATATCATGTTCTTTTTGAAATTGCAACATTTTTCGATACAAAACGCACAAAAGATTTTCTCATTTTTGAGTGTGATTGTTGCACAATATCCACAAAGATGCGATTGTTCTTCCTTTCGTCATGGTGCGGGATGAAATGTCATGCTCCTTCACCTTGACGATTTCGGCACAAAAAGATATGCTGGAAACAAAATTGGAATCGGAGATCCATTCAAAAGAAAGGAAGAGAGAAACTATGAGTAAGCAAATCACGGCCATCATCGTGGGCGCGGGCCATCGGGCGATCCTGTACAGCCTGTATGCGCTGGAACACCCGGACGAGCTGAAGATCGTGGGCGTAGCAGATCCGGATCCAATCCGGCGGAAAAAGGTTGCGGAGATGCATGGCTTCGGGGAGGAGATGTGCTTCAGGAGTGCTGAGGAGCTGGCAGAAAGGCCCAAGCTGGCAGACGCGGTGATCAATGGAACCATGGACCGCCAGCATGTACCCACTGCGGTTCCGCTCCTGCGTGCAGGATATGATATGCTGCTGGAAAAGCCCTTCGCGATCAGCGAGGAGGAAGTGAACTATTTATATAAGGTTGTAAAAGAGACCGGGCGGAAGGTGATGATCTGCCACGTTCTGCGGTATGCGCCCTTCTATGTCGCAATCAAGCAGAGACTGTTGAGCGGGGAGATCGGTGACATTATCAATATTCAGGCCACGGAGCATGTCAGCTACCATCACCTGGCTGTCTCCTTTGTGCGCGGCAAATGGGGCAACGAGGAAAAATGCGGGGCTCCGATGCTGCTGGCAAAGTGCTGCCATGACATGGATCTCATCATGTGGCTGAAGAGCGGCGTTTCGCCCAAACAGATCGCTAGCTTTGGAAGTGACTTCCAGTTTGATCCTGCCAAAAAGCCCGCAGGGGCAGGCAAGCGCTGCCTGGTGGATTGTCAGTGCGAGGAGACTTGTCTGTACTCTGCCAAAAAGCATTATCTGGATCACCCGGATCGGTGGGCGTTCTATGTATGGGACTGCCTGGAGAATATTGAGAATCCGACGCTGGAGGACAAGCGCAAGTCGCTGATGACAGACAATATCCATGGACGCTGTGTGTGGGATTGTGAACATACGGTGGTGGATCATCAATCGGTGCTGATGAATTTTGCGGATGGTGCAACTGCGACCCTGAACATGATCGGCGGCACAGCGAAGCCGGAGCGCAATATCCACATCATTGGTACAAAGGGTGAGATCAAGGGTGTGTTCGATGATTCGGTTTTCACTGTGCGCACCATAGATACCGCCAGCGAGAAGGGCTGGAACGAGGAAGTGGTAGACCTGAAAATCGGTGGAGATAAGAGCGGCATGACAGGCTCTCATGGCGGCGGCGACCTGCGGCTGGTGGAGGACTTTGTTCATGTGCTTCAGGGTGAGGAGCCTTCCATCTCCTGCACAACGATCAAAGATTCGATCAATGGGCATCTGGGCGTTTTCTGCGCAGAGCGTGCTCGCAAGGAGAGCGCCGTCATAACGATGCCAGACATCAGATAATGCAGTGCTGACATAGAAAACGTCCCCGTGCAGTTTTGATATCCTGCACGGGGACGTTTTGTGATCTTCTTATTTCCTCATTTCCGCATTCACCCATTCCCGCACGCGGTCAGGCCGGTTGGTGACGATGCAGTCAGGGCCAAGGGGCAGCAGGGAACGGACAGCGTCCTGGGTATCCACGGTCCAGAACGCCGCCTGGATGCCCATGGCGTGGAGCTGGTTCACAAGCTCGGGGTTGGAGTAGGCGGTGTGGTACTCGCAGCTGACGATGTCCACAGGGAAATCCAGCGTTTTGATGTAGGTGGCCACATCCGCCTGCTCCTCCAGATGGCCGATGACCTGCTCCACGGTCTCGCCGGGGAAGTTGGCACGGAGCATATCGACCTTGTCGGCCACAGTGCGGTAGATGAGATTGTTCCGCAGGTCGATGCAGTTTTCCTCGCTGAAGGGCTCGTCCATGCTGTTCACAAGACCCAGATCTTTCCACACCACCGGCGGAGGCAGCACCATGCTGAGGAAAGCGCCGTAGGTCAGCGCACCTACCTTCAGCTCGGGCATCAGCTGCTTTGCCTGCCGCAGCTGAGAGTGGTGGAAGGAGATGAGGGTGAGTCGGTCGGTGAGCCCGGCGGCGCGGACTGCATCCAGCACCCGGGGCACAAAGTCGGGATCGTCCTCCAGTGGGCTTTTCAGTTCCAGCTGTACCTGCGTGCCCTCCATGCTGGCGCAGAGCTCCAGCGCTTCCTGCAGCGTGGCGATCCTCTCGTTGGCGTAAATGGCATCTTTCCAGCTGCCGAAATCCAGAGCCTTCAGCTCGCCCATGGTCAGGTCGTAGATCTGGCCGGAGATGTCGGTGTGCATGTCCACCATATAGTCGTGGTGGATGACCAGCTCGTTGTCGTAGGTCTTCTGTACATCCATTTCCACGCCGTCCGCGCCGATCTCCATCGCCTTGCGGAAGGCGACCAGCGTGTTCTCAGGGGCCAGATAGGATGCACCGCGGTGCGCAATGATTTGGGGTGTCGTCATCTTGTGCTATGATTCCTTTCCTCACAGTTGGCTCAGGCCAGATCTTCGCCATCGGAGGCGATGACCTTTTTATACCAGTAGAAGCTGTCCTTCCGGCTGCGGGCCAGCGTGCCCTTGCCTTCGTTGTCCTTGTCCACATAGATGAAGCCGTACCGCTTCTTCATCTCGCCGGTGGAAGCACTGACCAGGTCGATGGGGCCCCAGGTGGTGTAGCCCAGCAGGGGCAGGCCGTCCTCGTTGATGGCCTTTTCCATCTGCTCAATGTGGGCCCGCAGGTAGTCGATGCGGTAGGTGTCGTGGATGGAACCATCTGCTTCCACCTTGTCCACCGCACCCAGACCGTTCTCCACGATGAAGAGCGGTTTCTGGTAGCGGTCATACAGGCTGTTCATGGTGATGCGCAGACCCACCGGGTCGATGGCCCAGCCCCAATCGCTGGCCTTGAGGTAGGGGTTCTTGACGGCATCCATGATGGCATTGCCGTTGGCCTTGTTCATCAGTTCGGGGTCCACAGTGGTGCAGCGGCTGGAATAGTAGCTGAAGGAGATGAAGTCCACAGTGCCCTCTTTCAGCAGCTGCTCGTCGCCCGGCTCCACCTGCAGGGCGATACCTGCACGCTCCATCCGTTTTTTGGCCCAGACAGGGTATTCGCCGCGGGACTGGACATCAATGAAGAAGTAGTTGTCGCGGTCAGCCTCGGCATCGTCCTCATAAACAGAGATATAAAGTCTGTCCTTTGGCAGTTTGAGCACCTGTGTAACATACTCCCAAGCCCATGCAATGGCTTCCTTCTTGAAGTAATCGCCGAATGAGAAGTTACCAAGCATTTCAAAATATGTGCCATGTCTTGCCGTCTTACCAACGTTCTCGATATCGCCGGTTCTGATACACTTCTGACAAGTTGTCACACGTGTTCTCGGAGGAATCTCCTGTCCGGTAAAATATGGTTTTAACGGCGCCATGCCGGAATTGATAAGCAGCAGACTGTTATCATTATGTGGAACCAGAGAAAAACTCTTCATTGCCAGATGTCCTTTGCTCTCAAAGAACTCCAGGAACATCCTTCTAAGTTCGTTTACACCGTATTTTTCCACGTTGCTTCCTCCTGTAAGTTTCTGTCTTTTCTATATATTTCTTCATTCTTTATATCCTATCATAGGAAAATCCATTTATCAAGAGGAAATCATACAAAACAGCCTTCACGGCCGCACTCCGGCTGTGAAGGCTGTACTCTGCATTTAAAGAATCCCGGTCAATCTTCTTCCTGTTCTAAATAGTCAC
>OINK01000254.1_pt1 | contig 15018 bp, 10 predicted proteins | sample 1585231 | NCBI WGS metagenome assembly OINK01 (sample SAMN02674606, study PRJEB24791) | human gut metagenome, SKBSTL068 | isolation source: stool | host: Homo sapiens | place: USA | reverse complement strand
AAGCAAAAAGTAATTTTTAGTCTGAAGGACAAAATAAAGAACAAACTTGTGAAGCAAAATGTCTCGCGGGTTTGTTCTTTGTTTAAGTAGTAAATAGAATCATTTAAAAGCCAATTATTGTGACAAGCGAACTCGTTGTAGACGTACAGCCCAAAGAGGTATCCATTGCACTGCTTGAAGACAAGCAGCTGGTGGAACTTCAGAGCGAAGGAAGAAACATCTCCTTCTCGGTGGGCAACATGTATTTGGGACGCGTCAAAAAATTGATGCCCGGCCTGAATGCCTGCTTCGTGGACGTGGGTTACGAGAAAGACGCTTTTCTTCATTATCTGGACCTAGGTCCTCAATTTAACTCGTTAGAGAAGTACGTAAAGCAAACTTTAAGCGACAAGAAGAAGCTGAATCCCATTACCAAAGCAACCATACTTCCCGACCTTGAAAAGGACGGAACGGTTTCCAACACACTCAAGGTGGGACAAGAAGTAGTGGTGCAAATTGTCAAGGAACCTATCTCTACCAAAGGGCCGCGACTGACTTCCGAACTTTCCTTTGCCGGAAGATACCTCGTGCTGATTCCCTTCAATGACAAGGTTTCCGTATCACAAAAAATTAAATCGAGCGAAGAGCGCGCACGCCTCAAGCAACTGCTGATGAGTATCAAGCCGAAAAACTTCGGCGTCATCGTCCGCACCGTAGCCGAAGGAAAACGTGTTGCCGAACTCGACGGAGAGCTTAAAGTATTACTGAAACATTGGGAAGATGCCATTACAAAAGTACAGAAGGCCACCAAATTTCCGACACTGATTTACGAAGAAACCAGCCGTGCCGTAGGACTGTTGCGCGACTTGTTCAATCCTTCCTTCGAAAACATCCACGTGAACAACGAGGCTGTGTACCACGAAATCAAGGATTACGTAACCCTCATCGCCCCTGAACGGGCAGGAATCGTGAAGCTGTACAAAGGTCAACTCCCCATTTACGACAATTTTGGTATCACCAAACAAATCAAGTCGTCATTCGGCAAGACCATTTCATACAAAAGTGGTGCCTACCTGATTATTGAGCATACTGAGGCGCTTCACGTAGTAGACGTGAACAGCGGTAACCGCACCAAGAATGCCAACGGGCAGGAGGCCAACGCACTGGAAGTGAATCTGGGTGCAGCCGACGAACTGGCACGCCAGCTCAGACTAAGGGATATGGGTGGTATCATCGTGGTGGACTTCATCGACATGAATGAAGCCGAAAACCGACAGAAGCTTTACGAACGTATGTGTGCCAACATGCAGAAAGACAGAGCACGTCACAACATCCTGCCGCTCAGTAAATTCGGACTGATGCAGATTACACGCCAGCGTGTACGCCCGGCTATGGATGTAAATACGACGGAAACCTGCCCCACCTGCTTCGGTAAAGGCACCATCAAATCGTCCATCCTCTTTACGGACACCTTAGAGAGTAAGATTGACTACCTGGTCAACAAATTGAAGATAAAGAAATTCTCGTTACACATCCACCCGTACATCGCAGCCTACGTCAATCAGGGACTCGTCTCCCTGAAACGGAAGTGGCAGATGAAGTACGGATTCGGTATCAAGATTATTCCAAACCAGAAATTAGCATTCCTGGAATATGTATTCTACGACCTGCAAGGGGAAGAGATAGACATGAAGGAAGAAATCGAAATCAAATAAAAAAGACGGCGAAGGGTATTTATCTTCGCCGTCTTTTTTATCTCTTGCTTTGGGGGAGCTCTCCCCAAACATGCCTTCCGCTATAAAGCCAAACGATAGATTTCCCTGCAATCAGTCATGGTCAGCTTCACGTAGTTGCCAAGCAGTTCGCCTTTATTGCGCTGCAGACTGACGAGCATACGGTCTATATCGGGATGCTCGATGCCCAACTCCTTAAAGCTAACCGGCAAGCCCATGTAACGGAAAAAGTGTTTCAGGCGGGCGGTACCAGCCAAAGCCATCTCTTCCAAATCTTCGGACTTGGGTATATCAAAAACGCGGTGGGCAAACTGGGCTATCTTTGCCGGATTATGTTCTGCCATAAAAGCCATCCAGGCAGGGAAGATTACAGCTAAGCCGGCACCGTGGGCTACATTATAGATAGCACTGATTTCATGTTCCAGTGCATGGGATGCCCAGTCTTCCTCACGCCCTACCCCACAAGTTCCGTTATGCGCCACAGTGCCACACCACATAATGTTGGCACGCGCGGCATAGTTGTCCGGTTGCTGTTTCACCCGGTAAGCTTCTTTAATGATAGCTGTCAAGGTGCCTTCGCAAAGCCGGTCGCTGATTTCCACATCCGGTGTATTTGTGAAATAACGCTCCATGATGTGAGCCATCATGTCGGCAATACCACAAGCCGTCTGATAAGCTGGGAGAGTGTAGGTCAGTTCAGGATTCATGATGGAAAATACGGGACGCAAATGCTCGGGGGCACAGAGCCCCAGTTTTTGGAGTGTCTCTGTCTTGGTAATTACCGTATTGCCCGAACCTTCGCTTCCGGCAGCCGGGATAGTCAGCACCACGGCTACTTTCAACGCTTTCTCCACCTTGGCACGACCGATAAAGAAATCCCAAAAGTCACCATCATAGAGGGCTCCGGCAGCAATGGCCTTTGCCGTATCTATGACCGAACCACCTCCCACAGGAAGCATCATATCCACCTGCTCACGACAGCAAAGCTGAATACCTTCGTATACCTTCCCGTCAATGGGATTGGGCTGGACACCTCCCATTTCGCAATAAGCCACACCGGCTTCCTGCAAGGATTGCTTCACTCTATCCAGCAGACCACTCCGTACAACAGAACCGCCTCCATATACTATCATCACTTTTTGTGCACCATACTTACGCGCCAATGCACCGACTTGCACTTCAGTATTCTTGCCAAAGACAAACTCTGTAGGACTATAAAAAACAAAATTATTCATTGTATACCTTATTTAATGTATCGACTGTATCTTTCAAAGAAGCGTCCGAACGCTCCCCACTTCATCAGTCCTTTCTCAAAAACAAAAATACCCAGCAATGCACAAGAGATGCCCAGCATCACATCAATCAGATAATGGTGTCCCGAATAGACAGCCGTCCACCAGATACCGACCATAATCACCGCAAACAACGCTATCAACCACTTTTTGCTGCGGTCCATAACCGCGTAAGCCAAAGCCACCACCATATAGGCGGCATGGAGCGAGGGCACTGCTGCAAATACATTGGCATTCCTTCCGTAAATGGAGTTGAAGATGGAACATCCCAGCAATTCGTCAAAGCGCCCTAAGCCTGCCACATTGCCCGGAGTGTCGAGTATCGGCTCGAAACCATAATTCATGGCATACCAGGGCGGAGCAGCGGGATGGATATAATAGCCGGCAAAACCGATGAGATTAACCAGCAGGAACACCATCGCAAAACGAAGATATACCCTACGGTCACCCTTCAGATAGAGCCACAACCCGAATGCAATGGGAACCGGTACCCAACAGAGATAGAATATCCCGGCAAAGAAATCGGCAACAGGACAATGGTTCAAAGCAAAATACTCACAAGGGATAAGGACAGCACCGTCTACAGACAAGCCAAAAAGGGATTTTTCTGCCTCATAAAGTCCTTTTACATCAATGGGATTCACCTGGTAATTGGGATATACGCGCATCCAGTCATACGAAATGCCGAATATGAAAAACGGCAACAGCGCCACTGCCAACTTACGGGTTGTCTGTCCGGCAAAGAACAATACCAAAAATACACCCGCCATCAGGAAATGTTCCGGACGAAGCCCGATACAGACCGCTGTCAGAATCAGGAAAAACGCTGTGATGACAATCACCAGCACCGCCTCTCTCACAGAGGGAAACAAACTATTTTTCATTCCTTGTCTTTCAGTAGTTTATAGCAATGCGCCAAGCGAGCAAATGCCGTCAAATTCGCCAATATTGCAATCACTGCCATAGGCACAATTAGTATCAGCATCGGGTCGAACAAGGTACAATCACCAAAGATACCGCAGAACATGGCACCGAGGGCAGTCAGCACAACGCGTTCGGGGCGCTGCATGAAACCGACTTTACACTCCAGCCCCAAACCTTCGGCACGGGCACGCACGTAACTCACCATCAGCGAACCTATCAGCGCAATGAATGTAATGATGGAGCCCCACAAATAGCCTTGCAGCATCAAGTAATAGAAGATGCCGAACAATGTCACGAGCTCGCTGTAACGGTCGAGTACGGAGTCGTAGAGCGCACCGAAAGTAGAACTCATTTTACCCACGCGTGCCACACGTCCGTCCATCATGTCAAACAACCCGGCAAAGAGCACAATACCGCCTCCCCAGCCCACATAGACCAGTTCACCACTCTTGTACACCCCGGCATACACAAACAAGGCAGCCGCCACGATATTCAGCACCAGCCCCGTAGTCGTAATAAAGTTAGGCGTAATGCCAATTCTAATCATACCATGCACCACAGGGTTGATAATCTTGTATATCACCTGCTGCAACCAATCTCTATAATTCATATTCGTCTTTTTTGTTCTCTAAATAATGTTTCAGAAAGCCTTTTATATTGTGATTACGATAAACGAAAAAACGTTGCAGATGGTAGTTCCAAAAAAAAGCTACCAGCACTGCTACAATTATCTTTGACAGAATAAATACATTGTCTATATAATATCCCAACAATCCATTGACCCATGTCATGCCGGTAAGCCATTCGGTCAGTGCAAAAGTACCCCAAGTATTCAGTATAATGCTGCCTCCCCAGACAAAGAGGTACTTGACGGCAACATGCGTTTTCTTGCAGTCTTCGGCATGGAACACCCATCCGTAATTAATGGCACAGTTTACAATGCCTCCTACTACGGAACCCGTGAATGTGGCATAAAGATAAAAAACAGCAAAAGCCTTCACCAGAAGGATAGTCACCAGAAAATCGACAAAGCTTGCGAATTGCGCAGAAATCTGGGCCTTGAAGAAGATCCAGACAGAATGGCGCCACGACACACCTTTGCCATTTGATTTCAACTGATTATCCATCTTGCCACAATCAAAATTATAAATCCGTAGACTCCGGACAGAATATCGTCCATCATTACCCCGATTCCACCCGGCAGACTTTCCATACGGCGGATGCCCAAGGGCTTGAATATATCAAACAAACGGAACAAAACAAATGCTCCCAATGTATACCATACATGTCCGGCGGGCGCCGCAAGCAAGGCAATCCACACGCCGACCATTTCATCGACCACCACGCGCGAAGGGTCTTCGCCCCAAGATGCCTCCAGGCGGTTGGCAGCCCAGATACCGGCAAGCGTAAATACCAAAATCAATGCTACTGTCAGCCACAAAAGGCAGACACTTGAAACCAGATAAGACAACCCGAACCAGATAAGCGTAGCCAGCAAAGCTCCCGCAGTGCCGGGTGCAAAAGGAGAAAAGCCCGAGCCAAAGCCCGTACCGATAATAACTGGGAGGAGGGAGGGTTTCTTCATCAAAAAAGTAATGAGGTGATAAATGCGATAAAAACGGTAAAATGATAAATGCAATAAAGTAATAAAAGTGATAAAGTGGTAAAGTGCTATCACTCTATCACCTTACCACCTTATTTTTATCACCTTATCACTGTTTTTTTAGTCCAGATAACTCGGTGCTGTCTCACCCACCATATTGCGGAGAGTCTCTTTCACCATGCGCCATTGCTGGAACAAATCGTGTACCGGCTCATGCTCGAAATCGTGCATCGGGCTCTTGCAGAAGAAGGACAGCCACGTCTGAATGCCGCACATGCCTGCACGCAATGCCAAATCACTGAAAATAACCAAGTCGAGCGCGATGGGAGCAGCAAGAATGGAGTCACGGCACAAGAAGTTGACCTTGATTTCCATCGGATAGCCCATCCAGCCGAAAATATCGATGTTGTCCCATGCTTCCTTGTTATCCTTACGGGGAGGATAGTAGTTGATGCGTACCTTATGATAAACATCACCGTACAAGTCAGGATATTTCTCCGGCTCGAAGATATTGTCGATAACAGACAGCTTGCTGACCTCTTTTGTCTTGAAGTTCTCCGGTTGGTCGAGTACCTCGCCGTCACGGTTACCCAGAATATTCGTAGAGAACCAGCCACTTACACCCAACATACGGGTCTTGAACATCGGAGCAAGCACCGTCTTCATCAAAGTCTGGCCACTCTTGAAGTCCTTACCGGAAATGGGCACATTCATTTTCTTGGAGAATTCCCACATAGCCGGAGTATCCACACACAGATTAGGAGCACCCATAATAAACGGAGCGCCTTCTGCAATGGCAGCGTATGCATAGCACATACTCGGAGAGATTACTTCAGTATTGTTTTCCTTCATTGCCTGTTCCAAAGCAGCGAGAGATTCGTGCTCCTTGGACAGCGGAATATATATTTCGGTACTTGCAGCCCACAGCACAACAATACGCTCGCAGTTATTGGCTGCCTTGAAGTTACGGATATCCTCGCGCAACTGCTCTGTCATTTCCCAGCGGGTAGCTGCCTTCTTAATGTGCGTACCGTTCAAACGTTTTGCGAAATTGTGGTCGAATGCAGCAGGCATCGGCTTGATGGCTTGCAGTTCATCTTTTACCAGATTCAAGTCCTTCTCTTTCAAAACCTCAGCATACATAGCAGCTTCGTAGGCGTTGTCCGGGAAAATATCCCAACCTCCGAAAACGATATCATTCAAATCAGCCAAAGGCACTATGTCTTTGATAAGTTTTTCTTTGCCATCCTGCATGCGCATAGCAGCCATTTGTGTGATTGAGCCTATAGCTTTTGCCAAGCCCTTGCGAGCAGCTAATGTACCGGTAATCATGGTGGTTGCAACCGCACCACCTACTCCGACTACCAGCACGCCCAGGCGTCCGGTTGCCGGCTTAATGTTTTCTTTCATTGCCATTGTATTATTTAGAGTTTAAAAAATTGCTCAAATTTAGGGTATTTTACTCAATTGGGATTAGTCATTTTATCCGATTTAATGTCCTATTAGTAAGATTTAAGTTAAAATGTCATGTGCAGACTGATTCTGAGCCCGGATTTGTCTATATCCGGTAAATTTCGGTAAGTCAGACGCCATACATAATCGACACGCAACACCTTGAAAATATTTTCAATGCCTACGCCTGCCTCTACGTAGGGCGTATGCCCCATGGTGGTACTCCCGGCAGGAAAACGGAACAAATCCTGCTGAAAAGCCGGATTATTCTTATCGCTCAAATTCCCATACAAACCGCGGCAGGAAAGAACTTCACGCCATTTCAACTTTTTCAACAAAGGAATACGGTTGAAGAGCCAGCCGTTCAAGTAATAGGTCACATCCCAGGAAGCGTATTCATCATTCATGAATTCCATGGCATTCATCAATGAATAAGACTCAGGTTGTATGGTATAGGACAAGTTCGCATTGGGAATGATAAGCAGAGGAAAAGGAACCTTATTCCAGACTTTTCCGGCTTTCAGGATAACATCCGTATAACCGAATGCCGAGAACCAGAAACGCTTTTGAAAACCCGCTTCCGTATAGTGATAGGTATAGTCTCCTCCCAGTACCCCTTTGGCAGCCATGGTATGCGTAAGCGAAAAGACCGGAGCATCCAGCGAAACAGGGAAGCGGTTCCATTGGGTCTGGAAGAATTTTTCGTTGGGAGCATAGCGCAGCTTCAATTCCAGCTCACTGGTCGAAATACTTTTTACATACGTATTACGGTCATCCTGCTTGATGAAAGGAATCAGACGGGATGATTCATCTTTACGCAGGCGCGCCGTCATCTGTACGGAAAAGCCGGAATGGAACTCATTGGTATAGGTCAGCTCCGCTTTCCGCTGATAACCGATACGGTCATCCTTCTGACGTTTCAAGGCAAGAAAAACATTATCCTGACTGGTATAAAGATAGTGTTGTCCATATTGATTGACATCTGACAAGTAACGGAGCTTCAACGAATGTATAGGAAATTCATTGGCATATTCCTTCTTCTTATGAAAAGAATATTCCAGTTCAGCAAGTCCTTTTACACGATGGTCGCGAAAACCGTATGCCATATACCCCCTGCCGAACAGATGCGGATTGAGCCATGCCGTCGTCATACCGCCGGCACGCAAGCGCACTCCTTCCAGTGTATTTCCGCTGATGGTGGTATTCATCATACCGATATAGAACAAAGGTTCTTTTTCCTTCGGAGCGGGAATATACCCCGTGAACAGCACCTTCAGCACTTTCTCCGTCCAGAAATAAACGGGATAGCTGCGCAACTGGGCCATCATCTTGTCCACCGAAGTCTCTTTCTTGCTGACCTCCACCTGGCGGTTGGCATCCCAATATGCTTCCGAATAGCCGGAAGCCGATGCCTCTTCAATCATCTTTTCCGGTTTTCGGAAAGCCTGCAGAGCCTTGTCATCCGGTTCATACTGATAGTTTCTGTAATACACATCCCGCTTGGCATAAATACCGTCACTATTGTCCACCAACTTGAATTCCGTAGTGATACTCTCATTGAGCAACTGCCTCGTACCGTCCTCCGCGCGGTCAAAATTCTGTTCAATCTTCATGTAGTCCACAAAGTTCAGATTGATTTTCTGAGGAAAGTTCATGACGGCACGCCTTACAAAATAGGTGCTGTCCAGCATGACGTACAAATGTCCCGTAAAACCGAACGACTCGGAGTTGAAAGGAACAAATGTCAAGTCAACACAAGGCTTTCCGGCAACGGTAAGCGTATCCATCAGATAATATTTGTAGAAAGACGGCCCAAGGGAGGAAAGCGGGCTGACAAACTTATTGGTGAACAAGGTAATGTTGTTCTCATAAAGGTCTACATCGGTCATGGTGACACTGATAGCCTGCTCCATACCCTGCTGGGAAAGCATTTCGTCCACTCCTGCCTGCCTGCGGGCGGTGACCCACTGTTTCCGGCTATGCGGAGACTTGCGGTAATAATCTGTGGCAAGCAACTCACGGTTGGAAATGGCCAGTACCGGCCTGCCGGTAACGGCAGAGGTATCGACATAATCCGTCAGAAACTTGAACTTACGGTAAAGCCACTTCTGTTGCTTCAAGCTGTCGAAGTTATTGATGGCAAAAGTCATCTTTTCATAGCGGTCACGTTTCCAGAAGTCGCGTTCGTCGGGCGAATAGTCATCCCGATGCTCTATCATCTTGCGTACAAACTCCACTGCGGGATTATCCTTTTTCTTATACCGTTCACGCTTCGGCTTCACCACCACTTCATCCAGTGCATAAGTGGCTGGCGAAAGGACTATATTGAACTTAGACGACTTTGCGGGATGAATCAACCGGACATATTCATTATATCCCACGGCCGAAATGACCAGCGTGGCCTCCGGGCGATAGGTCTTGAAGGAAAAACGGCCGTTATTGTCCGTCATCCCTCCCTCCGTAGTTCCTTTCAGATAAACTGACGTATAAGGCAATGGCTCCTTCGTCAACGAATCGGTGACAACGCCTTGCACCATATATTGTGCCCTCAATGGAAGAGTAACCAGCTGGATAAGCAGAAATACCCTAAAAAACAACTTCATACCTTGTTTTACCTAATTTGGATGACAAAGGTACGGAAGAAAACTTTTTCTTAAAGTTCGGTTTTACGGAATAAATGTTCTAAAAAACTCCTTTTGTATAAAACACTTCCCGTTAAAAGCCGTTGTATAGCGAAACGACGCTCCAGAAAGCATCGGAACAACCAATATATAACCTAAACAACTTGATTATGGAATGGATTTTCAACCAGCTCAGGGAACGCCCCGAACTTGCCATTTTCCTCACTATATTCCTGGGATTCTGGCTGGGGAAACTGCGTATCGGTAAGTTTACGCTGGGCACAGTGACCAGTGTACTGCTTGTAGGCGTACTGGTAGGGCAACTGAATATAGCCGTACCGGGTCCGATAAAGTCGGTATTTTTTCTGCTTTTCCTTTTTGCCGTGGGCTATAAAGTGGGTCCCCAGTTCTTCCGCGGACTGAAAAAGGACGGATTGCCCCAAGTGGGCTTTGCCGTACTGATGTGTATATCCGTACTGTTAGTGACCTGGCTGCTGGCCCTGATGATGGGCTACAATGCCGGTGAAGCTGCCGGACTGCTGGCCGGTTCGCAAACCATCTCCGCCGTCATCGGAGTGGCAGAAGACACCATGGCCAATATGGGACTGGACGAGGCCCAACGACAAAGTTACGTCAACATCATTCCCGTATCCTACGCCGTCACCTACATTTTCGGTACTGCAGGCTCGGCATGGGTCCTATCATCCATCGGTCCCAAGATGCTGGGCGGGCTGGAAAAGGTGAAAGCCGCCTGCAAGGAACTGGAGGCGAAGATGGGCAGCTCTCTGGCTGACGAACCGGGATTCATGCCGGCGGCACGCCCCGTCACTTTCCGTGCCTACCGGGTCGAAAACGAATGGTTCAAGAATGGAAAGCGGGTGATTGACCTGGAAGTCTACTTCCGGCAGCACGACAAACGTCTATTTGTGGAACGCCTCCGCAAATCCGGAATTGTGGTGGAAGTCAGCATGAACCTACGGATAGAGCCGGGAGACGAAGTAGTGCTAAGCGGACGCCGTGAATATATCATAGGCGAAGAAAGCTGGATAGGGCCGGAAGTACAAGATGCCCAGCTCCTGGATTTTCCTGCGGAAAAGTTACCGGTTACAATCACACGCAAGACGGTTGCCGGCAAGACGGTTGCAGCTATCCGAAGGGAAAAGTTCATGCACGGTGTCAGTATCCGGAGCATCAAGCGCGCCGGAATATCCATTCCCGTGCTGGCACAAACGGTAGTAGATGCCGGCGACGTCATCGAAGTGGTAGGTACCAGGCAGGAAGTGGAAGCAGCAGCCAAACGTCTGGGGTATATAGACCGTCCTACCAACCAGACGGATATGATATTCGTAGGCCTGGGTATCCTTATCGGAGGTTTGTTCGGAGCACTTTCCGTCCATATCGGCGGCATCCCCATCAGCTTGAGCACAAGCGGCGGCGCATTGATTGCGGGCTTGTTCTTCGGCTGGCTCCGCAGTAAGCACCCCACCTTCGGGCGCATTCCCGAACCTTCACAATGGGTGTTGAACAATGTCGGTCTGAACATGTTCATCGCGGTAGTGGGCATTTCGGCAGGTCCCAGTTTCGTGCAGGGCTTCCACGACGTAGGTATCAGCCTGTTTCTGGTGGGAGCAGCAGCCACCACCCTGCCGCTGATTATCGGCTTGCTGCTGGCAAGGTATGTTTTCAAGTTCCATCCGGCACTGGCTTTGGGCGTCTGCGCAGGGGCACGTACCACTACGGCCGCTTTAGGTGCGGTGCAGGATGCCGTTGAGAGCGAAACGCCTGCTCTGGGATACACCGTGACCTATGCCGTGGGCAATACCTTATTAATAATATGGGGTGTAGTCATCGTTTTGCTACTATAAGACGATTTTGTGTCAATGCTTACTAATCCGAAGCATTCAAAGAATTATTGCCGGAAATGCAAGCGACTATATACCCATTCACTAATAGCTATTCGTCCGACAGCTGTCGGACGATAATTCAACAGTTGTCGGACGATGATTCAACAACTGTCGGACGAAAAGGAAACATATATCGGACGATTAATTTCAAGCAAGGAAAGAAATAGTCCGCCACATGAACAGAGATTATTCACCGAATGACTGAAAACAATAAATAACGAACCTAAACTTGAGCTTATGGATACAAAACTTTTAGAAAAGAAAATGGAATCTATCAGTCCTTTCGAACTGAAGAACCGCCTGATAGACATGGCAGACGAAAGTCTGAAGAAAACCGCCCGTACCATGCTGAACGCAGGGCGCGGCAACCCCAACTGGATTGCAACCGCTCCACGCGAGACCTTTTTCCTATTGGGAAGCTTCGGCCTGGAAGAGTGCCGTCGCATCATGGATTTGCCCGAGGGCATTGCAGGCATCCCCGAAAAAAAAGGCATTGCCTCCCGCTTCGAAGCCTTCCTGAAAAAGAACAATAACGCACCGGGTGCCAAATTGCTGGAACAAACCTACAACTACCTGCTGATGCAGCATGCCGCCGACCCCGACAGCCTTGTACACGAATGGACCGAAAGCATTGTAGGCGACCAGTATCCCGTGCCCGACCGCATCCTTCATTTTACAGAAATCCTTGTGCAAGACTACCTTTCGCAAGAGATGTGCGACAACCGTCCTCCCCGGGGTGCCTATGACCTGTTTGCCACCGAAGGTGGAACAGCCGCCATGTGCTATATCTTCGACTCCCTGCAGGAAAACTTCCTGCTGAACAAAGGGGACGGCATCGTCCTCATGGTTCCTGCCTTTACCCCCTATATTGAAATTCCACAACTCAGCCGCTACCAGTTTCGAGTGACCAAAATACATGCCAACCGCATGAATAGCGAAGGGATGCACCTCTGGCAGTACAGCGACGAAGACATAGACCGCTTGAAAAGCCCTAAAATCAAGGCCCTCTTTGTCACCAATCCCAGTAATCCGCCCAGCTACACACTCAGTCCGGATACAATGGCGCGCATCGTGAGCATCGTCAGAAATGACAACCCTAATCTGATGATTATTACAGACGACGTATACGGTACATTCAGTCCGCACTTCCGTTCGTTCATGGCAGAAATTCCCTACAATACGCTTTGCGTCTATTCATTCTCCAAATACTTCGGTGCCACCGGATGGCGCAATGCGGTCATTGCCCTGCACGAATTCAATCTGTTCGACAAGCTGATAGCCAAACTGCCGAAAGAGAAACGGGAGATTCTGCACCGCCGCTACTCCACCCTCACTCTGGAACCTGAAAAACTGAAGTTTATCGACCGTATGGTTGCCGACAGTCGCCAGGTGGCACTGAACCATACCGCCGGACTGTCATTGCCACAACAGATGCAGATGGGCCTTTTCGCCGCCTTTGCCCTGCTGGACAAGGAAAACAAATACAAGCAAAAGATGCAGGAGATTATCCGCCGCCGATTGCATGCCCTTTGGGAAAATACCGGTTTCACGCTGACGGAAGACCCGTTGCGCGTAGGTTATTATACAGAAATCGACATGCTGGTTTGGGCAAAGAAGTTCTATGGGGACGACTTTGTAGAATATCTGAAACGTACCTACAGCCCGCTGAACGTAGTTTTCCGCCTTGCCAAGGAAACCTCTCTGGTGTTGCTGAACGGCGGTGGTTTTGACGGCCCCGAATGGAGCGTGCGCGCCTCACTCGCCAATCTGGACGAGAAAGACTATGCGACCATCGGCCAAGGCATTAAAAGGATATTGGACGAATACGCAAAAGAATTCTTTAAAAGCAGAAATTGAAAGGTGAAAGGTAAAACTTTCAAATTTCAATTAAATAGTATACGGAAGCGGGTCAATCCATCGTTGTAGGTACGTAGGGAGAACGTGCAACCATGACGGCTCAAAACTTCCCGGATAAACACCAGGCCAATTCCCTGCCCGTTCGGCTTGGTGGAAAAGAAGGGACTGAAGAGTTTAGCTTCGGTCTCTTTACTTATCCCCGGACCATTGTCAACGACTTCCACAGAAGCGGGGGCAGTGGTCCTTACTATTATCTCACCTTGCTGTCCGTTTTCTCCGGCATCCCCCTCTATACTTTCGGCAGCATTCTTGATGATATTCACAAGCACCTGCTCAAAAAGAGAAGCATCCATACGCACCATTCCCACCTCCGGGTCGCATTCCAGACGTAGCCCTATATTGCGGTCATTGCACATTCCTTCCATGAAACGTTTACAAGCAAAGACTAGGTCGTTGAGATTGACAAGAGAATACGTCGGTTCGGGAATCTTCACTACATCGGCAAAGCGAGTGATGAAGCGGCTCATGGAGAAACAGCGTTCAATGCAGACACGCATCACATCGCAGATGTCTTCCATACCTTCTTCCGTGGTAAGCGCTTGCTCTACGGTGTCCAACGTAGAGGTAATTCCCGCAGTGGTATTGTTCACTTCGTGGGCTATCATACGGATTACTTTCTCATAGGCTTTCTTCTCAGCTTTCATCACTTCATCCGTAAGGCTTTCGATCAGAAAGAAAGGATGTTGGAATCCACGGTCGATAAAGGAGGAATGGGTGCATCGGTAAATGTTCGAGTCATTCAGGCGGACGGTTACTGTCTCACCTCTCGGCAGACTGGCAAGTTCCCCGGCTAACGGGGAGTCAACGTCTTTCATCTTTTTCCCCTGAACATCTTCGAAGCGGACACCGAGCATTTTCAACGCCATAGGGTTAAGTTCCGAAAGTTCGTCGTCAAGGGAGGTGATGATAACTCCCATAGGAGAAGCCTTAATCATCAAATCGAGAAAATGATTCTGTTCGCGCAGACGGAGGCGTTCGTTCTTGAGTTGTTCCATCATGCGGTTGAAGATATTCACGATACGGTCGGCTTCGTACTGCCCCACCCGGCTCAGTCGACTACTGAAATCCTGCTCGCGTAACAATTCCATACCGCTTCCAATCGTGTTCAAAGGTTTCACTATCTTACGATAAAAGAAAACCAGATAGACCAAGATGAACAGGATCAGCCCCTCTCCTACATAAAAGAAAGCCGGACGTAACTGGCCGGAAAGGCAAAGCAAGCCAATTCCCAAAATCAGCAACAAGATGACGAATATGTAAAAGAAGCCTTTGATTCGCACGGACAAATAGTTTTAAGTTATATGATTCACTGGTAATTATCTGTCTGCATCATCAGACAGAGCCACAATATACAAGCTATTATAACGTATAATTTATATTATGCTTTTCAAGCCTCCGGTAAAGGGCGGCACGACTGATACCTAATGCCATAGCTACCTGACTCAGGTTACCTTTATGCCGTTCTAAAGCCTGAAGTATGGTCTGACGCTCTATTTCGTCCAAAGTCATGCCGATAAAAGAAGTACTTTCGGCTGCTTTCTGATCGTTATGGCGGATATACTGGGCGTCGAAATCGGATGCGTCGAGAGTAGG
>OINK01000246.1_pt1 | contig 15694 bp, 12 predicted proteins | sample 1585231 | NCBI WGS metagenome assembly OINK01 (sample SAMN02674606, study PRJEB24791) | human gut metagenome, SKBSTL068 | isolation source: stool | host: Homo sapiens | place: USA | reverse complement strand
TTGCACGGGGCAAATAAAGAGAATATAGTGCTGACAAGTGAGCAATCGGCAGCATCGCCAACCTCTGTACGGCAAACAACACCATCGCCATTATTACCACCGGACCGATAGCCAAAGACATTGCCCAACGTTTCCACCTGGATCGCCGGAAGACGGCCAGCATCCTGGACACATTCTCCTGCCTGGTACAAGGCATCATTCCTTACGGTGCGCAACTACTCATTGCCGCCGGATTGGCAGGCATCTCTCCCATCAGTATCATCGGCAGCTTGTACTATCCGTTTACAATGGGAGCATGCGCCCTGCTAGCAATTTTGTTCCGCTATCCGAAACGGTATTCGTAAAAAAGATGCGAAATGTTTGTCAATCAAAAGAAAAGCCGTATCTTTGCGCCCGCTATTACGAGTTAGTAGCATAATTCAAATCATTAATTAAAAACAATTATTAAAAATGGCAACTAGAATCAGATTGCAGAGACACGGACGTAAAAGTTACGCGTTCTATTCAATTGTAATTGCAGACAGCAGAGCACCACGTGATGGTAAATTTATTGAGAAGATTGGTACTTACAACCCTAACACCAATCCTGCCACAGTAGATTTGAAGTTCGACCGCGCACTTGACTGGGTATTGAAAGGTGCACAACCTACCGACACTGTTCGCAACATCCTCTCTCGCGAAGGCGTTTACATGAAGAAACACCTTCTTGGCGGTGTAGCAAAAGGCGCATTCGGCGAAGCAGAAGCAGAAGCTAAATTCGAAGCTTGGAAGAACAACAAACAAAGCGGTTTGGCTGCTCTGAAAGCTAAGGAAGAAGAAGCTAAGAAAGCTGAAGCCAAAGCACGTCTGGAAGCTGAAAAGAAAGTAAATGAAGTGAAAGCTAAGGCACTGGCCGAAAAGAAAGCTGCTGAAGAAGCTGCTAAGGCTGCCGCTGAAGCACCTGCAGAAGAAGCAACCGAAGCTCCGGCTGAAGAAGCTCCCGCAGCAGAAGCTGCTGCTGAATAAAAAGCAGAGCTATCCTTGTAAAAAAGGGACAAAAAACATAAAATCCTCATCGGTTATGCCGGTGAGGATTTTTTATTATTATCTTTGCTGCAACAATTTATTTATTTAATGAACAAAGCAATGAAAAAATTAACTTACCTGCTCGCTGCCGCTGCCGTATTCGCAGCTTGTAACAGCGGAAACAAAGGTTACACCGTAACCGGAACAGTAGAAGGCGCTGCCGATGGCGATACCGTTTATCTGCAAACCGCAGAAGGCCGCCAGCTCGTAAAACTCGATTCTGCAGTCATCACCAACGGAACCTTCACCTTCAAAGGAACGCAGGACAGTGCTGTGAACCGCTATATCACGTGCCAACCCTCCGGGAAAGAAGGTGTGCTGATGGACTTCTTCCTCGAAAACGGAGCAATCAACATCAAACTGACTTCCGGCGAAGGCGACTCTGCCACCGGTACAGCCAACAATGATATTTACCAACGCATCCGGGACAAGCAAAACGAACTGAACCAACAGATGAACGCCATCTACCAGTCCATGTCCGACACAGCCCTGACAGACGAACAGCGCGAAGCCAAAGCCAAGCAGATGAATGATCTGGAAGAGCAATATATCGCCACCGCCAAAGAGGGAATCAAACAAAACATCAATAACGCAGTGGGAGTATTCCTGCTCAAGAAGAACCATTATTACATGGATGTGGAAGAACTCGATCCGCTGATGTCGCAAATCCCCGCAGCATACAACAACGACGAAACCATCATCCGCATCAAGGAGAACGTAGAAAAGATGAAAGCCACTGCCGTAGGTCAAAAGTTTACGGACTTTGAAATGCAGACCCCCGAAGGAAAAACGGTAAAACTGTCCGACTATGTGGGCAAGGGCAAAACAGTGCTCGTTGACTTCTGGGCAAGCTGGTGTGGCCCGTGCCGTCGCGAAATGCCCAATCTGGTAGAGGCATACGCCAAATACAAGAACAAGAATTTCGAGATTGTAGGCGTTTCCTTAGACCAGAGCGGTGATTCCTGGAAAGAGGCTATCAAGAAACTGAATATCACCTGGCCGCAGATGTCCGACCTGAAATACTGGAACTGCGAAGGCGCCAAGTTGTATGCCGTAAGCAGCATTCCTCACACTGTACTGATTGACGGTGACGGAATCATCCTTGCACGCGGCTTGCACGGAGAAGAATTGCAAGAGAAATTGGCTGAGGTTCTTAAATAAGCAAAGAAAGCCGGCAGAATATAAGACCAACGGAGATGTGTCAAAATACACTTGACGATTTCTTTTAGACACGGATTACGCGGAAAACACGGATTTCACAGAAAAAGAATAAAGAAAATTTGTGAAATCCGTGTTTTCCGCGTAATCCGTGCCTAAAAAAGAAACAAATAATAAACGGATTTTAGTTTTGACACACATTCGTTGATTTTATAGAATTGACTTGCGGCCACGCAGACCGGCAGACTGAAATACGTAACCGGCATAATAACATGCTCAGATGAACAGCGTGTGCATTCAGACTGAGAATATACGGTTTGCCATATCCTTAGCCAACCTCACAGTCTTCCACTGTTTCACCTCATCCTCTTCCGAAGGATTGAGAAGGTTATCCGCATCGGGCAGACAGAGCGTCAAATGCTTCATCGGTATATAATTCAGCACTTCTTCCATCTTGGCCTGCAATTCATCCAGTTCTTCCTCATCGGGGTAATAAGAAAGCACGAAGCCAAACACAGCTTCCCGTTCATGCACAAACCACAGCAGACGGCTACGGTCGCAAATTCCACAATCGTAATTCAAGAAGTAAGCATCCGCCCCGTGCAACCGTATCAACATATCCGTTGCGGCATGAAACGCTACAAACAATCCTTCGGGACGCTCGCGCAGTACCCGGTTGTTAAGACGGGCAGCTTCATCGGTCAGCATGGATTTGACTCCCTCAAACTGTACATAACGGCAACCCGCCTCATACAACCCTTCCAACAACTTCTTATAAGCGACAGCCAAATCATCCAACAGTATGTTCAAATCCGGATAAACCGACTTCAAGCACCCGGCTTCCGTTTCACGAAGAATCCTCATCAACATTTTGCCGGGCGACGGTATATGCTGCTTTGGCAATACATTTTCCGCGGTATTCTTTAGCAGAAAAACAAAATCTTCAAAGATAGGGTGATGAAGCAAACCGATTCTGCCGGTCACTTCCAGCTTCTTTTCCAATGAAGAATCAGCATTGTCTCTGCAACGGATACCTTCCCAGCCTTCCAAAAAGTCATAACTCCGAAATCCGCCATCTGTCACAACCTTTATACCTTCCAGCTTCAATCGCTCCATTAATTTGCATATTTCCTTATTTTCAATGGCACGCAATGCCGACAGGCTGATTTGCCCGTGCTGATATCGGTTTCTTGCATCCCGCAACGTAAAAGGTACACATAATGCTCCCGCAATATCGACCTTAAAAGGTGGAAACAGTTTTCCCATATTCACTTTTCTTTTAACTGATAATAGTTAGAAATTCAAGTCTTTACCCTATTCATACAAAGAACAAAGAGAAGCAAATATAACCAAAGTATTTAAGAAAACAACAAATAAAATCCCTATTTCTCATCTGTCATTTTGAAATAGATTGACAGATATATTATCTCATAATTATCAATAAGATACAATTGTAAAAGCATCGAATTCTATAAAGTTTTCCATTTTGCAACAAAGCATATTTGATTATCAATACATTAACCATTTTTAATCCAACAAAAGTTTTCCAAAACAGAAAACTTACAGAAAACTATCATACCTTTGTTTCGCAATTAACTCCTATTTGTAAAATCTAAAAATACAATCAACATGATACAAACGGTACTCAAGCGTGACGGGCGCATCGTCGGCTTCAATGAAGAGAAAATAGTAACTGCCATCCGCAAGGCCATGCTCCATACGGACAAGGGAGAAGACATGCAACTGATACGCCAGATCACCGACCACATCTCCTTTAAGGGCGATGCCCAGATGACAGTGGAAGCCATTCAGGACCTGGTGGAAATGGAACTGATGAAGAGCAGCCGTAAAGATGTAGCACAGAAATACATTGCCTACCGCAACCAACGCAGCATTGCCCGCAAGGCGAAAACGCGCGATATGTTTCTGGAAATCATCAACATCAAATCCAACGACATCACCCGCGAGAATGCCAATATGAACGCCGACACCCCGGCGGGCATGATGATGAAGTTTGCCAGCGAAACCACCAAACCTTTCGTTGACGACTATCTACTGAGCGAAGAAGTGCTGGATGCCGTCAGCCAAAACTATCTGCACATCCACGATAAGGATTATTACCCCACCAAGAGCCTGACTTGCGTACAGCACCCGCTGGACCGCATCCTTACATACGGCTTCTCTGCCGGACACGGAGAGTCTCGCCCTGCGAAACGCATTGAAACCGCCAGCATACTGGGCTGCATCTCATTGGAAACCGCCCAGAACGAAATGCACGGCGGACAGGCGATTCCCGCGTTCGACTTCTACCTCGCTCCCTACGTGCGCAACAGCTTCATCGAGGAAGTAAAGAACCTGGAAGAGCTGAACGGTGAGGATTACTCACATCTCTACCGGAAAGAGCTCACCGATTACCTGCAACAGCCGCTGGACGGCCTCACCGGCGAGCAGCGCATCATCCAGCATGCCGTGAACAAGACCGTAGCCCGCGTGCATCAGTCCATGGAAGCGTTCATCCACAACATGAACACGATACACTCGCGCGGCGGCAACCAGGTGGTATTCAGCTCCATCAACTACGGTACGGATACTTCCGCCGAGGGACGCTGCATCATCCGCGAACTGCTGAAAAGCACGTACCAGGGCGTGGGCAACGGCGAAACGGCCATCTTCCCCATTCAGATATGGAAAAAGAAACGCGGCGTAAGCTATCTGCCCGAAGACCGCAACTACGACCTCTACCAACTTGCCTGCAAGGTCACCGCACGCCGTTTCTTCCCGAACTTCCTGAACCTGGACGCCACCTTCAACCAAAGTGACGACTGGAAAGCCGACGACCCGAAACGCTACGAGCACGAAGTAGCCACCATGGGATGCCGTACACGCGTATTCGAGAACCGTTTCGGTCCCAAGACATCCATCGGACGCGGCAACCTGTCTTTCTCCACAATCAACATTGTGCGCCTTGCCATAGAGTGCATGGGCATTACGGATAAGGAGCAGCGCATCGCCCGTTTCTTCGCCAAGCTGGATGCCATGCTCGACATCACCGCACGCCAACTTCATGAACGCATGGAGTTCCAGAAGACAGCGTTCGCCAAGCAGTTCCCTCTGCTGATGTCCGCTTTGTGGATAGGCTGCGACAAGCTCAAACCGAACGACGACATCTCGTCCGTAATCAATCAGGGTACGCTGGGCATCGGGTTCATCGGTCTGGCGGAATGTCTTGTGGCGCTTTTGGGCAAGCATCACGGAGAGTCGGAAGAGGCTCAGGAACTGGGACTCAGAATCGTGACTTACATGCGCGACCGTGCCAACCAGTTCTCCGACCAATACCAGCATAATTACAGCGTGCTGGCCACGCCTGCCGAAGGGCTGTCGGGCAAGTTCACACGTGTAGACCGCAAGAAGTTCGGCTGCTTGCCGGGCATTACGGACCGTGATTATTACACCAACTCCAACCACGTGCCCGTGTACTACAAGTGCAGCGCCCGCCACAAAGCCGAAATCGAGGCCCCCTACCACGACCTGACCCGCGGCGGACACATCTTCTACGTAGAAATTGACGGCGACGCCACCCACAACCCCGAAGTCATTATGCGTGTGGTGGACATGATGGACCGGTACAACATCGGTTACGGCTCTGTAAATCACAACCGCAACCGCTGCCTGGACTGCGGATACGAAAACTCTACCGTCAACCTGGAAGCCTGTCCCAAGTGCGGCAGCACCCACATCGACAAGCTACAGCGCATCACCGGCTACCTGGTAGGTACTACCGACCGCTGGAATCAAGCCAAACTCGCCGAGCTGAACGACAGAGTAATACATGAAAATTAAAAGTTGAATAGTGCTTTCCATTCTTGATATAATAGAAGATACTACGGTGGACGGTCCGGGATTCCGTACCGCCATCTACGCAGCCGGATGTCCCAACGGATGTCCGGGCTGTCATAATCCGGAATCGTGGGACATCAACCGCGGACGCTGGATGAGCACCGATGAAATACTGCAAAAGGTGCTTGCCGACAGCTTTGCCGATGTGACATTCAGCGGTGGCGACCCTATGTACCAGCCCGAAGGCTTCACCGAACTGGCACATGCCATTAAGCGGCAGAGCCGGAAGAACATCTGGTGCTATACGGGGTATACATTTGAAACGTTACTGCACAATCCCCGCCAGGCAAAACTGTTGGAGTACATCGACGTGCTGGTGGACGGCAAATTCAAAGAAGAACTGCGCGACGAAGACCTCTACTTCCGTGGCAGCAGCAACCAACGGCTGATAGACGTACAAGCGTCGCTGAAAGCCAAAAAAGCGGTGGATTACGTTTACAACCCGAAGTTATAACTCCTTTCACTGTATTATATCTTTCTCTATATAGACATAAACCTATACCTCCGTTGGGTACAATGAATATCACCGTGGGATACCGACAATACCAACGGTTGGTATTCATCGTACCCTATGTTGGTAGCCGTTGTACCAAACGTTGGTATCCGACGTACCAAACATTGGTACTTCCCATACCAGCCTTTGGTACTTTCCGTACCCCATAGAGGTATCCGCCGTTCTCCCCTATAAACCATAAAGGATTGCTTACGCTGGCAAAAAGGAAGCAAGCGTTTCTCCAACCGCCCTGCCTACTTTTCTTTATATATTTTCAGCCATATAAAATTCTTTCTCGTTTTTATTTCCTACATTTGCCACCGTCAAAAGAATCTATAACAAAATACCGAACCCGTGAAACGCAATCAATCCCCTGTACAGACGATACGCTTCCGCCGCTGGAGCCGGAAGTCGTATGCCGCATTCGCCAGCATAGGCAGATGCGTCACAATCGGTTGTCTGCGCAAGAACGTGGCCGACAGTTCGCTGCGGAAGCAGGACACGGTTCGGACTATCCCCTATTCTATTCACACCATGACTATCGACGAACTGAAAGCCCGGGTGCTGGCAGGCATAGACATATCGCCCGACCAAGCCGCCTGGCTGGCGAATACCGCCGACCGTGAAGCGCTTTACGCCGCTGCACACGAGATTACCGTACAATGCTCGCAGCATGAGTTTGACATGTGCTCCATCATCAACGCCAAGTCGGGACGCTGCCCCGAAAACTGCAAATGGTGCGCACAATCTTCCCACTATCACACCCGAGCCGACGTTTACAACCTACTCTCCGCTGAAGAATGCCTCGAACAGGCACAATACAATGAACGGCAGGATGTCAACCGCTTCTCCCTCGTTACGAGCGGACGGAAACCCTCTCCCAAACAATTGGAACAACTCTGTAATACAGTGCGCTACATGCGCCGCCACTCATCCATACAATTATGCGCATCCTTAGGCCTGCTGGCCGAAGAAGAGCTGCGCGCCCTGCACAATGCCGGCGTCACCCGCTACCACTGCAACCTGGAAACAGCCCCCTCTTTCTTCCCCACCCTGTGCAGCACGCACACGCAGGAAGACAAGCTGCGCACCTTGCAGGCAGCCCGCAACGCAGGCATGGACATTTGCAGCGGCGGCATCATCGGCATGGGCGAGACGATGGAACAGCGCATCGAGTTTGCTTTCACCCTGAAAGAGCTGGGGGTACAATCCATTCCCATCAACCTGCTCAGCCCCATTCCGGGCACTCCGCTGGAGAACCGCCCGCCGCTGACGGAAGAAGAGGTATTGGTGACCGTCGCCCTGTTCCGCTTCATCAACCCCACCGCCTACCTGCGCTTTGCCGGCGGACGCTCGCAACTGAGCAAGGATGCGGTAAAGAAGTCCTTATATATAGGTATCAACTCGGCTATCGTGGGCGACCTGCTGACAACGCTCGGCTCCAAAGTTTCCGATGACAAGAAACTGATAGAAGAAGCCGGATACGAGTTCTGCGGTTCGCAATTCGACCGCGAGCACCTGTGGCATCCATACACCTCGACCACCCATCCGCTGCCTGTATATAAGGTGAAGCAGGCGGACGGGGCAACGATTACGCTGGAAAGCGGGCAGACCCTGATAGAGGGAATGTCCTCCTGGTGGTGCGCCGTGCACGGTTACAATCATCCGGTACTGAACCGGGCGGCCACAGAGCAGCTCGGCAAGATGTCGCACGTCATGTTCGGCGGACTGACGCACGACCCTGCCATCGAGCTGGGCAAACTGCTGCTGCCGCTGGTTCCGCCGTCCATGCAGAAGATATTCTATGCCGACTCCGGCTCGGTGGCTGTGGAAGTGGCCCTGAAAATGGTCGTGCAGTACTGGTATGCCAAAGGGCAAGGGGCTTCGTCGCAGAGTACCTCCGTCAAGAAGCAGAACTTCGTCACCATCCGCAGCGGCTATCACGGAGATACGTGGAATGCCATGTCGGTGTGCGATCCGGTGACGGGGATGCACTCGCTGTTCGGCTCGGCACTGCCCGTGCGGTACTTCGTTCCGCAACCCCGCTCGCGTTTCGACGGCGAATGGAATCCGGAAGATATCCGCCCGCTACAGGAAACCATCGAACAGCATGCCGACGAGCTGGCCGCCCTGATACTGGAGCCCGTGGTGCAGGGTGCAGGCGGCATGTGGTTCTATCATCCGCAGTATCTGCGCGAAGCGGCAAAGCTATGCCGCGAACACGGTCTGCTGCTTATCTTCGATGAAATAGCGACGGGCTTCGGACGCACCGGAAAGCTGTTTGCCTGGGAACATGCCGGAGTAGAACCGGACATCATGTGCATAGGCAAGGCGCTTACCGGCGGCTACATGACGCTTTCCGCCGTACTGGCCACCAACGAAGTGGCGGACACCATCTCCAACCACGCCCCGGGTGCATTCATGCATGGGCCCACGTTTATGGGCAACCCGCTGGCATGCGCCGTGGCATGTGCATCGGTACGCCTGCTCACGTCTCCCGAATACAACTGGCAGGAGAAGGTGGCGCGCATCGAAGCGCAGTTGAAGCAAGAACTGGAACCTGCGCGCCAACTGCCGCAAGTGGCGGATGTGCGCGTACTCGGAGCCATCGGCGTGATAGAGACCAAACGTCCGGTGGATATGGCATGGATGCAACGGCGCTTCGTCGAGGAAGGTATCTGGGTGCGTCCGTTCGGCAAGCTGGTGTATCTGATGCCGCCCTTTATCATCAAACCGGAACAGCTCGGCACACTGACGAAGGGACTGATTAAGATTATAAAAGAGATAAGAGATTAAGGTTACAAAAGAAATAAGGGAACAATAAACTTCCTTATATTTCAAAAACAAACATAGCCAATGAGCACTATATCGCACATGCAGCAAGAACTGCAACTTCTTGAAGAGCACAGCAACCTGCGCCGCCTGCCCCGGATGGCACACGACGGCAGGGATGTCATCGTAGACGGCAAACGCATGCTGAACCTCTCGTCCAACGACTACCTGGGGCTGGCATCCGACCGGGCCCTGCGCGAGGAATTCCTGCGCACACTCACCCCCGACACGTTCCTGCCCACCTCTTCTTCTTCCCGGTTGCTGACGGGCAACTTCACCGTTTACGAAGAGCTGGAAGCCGAATTGGCACGCCTTTTCGGCACGGAAGCCGCACTGGTGTTCAACAGCGGGTATCATGCCAACACGGGCATCCTGCCCGCCGTAAGCGATGCACAGACGCTGATACTTGCCGACAAGCTCGTCCATGCCAGCCTGATTGACGGCATCCGCCTGTCTGCCGCCAAATGCATCCGCTACCGTCACAACGATTTGGCACAACTGGAACGGCTGCTCAAAGAGCACCACTCCGCCTTTCGCCAAATCATCATCGTCACCGAAAGCATCTTCAGCATGGACGGCGACCAAGCCGACCTGCCCGCTCTGGCGGAACTGAAACGCCGGTACGGCAATGTGCTGCTCTACGTGGACGAGGCCCACGCTTTCGGCGTGCGCGGCAGGCAGGGACTCGGTTGCGCCGAGGAGTCCGGCTGCACCGGAGACATCGACTTCCTTGTCGGCACGTTCGGCAAGGCGGCAGCATCCGCAGGCGCTTACATCGTATGCCGGAAGGTGATACGGGAATACCTCGTCAACCGCATGCGCACACTTATCTTCACCACCGGACTGCCCCCCGTAAACATCGCTTGGACACTGTTTGTCGTGCGTCGGCTGGCAGACATGCGGGAACGGCGCGAGCATCTGGCACACATCAGCCGGACTCTTCGCGAAGCCCTGCAGGCACAAGGATACACCTGCCCCGGCGCCAGCCACATCGTCCCGATGATTATCGGGCAGAGTGCGGATGCCGTGCTGAAAGCAGAGGCCTTGCAACGGCACGGCTTTTACGCCCTGCCCGTGCGCCCGCCTACAGTGCCGGAAGGAACGTCGCGCATCCGTTTTTCGCTGACAGCCGATATCAGGCAAGAGGAAATAGAAGAACTGAAGAAAAGAACGGAGAACTTGAAATAACCCGAAAATACTTTAAGCAATGCCTGTAACAGACGGCATTGGAATATTAACCGAAATGCATCTTCATCTAACAAAAAAGAACAATGAAACAAGTGTACATTATCAACGAGAACCATCCCCAGTTACTCCTTTTCTTTGCCGGTTGGGCAGCGGACGAAACTCCCTTCAAGCAGTACCGTCCCAAAGACATGGACTACATGATTTGCTACGACTACCGCACGCTGGATTTCGACTATTCCATCTTCGACCGTTACCGGCAAGTAAACGTGGTAGCCTGGTCCATGGGTGTGTGGATGGGCTCTCTCATACTGAGCCAAGTCCCCCGGGACAAGGTGTTCAGCCTGGCGTTCAACGGAACTACATACCCCATCGACAATCTGGAAGGTATCCCCGTGAACACCTTTCAGGCTACTCTCGACGGGCTTACCCCCGCAACGCTCCAGAAGTTCCTGCGCCGCATGTGCAAGGACAGCAACGCCTACAAGGCATTCATGGAAGTGACTCCCCGACGGGACTTCGACGAAATAAAGGAAGAACTGAGGCTCATTCAGGAGCGGTACTTCGATCTGTTCGGAGACGCAAATAACAAAAGTTACGACAAGGAAAAGGAAGATAAGTATGAGGCAAACATCGAAAAGTATAACTACGAATACAACTACGCCTTCATCGGCAAGAACGACCGGATTTTCCCGCCCGAAAACATGGAGATGAACTTTTGCGACCTGATAGACTGCCATCCGGTCCTGACGGACAACGCACACTATGACGAGTCCATGTTCCGCTTTCTGCTGCAAGATATGTGGGAGATGACTGCCAGTGAATTCAGATATCATGTCAAAGCCATAAATATTGAATGAAACGAAACAGAAAATGATTTGCAGTACCATTCAATCCATCGACAAAGCCCTCGTTGCAAGACGCTTTGCCCATGCACGGAATACGTACAGCCGAGAAGCTCTTGTGCAGCAGCAGGTGGCGGAGAAAATGCTGCGCCTGCTCACGAAACATGCCTGCCCGTCTGCTGCGGCACACAACGGCGAGGGCAATACGCGAAGTTTGTCAGGCAACGCCGCCCCCTTCCGCCATATCGTAGAGTTCGGATGCGGAACCGGGTGCTACTCCCGTTTGCTGCTGCACGCATTGCAACCGGAAACTCTGCTGCTCAACGACTTGTGTCCCGAAATGAGGGAGTGTATCTGCGATTTGTTGCCGGCCGGTGAACCTCTGCCTCATAAACCTCTACTTTACGATGATAAAGTAGAACTCTACGGCGCTAAAGTGCCACTTGAGAAAGCTAAAGTGCCACTTTACGGGAACCCGCTTATATCCCCTGCTGTCAGCTTTTTGCCGTGTGATGCGGAAACTCTCGATTTCCCGCAAGGGACAGACCTGATAACGTCCTGCTCCACCCTGCAATGGTTTGCCGATACGGAACGGTTCTTCACCCGCTGCCACCGTTTCCTATCGGACGGTGGCATTCTCGCATTCAGCACTTTCGGCAAGAGGAATATGCAGGAGATACATACCCTGACCGGACACGGACTGGAGTACTTCTCGCTCGAAGAACTGAAAGCCTTGCTGTCTTCCCGCTTCGAGGTTCTTTATGCCGAAGAAGAGATTGTCTCCCTGCCATTCGGCACTCCGCTCGAAGTGTTGCAACACCTCAGACAAACCGGCGTTACCGGGACGGAAAAGAAAGTCTGGACGCGCGGACGCCTGCAAAGTTTCTGCGAGGAATATATCCGGATGTACGGCAAGGACGACCGCAGCGTTTCGCTGACGTATCACCCGATTTATGTAATAGCGAGAAAAAGAGGAAAGACAAAGTAAGAAGCATAAGGGATGAAGTACAAAATATGAAGCATAAGGTACGAAATGTAAAGTATAAGGTATGAAGTATAAGAGATTTTAAAATAAAGGATGAGGAATACGGTAAACACATAGGTGATAAGAGGTATGAGCACCGATGTTTAATCAGTTAATTTACATAAAGATATAAAGAATTATGAAACCAAACATTTATTTCATCAGCGGCATTGATACGGATGCCGGAAAAAGCTATTGCACTGCCTGGTATGCCAAGCAGCTATCCCGGAACGGACAGCGTGTCATCACCCAGAAATTCATTCAAACCGGCAATACCGGACACTCCGAGGACATCGACCTGCACCGCCGCATCATGGGCACCGGCTATCTGCCTGAGGATAACGAGGGGCTTACAATGCCCGAAATCTTCTCCTATCCCTGCTCTCCCCATCTTGCGGCACGCATCGACAACCGTCCTATCGACTTCGACAAAATAGAGAACGCCACGCAGGAGCTTGCCCGCCGCTACGACACCGTACTCGTGGAAGGAGCCGGCGGACTGATGGTTCCCCTGACCGGAGAATATCTCACCATAGACTACATTGCCGATAAGAACTACCCCCTTATCTTCGTGACATCCGGCAAGCTGGGCAGTATCAATCACACCCTGCTAAGCCTTGAAGCCATCGGGCACCGGGGAATCACGCTCGACACCGTACTGTACAACCTTTATCCCACGGTAGAGGACAAGACCATACAGAACGATACGATGCAATACATACGGGAGTATCTTTCCAGGCATTTCCCCGGAACGAAGTTTGAGGTTGTGCCGGAGATAAATAATCTGCATCAGACCATGTAATCTGTGACGAATTTCGTACCTTTGCACGTTATAAAACGTCATAGGACACATGGAAGCATTTACATTCGATACAACCGAGCAGATATTACTCGCAGCGACGGGAACTCTTTTTATCATCCAAGCACTTTATTACCTTTGCCTGTACAACCGCATCCACCTGCGCAGCCGTGCCGTGAAGCGCGGCAATGTACACTTCTCGCAGGAGCTCCCGCCGGTGTCGGTCATTATCTGCGCACGTGAGGAATGCGAAAACCTACGGCGTAACCTGAAAGCTGTGCTGGAGCAGGATTATCCGCAATTTGAGGTTATCGTTATCAATGACGGAAACACGGACGAAAGCGAAGATTACCTCACCTTGCTGGAAGAGAAATACCCGCACCTCTACCACAGCTTTGTCCCCGACTCTTCCCGCTACATCAGCCGGAAGAAGCTTGCCGCCACCCTCGGCGTGAAAGCCAGCAAATACGACTGGCTCGTCTTTACCGAAGCCAACTGCTGCCCGCAAAGCAACCAATGGCTGCGGCTGCTGGCACGCAACTTCACCTCGCGTACGCAAGTTGTCTTGGGATATAGCGGCTATGAACGCGGTAAAGGCTGGCTGCACAAGCGCGTAGCTTTCGACAATCTGTTCACTTCCATGCGCTACCTCGGCTTTGCGCTTGCCGGAAGCCCGTATATGGGCATCGGGCGTAACCTTGCCTACCGCAAGGAGTTGTTTTACGAACACAAAGGGTTCTCTGCACATCTCAACCTTCAGCGCGGCGATGACGACCTGTTCGTCAATCATGTAGCCACTGCCGAAAATACCCGCGTGGAAACCGATGCGGATGCCACCGTACGCATGCAACCCGTATTCCGCGCAAAAGACTGGCGGGAAGAGAAAATCGGTTACGCATCTACCGCCCGCCTCTATCACGGCATGCAACGCTGGCTTGCCGGACTGGAAACCACTACCCGCCTCGCGTTCCATGCCGCATGGATGGCTACGCTCACAACAGCCATACTGCATTTCCACTGGCTGGCGGCAGGCATTGCATTCCTCGTCTGGATACTCCGGTTTATCCTGCAAGCCATCATCGTCAACAAGACTGCCAAGGATTTGAACGACCGGCGCAGATACTACTGGTCGCTGCCCGTGTTCGATGTACTCCAGCCGCTGCAATCTCTCCGCTGGAAGCTCTACTGTCTGTTTAGAAAGAAAAGCGAATTTCTGAGAAAATAAATGAGGAATTACCCTACTCGTAGCGCATGGAATTTGCCGGATGAATCCGTGTAATGAGGTAGGACGGTCCTAACAGCATAGCGATTGAAGCCAGCAGCGTGCCGACATTCAGCAACAAGAAAAGCCAAAGATTGAAAGATACGGGAACGGTGTCCATATAATAGGTTTCCGAGTCGAGACGGAACAAGCCGAACCACTTCTGGATAAAATAGAAAGCCAGTCCTATTACATTGCCCCACAGCATTCCTTTTCCGATGAGGAATACCGCCAGCCAAAGAAACAGTTTGCGGATAGTGAGGTTGTTCGCTCCCAAAGATTTCAGAACGCCAATCATGGAGGTGCGCTCTATGATGATTATCAGCAGCCCCGAAACCATGGTAAACCCGGCAACGCCAACCATCAGAATAAGGATAACCCATATATTGACATCCAAGATGCCGAGCCATGCAAAAATCTGCGGGTTCAACTGCTCTACGTTGAGTACACAGTATTCTGCCCCGTAAGGGTCGGGATGCCGGCCCACTTCATCGGCTATCCGGTAGGTGGTTTCTTCCAGTTTATCGTAGTCGTACAACTCCAGCTCCACTCCGCTCACCTGGTCGGGATGCCACTTGTTCAGACGGTTCACCAGGCACAGGTCTGTAAGCAGGAACAGGTTGTCGTATTCGGAAAAGTTGGTCTGGTAGATACCGACGATTGTCAGGCGGCGGGCACGCACATCGTCCTGTATGTAGTAGGTGTCTATCTTGTCGCCGAGCTTCAGCTTCAGTTTGTCGGCTATCGCCTTTGAAATGACCACACGGTTGGTAGAAGCCGAGTCGCTGAACTGCGGGAACTCTCCCTCTATCAGGTGACGGCGGAAGAAAGAACTGCCATACTCCGGCCCTATACCTTTCAATACCATGCCCTGAAAGGCATCAGACGTCTTTATCATACCCGGCTTGGTGGAATAGCGTTGCACGTGTTTCACACCGGAATTATCCGCAAGAGCGGCAAGCATGCTGTCCGTCACGGCTATGGGGCGGGTTTCAAAAGAACGCGCCGCATCCGAATTGCTAATCTGGATATGCGAGCCGAAACCGATTATCTTATCGCGTACCTCGCTCTTGAAACCGATTATCACCGACACGGCAATAATCATCACCGCCAACCCGATAGCAACACCGATAGT
>OINK01000232.1_pt1 | contig 16390 bp, 15 predicted proteins | sample 1585231 | NCBI WGS metagenome assembly OINK01 (sample SAMN02674606, study PRJEB24791) | human gut metagenome, SKBSTL068 | isolation source: stool | host: Homo sapiens | place: USA | reverse complement strand
GAGCGGGCGGGGCGTCTCGCGCCGCTTTCGGACCGCAGCTCCGATCCGTCCGCAGCTTCCGCCCTGTCTTCGGCGTCAGAGGCGTCAGGGGTAACGGGGACCACGGGTTCGGCTGCTGCGACCGGGGCGGGCGATACGACGAGTTCGACGGATGCGGCGGGTTCGTCCGCCGCGGGCGACGAAAGCGTCCCTTCCGGCAGGGTGCGCGACCACGGCTCTTCGACGGGTACATCCGCTTCCGCCGCGCCTGCTGCGGGCGTTTCACCCTCCGGTTCCCGGCCCGCTGCGAACGCACCTGCTTCCGGCGGGAACGGTGACGCGCCGGCGGCCCCGACCGCTGAGGACGGCACAGCCGGTGAACAGGCGGCCGCAGCATCGTCCGCATCGTCCGGCGCCGCATCGGGCGGACGACCGCAGACCGATTCCTGACGCGATGGCTGCAACGGTGCTCATAATCGTCGTGATGCTGCTCCTGTCGGCCTTCTTCTCCGGCATGGAGATCGCTTTCACGAGCAAAAACCGCCTCAAGCTGGAGATCGACCGCAAGCAGAGCCGTGCGTTCGACTATATCGCAGCCGTTTTCACGCGCCATCCCGGTCAGTACCTCACCACCATCCTGGTCGGCAACAACATCGCGCTGGTCATCTACTCGCTCTATATGACCGTGCTGCTGCGCGGGGTGGCCCACGCCTTGGGCTGGGAGCAGATCGCCCGCGGGTCGGTGGCCATCGAGACCGGGATTTCGACGCTGGTCATCATCTTCGTGGCGGAGTTCCTGCCCAAGTCGATCTTCCGCAACAACCCCAATTTCTACTACCGGGCCCTGGCTCCCGTGATCTACTTCTTCTACCTGCTGCTCTATCCCGTCGCGCGGCTGACCACGCTGCTTTCGCACGGCATCCTGCGGCTGGTGGGACGCAAGGTCGAAGCCCCCGCCGTGCAGATGAATTTCGACCGCACCGATCTGGCGAGCCTGCTCGATGCCAACAACGCCGAGATCCAGCACGAGTCGGACAACGAAATCCGCCTGTTCCAGAACGCGCTGGATTTTCCCGACCTCCGTGTCCGCGACTGCATGGTGCCGCGCGTGGATATCGAGGCGGTGGATATCTCCACCTCGATCGGGGAGCTGACCGAGCGGTTCGTGGAGAGCAAATACTCGCGCATCTTCGTCTGGGAGAACAGCATCGACAACATCGTGGGGTATGTCAATTCCAAGAGCCTTTTCCACCGGCCCGCCACCATCCGCGAGGTGCTTATGCAGGTGAGCTTCGTGCCCGAAACCATGCCCCTGCAACTGCTGCTCGAGAACCTTATCAAGCGGCGCAACAACATCGCCGTGGTGATCGACGAGTTCGGGGGTACGGCCGGAATCATCTCGCTGGAGGATGTGCTGGAGCAGATTTTCGGCGAAATCGAGGACGAGCACGACGTTCCCGACCTGACCGAAAAACGGGTCGGCGACCGCGAATGGGTCCTCTCGTGCCGGCTCGAGGTGCGCTACCTCAACGAAAAATACGACCTGGGCATCGAGGAGAGCCGCGAATACGACACCCTGGCGGGTTTCATCATCTACCATTACGAGGGCATCCCCTCGGCGGGCGAGACCGTCCGCATCGGCCACCTCGAGCTCAAGATCCTGCGCACGACCCGTTCGCGCATCGAATTGGCCCGCGTGCGGGTGTTGTGATTATCCGATAAAAAGTGCCCCTCGACGCACGTTTTCCAAATTAATTTACTACCTTTGACTGCTCAATCGAAACTGTAAATAAATTAGGATATTTCTATGGCAAGTTTAAACACCCTACGGACCAAATTCGGTATCGTTCTGTCTGTCATCATCGCTTTTGCGCTGCTGGCATTCATCCTCTCCCTGAAAACCGACCTGGGCTTTTCGGGGAACGATCCCAAGGTCGGCGTGATGGACGGCGATAAGATCCGCTATTCGGAGTATCTGGATGCCTACAACGCCGTCCGCGAGCAGAGCGGCGCCACCGAAGCGGACGACAGGCAGGCCGATATGCTGTCGGGCGCAGCCTGGCAGACGCTCGTTTCACGGCATGTGATGAAGCCCGGTTTCGAGAAAATGGGAATCACCGTCACCGAACCCGAGCGGCTCGCCATCATCAGCGGCGAGCACCCCACGCAGGCCCTTTACCAGATCTTCGCCGATCCCCGTACGGGTCAGTACAATGTGGCGGCCGTCACCGAGTTCCTCGCGCGTGCCGAATCCGATCCCCGGGCGCAGCAGGCGTGGAGCTACCTGATCGCCCAGGCCCGCGACGAGCGCGAGGTGGCCAAATACCTGGGACTGGTGCGCGGCGGCTCCTATGTCAATGCGCTGGAGGTGGCCAACGGCACGGATGCAGCCAACAGGAGCTTCTCCGGAAAATGGGTGGGCAAGAAATACAACACGGTGCCCGATTCGCTCGTGGATGTTTCCGACGCCGAGATCAAGACGTACTACAAACAGCACCGGGAGCAGTTCCGGCAGACCCCGTCGCGCACGCTTTCGTATGTGGTTTTCGAGGTGACCCCCACGCAGCAGGATATGGAGGCTTTGGAGCAGACCGTCCGCGCCGTGAACGAGGAGTTCTCCGCCACCGACGACCTGCGTTCGTTCGTGCGGCGCAACCGCAATGCACAGATCGCCGACCGGTTCGTTACGGCCGCCCAGTTGCCGGACGACGAGGCCGGGCCGCTGATGGCCGGCAACCAGTACGGTCCCACGCTCAAGAACAACGAGTGGACGATGGCCCGCGTGCTCGATACGCGGATGGTGCCCGATTCGCTCGGCATTCGTCATATCGTGCTTCCCTATACCGAGGATAAACTCGCCGACAGCCTGCTGACGGCGCTGCGCGGCGGAGCCGACTTCGCCGAGACCGCCCGTCAGTACTCGGTTTACGAAACGACCGCACAGAACGGCGGGGATGTGGGCGTGCTGCCCTTCTCGGCCTTCACGGGCGATTTCATCGAGCCGCTGGCCGCCGCCCGGCAGGGCGACATCGTGAAGATCGCCTCGGGCGACGCCGTGCAGCTCATGCAGATTTACCGTGCCGACAAACCCTCGAAGCATATCCGCATCGCCAGCGTCACCTACCCGGTCGAGGCTTCCGATGCGACCCGTCTGGCCGCGCATAACCAGGCCGGCATCTTCTCGGTCAATGCCAAGGGATCGGTCGATGCCTTCAACGAGGCTGCGGCCGCAGCGGCCGTCACCCCGCGTGTGGCGACCGTGCAGGAGGGCGAGCGCGCCATCCGCGGGCTGGAGAAGTCGCGCGAGCTGGTTCGCTGGGCCAACGGAGCCGAGCGGAACGATATTTCCGAGATTTTCAACGTGGGGAACGACTATGTGGTCGCCGTCCTCACCGACATCGACGACAACCTCTACGCTCCGGTGTCGAAAGTCTCCACGCAAATCCGCAACCGCCTGTTGCGCGACAAGAAGTACGAATATATCCTCCGCGACGTGCAGGGCACGACCCTCGACGAAGTGGCCGCAAGTCTCGGGAGCGAGGTTGCGCCTTTCGAGCATGTCCGCTACGGGTCGTTCTACGTCAATGGCATCGGCATCGAGCCGCGCCTGATCGGGGCCATCGCAGCCACCACCGGGCAGGGGACGCTCTCCGCTCCGGTGAAGGGGCTGAGCGGGCTTTACCTGTTTGAAGTGGACGACATCGCGGTCGAGGAGAAGCAGACGCCCGAAGCGGAGCGTGTGCGTGCACAGGCCGCCGCTGAACAGGCTGCGCAGCAGGGGGCTTTCAACGCCATCCAGCAGCTCGCCGAAATCCGCGACCTGCGGGGCATGTACTTCTGACGCTGCGACCGAAAGGGGCTGGGTCGGGGATGCCCGGCACCTGCCCGCCGAGAAGGAGATACGGGGCGTAGATGACAGATGGAGGCGAAAGGATAGCGACCCGGGGCCTGTTTGCGACTTGCGACTCGTCCGGCGAAGGCTTTGACGAAACGTTGTATGATCTGAGAAATTCCGGGCATTTGTCCGGAATTTCTTGTTGAGGCTGCCGGGCCCGGCGGTCTTCCGATATCGGACTTCTTTCGGGAGGGGAGAGAGGTGGCATTTTGATTGGAAGCATAGCTTCGCGTCGGGCGGGTTGAGTGCATCCGGTGATGCCTGTATGTTGCAGGGATGGTCGCGTGAGCCGGCAGATCGTGTGCACGAAAGAAAATCCACTCTCCGTGCGGTGGCCTCGGGGAAAGAGAGCCGGGATGTGTTTCGATTCGTTCCGCACTTTCCGTTCGGTGAGGATTTTCCGAACCGCTGCGTATCGGTTGATTCCGCTCGCGGGAAGTTGATTCCATTCGCGGGAAAATTGCTAAATTTGCCTATCGAACTCAAATCATCGCAGCTATGCAAAATTTCATCTACCACAACCCCACGAAGCTGGTCTTCGGCAAGGGGATGATCGCACGCCTGTCCCAACTCATACCGGCCGGCAAACGGATCATGGTTACTTTCGGCGGCGGGAGTGCCCGGCGCAACGGCGTGTATGACCAGGTCGCCCGTGCGCTCGAGGGGCGGGAATACGTCGAATTCTGGGGTATCGAACCCAACCCCACGGTCGAGACCCTACGGGAAGCGATCGCCCTCGGACGGGAACACCGGGTCGATTTTCTGCTGGCTGTGGGCGGCGGGTCGGTGATCGACGGCACGAAACTCATCGCCGCCGGGCTGCGCTATGAGGGTGACCCGTGGGAAATCGTACTCCGAGGCCGGGCCGATGATACCGTGCCGCTGGGTACGGTGCTCACGATGGCCGCCACCGGCTCGGAGATGAACAGCGGCGCCGTTATCTCGCGCAGCGAGACGCGCGAGAAATACGCCTTCCAGGGGAGTTATCCCGTCTTTTCCGTTCTCGATCCGCAGACCACTTTCTCGCTGCCTCAGCGGCAGATCGCGGCGGGCTTGTCGGATACGTTCGTGCACGTAATGGAGCAGTACCTCACCACGACCGGCCAGTCGCGCCTGATGGATCGCTGGGCCGAAGGCATCCTGCACACCGTAGTCGAGATCGCGCCCCTGATCCGCGAGGAGCGGCGCGACTACGATGCGATGGCCGACTACATGCTGGCCGCCACGCTTGCCCTGAACGATATGATCCGCATGGGTGTCAGCCAGGACTGGGCGACCCATATGATCGGCCACGAGCTGACGGCGCTGCACGGACTGACGCACGGAGCGACGCTTGCCATCGTATTCAATGGCACGCTGCGTGTGCTTCGGGAGCAGAAGCGCGACAAGATCCTGCAATACGGCGCCCGCATCTGGGGTATCGTCGAGGGGACCGACGACGAGCGCATCGACCGTACCATCGCCCGAACGGAGGAGTTCTTCCGTTCGCTGGGCCTCTCGACCCGCCTTTCGGAAGAGGGGATCGGTCGGGAGACAATCCTCGAGATCGAACGGCGCTTCGATGCCGCCGGCGTCCGCCACGGCGAGGCGCAGAATGTGGACGGCGCAATGGCCCGCCGCATCCTGGAGGCCTGCCTCTGACCCCTGCACGACCATTCCGAGTTCCGGGGTGGGCGCACTCCGTCCCGTCGCTGCGGCTGAAATGCAAGCGGTTTCGGTACCCGGGAAACGTCGTTGTTGCGGACGGTGTTTCCGTCCCGGAAAACCGAGGCATCCCGTTTTGTTCCGCCCCGACCCGTTGTGGCCGGGGCGGAATGTGTTGCAGCCGTCGCTCCACTAAACCCAGTCCCACCGAACCCGTCCCACCGAACCCGTCCCACCGACACGTCTCCCTGCCCCCCCCCGACCCGTCTCACTGAACCCGTCCTCTTGAACGCCTCCTGCCTTTGCCCCTCCCTGTCCAACAGTCCCTCACCCTCCAGCAGCCCCCCCCCGCTGAATAACCCGGCGGCGGTGCGGCGGGATGTGCCCAATCCGGAGCTTAGCGGCTCCTTACTCCGATCGGAAGGGGAGGGAATGCGATGCTTTTATCCCGGCTCGTCGTCCGGGCGGGATGCGGCGATGAAATAATTGTGTCGCAGCCCGTCTTTATCCCCGGAATTTTGTACTTTTGTCTCTCGGAAAAGCAGTAAAAAGCAAGTAAAACGAAATACGATGACGCAGGAAGAACTTTTCAAGAAACTGGTGGCCCATTGCAAGGAGTACGGTTTCGTCTTCCCGTCGAGCGAAATCTACGACGGCCTCGCGGCCGTGTACGATTACGGGCAGAACGGGGTCGAGCTGAAAAACAACATCAAGCGCTACTGGTGGGATTCGATGGTCAGGCTCCACGAGAATATCGTGGGCATCGACGCCGCGATTTTTATGCACCCGCGCACGTGGGAGGCATCGGGGCATGTAGGGGCTTTCAATGACCCGCTGATCGACAACAAGGATTCCAAGAAGCGTTACCGCGCCGACGTGCTCGTTGAGGATTGGCTCGCCCGCCAGGACGAGAAAATCCAGAAGGAGATCGACAAGGCGCGCAAGCGTTTCGGCGAGCAGTTCGACGAGGCGCAGTACCGCGCCACCTCGCCGCGCGTGCTGGAGATCGCAGCCAAACGCGACGCCGTACACACGCGTTTCGCCGAGGCGCTCGCGGCGAACGACCTGCAGGAGCTGCGTCAGGTGATTCTCGACTGCGAGATCGTCTGCCCGGTTTCGGGCACCCGCAACTGGACGGAGGTGCGGCAGTTCAACCTGATGTTCTCGACCCAGATCGGCTCGGTGGCCGAGGGGGCCAATACGATCTACCTGCGCCCCGAAACGGCCCAGGGGATTTTCGTCAATTTCCTGAACGTGCAGAAGACGGGACGCATGAAGCTGCCGTTCGGCATCGCACAGATCGGCAAAGCCTTCCGCAACGAGATCGTGGCGCGGCAGTTCATCTTCCGTATGCGCGAATTCGAGCAGATGGAGATGCAGTTCTTCGTTCGTCCGGGCGAGGAGATGGGGTGGTGGCAGCGGTGGAAGGAGACCCGCATGGCGTGGCACCGTGCGCTCGGCTTCGGCGACGAAAACTACCGTTTCCACGACCACGAGAAGCTGGCCCATTACGCCAACGCAGCAACCGATATCGAGTACAATTTCCCGTTCGGCTTCAAGGAGGTCGAGGGCATCCACTCCCGCACGGATTTCGACCTGGGCAACCACCAGCAATTCTCCGGCAGGAAAATCCAGTATTTCGACCCGGAGACGGGCGAGAGCTATGTGCCCTATGTGGTGGAGACCTCGATCGGCGTGGACCGCATGTTCCTGCAGGTGATGTCGGCGGCTTACACCGAGGAGCGGCTCGAAAACGGCGAGGAGCGCGTGGTGCTGCGGATTCCCGCGGCCCTGGCTCCGACGAAGGTTGGCGTGCTGCCTCTGGTCCGCAAAGACGGTATGCCGGAGGTGGCGCAGCGGATCGTCGATCTGCTCAAGTACGACTACAACGTCGCCTACGACGAGAAGGATTCGGTCGGAAAGCGTTACCGCCGTCAGGATGCCGTCGGCACGCCCTTCTGCGTCACGGTGGACGGACAGACGTTGGAGGACGGAACCGTCACGGTGCGCCACCGCGACACGATGCGGCAGGAGCGCGTGCCGATCGAGTCCCTGCCGTCGCTCGTCGATGAGGAGTGCTCCTACCGCAAATTGTTCAAAACCATTGAATCTGTAAGATGAATGCGCAACCCCCAAAACAACGGGTAGCCCTGGCGGTCAGCTTCGTGCTGGGACTGCTGGTCGGAGGAGTTGTCGCTACGTTTTTCCTCAAACGTTTTGTCGGTTGATCGCTTGTGGGCCGCATCCTCGCCATAGACTACGGAACGCGCCGCACGGGAATTGCGGTGAGCGACCCGCTGCGAATCATTGCCGGAGGGCTTGAAACCGTCGAGACCAAGGGGCTCGAGGCGTGGCTGGCGAAATATTTCGCCGCGAACGACGTTACTACCGTAGTGGTGGGGAAACCCTTGCAGATGGACGGCACGCCGTCCGAGAGTTTCCGTTACGTCGAGCCGCTCGTGGCACGGCTCCGGCGGGCCTATCCCGACAAGGAGGTGGTGCTCTACGACGAGCGGTTCACCTCCGTGCTGGCGCACCGTGCGATGCGCGACGGCGGGCTGCGGAAGATGGCCCGGCGCGACAAGGCTCTGGTGGACAGGATTTCGGCGACGATCATCCTGCAAGGGTACATGGAGAGCCGAAAATGAATTGAAATAAAACAAGAAAAGATATGATCTATCCGATCGTCATATACGGGTCGCAGACCCTCAGGCAGAAGTGCGAGCCGATCGCACCAGACTATCCCGGGCTGCAGCAGCTCGTGGAAGATATGTTCCTCACGCTCCGCGAAGCCGAGGGGGTGGGGCTCGCCGCCCCGCAAATCGGCAAGAACATCCGCCTGTTCGTGGTGGACTGCACCCCCTGGGGGGAGGACAATCCCGAGCTGGCCGGATACAAGCGGGCTTTCATCAATGCCGAAATCTATGCCTGTTCCGAGGAGACGGGGCTCTTCAACGAGGGGTGCCTCTCGCTGCCGGGGTTGCACGAGGACGTCAGACGACCGTTGGCGATCCGTATGCGCTACCTGGATGAACACCTGGTCGAGCACGACGAGGCTTTCGAGGGACTTCCGGCACGGGTCATCCAGCATGAGTACGACCACATCGAGGGCACGGTCTTTACCGACCGGCTCTCTCCCCTGCGGCGCAACCTGCTCAGGGGCAAGCTGCTCAACCTGACCAAGGGGAAATACAGTTGCAGCTACAAGACGCGGTAGCGCAGGCTGCCCGCCGCCCTGAATCCTCCCGCAAGGCCGGGAGGATTTTCCTTTTTCGGCCGTCGCGGAGAGGTGCGAAGATTGGGCGGAAGCGATCGGATACGGCCGGCTATCCCGGAAAACGGTTAAATTTCGGTTTCAACGGTCGATAGCGGAAATTTTTTCTTATCTTTGTCTATGGAAGGCCGGAAAGGGCTTTCGTGCAAACGTAACTAACCAAAACAGTCAAAGATGATGAAGAAACTTCTTGCATTGGCATTTGCCGTCGGTATGTTCACGGCATGCGGCGTTGTCAAAACCCCGGTTACGGGTATGATCTACACCGATGTGAAGGATGGGTTGGCCGTTACGGGCAACGCCGGTTCGAGCAAGGTTGGCACGGCCGAAGCCAAAGGTTATCTGGGTGTTGTCGCCCTGGGCGATGCCAGCATCCAGGCTGCCGCAAAGGAGGCCGGAATCACCCGCATCCACCACGTGGACTATCAGGCCAAATCGTATGTGGGCGTTTACAACGTCTATACGGTTATTGTGTACGGCGAATAATCCGCTTGCAGCGATCTGAACGGATAGCCGTGCCTCCGGGCTCGGCTATCCCTGTTAAAACCCCAACCCCTATTCGGAAATGAGACTTATGAAATGGATGGCATGCGGAGCATTGCTGCTCGGCGTATGCTTGTCGGCTTCGGCGCAGAAAATCAAGGGCCGTTACGTGTCGAAGGTGCAGGAGGACGGCACGATTTACCACACCTTTCCCGAAACCCTCTTCTCCAGCCGGGAGGCGGGAGACCTGACGTTCGATATCACCTACAAAACCCGGCAGGACGGGACGGCGACCGTGAATTTCACCTACTATGCGGCGCAGGCCGCACCGTCGGACTCCGTGCGTTTCGAGGCGGGAACGGTGACCCTCGCGGGCCCGGTCGAGAAAATCTACATCGAGCCCGAGAAAAAACGTTGGGTGCACCGCTATACCTTCAGCGTGGATGCGGATGCCCTCGCACGCTTCTTCGATCCCGCGGCTCAACCCGAAGCGACCCTCTATCCGGCGGGCGGGCGTCCCGTCAGGTACCACGTGCAGAAATCCGCATGGCGGGACTATGCGCCGGTGGCCTCCAAAATCTTCGAGATGATCCGCTACAACGAGGCGCAGTAGCCTCGTTGTCTCCACCGACCGGCTGCGGGTCAGATTCTCCGCATCCGGTCGCCCGGTATGCGTCGGAATCGTTGCCGACGCACTGCGCGGTGAGCGCATCCTTGTCCCTGTTTCTGTTTCTGTTTCTGTTTCTGTTTCTGTTTCTGTTTCTGTTTCTGTTGCTGTTCCTATTTCTATTTCTGTTTCTGTTTCTGTTTCTGTTCCTGTCCCCGTTCCTGCCCCCGTTCATAATGCGCCATACACGTCATGCACGGCAGCGTATAATTCTCCCCAAATTAGGAACATAAAATTGCGATGCAAGGGCTTCTGCTCTTGCAGGAAAAGTTTGTTTTAGCGAAATTTGCTATAACAATACTCCGCGAGTGTTATTATCAAAAACATTTTTTATCTTTGCATTGTCCGAAAGGACAGGACATATTAGATGAAAGTGTTTCGCTTTTAGCCTTGTACCGAAATCTGGAAAATTTCAAGCAAACAAGGGTAAGCAATAACATTCATCACTTGTATTGGTATGCGATATGTTTATCCATACTATACAAGTGTGGAGTATTGTTTATTTTGTTTGCGGGTATTCCAGAACCTCGGTACAGATAAACGAACGGCTCCACACTTTCTTTTTTTGCTAATCACATCATCGGAGCCGGGGTGTACCCAAACCTTTCGTTATGAAGAAATTATTGATTCCTTTGTTGCTTGCGGGCAGCGTCTTGTTCGCCGGCGCTCCCCGTGCGCTTGCCCAGCGCGGTTCCGCCAGAACCATTACGACGACCAAGTTGGCCGGTGTGCAGGAAACTTTTGATCACACTGAAGCTTTCCACCTCGAGGCCGGGCATGAAATGCTTGTCACGCCGCTGGTCGCTACCGTCAAGGTGCTCTCTAAAAACAATGACGGCAAAACGTATGAACGGGCGACTTTCACCGGTGCGAGCCGGCAGGACATTCCTTCGGGGCTGGCCGGGAACGAATACCTGGTCAGCAAAGTCATGGACGGCAAGCGGGTGGCCGCTATCAACGTGGAGCTGCTTAAAGCACAGGTAACATATGATTTTTGCCGGGAAACCGGAGCCGATATGATCGTCGTTCCTCAGTTCAACATCCGTCATAAGATGCATGTGGTAAATACGACCGATTCCGAAGGAAACCCCATCAAAATCGAAGAACCCATAGAACGCGACGGCAAATACGTAATGATTGTGGATGTGGTCGGATTTCCTGCGGTTTATACGGGCTTCCGCGAAGGAACGCGCGATGACGAATGGATTAAAAAGCTTTTCAAGCAGGGGAAGATCGAAAACGAGGAAGCCAATATCCAGGTGGAAGAGACCCTCACGAGAGTGAAATAAGCGCATGTATCACCTATCAAATAACTAATAATTCAAGCGATGAAAAAGCTATTTATTCTGATTGCTGCAGCTATGTTGGCTGCGCCCGTCGTGTCGTTTGCACAGAAAACAACCGTAACGCGCGTAAATCGCGAAAAAACCTACCAGACCTCGACGCACAATGTGGACATCTGGTACGAAGGCGAGCTGAATCTCGGGTTTGCAACCGGCGGCAAACTCAAATGGGACGACGGCGAGAAAGACAAGACGAACTACTCGCGTCCGTTCATATCGACAATCCACGGCGCACGGATCACCAAATACGGATTCGTGGGCGTGGGCGTCGGAGTGCAGTACGCCTTCGGGAAGATGGACCCGGACTATGACGAATCGGACAAATGGAACACGTTGATGATTCCCGTATTCCTCAATTTGAAAGGCTATTATCCCGTGACGGAGGATTTCGCGCCTTATATTTCGATCAGCCTCGGCGGAAGCATTTGCGCCACCTCGTCCTACGATGATTCGGGGATGGATTACGGAGACAGTTGGGAGCGTAAGCTCAAAGGCGGGTTCTATGCCGAATATGGGTTGGGATTCAATTACAAACGGCTCAATTTCGGTTTCGGCCTCCAGCATCAGAGCATGAAATTCAAGGAGACCTATGGCGGCGAGAGCAGCGACGAGAAAGCCGCCGTCAATTCCTTCTTCGTGAAAGTAGGCCTGAAATTTTAAACGATTCCGCCATGAAGAAAATTATTGCCATGCTGTGCTGTGCGGCAGCCATCACTTGGGCCGGCTGCTCGGACGATGACGACACGGATAAGGTCGATATGTCGCTGCTGACCGGAAAATGGGAGGTCACCAAACAGTATGACGGCGAACTCGATCGATGGTACGAAAACTTCGGCGAAGCCTCTGGCTTCGTCCAAACCATCGAACTCCGGACCGACGGGACAGGGACGGAGAAAACGATCGAGATTTACCAGGAACAGGTATATACCTACGAGTACGACTTCACTTACACCGTTCATGGGAAAACGATCACCATGACCTACGAAGAGGATGAGGAGTATCCCTCCACGGGCTACATCGAGAAGCTCACGTCGGACGAACTGGTCGTTGCCTCGAGCTACGAAGGCGAAGACGGCAGAACCTACACCGATAAGGAATACCTCAAACGGATCGGCTGATCCGCCGCCGTGCCCGGACTTTTCGCCGGGTGCGCGTGTTATGAGACCGTTTGCCGGGAGGATGGAACTGCGGGAAGGTTCCGTCCTCCTTTCGTCTCGGCACACGGGTATCGTCCGATCCGCTGCATCGGAAACCGCGCCGCCCGGCGACCGGGTGGTCAAGCGGGGACGTTCTCCTGCGACTTGCTGAAACGGATCCGCCTTTTCGCTCCCCGCCCTCCCGTATAAAATGCAGCGACCCGATTCCCGGGCCGCTGCATCTTTAATTCGGGCTATGCCCGATCGCCTAAAAACGATAGGAAGCTCCCAGGCTGATGATAAAGGGGTTGCGGGCGAAGCGGGCCGTCTGGATGCGGTACTTCAGCCCGGCCGACAGGTTCCAGCGGTCGGCGACGGCATAGTCGGTGCCCACGCCGAGGTTGATGCCGCACGACCAGCCGAAAATATCGTTGGCGCTGAGGCCGGCCAGCGGATAGAGCTTCCAGCTCGGAGCCACGTCGAAAAGGTAGTGGACGTCCACGTTAAGGTCGATCGAGCAGTTGTTCTGGCAGAGGATCGTGAGTCCCGGCTCGATGCGCAGCGCGTCGAGGATGTTGTAGCGGGCAGAAGCCCCGATGCCGACCACGGCGCCGTCGCCCGTGTGTGCATAGATGTTCAGGGTCGGGCCGAGGGTCCAGTCGCCCTTGTCCTGCGCCGAAGCGCCGATGGTTGTCAGCAGAGCGGCGGCCGCCGCCAGGATGATTTTCTTCATATGCTTTCCGTTTGATGTTTTCGTTGCTTGCCGGGTCAAAAGTACGAAATCTTGCCGTTCCGGTCAAACCAAATCAACGAAACAGCGCTTTTCCATCACAAAAAACGAAAACCGCAGGAGTCACCCGCGGTTTTCGCAATGCGTCTGAATGCAGCGGCCGTTACTTCTGGTTGAGGGCCGCATGCGCTGCGGCCAGGCGTGCGATGGGCACGCGGAAAGGCGAGCAGCTCACGTAGTTCAGCCCGGCGTAGTGGCAGAATTCGACCGACGAAGGTTCGCCGCCGTGTTCGCCGCAGATGCCGCATTTGAGGTTTTCGCGGGTTCCGCGGCCCTTGAATACGGCTTCGCGGATCAACTGGCCCACGCCGTTGCGGTCGAGGATCTGGAACGGGTCGTTTTTCAGGATGCCCTTCTCCAGATATACCGGCAGGAACTTGCCGATGTCGTCGCGCGAGAAGCCCAGCGTCATCTGCGTCAGGTCGTTGGTGCCGAACGAGAAGAACTCGGCGACCTCGGCGATCTGGTGCGCGGTGACGGCGGCGCGCGGCACCTCGATCATCGTGCCGACCATGTAGTCGATCTTGTCGTTGCGTTCCGAGAACACCTGTTCGGCCGTCGAGTCGATGATGCCTTTCTGGTAGCGCAGCTCCTTGTGGTTGCCCACGAGCGGAACCATGATCTCGACGTGCACGGGGATGCCCTGCGCACGGACATTCATGGCCGCCTCGATGATGGCGCGTGCCTGCATCTCGGTGATCTCGGGGTAGGTGTTGCCCAGGCGGCAGCCGCGGTGTCCCAGCATGGGGTTGAACTCCTTGAGGGATTCGACCTTGGCGACGATCTTCTCAAAGGGCACGTTCATCTCGGCGGCCATCTCGCGCTGCTCCTTCTCCTCGTGGGGCACGAATTCGTGCAGGGGCGGGTCGAGCAGGCGCACCGTGACGGGATAGCCGTTCATCACCTTGAACAGCCCCTCGAAGTCGCCGCGCTGCATGGGCAGCAGCTTGGCCAGCGCCACGCGGCGGCCTGCCTCGTCGTCCGCGAGAATCATCTCGCGCACGGCCCGGATGCGATCGCCCTCGAAGAACATATGCTCCGTGCGGCAGAGGCCGATGCCCTCGGCGCCGAAAGCGAAGGCCTGTGCAGCGTCCTTGGGCGTGTCGGCGTTGGCCCGCACCTTGAGCACCGAGTATTTGGCAGCCAGCTCCATCAGCCGTGCGAAATCGCCGCTCAGGTCGGCGGCTTTCGTGGCGACCTCGCCCAGGTAAACCTCGCCGGTCGAGCCGTTGAGCGAAATCCAGTCGCCCTCCCTGACCGTATAGCCGTTCACCCGGATCGTGCGGGCCTTGTAGTCGATCAGCAGTTCGCCTGCGCCCGAGACGCAGCACTTGCCCATGCCGCGGGCTACGACGGCTGCGTGGGAGGTCATGCCGCCCCGCGCGGTCAGGATGCCGGCGGCGTCGAGCATGCCCTTGAGGTCCTCGGGCGAGGTCTCGATGCGCACCAGAATCGCTTTGCGACCCGTTTCGGCCAGCAGCTTCTCGGCATCCTCCGCAAAGAATACGACGGGACCCGTCGCAGCGCCCGGCGAGGCGGGCAGCCCCTTGACGATCACCTCGGCCTTTTTCATGGCCTCCTTGTCGAAAACGGGGTGGAGCAGCTCGTCGAGTTTCGCGGGCTCGCAGCGAAGCACGGCCGTGCGTTCGTCGATCAGCCCTTCGCGGAGCATGTCCATCGCGATCTTGACCATGGCCGCGCCGGTGCGTTTGCCGTTGCGGCACTGGAGCATCCACAACTTGCCGTCCTGGATCGTGAACTCGATGTCCTGCATGTCCTTGAAATACTGCTCCAGGTGGTGCTGGATCTCATCGAGTTCCTTGTAAACCACCGGCATGACCTCTTCGAGCGAGGGGTATTTCGTGCGGCGGTCTTCCTCGGAGATGTTCTGTGCGGCCGCCCAGCGCTTCGACCCTTCGAGGGTGATTTGCTGCGGGGTGCGGATGCCGGCTACGACGTCCTCGCCCTGGGCGTTGATCAGGTATTCGCCGTTGAAGAGGTTCTCACCCGTTGCGGCGTCGCGCGAGAAGGCTACGCCCGTCGCCGAGTTGTCGCCCATGTTGCCGAATACCATCGCCTGTACCGATACGGCCGTGCCCCATTCCGCCGGAATGTTGTTGAGCTTGCGGTAAAGGATGGCACGCTCGTTCATCCACGAACCGAATACGGCGCAGATAGCGCCCCAGAGCTGATCCCAGGGACATGCCGGGAAGTCCTCGCCGGTCTGCTTCTTGACGGCAGCCTTGAAGTTCCTGACCAGCTCCTTCAGGTCGTCGGTCGTCAGGTCGGTGTCGTTTTTCACGCCGCGCTTCTCTTTCTGCGCATCGATCAACTCCTCGAACGGATCGTGCTCCTCTTTCGAAGCGGGCTTCATGCCCAGCACCACGTCGCCGTACATCTGTACGAAACGGCGGTACGAGTCCCATGCGAAACGGGGGTTGCCCGTACGCTTGGCGACGGCTTCCACGGCCTGGTCGTTCATACCCAGGTTGAGGATCGTGTCCATCATGCCGGGCATCGAAGCGCGGGCTCCCGAGCGTACCGACACCAGCAGCGGCATCTCCTTGTCGCCGAATTTCATCCCGGTGAGCTTCTCGATATTTTTCATCGCCTTCTCCACTTCGGGGCGAAGCAGCCCCACGACTTTCTCGCGTCCTTGTGCGTAGTATTCGCTGCATACTTCGGTGGTGATGGTGAATCCCGGGGGAACCGGAATACCGATCAGGTTCATTTCGGCCAGGTTCGCACCCTTACCGCCGAGCAGTTCCCTCATTTTGCCGTTACCTTCCGCTTCCTTGTTGCCGAAGGTATAGACTCGTTTTACGTCTGCCATAATTTTTTTTCTTGGTTAATTTAATGATATGTAAATTTATAAAAATTTTTAGCTAATCTCTTCCTCTACAGACGAAAATTGCGGTGACATTCCTGTTACCGCCTCGTCAAAGAATTCATATTCGCCGTTGGGAATGCGAATATATAAAAACTTTTCCGGAATTCCAAAAAAATCTACTCCAAGTAAACGAATACCGGCAGGGCGTAGCCGTAGCCGCCCCTGTACCGCCTTTTTTCGTAGGTCGGAAGCGGGGTACCCGTCTTGGGGTCAATCAGATAACGGCGCGCATAGACATCGCCCGCCGAGGTGCGGAGCGCCGTGTCGGCCAGAATGCGGTCGCGCATCT
>OINK01000227.1_pt1 | contig 16944 bp, 13 predicted proteins | sample 1585231 | NCBI WGS metagenome assembly OINK01 (sample SAMN02674606, study PRJEB24791) | human gut metagenome, SKBSTL068 | isolation source: stool | host: Homo sapiens | place: USA | reverse complement strand
GGATAAGACTTTGCGCCAGCAGGGCCAACAGGAGCGAAGCGCCAGACCTCGAAAACGCGACGGTCTGCCAAGGGCTCCCCTACTAGGGGAGCTGCCGAGCGTCAGCGACGGCTGAGAGGTTTAGCCGTAAGCACCTTCTCCCCTTACAGATGCATTGGCTCCCCCTTCGGGGGAGCTGGCGAGCGAAGCGAGACTGAGAGGGTGAGCATGCTTTCCCCCTTGCATCCTCCGGCGTTTTCGTTTATCATAGAGAAAGCGAAACGCCCCAAGGAGGAAACCATGCGCTATTTGTTTTTACTGAACCCCGCTGCGGGCAAGCAGGACTGCACTGTCCAGCTCATCCCGCAGATCAGAGCCGCTGCCGCCCGGGCCGGGTGGAGCGAGGCTGATTATACCATCCACACCACCGAATATGCGGGCCACGCCCGGGAGCTGGCCCGTGCCGCAGCCCAGGAGGCCGCGCAGGCAGGGGACAGTCTGCGCATCTGGACAGCGGGCGGCGACGGCACCTTCATGGAAGCAATGACCGGCGTGCAGGGCTTTGCCAACGCCGCCGTGGGCTGCCTGCCCTACGGCAGCGGCAACGACTTCCTGCGCACCTATGGTACCCGGGCAGAGTTCACCGACCTCGATGCCCAGCTGGCGGGCGGGGAAGTGACCATCGACCTGCTGGAGACCAGTCTGGGCCTGTCTGCCACCATCTGCGCGGCGGGTCTGGACGCACAGGTGGCCTACGGCATCCCCAAGTTCCGGCGCATCCCCCTGTGCGGCGGCGAGGTGTCCTATCTGCTCTCCATTGTGGAGCAGCTCTGCGGGCACATCGGCCGCAGGGTCACCTTTACCATCGACGACGAGGAGCTGACCGTGGACTGCCTGATGTGCGCCATCTGCAATGGCCGGGCCTATGGCGGCGGCTTCCTTGCCGCCCCCGAGGCCGACCCCGCCGACGGTTGGCTGGACGTGATGATCGTCCGCAGGGTGGGGCGGCTGACCATTGCCAAGCTGCTGGGGATGTACAAGAGCGGCCGGCATTTTGTGAACGGCCAGCTCACCGAGGAAGCAAAGCCCTACTTCCTCTACCGCCGTGCCCGGCGGGTGGCGCTGCGCCCCGCCGATGGCCGCGGCCCCATCGTTGCCACCGCCGACGGCGAGTGCGCCCCCTGTGATGCGGTGGAGGCTGTTCTGCGCCCCCTGAGCGGCCGCATCCTCCTGCCTGCCCCGGCGTATGAGCGGTTTGTGGCGAAAAGGAGCAGTGTGGACGTAAAATAAGAAGATGTTTGGATGAAGAAGAGCAGTCTCTCCGGAAAAGAGAACTGCTCTTTTTTCGATGTAAGGATACTTTTTCGGGTGGTCACAAATTGTTCAAAAAGAAAAATCAAAAAGGTCTTGATTTTTCAGTTCAAGATGAGTACAATACACTTAGCACTCAGAGAAAAGGAGTGCTAAACAACCGAAGGCCCGGCAGAAACGGGCCGAAGGTGCCAAAAAAGTTTTCATTATATTTTATTATAGGAGGGCAAGAACTATGAAGATCATTCCTCTTGCAGACCGTGTTGTTATCAAGGCCGTTGAAGTCGAGGAGACCACCAAGGGCGGCCTCATCCTGACCGGCAGCGCCAAGGAGAAGCCCCAGGTGGCTGAGGTCGTGGCTGTTGGCCCCGGCGGCATCGTGGACGGCAACGAAGTCAAGATGACCGTGAAGGTTGGCGATAAGGTCCTGACCAGCAAGTACTCCGGTACTGAGGTCAAGGTGGACGGCGAGGAGTGCACCATCGTGCGTCAGGGCGATATCCTGGCCATCGTGGAGTAAGTTTCCCCTCTGAAATTGAAATTTGAGCTTTGAAGGAGCGATTTGATTATGGCAAAACAGATCAAGCAGGGCGAGGATGCCCGCAAGGCACTGTGTGCCGGTATTGATACCCTGGCAAACACCGTGAAGATCACCCTGGGCCCCAAGGGCCGCAATGTGGTGCTGGGCAAAAAGTTCGGCGCACCGGTCATCACCAACGATGGCGTGACCATTGCCAAGGAGATCGAGCTGAAGGACGAGTTCGAGAACATGGGCGCACAGCTGGTGCGTGAGGTCGCAACCAAGACCAACGATGCTGCAGGCGACGGCACCACCACCGCAACCGTTCTGGCACAGGCCATGGTCACCGAGGGCATGAAGAATGTCACCGCCGGTGCAAACCCGATGGACATCCGCCGCGGCATGAGCAAGGCTGTCACCAAGGCTGTCGAGACCATCAAGGCCCACAGCCAGAAGGTCAAGGACTCCAACGACATCGCCCGCGTCGGCACCATTTCTGCCGGTGATCCCGAGATCGGCCGCCTCATCGCAGAGGCCATGGAGAAGGTCACCTCCGACGGCGTCATCACCATCGAGGAGAACAAGACCACGGCTGAGACCTACAACGAGATCGTCGAAGGTATGCAGTTCGACCGCGGCTACCTGACCCCCTATATGGTCACCGATACCGACAAGATGGAGGCTGTTCTGGACAACGCCGCCATCCTCATCACCGATAAGAAGATCAGCGTCATTCAGGATCTCGTCCCCCTGCTGGAGCAGGTGATGCAGAACGGCATGAAGCTGCTGATCGTGGCAGAGGACATTGAGGGCGAGGCTCTGTCCACCCTGATCGTCAACCGTCTGCGCGGCACCCTGAACGTCTGCGCCGTCAAGGCCCCCGGCTTCGGCGACCGCCGCAAGGAGATGCTGCAGGACATCGCCATCCTGACCGGCGGCACCGTCGTGTCTGCTGACCTCGGCTACGAGCTGAAGGACACTACCGTCGATATGCTGGGCCACGCCCGTCAGGTCAAGGTCACCAAGGAGAACACCACCATCGTGGGCGGCGCAGGCGACAAGGACGCCATCGCATCCCGCATTGCACAGATCCGCAACCAGATCGAGGCTGCTACCAGCGACTTTGACCGCGAGAAGCTGCAGGAGCGTCTGGCCAAGCTGGCCGGCGGTGTGGCCGTCATCAAGGTCGGCGCTGCTACCGAAGTTGAGATGAAGGACAAGAAGCTGCGCATCGAGGATGCTCTGAACGCAACCAAGGCTGCTGTTCAGGAAGGCGTTGTTGCCGGCGGCGGTACTGCTCCCATCAACGCCATCCCCGCTGTGCGCGCCCTGTGCGACACGCTGGAAGGCGACGAGCGCACCGGTGCCAAGATCGTCCTGAAGGCTCTGGAGGCACCTCTGCGCCAGATCGCCAAGAACGCCGGTCTGGAAGGCAGCGTCATCATCGACAAGATCGTCTCTGCCAACAAGCCCAACTACGGCTTCGACGCTCAGAACGAGGTCTTTGTTGAGGATATGATCGCCGCCGGCATCGTTGACCCCACCAAGGTCACCCGTTCCGCTCTGGAGAACGCAGCATCCGTCGCTGAGATGGTGCTGACCACCGAGAGTCTGGTCGCTGACCTGCCCGAACCCCCCGCTGCTCCCGCAGCCGGTGGTGACATGGGCGGCATGGGCGGCATGTACTAAGCCGCACCGGCTCCCCATACCAATTCAATACGCCGCAGAAGGCAGGACTTTCCACCCGGGAGGCTCTGCCTTCTTTTTTGTTTACGCGCCCCCCTTTCTGCACATCCTAAGCGGGAGAGGGGGCGTTTTCATGTCCGGCAAACGGGTGCTGGTCCTGTATGGGGCCTTGCTGTTCTGCTTTGCGGCGGTGGTCTGCCGCCTGTACTGGCTCTGCTCCGACACGGCCTACGGGGCCCGGGCGGCGGCGCAGAGCGTGGTCACCCTCCGCCTGCCCGCCCGGCGGGGCAATTTTTATGATCACAGGGGCCAGCTCCTCACGGGGCAGACCACCCGCTGGATGGCCCTCTGCGTGCCCGGGGAGGGCAGCTATGCCCGCCTGTTCGCCTACACCGATGCCGCCGGGCAGGCGGCGCTCTACCAGAAGCGGAACGCCGCGTCCCCGTTCTTGCTGGAGGTGGACCGGGATGTTTCCTCGCTGGGCATTTCCTGCTGGCCGGTGGAGCGGCGAAACTCTGCCGCCCCGCTGGCAGTGCAGCTGCTGGGGTATCTCGATGGAGAGGGCCATGGTGCTGCCGGTCTGGAAGCCGCCTTTGACGAACTGCTCACCGGCAGCGGGGCGGGGGATACCCTGCTCTGCACCATCAACGCCCAGGGAAAGCTGCGGGCCGAGCCCGTCCTCGCCCCCGCCGACAGCGGTGCTGTGGGGGTGCAGCTGACCCTTTCCCGGGAGATCCAGCAGACCGCCGAGGCTGTGGCCAACGAGACGATGCAGAGCGGCTGCATCCTGGTGCTGGACACCGCCAACGCCAAGGTGCGGGCCTGCGTCAGCCGCCCCGGCTATGATCCGGAAAACATTTCGGCCAGCCTGAACGCCCCGGACAGCCCCCTGCTGGAACGGGCGTTCCAGTGCTATGCCGTGGGCTCGGTGTTCAAGCCGGTGGTGGCGGCAGCGGCGCTGGAGGCAGGGGAGAGCGGCTTTGTCTACACCTGCCCCGGCTGGTGCGCGGTGGATGGCCGGATCTTCCGCTGTGCGGGCGGCATCCCCCATGGCGAGGTGGATCTGGCCGGCGCGCTGGAAAAGAGCTGCAACGGCTACTTCATCCGGCTGGGGCAGGCGCTGGGGGCCGATGCTGTCCGCGCCATGGCAGAGCAGCTGGGCTTCGGGCAGGCAATCCCGCTCACCGATGCCCTGCACACGGCGGCTGGGGTCCTGCCGGAGCGGGAGGCTCTTGCGTCCAGCGGGGCCTACGCCAATTTCTGCTTTGGGCAGGGGGAGCTGCTGGCATCTCCCCTCCAGGTCGCCGCCATGATGAACACCATTGCCTGCGGGGGGATCTGCCGCACCCCGCTGCTGCTGGAGACCACTCTGGACGAGACCACCGGCGCACCCCTCGCGGCGCTTTCCCATGTCCGGAGCAGGCGGGTGCTTACAAAGCGCACCGCCGCCGCCCTGCAGGCCCTGTTGGCGGGTGTAGTGGCCGGGGGCACCGGCCATGAGGCCGCCCTGCCCGGCCAGACCGCGGCAGGCAAGACCGGCACGGCCCAGACCGGCCAGTTTTCCGGCGGCACAGAGCTGAAAAATTACTGGTTTGCGGGTTTTGTCCCGGCAGAGCAGCCCCGCTATACCATCGTGGTGCTGCAGGACACGCAGGCCGAGCCTGCCTTTTCCAGCGCGGCCATCTTTGCCCGGGTGGCGGCAGGGCTGGAAATTCTGGCCCCGTAGCCCACGGTTTTTCTTGCATTTCCCGGGTTTTTGTGCTATCATACACTTGTATTTGTATGCAGTCTCTATGAAACTAAAGATAAAAGGAGCGTTCCATCCATGTCTGTCATTGAAATCGTCGGCGGTGCCATCCTGCTGGTCGTCTCGGCCGTCATCATCCTCCTCACCCTGATGCAGCACACCCACGGTCAGGGTCTGGCCGGTGCCATCAACGGTGGTGTGGGCGGTGCCAACAATGCACGCCTGACCCCTGCGGATCAGATGCTGGCCAAGGTGACCCGCATTGCAGGCATCGTGTTCTTTGTGGTGGCTATCCTGGCCTGTGTGTTCGCCAGCCGTCTGGCTTGAGCACCCGTGTACAGCCCCGTGTAAGGCGGGGCTGTTTTTCTGTCTAAACCTCTCGTGGGAAAGAAGTCGTCCGGGTTCCGTTGGAGAATGCCGGAAAAGTGTTAAGGAGAAAAATATGTCATTACGCGATAAAATCGAACATGCCATCCAGAACCAGCCCTGCATGGTCAAGGACCTCAAGGCAAAGTTCGGCGGCGACCGTGCCGCTGACCGCAAGGTGATGGAGGCTCTGGACGAGCTGGTGCACGACGCTGTGGTCTGCCAGAAGTCCGGCGTGTTCTTCACTGCCCGCTCCGGCCGTGCCGAAAAGGCCCTGCCCTGCAAGGTGGTCAAGCTGGGCAAGAACTTTGCCTTTGTGATGCTGGAGGATGAATCCGGCGATATCTTCATCCCGGGCCGCTTCACCCGTGGTGCCATGCCCGGCGATTCCGTTCTGGTGGAAAAGTTTGCCCACCCCCGGGTGGAGGGCAGCGATGAGGGCGAGATCCTTGCCGTGCTCGAGCAGAAGAACGACATGGTGGGCACTGTCCGCCGCATCGAGGGCCGCCTGAAGTTCGTGCCCGATGACTGCCCGGCCATCTCCATGACCATCCAGCGCGACTGCGAGGGCGGCGCGAAGGACGGCGACAAGGTGGCTGTGGAGATCCTGCAGCGCGGGACCCGGCAGGAGGATCACCGCGTGGGCGTTTCCATGCGCTTTGGCAGCTGCGAGGAAGCCAAGCGCTGCGCCAAGGCCCTGCTCTATGCCAAGGACATCCACACCCGCTTCCCCGAGAAGGTGCGGGACGAGGCAAAGAAGTTCGAGGACATGACCGTGTCTGAGGAGGACTGCAAGGGCCGCATGGATCTGCGCGCTCTGCCCATCTTCACCATCGACAGCGCCGAGACCAAGGATATCGATGATGCCGTCAGCCTGACCCGGCTCCCCGGTGGCGGCTATGAGCTGGGCGTTCACATCGCCGATGTCTCCCACTACGTCAAGCCCGGCAGTGAGCTGAACGAGGAGGCCTTCAACCGCGCCACTTCGGTCTACTATGCGGATCAGGTCGTGCCCATGCTGCCCAAGAGCCTTTCCAACGGCATCTGCTCCCTGAATGAGAAGGAGCTGCGCCTGGCGTTCTCCTGCCTGATGCGTCTGGATCAGGACGGCAATCTGACCGACTACAAGTTCGTCAAATCCATCATCTGCAGCCGGGTCAAGGGCGTGTATTCTGAGATCAACGCCCTGCTGGCCGGCACTGCCGATGCCGAGACACAGGCCAAGTACGCCGAGGTGCTGGATCAGCTGCCCGCCATGAAGGAGCTGTACGCCCACCGCGCCCGCCTGCGCAAGGAGCGCGGCTGCATCGATTTCGAGAGCGGGGAAGTCAAGCTCATTCTGGATGAGAACGGCCACTGCATCGATGTGAAAAAGCGCACCTCCGGCGAGAGCGAGGCCATGATCGAGGAGTTCATGCTGCTGGCCAACCAGTGCGCCGCCCACTTTGCCCGGGTCAAGCAGATCCCCTTTGTCTACCGTGTCCACGAGGAGCCCAACGGCGAGAAGCTGGAGCGCCTGCACAGCCTGCTGCAGGCCTGCGGCATCAACGACCACTTTGCCAAGGAGGTGCCCACTCCCAAGGAGCTGAGCGCCATTCTGGAAGGTGTGCGCGGCGGCCCGTATGAGCAGATCATCAATACCGGTATGCTGCGCTGCATGTCCAAGGCTGTGTATGAGGAAAAGCCCAAGGGCCACTACGGTCTGGTGCTGAAGGACTACGCCCACTTCACCAGCCCCATCCGCCGCTACCCCGACCTCGCCATCCACCGCATCATGACCGACCTGCTCAAGGGCACCGAGAAGGAGACCATGATCCTCCGCTACACCGACTTTGCAGAGCGTGCCTCCAAACAGTCCAGCGAGCGGGAGGTCGTCGCCATGCAGATCGAGCGGAAGGCCGAGGACTGCTACAAGGCCGAGTATGCCCGCCGCCATCTGGGCGAGTGCTACGAGGGCACCATCTCCGGCGTGACCCAGCGCGGCCTCTTCATCGAGCTGGACAACGGCGTGGAGGGCTTCGTGCCCGCTTCCAGCCTGACCCCCTCCGGCACCAGCCTCACCGAGGGCGTCCGTCTGACCGACCCCGCCTCCGGCAAGAGCTGGAGCCTCGGCGACAAGATGATGATCACCATCGTCCGCGCCGACGTCAATCTGGGCAAGATCGACTTCGAAGTCGCCCCTGCCGCCAAGAACTGAGGAGGGGAAAACATGAGCATCCGTCATGCAGTCCCCGCCGATGTGGACACGCTGGCCGACATCGAAGCGGCATCCTATCCGCCCGCCGAGGGGGCGTCCCGGCAGAGCATCGCCGGGCGGGTGGCCGTCTACCCGGATCATTTCTGGCTGCTGGAGGAGGACGGCGGGGTGAAAGCCTTCGTCAACGGCCTCGTCACCGACCAGCCCGACCTCACCGACGCGATGTACGACGACCCCCATCTCCACACGCCGGAGGGCAGCTGGCAGATGATCTTCAGCGTCGTCACCGCCCCGGCCCATCGGCGGGAGGGCTGTGCGTCCCGTGTTTTGCGGCAGGTCTGTGCCGACGCAAAGGCCGCTGGCCGCAGGGGCGTCGTGCTCACCTGCAAGGAGAGGCTCATCGGCTTCTACGCCCGGTTCGGCTTCGTGGACGAGGGCGTGTCCGCCTCCACCCACGGCGACGTCGTCTGGCATCAGATGCGCCTGACCTTCTGAACCTGTTTCTGTTCCGCCCCCGGTGCGCTGGGGGCGGATTTCTTTTTGTCAGAAATGCAACTGATAACAGTTGCAAAATGGAGCAAAGAAGCGTATAATGGAGGCAGAGGAGGGAAAGGCTTATGGGACAGAAGGAAAAGCTCATCCGCAGGCTGAAGGAGAGGCCGAGGGATTTTACCTTTGAAGAAGCGGAGACGCTTCTGGGCTATCTGGAATTTATCCGCTCCAACAAGGGCAGGACGAGCGGGTCGCGGGTGATGTTCAGCAGCCCGGAGCATGGGACGATCTTGCTCCACAAGCCCCATCCTCAGAAAGAGCTGAAGGGCTATCAAGTCAAGCAGCTGGTCGATTTTTTGGAACAGGAGGGCCTGATATGAAGAATACGATGGAGTATAAGGGCTATCTTGGCAGCGTGGAATTTGACGAAGAAGAGGGCCTGCTTTTTGGCCGTGTGATGGGCATCCGCTCGCTCATCTCCTACGAAGGGGAGAGCGCGAAGGAGCTGCTGGAGGATTTCCACGGCGCGGTGGACGATTACCTCGAACTGTGCCGCGCGGAGGGAAAAACGCCGGAGACGGCCTACAAGGGGAGCTTCAACGTCCGCATCTCGCCGGAACTGCACAAGCAGCTGGCCGTCTATGCGATGGAACACAATGTCTCCCTCAACCACTGCGTGGAGCAGGCGCTGGAAAAGGCGCTGGCGCAGAAATAACAGGAACGCTCATATTGTTTTGTCCGCCCCCGGTGCGCTGGGGGCGGATTTTTTATGCAAACGGGGCGGTTTGCTGAAAAGTGCGTCAACTGGATGGTTTTGCTTGTTGTTTGCGGCGGGCGCGCAGGGTATACTGTTGCCATAAGGACGGCACAGAGATGTCGAAAAGCGACCGAAACAGGGAGGTTTCTCTATGTACTATTCCAGTGGCAACTATGAGGCTTTTGCAACGCCGAAAAAGCCGGAGGGCGTCGATCACAAATCGGCTTATCTCATCGGTTCCGGTCTGGCGGCCCTGACGGCGGCCTGCTATCTGGTGCGGGACGGCCAGATGAAAGGCGGGCATGTGCACGTGTTCGAGAAGGACCCTATCCCCGGCGGGGCCTGCGACGGCTATAAGTACGACGTGGGCTATGTGATGCGGGGCGGCCGCGAGATGGACAACCATTTTGAGGTCATGTGGGACCTGCTGCGCTCCATCCCGTCTCTGGAGACCGAGGGGGCCAGCGTGCTGGACGAGTATTACTGGCTGAACAAGGCCGACCCCAACTACTCCCTCTGCCGCGCGACGGTCAACCGCGGCGAGGACGCCCACACCGACGGCAAGTTCGGCCTGTCCGATAAAGGCGCCATGGAGATCATGAAGCTCTTCTTCACGCCCGACGAGGCGCTGCAGGATAAGAAGATCACCGATTACTTCGATGACGAGGTGCTTGGCTCCAACTTCTGGCTCTACTGGCGGACCATGTTCGCCTTCGAGAACTGGCACAGCGCCCTCGAGATGAAGCTCTATCTCAAGCGCTTTATCCACCACATCGGCGGCCTGCCCGACTTTACCGCCCTCCGCTTTACCCGCTACAACCAGTATGAGTCCATCATCCTGCCCATGGTCAGCTACCTGAAGGACCACGGCGTCCAGTTCCACTACGACACCAAGGTGGTGGACGTCCAGTTCAGCCTTGAGTCGGGCAGAAAGCAGGCTGTGGGCGTTACAGTGGACCACAAGGGCGAGGTGACGACCATCGGCCTGACCGAGAACGACCTGCTCTTTATCACCAACGGCGGCTGCGTGGAGAGCTGCACCGTGGGTGCACAGAACAAGGCAGCGGGCTTCGACCCCGCCATCCGGCCGGGCAACGGCTGGGATCTGTGGAAGAAGATCGCGACGCAGGACCCCGCGTTCGGACACCCGGAAAAGTTCTGCTCGGAGCCGGAGCGGAGCAACTGGGAAAGCGCCACCATCACCACGCTGGACGAGAAGATCCCGCAGTATATCCAGAAGATCTGCAAGCGCGACCCCTTCAGCGGCCGCACCGTCACCGGCGGCATCGTCACCGTGAAGGACTCCAGCTGGCTGCTGAGCTGGACCCTCAACCGCCAGCAGCAGTTCCGCGACCAGCCCCGGAACCAGCTCTGCGTCTGGGTCTACGGCCTGTTCAGCGACAAGCCCGGTGACTACGTCAGGAAGCCCATGCGGGACTGCACCGGCCGGGAGATCTGCATGGAGTGGCTGTACCATCTGGGCGTGCCGGTGGAGGACATCGCCTCGATGGCCGAGAACAGCGCCAACACCGTGCCGGTGATGATGCCCTATATCGACGCCTTCTTCATGCCCCGGGCCAAGGGCGACCGCCCCGACATCGTGCCCGAGGGGGCAGTGAACTTCGCCTTCCTCGGCCAGTTCGCCGAGACGGCCCGGGACACCATCTTCACCACCGAATACTCCATGCGCACCGGCATGGAGGCCGTGTACACCCTGCTGGACATCGACCGGGGCGTGCCGGAGGTCTGGGGCAGCACCTACGACGTCCGCGCCCTGCTCGACGCGGCGGTCAAGCTGCGGGACGGCAGGAAGCTCACGGACATGGAGCTGCCCCTTATGGGCCGCATCGCCCTGAAGGAAGCGCTGAAAAAGCTCGAGGGCACCGACCTCGAAAAGCTCCTGCGCCGCTACAACGCCATCTGAGCACGGCTCATTTTCAGAACGATATTCCTCCCGAACACAGAAGACCGGATGCTGCACGCCTGAGGCAGGAAGCAGCGCCCGGTCTTTTGTGCTGATTTGCGCGAGATTTCATAAAAAGTCGTACTCATAGAGGAAATTGTTGTACAGGATGACCAGATTTGGGCTTGCCCTTTCGGCGGTTCTGTGGTAAGCTTAGAGCAAAGAGCGCGGCACGGCAGAAGAGAGGCTGTGCCGCCAAAGGTCCGGAACATAAAGGAGGTCATTTCTCGTGAAACACTTTATTTCTCGCCGCAATTTCCTGAAGGCCGCCGGTGTCACCGCCGCTGCCTCGGCCATGGCCGCTGCCGTCCCGCAGGCTTCCGCCGGCTGGCTGACGGGCAAGGACGCCGCCGTCACCATCCTGTACACCAACGACGTACACACCTACATTGATAACAAGTCCCCCAAGCTGACCTATGCCGCCATCGCCGCCCTGAAGCAGGGCTATGTCGATGAGGGCAAGCCCGTCCTGCTGGTGGACGCAGGCGACCACATTCAGGGCACCGCCTACGGCTCGATGGACGACGGCGCGACCATCATCGAGCTGATGAACGAGGCGGGCTACGATGTGGCCACGCTGGGCAACCACGAGTTCGACTACGGCATGGCCCGCGCCAAGGCCGTCATCAAGGAAGCGGACTTCCCCTATGTCTCCTGCAACTGGGTGGACCTGCGCACCGGTCTGCGCGTCCTGCCCGCCGTCAAGCTGTTCCCCGCAGGCGGCAAGTGGATCGCATTCGTGGGCATCACCACCCCCGAGTCCTTTACCAAGTCCACCCCGGCCTACTTCATGAACGCCAAGCAGACCAAGTACATCTACGACATTCTGGGCGGTGACGACGGCAAGAAGCTGTACGACGCCGTGCAGAAGGGCATCGACAAGGCCAAGGCACTGGGCGCAGACGTCATCATCGGTCTGGGCCATCTGGGCGTTGACCCCTCCTCCTCTCCGTGGACCAGCGAAGAGGTCATCGCCAACACCACCGGCTTTGACGCCTTCATCGACGGCCACTCCCACACCGTGATGGCCAACAAGCAGGTCACCGATGCTTCCGGCAAGGCAGTCACCCTGACCCAGACCGGTTCTTACTTCAAGAACATCGGCAAGATGACTGTGGGCACAGACGGCACCATCACCACTGAGCTCATCGACACCTACGAGGGTCTGGATGCTGCCGTGGCCGCCACTGCCTCCAACTGGATCAGCGCAGTGGACGATATGCTGGGCGAGGAGATCGCAGTGGGCGATACCAAATTCTACATCAACGATCCCGCCACCGGCAAGCGCCGCATCCGCTCCGGCGAGACCAACCTCGGCGACTTCGTGGCCGACGGCATCTACACCTACTTCAACGAGATCGAGGAGCTCCACTGTGATGTCGCCATTATGAACGGCGGCGGCATCCGCACCGATGTGGAGGCTGGCCCCTGGAGCTTCAAGACCTGCAAGACCGTCAGCCCCTTTGGCAACGTGGCCTGCCTGATGTCCGTGACCGGCCAGCAGATCCAGGACGCTCTGGAGTTTGGTGCCCGCTTTGCCGGTGCTGAGGGCAAGGAGAACGGCGGCTTCCTGCAGGTGGCAGGTGCCAGGTACACGATCCACCCCATGATCCCCAACACCGTTCAGACCAACGACAAGAATGTCTGGACTGGCAGCGCCGCCACCCCGCGTGTCAGCAATGTGGAGATCTACGACAAGACCACCGGTACTTATCAGCCCCTTGACCCGAACGCCACCTACGCTCTGGCCGGCATGAACTACACCCTGCGCAATCTGGGCGATGGCTTTGCCATGTTCGATGGCGCGACTCTCATCAAAGACTATGTCTCTGAGGACTACCTTGTCATGTCCAGCTACGCAGCCATGTTCGGCGGCGTGGATGCCAACGGTCTGCCGCATCTGGCAAGTGCCAACAGCCCGCTGGCCGATTACCCCGGCTACCTGCTCAACTACGAGGATCCGTACGGCGCAGGCCGCATCCAGATGATCTGGTAAATTAAGGATACGACCCTCTCCGTCAACGTCGCAGGCTTTGACGGAGAGGGTTATTTTTAAGCAGCATTGTCGGCAGGAAACGAACCCGGTTTGTGGATCAGGATAGGGGAAAGTTGCACAAATCCGGCAGAGCATCCTTGTATACTACGCCAAAGTTTGTAACTTTTTTTATTTGTTTGCTTGCGAACGATCTGCGCTGGAAGTATAATAAACAGGCAAGTAATATATCAGCTGTGCTGTGGCAGGCACAGAGACAAAGGAGAAACATTATGCAGACACGGTATACCAGCGCCGACCAGTGGGCAGAGGCCAAAGACGGCGTGATCCCTGCACCCTACGCTCTGGAAGAGGGCGAGCAGATCATTGACCAGTATCTTGAGCCGATCATCTTCCACAACGTCAACGGCCCCGACATCGGTGTGACCACCTGCGGCGTGATCGTCAAGGACGGCCTGTACTTTAAGGATCTGGACAACAGCGGCGAGCTGGCCCCCTACAAGGATTGGCGGCTGAGCCCTGAGCAGCGCGCTGAGGATATGGTCAAGCATCTGCGGCTGGATCAGCAGGCAGGCCTTGTGCTGAACACCCTGTTCAACAGCCCTGTGGTGCCCACCCGTGCCGAGGCCACCAACGCCGAGGGCAAGCTGGAGCTGGGCAAGATCTACAAGCACCACAACCCCGGTGAAAAGCCCATGCCCGGCCCTCTGCCCGGCATGACCGTCAGCATTGATGACAGCCATGTTTTGGAAAAGCACATCGCCGCCGGTGTTTACCGCGGTGACATGCGCTGCGAGGCCGGCATGGTGGCTCTGTACCACAACGCCGGCACCCAGATGCTGGAATACGAGGCCTGCAAGGGCGGCGTGGCCATTCCGTACTCCCTCCACACCAACCCCATCAACATCGGTTACCCGGATTCTCTGGGCATCGGCGCGGCTGTCATTGGCGACGGCAACACCGACATGGTCTATGAGATGGCCCAGACCGACCGCAAGATGATGAAGGCCGAGGGCCTGAACATCATGTACGGCCCTCAGGTCGATGTGACCTCTGACCCCCGCTGGCCCCGTACCTCCGGTACTTACGGCGAGCGTCCCGATGTCACCAGCGATATTGCCGAGGCTCTGGTCAAGGGCTATCAGGATGGCGACAACGGCCTGAACGAGGGTTCTGTTGTTCTGACCATCAAGCACTTCCCCGGCGATGCCCCCTCTGAGAATGGCTTTGAGCCCCATGTGCCCATCGGCCAGTGGCGCATCTACCGCACCCCCGGCTCGATGGAAAAGTATCATCTGCCCCCGTTCCAGCGCGCCTTTGACCACAAGGTCTCTTCCATCATGCCGGACTACTCCCGTATTGCCACCGATGGCCGTGCCGTGCCCCAGACCTACCGGGGCGAGATCACCAGCACCGAGGAAGTGCCCAGCGCTTACAGCAAGGAGCTGATCACCGATCTGGCCCGGAACAAGATGGGCTTTGACGGCTATGTCAACTCCGACTCCGGCATCACCACCGTTCAGATCTACGGCGTGGAGAACCTCACCGAGCCTGAGCGCTACGCCAAGGCCATCTCTGCCGGTACCGATGTCATCGGCGGCAACACCGATCCCGAGAACATCGTCAAGGCTGTGGAGGACGGTCTGCTGCCCAAGGCAGATCTGGACCGCGCCAGCTACAACCGTCTGCTGAGCCTGTTCCGCACCAAGCGGGTGGATAACCCCTACCTCGACCCCGACAAGGCCGATCAGGCCCGCGTGGATAACTTCGATGGTGCCAAGAAGAAGGCTTACGAGGCCAACCAAAAGGCCGTTGTTCTGGTCAAGAACCACGAGAAGCTTCTGCCTCTGGCCAAGAGCCAGAAGGTCTGCATCGTCACCTTCAAGGGTGTGGACTCCGGCTTTGCACAGATGGCACAGGCCATGGGTGCCGGTCTGGGCAACACGGACGAGGATGCCGCTCTGCGCAAGACCCTGACGGAAGCCTTTGAGAAGAAGGGCTACACCGTGGTGGCCACCCCGGAGGAAGCCGATGTGCTCTACCTGCACGTCTGGCCCATCAGCAACGGTCTGGTGTTCAACCAGTACGCAATGCCCGTCATCGAGATGGGTGAGATCGTCACTGACGAGCGCGAGCGCAACAAGAGCCAGAAAAAGACCGGCAACAAGGTCACCGTTGTCACCCTGAAGGACGTGGAGAAGATCAAGGAACTGGCCGATGCCATCCATGCCCGCGGCGGCAAGGTGGTTGGCACCTGCGTGGTCTGCAACCCCTGGCTGTTGGACAAGCTGGAGCCCTACTGCGATGCACTGACCATCCAGTACACTGTCAGCGCCGTTGCCCTGAACAACGCCCTGAACGCTCAGGTCGATGTCATCAGCGGTGACTTTGCCCCCACCGGCAAGCTGAGCCTGACCATGGTCTCTGACCCCGCCGTCATTGCCATCACCGAGCAGGAGATCGACGGTGTGGTGCGCGAGATCTGCGCCTCTCCCAACGACGTGCCCGGCTACGATAAGGATCAGTACATCGATCCCGCCATCCTCGCCAACGTCAAGGGCGGCAGCTACGCCTACTGCGATGCCGACGGCAATTACTACCGCAGCGGCTTCGGTCTGAATTACTGATTGCCGTTAACGAAAAAAGAGCGATACAGCGTTTGCTGTATCGCTCTTTTTATTTACTGCTTGTCAAATTCCGCGGCGATCTCAGTCAGCAGTTTGCGGATGGGCAGGTGCTGAGGGCAGGCCTTTTCGCACCTGCCGCACTGGATGCAGTCAGATGCCCGGCGGCCTGCGCCGGTATAGACATTATTATAGTAAAAGTCGGCGTTCCAGTCGTGATAGATCTGCTTGGTGTTCATCACGGCGAACAGGTCGGGGATGGCGATCTGCCTGGGGCAGCCGTCGGTGCAGTAGCGGCAGGCGGTGCAGGGGATCAGGTTCATGCCGCGGAAGATCGACTGCACCTTCTTCACGGCTTCCAGCTCGGTCTCGTTCAGGGGCTGGAAGTCCTTCATGTAGCTGAGGTTATCCTTCATCTGCTCCATGCTGCTCATGCCGGAGAGCACCATCATCATGCCGGGGAAGCCTGCCGCAAAGCGGATGGCGTAGCTGGCTGGGCTGCCGCCGTGCAGCTCGTCCAGCACCTTCCGGGCCTCTTCGGGCAGGTTGACCAGGTTGCCGCCCTTCACAGGCTCCATGACCAGCACGGGCTTGCCGTGCCTGCGGCAGACTTCATAGCACTCGCGGCTCTGCACGGCGGGGTCGTCGTAGTCCACATAGTTGAACTGGATCTGCACCACCTCGATCTCCGGGTAGTCGGTCAGGATCTGCTCCAGTACCTCGGCATGATCGTGGAAGGAGATGCCCACATGCTTGATTTTGCCCTCGGCCTTCAGCGCAAAAGCGGTCTCATAGGCCCGGCATTTTTTGAAATGCTGGTAAAACGTTGCACTCTGGGCGTGCATCAGGTAGAAATCAAAATAGTCCACACCGCAGGCTTCCAGCTGGCTCTGGAAAAAAGGACGGATGTCAGCCTCAGTTTTGAAGAAGCTGCCGGTCAGCTTGTTGGTCAGGATGTAGCTGTCGCGGGGGTGGCGGCTGGTCAGGCAGGCCTTCAGCGCCGTCTCGCTCCGGCCCTGAAGGTAGCCGTGGGCCGTATCGAAGTAGTTGAAGCCCTGCTCCAGAAAATAATCGACCATCCGGCTGGTTTCGGCCAGATCGATCTCACCATCCTTCATGGGCAGGCGCATACAGCCAAAACCGAAGTTTTTCTTGATGTTTTCCATGTCCAATACTCCTCTCGTGTGCAAGGGCGGAGTGCACTCCATAACCCGGATACGACAAAAAAAGACATCCGAAGTGTTCGGATGTCTTTTGGTTGGGGATGAGAGAATCGAACTCCCACAAGTAGAGTCAGAGTCTACCGCAC
>OINK01000216.1_pt1 | contig 17823 bp, 18 predicted proteins | sample 1585231 | NCBI WGS metagenome assembly OINK01 (sample SAMN02674606, study PRJEB24791) | human gut metagenome, SKBSTL068 | isolation source: stool | host: Homo sapiens | place: USA | reverse complement strand
TAGATTGTATCACCTGTCAATTATTGATTGCAACATGATACCTATCAGTAGTCGCATTTTTTATTTTCTTATAGGAACATTTCAGCCATTTTCTATCATTTAAGCTGTCTACACAGCAAAATGTTCCTATAAAATCTGTTTTTGAAGTCATCTTATAGGTCTTTTTCTGCATTTTCACAACATTTTTTTCAAAATACACCTATTTTTCTCAAATTCTACCTATAAAGTTAACTTATTTTTAAATTTTATAGGAAACGGCGGCTAAATCGGCAGACAGAAGATAAAACTCATATAATAATAATGTTCCTTAACAAGTTGACACAATTCCACTAAGCGTATAATATTCAGTTATTCACACATTTAAGGAGTTTAATATGAGATTCGTAATACAGCGTGTTAATCATGCAAATGTTAAGATAGATGGCGAAGTTGTTGGAAATATCGGACATGGTCTTTTGATTCTTTTCGGGGCTGGTCAGGACGATACAGAAGAAATGCTTCCAAAATATGTAGACAAGATATGCAAAATGCGTATTTTTGAAGATGAGAATGGCAAAACTAATCTGTCGCTGGCAGATGTCGGTGGCGAGCTGCTTATTGTAAGCCAGTTTACACTTTATGCAGACTGCCGCAAAGGCAACCGCCCAAGCTTTACTAATGCCGGCGCGCCTGATATGGCTAACGCCCTTTATGAAAAATTTGTGGCAATGTGCCGTGAACGTGTTCCTAAAGTTGAAACCGGCAGATTCGGTTCTGATATGAAGGTCAGCCTTGAAAACGACGGACCATTCACAATACTGATAGATAGTGAGGATTTCTGATATGTTTAGAATGTGGTGTAAGCTCTTTGACGACAGAGGGCATCTTATCAAAGACACTGTAATTAAAAATGCGGATTCTGATTTAAACAGAACCCGCAAAATATTCGCTGCTATTCATGACGCATGCTATGAATTTGACCTTGCCGAGCCAATCTGGCTCGATTCCAATGTTTCAGAATTCCAGCGCCACTCGAAAGTACGCTTCACTAAAGATAACTTTGTTGAAGATATCGAATTTGCTTATATGGAAATTGAGGTTATTGAGGAAGATTAGAAATACATTGACTTTTTGCGCGAAGAATATCAACTTTCATCCGCAATATATCAATTTCATGCGAAGAATATCAATCTCATTTGATATATTGCGTTTTAAAAAAGTATTCTTCTTTTTAACATCTAATTATAGTGAAAATGCGGACTCCAACCGGAATCCGCATTTTCACTATAATTTCACATATATTTATTACCATACATTAAACAATAACATTTCGCTCTTCCCCAGCCATAAATGCCTTGATATTAAGATATATCTCGTCCATCAGGCGGGTTCTCGCCTCGTATGTCGCCCATGCAACATGAGGGGTAACGATAAGCTTGTTGCTGTCCTTAATTGTAAGAAGAGGATTGTCCTTAGCAACTGGCTCAGTAGTTATTACATCAAGTCCTGCCGCTGCAATCACGCCTTCATTAAGCGCTTTTACAAGGTCTGCGTCATTAACAATCGGGCCACGTCCAAGATTCAGAAGAACTGCGCTGCTCTTCATCTTCTTAAGTGTCTCATAATTAAACAGATTTTCTGTATATTTGTTAAGCGGTGCATGAATTGACACGATGTCCGATTTCTTCAAAAATTCATCAAGCTCATATCTTTCGTATGGCACATCATAGCTGTGACCGCTTGCTGAATAGTATATTACATTACAGCCAAAGTCTGCCGCAATCTTAGCAACGCCTCTTCCTATATTGCCAAGTCCGACAATTCCCCATGTCTTTCCTGCCAGTTCATGAAACACATTTGCAAAATGTGAGAAGCAAGGCCACTCGGCATACTCACCGCTCTTTACGAAGTCATCATAATATCTCATCTTCTCGATAAGATAAAATGCAAGTGCAAATGTGTGCTGTATAACTGACTGTGTTGAATATCCGGCAACATTGGCGACTCTTATTCCATGCGCTTTGGCATATTCTGTATCGATATTGTTGTAGCCTGTAGCTGCCTCTGCCACCATCTTAAGATTAGGCGCAGCTGCCATGCACTCTGCGTTCATGTTAGTTTTATTAATAATAACGACATCAGGATTATGCTCTTTCATTCTTGCAACAGCTTCCTCATAAGAACTTAAGCTGTATGTCACAACTTCGCCAAGCCTGTTAAACTGCTCAAGCGAAATATCATCTCCGTATGTCATAGTTTCCAACATAAGTATCTTCATAATAATCCTCCGTTTCTGCACATTTTTGCATAATTATCGTACATTTTTAATAATTTCCCTGTACTGTTTATTTAGTTTCACAAGCTCCCTGTCTACATTTTTTAGTAAAAAAAGTCGTCCTGCGCCTTTCATTTTCTTAAATGGTTTTACAGTCAGCCTGCTATGTATATCGACATTTCCGCTGTCATCATCTGCATAATTTCTGATTGCTATTAATACAGTCTGCATATAAACCTCCCAAAAGACATTGAATACTACCGCATTATACAACTTAATTAAAGCAGATATTGTCGAACCACCGTCTGATTAAATATTTGCAACAAGTTCCTTCATAACCTTGACATTGTTAGCAATTGCAAGCTTTTCAAATGTTGGGTAATCCATTGTTGCGCTGTCATCAGCCTTATCTGATATAGTTCTTAATATTACAAATGGAACTTTATTAAGGTAAGAAACCTGTGCTATCGCCGCTCCCTCCATCTCTGTACAGAAGCCATCGAAATTGCTGAGCAAGAACGGTATCGAAAAGATTGTTGAACTGGAACTGAACGCTGACGAAAAAGCTAAATTCGCTGCCAGCGCCGCTGCCGTTCACAAGACAAATGCTGCTCTGAAAGAAGTAGGCGCTCTCTAATCGGGAGACGACCTGGAATATAATAAGTAAAGCCTCGCTGACTTTTGCCGGAAAGGGAAAGTCGCGGGGCTTTTGCGTTTTTACTATCTTTGGACATACCCTCGTGGGAGTTATCTCACATCTGCTCCCCACATCATCTTATTTCGCAACGTATCGAAAAAGATGTGATTGAATCGTTTCACTACCTTTATGGAATAGTCCGCACGTGAAATAGTGAGCCGCGTAGTCTCCTTGCACGATTCGCTCCGTCCGTCGACGGCTACGAGGAAGTTGTGGCTACGGCTTTCCACATCGAGCGTGATTTCCCAGTCGTCGCAGATAACAATGGGACGTACATTCAGGCTGTGAGGGGCAACAGGGGTGATGGCGATGGTCTTGCTGTGAGGCACGATGACCGGGCCGCCCACACTTAGCGAATAGGCGGTGGAACCGGTAGGGGTGGCAATGACCAGTCCGTCGGCCTGATAAGTGGTGAGGTGTGCTCCGTTGATGGCGGTATGGATGCTTATCATGGACGAACTGTCACGTTTCAGTACGGCTATTTCATTGAGGGCGTACGGATATTCCATCAGTTTTTCATCATCGCACTTCAACTGCAATACGCTGCGTTCCTCTACTTTATAGTGGTTGTTGTAGATTTCGTCAATCGTTTCTTCCATTTCTTCGGGCGATATGTCGGCCAGAAAGCCGAGGCGTCCCGTATTGATGCCCAGAATAGGAATGTTTTTCTTGCCTACACGGCTGGCGGCTTTCAAAAACGTGCCGTCACCGCCGATGCTGATAACCATATCGGCGCGGAAGTCGTCACCGTCGAACAATTCGGCGGGCGGAATGTTGAGGTGTAGGTCGGAAGTCAGGAAATTATAGAACTCGCGGCAGACACAGAGTTGTGCCTGATGCTGAGCCAGCAGGCGGAAAAGATTTTCGGCATGCGATGACTTTTTCGCCTGGTAGGTATTTCCGAATATGGCAAATTTCATAATTGTTTTCTGTTTTTGTAAGATGCAAAAATAGTTTTTTTCTCAGAATGCTGCCAACATATTGCTATTATTTGTACTTTTGCCCCAAACTATAAGCCGAATTATGACTAGATTAAGTGTAAATATTAATAAAGTAGCGACATTGCGTAACGCACGTGGAGGAAATGTGCCTAATGTTGTAAAAGTGGCGTTGGATTGCGAGAGTTTTGGAGCCGACGGTATAACGGTGCATCCGCGTCCCGATGAAAGACATATCCGTAAGAGCGATGTTTACGACCTGCGTCCGTTGTTGCGCACGGAGTTTAATATAGAGGGATATCCCGCACCCGAATTTATCGACTTGGTGCTGAAAGTGAAACCGCATCAGGTAACGTTGGTTCCGGATAGCCCCACTCAGTTGACTTCCAACTCCGGCTGGGACACGAAAGCCAATCTGGAGTTTCTGACCGAAGTGCTGGAAGCGTTCAATACCGCCGGTATCCGTACGTCGGTATTCGTGTCTACCGATGCAGAGATGATAGAGTATGCCGCCAAAGCCGGTGCCGACCGGGTGGAACTCTATACCGAGCCCTATGCTACGGCATTCCCTAAAAATCCGGAAGCTGCGGTAGCTCCTTTTGTGGAAGCAGCCAGAACGGCGCGCAGCCTGGGACTGGGACTGAATGCAGGCCATGACCTGAGTCTGGAAAATCTGAATTATTTTTATAAAAACATACCCTGGCTGGATGAGGTCTCTATCGGTCATGCGCTGATTAGCGATGCTTTGTATCTGGGATTGGAACGTACCATTCAGGAATATAAAAACTGTCTCCGCTGATGAATCTTATGTTGTTATTGGCCCAAGTGGCTCCGGCGTTGGCCGATTCTGTTGCCGGCGCCAATCCGGTACTTACTCCCATTGCCGCTCCCGATGAAATGAACCTGTGGAGCATGGCTGTCAAGGGTGGTTGGATTATGGTAGTGCTCGGAGTACTCTCCGTAGTGTGCTTCTATATTCTGTTCGAGCGCAATTACGTTATCCGTAAGGCGGGCAAGGAAGACCCTATGTTTATGGATAAGATCAAGGATTATATTCTGGGTGGTGAGATTAAGGCCGCCATTGCCTATTGCCGCAGTGTGGATACGCCTTCGGCACGGATGATAGAGAAAGGTATCAGCCGGTTGGGACGCCCGGTGAATGATGTGCAGGCAGCCATAGAGAATGTCGGCAACATCGAAGTGGCGAAACTGGAAAAGGGGCTGACCATCATGGCTACAATATCGGGCGGCGCTCCGATGATTGGTTTCCTGGGTACGGTGACCGGTATGGTGCGTGCTTTCTTTGAAATGGCGAATGCCGGTAACAATATCGACATCACCCTGCTTTCCGGCGGTATATACGAGGCCATGATTACTACGGTAGGCGGTTTGATTGTGGGCATCATCGCCATGTTCGCCTACAATTACCTGGTGACGCTGGTGGACGGTGTGGTAAATAAAATGGAAGCCAAGACAATGGCTTTCATGGATTTGCTGAACGAGCCTGCCAAATAAATCATAATTCATAAATCAGAAACAACGACCGTGTTACAACGTAGAGCAAAAATATCACCCAATTTCAGTATGGCGTCCATGACGGATGTTATATTCCTGCTGTTGATTTTCTTTATGATTACTTCTACGGTAGTATCACCGAATGCAATCAAGGTATTGCTTCCGCAGGGAAAACAGCAGACATCCGCCAAGCCGCTGACAAGGGTTATCATTGATAAGGACTTGAACTACTACGCCGCTTTCGGTAATGATAAGGAACAGGCGCTGGCTTTGGACGAGCTGACTCCTTTTCTGCAATCGTGCGCAGCAAAAGAGCCCGAAATGTATGTGGCATTGTATGCCGATGAGTCCGTCCCCTATCGGGAAATTGTGAAGGTGCTGAATATCGCTAATGAGAATCATTTCAAGATGGTGCTGGCTACACGCCCGCCTGAGAATAAGTAAACGGTGTTAACCGTAAATAGCTAAATCGTAAATCGGAACGGTGAATCGGAAGAAGAAAGGAAAATATATAGGATTGGCAGGTGCGCTGTTGGTGCACATTGTTGTCATTGCCCTTTTGATACTGGTGGGATTTACCTTGCCCGAACAGTCGGAGGAAGGCGGTGTGCCCGTGATGATGGGAGAAATGCCCGATGCGTGGGGGGCTGCCGACCCTTCTTTGGTTGAAGTGGAGACGATGCCGGAAGAGACCGCTCCGGAAATGCCGGAAGAGGCGGATCAGGAGATGCTGACGCAGGAAGATGAAGAAACCGTTGCCATAAAGCCTAAGGCGGAAGAAAAGAAGAAAGAGGTGAAGAAACCCGAAAAGAGCGCTGCCGAGAAAGCCGAAGAGGCGCGTAAGCTGGCTGCGGAAAAAGCGGAGCGTGAACGGAAGGCAGCCGAAGAAGCTGCCCGCAAACGTGTAGCGGGAGCTTTCGGCAAAGGTGCGCAAATGGGCAGCAAGGGTGCTACGGAAGGAACCGGTGTGCAGGGAAGTCCTACGGGAAACTCTTCGGAAGGGGCAACTGCCGGGACCGGCGGATACGGGACCTTTAACCTTGGCGGACGCTCCATAGGCGAGGGCGGATTGCCGCGTCCCGTATATAATGTGCAGGATGAGGGAAAAGTGGTGGTTACCATTACCGTAAATCCAGCCGGGCAGGTTATCGGCACCAGCATCAACCGCCAGACGAATACCGTAAACCCCGCCTTGCGGAAAGCTGCCGAAGACGCGGCGAAGAAAGCGAGGTTCAATACGGTAAGCGGATTGAGTAACCAGACGGGGACGATTACATATTATTTTAATCTAAAATAAGAGGAGAAACTATTATGGGTACAGTTTATGTGTTTTTTGCAGACGGTTTTGAAGAAATAGAGGCTTTCACTTCGGTCGATGTAATGAGACGTGCGGGGTTGAATGTGGAAATGATTACGGTTACTCCTGACGAGATTGTGAAGGGCGCTCATGGCGTACCGGTGCTTTGTGACAAGAATATCGTGAACTGTGACTTTTTCGACGCTGATTTGATATTGCTTCCAGGCGGCATGCCGGGCGCGGCCACTTTGGAGAAGTGCGATGACTTACGCAGACTGATTTTACGCTTTGCCGAAGAAAACAAACCGATTGCAGCCATTTGCGCCGCTCCTATGGTGCTTGGCAAACTGGGACTGTTGAAAGGTAAGAAAGCTACTTGCTATCCGGGGTTTGAACAATATCTGGAGGGTGCCGACTGCACCGGAGCGATGGTGGAAAAAGACGGCAATGTCATTACAGGAAAAGGTCCGGGCGCTGCCATGGAGTTTGCTTTGGCGGTGGTGGAATTGCTGCAGGGCAAGGATAAAGTTGCCGAATTGAAAGAGGCGATGATTGTCTGATTGTAAATTATGAAGAGGCTGTGTGAATCCAATGAAGTATGTTCTGATTGTAGCCGGCGGTAAAGGTTTGCGCATGGGATGCGAACTTCCCAAACAATTTCTTCCGATAGGGGGAAAGCCTGTATTGATGCGTACCATAGAGGCCTTTTATGCGTATAGCCCGGAGATACGGATAATATTGGTGCTTCCATGCAACCAGCAGGCTTACTGGAATGAGTTGTGCCGGAAACATGGTTTTTCAATCCCTCATCAAATCGCAGACGGCGGAGAAACACGCTTCCATTCGGTGAAGAACGGACTGGCATTTGTTACAACACCGGGCTTGGTCGGAGTGCATGACGGGGTACGCCCTTTTGTGGCTCAGGAGGTTATAGCCCGTTGTTACTCCCTGGCTGCCGGGAAGCAGGCGGTGATTCCTGTGACGGATGTGGTGGAGACGGTGCGTCATTTGGTTGGCGAAGGAAGTGAAACTGTCAGCCGCGACGCATACAAGCTGGTACAGACTCCGCAGGTGTTTGATGCGGATTTGCTGAAACAGGCTTATGAGCAGCCTTATACTTCGCATTTTACGGATGATGCCTCGGTGGTCGAGGCATTGGGCAAGCCCGTTTATCTGACGGAAGGTAACCGGGAAAACATAAAGATAACCACTCCCTTTGATTTGAAAATAGCTGCCGCCCTTTTGGACTCATGTTCGATTTAACTACGCGTGACATAAAATATCTGTCGGGCGTCGGGCCGCAGCGTGCTTCGGTGCTCAATAAGGAATTGGGCATCTTTTCCTTCCATGATTTATTGTATTATTTTCCTTATAAATACGTAGACCGCAGCCGCATCTATCGCATCCGTGAAATAGACGGTGCGATGCCTTATATCCAGTTGAAAGGCGAAATCTTAGGCTTTGAAACGGCGGGTGAAGGACGGCAACGGCGGCTGATAGCTCACTTCTCGGACGGTACGGGGATAGTCGACCTGATTTGGTTTCAAGGCATCAAATATCTGATAGGAAAGTACAAGGTTCATCAGGAATATATCGTATTCGGCAAGCCTACGGTGTTTAACGGCAGGATAAACATTGCGCATCCGGACATAGACCCGGCTTCCGAACTGAAGCTCTCTGCCATGGGGTTGCAGCCCTATTACAATACGACGGAGAAGATGAAGCGAAGCTCGCTCAACTCGCACTCCATCGAGAAGATGATGAAAAGCCTCGTCGGGCAGTTGAACGAACCTCTGCCCGAAACGCTTTCTCCCGCCCTGCTGGCAGAGCACCATCTGATGCCGCTGACGGATGCTTTGATGAATATCCATTTTCCGTCCGGTCCGGATGTGCTGCGAAAAGCGGAGTACCGCCTGAAATTCGAGGAACTGTTCTATGTACAGTTGAACATACTGCGTTATGCCAAAGACAGGCAGCGCAAATACCGGGGGTATGTTTTTGAGAAAGTGGGGGATATATTCAACGGCTTTTATTCCCGCAATCTTCCTTTTGAGTTGACGAACGCCCAGAAACGCGTGTTGAAGGAGATACGCCGGGACTTGGGTGCGGGCAGGCAGATGAACCGTCTTTTGCAGGGAGATGTGGGGAGCGGAAAGACATTGGTGGCGTTGATGAGTATGCTGATTGCGCTTGATAACGGTTATCAGGCATGTATGATGGCGCCTACCGAAATATTGGCAAACCAACATTACGAAACGATTCGCGAACTATTGTACGGAATGGATGTACGGGTTGAACTGTTGACCGGTTCAGTCAAAGGCAAACGGAGGGAAGCCATTCTTTCCGGCCTGCTAACAGGAGATGTACAGATACTTATCGGTACGCACGCCGTCATTGAAGATACCGTGAACTTTGCATCATTGGGACTGGTTGTCATCGACGAGCAGCACCGTTTCGGCGTAGCCCAGCGTGCCCGTTTGTGGACAAAAAGCGTACAGCCGCCTCATATTTTGGTCATGACCGCGACTCCCATACCGCGGACTCTGGCAATGACGCTTTATGGCGATCTGGATGTATCGGTCATTGATGAGCTTCCGCCGGGAAGAAAGCCGATTGCCACCATTCATCAGTTCGACAGCCATCGCGTAAGCCTGTATCGTTCCGTGCGCAAACAGATTGACGAAGGACGTCAGGTCTATATCGTTTATCCTTTAATCAAGGAGAGCGAAAAGATTGACCTCAAGAACCTGGAAGAAGGCTATCTGCATATCTGTGAGGAGTTTCCCGATTGTAGGGTTTGCAAGGTGCACGGGAAAATGAAACCTGCCGAAAAGGATGCGCAAATGCAGTTGTTCGTTTCCGGCGAGGCGCAGATAATGGTTGCCACCACGGTTATTGAAGTCGGTGTGAATGTACCTAACGCTTCCGTGATGATAATAGAGAATGCCGAACGTTTCGGACTTTCCCAGCTTCATCAGCTCCGTGGTCGTGTAGGACGCGGAGCCGACCAGTCTTATTGTATTCTGGTGACCGGTTATAAATTGGCGGAAGATACCCGGAAACGTCTGGAGATTATGGTACGCACGAACGATGGTTTCGAGATAGCCGAAGCTGATTTGAAACTTCGCGGGCCGGGTGATTTGGAAGGAACCCAGCAGAGCGGCATTGCTTTTGATTTGAAAATAGCGGATATAGCCCGCGACGGACAACTTCTGCAATATGTCCGTGAAGTAGCCCAGACCATTGTCGATAAGGATCCGAATGCTTCCCTTCCTGAAAATGAAATATTGTGGCGACAGTTGAAAGCCTTGCGAAAGACAAACGTTAATTGGGCGGCCATAAGCTGAAAAACGGTTAAACATACGCTTTATTTGTACGTTTATGTTGTTAAACATGTTTGTGGTGTAATTGGCTTGTTGTTAGTTATTTATTAGCTGTTATTCGTGGCTTTTACTTTTGTGGCTTCAAAAAAATAGTTAACGACACAAACGCCTTTTCAGAGAGAAATGTTACCTTTGGAAGAATTTTTGAAAATAATCTGGATATTCGCGTAAAACAGGGTGCGGTTGATTCACCGGATATGCTCTGCGGATATCGAAATGAATGACGAAACGGAATGAATTTTAATTGGATTAGAACGGCTTTATTAGCAGCAACGGCAATGGTCAGCCTGAACTCTTTCTCGCAGGACCTGATTGCCCGCCAAGCTCCCATTGACAGAAAACTTAAAAGCGTAGATTCATTGGCTTTGCAGAAACAAATCCGTGCGGAACAGTCTTTGTATCCGGGGTTGGATTTGTATCCGAGCTGGAACAATGAATTTGTGCAGGCTTATGGCAATGCTATCGTGCCGGAAAGTTATACTTTTGATTTGAAAGGCTTTTGCATGCCTACTGAACATACCCGTATCACTGACGTATTCGGCTATCGCCCTCGCAGAAGAAGAGCGCATTACGGTTTGGATATTAAAGTATATGTAGGCGATACAATTCGTGCCGCGTTTGACGGTAAGGTACGTATCGTTAAGAATCAGGGCCGTCGCGGATATGGTAAATATGTCGTTATCCGTCATGATAACGGTTTGGAAACGGTCTATGGGCATTTGTCCAAGCAATTGGTTGATATAAACCAGTTGGTAAAGGCCGGTGAACCTATTGCACTGGGCGGTAATACCGGACGTTCTACCGGCTCTCACCTCCACTTTGAAACCCGTTTCCTGGGAATTCCTATTAACCCTGCATTGATGTTCGATTTTGAAAAGCAGGATATTGTTGCCGATTCTTATACGTTCCGTAAGACCAAAGGCACTTCCGGTACGGCTCGCAGTATGGCATCGGGTGAAGGTCTGTTCTATAAAGTGAAGAAAGGCGATACCTTATCCAAGATTGCATCCCGTCAGGGTACAAGCATCGACAAGCTTTGTAAGCTGAACCGCATTACCCGGAGAACGATTCTCCGCCCGGGACAGGTATTGCGTTGCTCATAAAACGGAAATACTCTCTAAACGTAAACAATCTCTATAGGAGAGGGCACTTTAATATAATTTAGAGTGCCCTCTTTTCTTTTCTCTTTAATTATTCCTAAATTTGCAGCCTATTTGTAAGGATATGAAAGATACCAAGCAACAATTTGAGCATGTCATCGCCATTTGCCGTGACCTGTTCTCCAAGAAACTTCATGATTACGGTCCTGCATGGCGCATTCTTCGTCCGGCTTCCGTAACCGACCAGATATTCATTAAGGCCAATCGTATTCGGAGCATTGAGACTAAAGGCGTGACTTTGGTGGACGAAGGTATCCGTTCGGAGTTCATTGCGATTGTCAACTACGGTATTATCGGTTTGATACAACTGGAGTTGGGATATGCCGAATCTGCGGATATGACGAACGAAGAGGCAATGGTCCTGTATGATAAATATGCGAAAGAGTCGCTGGAATTGATGCTTGCCAAGAACCACGATTACGATGAGGCTTGGCGCAGTATGCGTATCAGTTCGTATACGGACTTGATATTGATGAAGATATACCGTACAAAGCAAATTGAAAGTCTGTCCGGCCAGACACTGGTTTCGGAAGGTGTCGATGCCAACTATATGGACATGATTAATTATTCCGTATTTGGTTTGATAAAGATAGAGTTTGGAGACTGAGAAAAAACATATTATAAAGCTCGTCTGGGTAAATACCTGCCGTTTTTTGCTGGCAACGTTGTTTATCTTCTCCGGATTTGTGAAGGCTGTCGATCCGCTCGGTTCATTTTATAAGATTCAGGATTATCTGGCGGCATTCGGCATAATTTCATGGTTTCCTACATACCTGCCGTTACTTTTTGCCATCATTCTGTCATCTGCAGAGTTCTGTGTAGGAGTTTTCCTCTTTTTCGGTGTACGCCGGAAGATTGCGTCGACCTTGGCGCTTCTCCTGATGAGCGTAATGACTCCGTTGACCTTGTATCTTGCTTTGGCAAATCCCGTATCCGATTGCGGATGCTTTGGCGATGCCTGGGTGTTGACGAACTGGCAGACATTCGGGAAGAACATCGTATTGCTGATTGCGGCGATAGCGGTATTCCGGGAGCGGAAACTCATGTTCCGCTTCGTTACGCTGAAGATAGAATGGATGGTGTCCTTATACACGCTTTTGTTTGTCTTTGCACTTTCTTTTTATTGCTTGGAATATCTGCCGGTACTGGATTTCCGCCCTTATAAGATCGGAGCGGATATAAAGGCGGGTATGGAGATTCCCGAAGGTGCGAAACCGAGTGTATTCGAGAGCCGCTTTGTATTGGAGAAAGACGGCAGGCAACAGGAGTTTACATTGGATAATTATCCGGACAGCACATGGACTTTTGTTGAAACGCGTACCGTTTTGAAAGAAAAAGGCTATGAACCACCCATTCATGACTTCTCCATGATAAGCCTGGGCACGGGTGAAGATATAACCGACAGTGTACTGACCGACAAAGGATATACCTTTTTATTGGTAGCCCACCGGATAGAGGAAGCGGACGATAGCAATATCGACCTTATCAATGAGATCTATGATTACAGTGTGGAGCACGGCTACGGTTTTTATGCGCTGACTTCCTCACCGGATGAAGAAATTGAGATGTGGCGTGAAAGAACCGGTGCGGAATACCCGTTCTGCCAGATGGATGATATTACCCTGAAAACGATTATCCGTTCCAATCCCGGCCTGCTGCTGATAAAAGACGGTACAATCCTGAATAAATGGAGCGATAACCAACTTCCCGATGAATATGTACTGAACGATAGTCTGGATAAATTAGAGTTGGGACAGCAGAAACAGGAAAATAAATTGCACACCATTGGCTACGTATTATTGTGGTTTATCGTACCTTTGACGCTGGTTGTCGGCATTGATATTCTGATAATCAAGCGGAGAGAAAGAAAAAGCAGGGAGCGGCAAGCCGCCCAATCCTCGGATAATCGGGAGAATGACAAATTGTAAATCTTTGAATAGCAGATATATTAACCCTTTTAATAATTAAAACAAAATGAGAAAAAACATTGTTGCAGGAAACTGGAAAATGAACAAAACCCTTCAGGAGGGTATTGCTCTTGCAAAAGAACTGAATGAAGCGTTGGCTAACGAAAAGCCTAATTGCGATGTAATCATCTGTACTCCGTTTATTCACCTGGCATCTGTTACTCCGCTGGTAGATGCTGCCAAAATCGGTGTAGGTGCAGAAAACTGTGCAGATAAGGAATCTGGTGCATATACAGGTGAGGTATCAGCCGCTATGGTTGCTTCTACCGGTGCCAAGTATGTAATCCTCGGTCACTCGGAACGTCGTGCTTACTACGGTGAAACAGTGGAAATCCTGGAAGAAAAAGTAAAATTGGCTTTGGCCAACGGTCTGACTCCGATTTTCTGTATCGGTGAAGTGCTGGAAGAACGTGAAGCTAACAAGCAGAATGAAGTGGTTGCCGCTCAGTTGGCATCTGTATTCTCTCTGTCTGCCGAAGATTTCTCCAAGATTATCCTGGCTTACGAACCGGTTTGGGCCATCGGTACAGGTAAGACTGCTACTCCGGCACAGGCACAGGAAATCCATGCTTTCATCCGTTCTGCCGTTGCCGAGAAGTATGGCAAGGAAATTGCTGAAAACTGCTCTATCCTTTACGGTGGTAGCTGCAAGCCTTCCAATGCAAAGGAACTGTTTGCAAATCCTGATGTAGACGGTGGTCTGATTGGTGGTGCTGCTTTGAAGGTTGCTGACTTCAAGGGTATCATCGACGCTTTTAATTAATAACAGAGAGCCGGAAGTTGCCGTATCCAAAGGAAGGCCAACTTCCGACTCTTCATGTTTAAAGCTTGTTTTTAAAACTGTATAAAACACTCTTTTATGAAGAAACTCGGTTTGCTTTTAATTGCATGTTTTGCCTTTGCCGCTATATCTGTGGCGCAGAATAACATCGTAAAGAGTCTGGAACGTAATGTGCCGGGGCAGGGTAAAGTGTCCATTCATCAGGATGCCCGTATCGGGGCACTGATAGGTTCGGAGTATATCCCTACCGGTTCGGACGACCGGAAAGTGATTAAAAGTTCGGGCTATCGCGTACAGGTATATGCCGGAAATAACACCCGTCAGGCCAAGAATGAAGCCTATTCGGTGGCTTCCAATATAAAAGAGCGTTTTCCTGACCTTCCCGTTTATACATCTTTCAACCCGCCCCGCTGGTTGTGCCGTGCAGGCGACTTCCGCAGCATTGAGGAAGCGGATGCCATGATGCGCCAACTGCGTGCCACCGGTGCTTTCAAGGAAGTGTCTATCGTGAAAGATCAGATAAATATCCCCCTTTAATTCATAACTCATAATTATCCCCCTCACTTTCTCATGTTAGGAAAAGAAGAAATCGTATCTCCTTCATTGGACGAACTGAAAGAACATTATCATCATATATTGACTTTGTTAGGTGAAGACCCTGAGCGTGAAGGGTTGCTGAAAACACCGGAACGGGTAGCCAAAGCCATGCTGGCACTGACTAAGGGGTACTCTATGGACCCGCACGAAGTACTCCGCTCCGCCAAGTTCAAGGAAGATTATAATCAGATGGTGATTGTGAAAGACATTGATTTCTTTTCTCTCTGTGAACACCATATGCTGCCTTTCTACGGCAAGGCGCACGTGGCTTATATTCCCAACGGCTACATTACAGGTTTGAGCAAGATTGCCCGTGTGGTGGATATTTTCTCTCACCGCTTGCAAGTACAGGAACGTATGACGCTCCAAATAAAGGAGTGTATTCAGGAAACGTTGAATCCTTTAGGCGTGATGGTCGTGGTAGAGGCGAAACACATGTGCATGCAGATGCGCGGCGTGGAGAAGCAGAATTCAATAACCACCACTTCCGACTTTACGGGGGCTTTCAATCAGGCCAAGACGCGTGAAGAGTTTATGAACCTCATCCGCCACACTTCTTAATGTCAGGGGAGCACCACCCGGTCTCCCAACCGTTTTGCCATAATACTCTGCACTTCGCGCATTTCGCTGTAGCGTTTCATGATGGCGTTGCATTTCTCTTCGTCGTTGGCGATGGCAGGGTCTTGCAGGGCAGACATCATGTGCTTTAGCTCTTCGCTGACAATGGCATACTTGAAGTTTATCATTAATGCCGGAACCAGCTCGTAAAGACGTTCTTCATCGGTTACTATCTTCTGGCTTTTTGAATGGTATTTGCTCAGCTGGTAACGGTTGCTGATAAGTTCCACGCTCAGTTTGCTGATGGCAGGGTCCGGATAAGCCAGAAAATAACGTTCGGCTGTAAATCCGGCGTCATGGATATGCGCGGCGGCTTCGGTCAGTATTTGGCGGTGCAGCGGGTTGTGGAATGACAACTCATCTTGCTTCAGGTCGCTGACGACATATTCAATTACGCTCACCGGTATTTCCTGCCCTTCTTCATTGGTTACATTGCACATCACTTTTTCGCCATAGCGCACAATCATTTGAAGAATCAGCCGTTCGTATTTATAGAATTCCTGTCCTTCTTTCCCTTCTTGCGGAATAAAGGATATATAGCTGTCTTCCGGCGGGAACGGTGCATCCGCATTGTGCCCGGGAGCTTCTCCGGCGGCAGTTGGGGTTGCGTCTGCCGTTGTCGGGGCAGCGGGAGTCGAACTTTCGGCGCCTGTTACATTCTGTGTGCTTTCTGCCTGTCTGCCGGCGTTTCTACGTTCCCGTTCTGCCTGTTCGGCACGCTTTTCAGCCTGCATCTCACGCCGTTTGGCAACTTCGGAAACCAACAGTTTGTCTTCCACCCGCAATAGCTGGGCGCATTCTTTGATGTACACATCGCGCACAATCGCTTCGGGGATGACCGAGATGCTTTGTACAAGATTACCGATTAGTTCGGCACGTTTAATCGGGTCTTTGCCTGCATCTTCCAGCAGCAGGTTGGTTTTGAAACGGATAAAGTCTGTTTCATGCTCCTGTATGAATTGCTGGAACTCGGTCGAGTTATGTTTGCGGGCAAAAGAGTCCGGGTCGTCTCCGTCGGGCAGGAGGCACACTTTAATGTTCATGCCTTCTTCCAGCAGCATGTCGATACCCCGGATAGAAGCCTTGATACCAGCTGCATCCCCGTCGTACAGTACGGTCATGTTGTTGGTGAAGCGGTGAATCAGACGGATTTGCCCCGGTGTCAGCGCAGTGCCCGAAGAGGCCACCACATTTTCTATACCGGACTGGTGCATGGATATGACGTCCGTATAGCCTTCCACCAGGAAGCAACGGTCTTGCTTCACAATAGCCTGCTTGGCGAAATAGATACCGTACAGTTCGTTGCTTTTATGATAGATTGCCGATTCGGGAGAGTTGACATACTTCACCTTGACTCCTTTTGTGGCACTGGCAAGTACACGGCCGCCGAAAGCCACCACTTTACCCGATAAGGTATGTACGGGAAAGATTACGCGTCCCCAAAAACGGTCGCGCAGTTGGTGGTCGTCCGTTTCGTAGCAGAGTCCGGTCTTGACGAGAAATTCTTTCTTATATCCTTTCTTCAAGGCTTCTTCCGCCATGGCATTATGGCTTTCGGTACAGTATCCCAACTGGAATTTTTCGATGATGTCATCCCGGAATCCGCGGTTACGGAAATAAGCCATACCGATGCTGCGTCCGTCTACATGGTTATGCAGGATATTCTGGAAATAGTCGCGGGCAAACTGGTTCACGATGAAAAGGCTTTCGCGCTCGCTCTGAACGAGCTTTTCCTCGTTGGACAGCTCCCGTTCCTTGACCTCGATGCCGTATTTCTTGGCAAGGTATTTCAGTGCCTCAGGATAGGACATCTGTTCGTGCTCCATAATGAAGTGCACTACATTGCCGCCCTTGCCGCAGGCAAAGCATTTGCACAGTCCCTTGGCTGGCGATACGTAGAACGACGGGGTCTTATCGTCGTGGAACGGGCACAGACCTACATAGTTCACTCCGCGTTTCCGCAGCGTGACGAAGTCTGACACGACATCAACGATTTGTGCCGCATCCAGAATTCTGTCTATGGTGGGTTGGTCTATCATGATTCGAGCACAAAGTTACACATAAAATCAGCCTCTGCAAAAAAAATAGAGGTTAGTGATTAGCGATTAGGGGTTAGTGATTAGTGATTAGCAGGCTGCGCTATTATGCCGCATGGTACTAATCACTAATCACTAACCCCTAATCACTAATTACTAATTACTTAATTTTTTCTCTGATCTTCGTCAGATACTTCTTCATTCCTTCCGCATCTTTGTTGGTGATAATCTCCAGTAGTTGTTTCAGTTCCAGACGTATATTCTCTACTTGTGAGGGGGTGCGGGGATTAAACAGAATCTCCTGTAACAGATAATCGTCCTCGCTCAACAGGCCTTTGGCAATGGCCATGTGTTTCTTGAATGTAGTTCCCGGAGCTTCCTGATGCTTCATGACTGCTGCAAACACGAAAGTCGAAACAAACGGAATGGACAAGGAGTAGGCCACCGTTTCATCATGCTCGTCGAAGGTGTACTCAAAGATATTGAGCTTCATGGTCTGGTATAAATCTTTAAAGAAGATTTTGCCCAAATGGTCACCCTCGCTGATGATGATGGCATTTTCTGTATTCAAGTTGCTCAG
>OINK01000181.1_pt1 | contig 20926 bp, 18 predicted proteins | sample 1585231 | NCBI WGS metagenome assembly OINK01 (sample SAMN02674606, study PRJEB24791) | human gut metagenome, SKBSTL068 | isolation source: stool | host: Homo sapiens | place: USA | reverse complement strand
CCTGGCGTTCGTATGCGCAGGCTGTATTTATTCGTTGCAATTTAGGCAAGCATATTGCTCCTGCCGGTTGGAATAACTGGGGTAAAAAGGAAGCGGAAAAGACCGCATTCTATGCAGAATATGAAAGTACGGGTGAAGGTGCCAATCCAAAAGCACGTGTACCTTTCTCACATCAACTGAAGAATCTTAAAGGTTATGAAATAGATTCCATACTTACTGGAGAGGATGGTTGGAATCCGGTAAAAAATGGGAATGAATTATTAAGCATAAAGCGCTGACCGGCATGGACTGGATCTCGAATTGGACGACGCCGCTCTGGATGGTGGTCTTGCCGTTTTCGGCAGAGGTGATAGCCACCTGACCGGCAGGCATCCGGCTGATCATGCTACTGAGCAGCTTTGCATTCAGCACCACCTCACCGGCTTCCTTCACATTGGCTTCGATGGTAGTCACGATGCCCATTTCCAGATCGTAGCCGGTTAGGTTGAGCTGAAAGCCCTCGGCTTTGAGCAGAATGCCTTCCAGAACGGGGATCGCTGAACGCATGGTGACGGCTTTGGACACACCATCGATGGCTGCGCTCAGCAGAACTTTATCACATACGATGTTCAAACTGAATTCTCTCCTTTGTTTTCCAGGTCCGGATGCTGTTTTGGGTTGGAATGCAGTCTCCGGATCGGTCTATCTTATTGAACTTGTTGTAGTAACCGTAGTAGGGGGTGGGGAACTTGTGGAAAACCCCGAAAAGCCTTGTCGGAATGCTGGGGTTTTGGTTTCCACGGGGTTGTGAATGTGTTGTGAATGGATCGTGGAAAGGTGAGAAGGACTCCTTCTTTCCACAGCCCATGTGGAGAACACAGGTTGAATGTTGAAAACTCTGTGGAAAGTGTGGAAAGGTTTGCGTTTTTACCACAAGATATAGGTTCTTTTTCCCCGTTTTGTTCCGTTTTCTCCCCATATTTTGGGGTTTCACCCATAAATGAGTACGACTTTTGCACGATTTCTGCGGTCAGGCCTTCACGTTCTTGATGATGTCGCTCACGGTCTCGCGCAGGTGCTGGTCGTTCTTCATGTCACGCTCCATGGTCTTGAGGGAGTAGACGATGGTGGAGTGGTCACGGCCGGAGAATTCACGGCCGATCTCTTCCATGCTCATGCCGGTGACCTCGCGCAGGATGTAGATGGCCACACGGCGGGCAGAGGCAACGTTGGCGTTGCGCTTGGTGCCGCGGATGTCGGCAGGGGAGACGTTGAAGGTGCGGGACACCTCGCCGATGATCTTCTCGATGGTCACGGGCACCGGCTGGGTCTCGTTGAGGATGTCCTTGATGGCATTCTGGGCCACACTGATGACCGGCTGGATGCCCTCCAGCATGTAGTAGGCGTTCAGCTTTTTCACTGCGCCCTCCAGCTGGCGGATGTTGTTTTTCAGGTGGTTGGCGATGAATTCCGCCACATCCTCGGGCAGATCCAGGTGGAGCAGCTCGGCCTTGCGCTTGACGATGGCTACGCGGGTCTCGAAATCAGGCGGTTGGACATCGGCGGTCAGGCCCCACTCAAAGCGGGTGCGCAGGCGCTCTTCCAGGCTCTTGATCTCCTTGGCCGGGCGATCAGAGGCGATCACGATCTGCTTGTGGGCATCGTGCAGGGAGTTGAAGGTGTGGAAAAACTCCTCCTGGGTGGATTCCTTGCCGGCGATGAACTGGATATCGTCCACCAGCAGCAGGTCGGCCACGCGGTACTTCATCCGGAAGTCCTCGGTGCTGCCGGCGCGGATGGCGGCGATCAGCTCGTTGGTAAACTGCTCACAGGTGACGTACATGATGACGAAGTCGGGGTGGGTGCGCTTGATCTCGGTCTGGATGGCCGTGAGCAGATGGGTCTTGCCCAGACCGGAACCGCCGTAGATGAACAGCGGGTTATAGGCTCCGGAGGGGTTGGCCGCAACCGCCTGCGCCGCAGCAAACGCAAACTGGTTGGAGGGACCCTTGATGAAGTTCTCGAAGGTGAACTCGTAATTGCCCTGGGGCGAGGCGGGGTTTGCCTCGTACTGCTGGGCCAGCACCACCTCATGGGGCGGGGTGCTGGGCACCACCAGCGTGATGTCCACGTCAAAGCCCAGCACGGTCTTAAAGGCCTCTTTCAGCAGGCCGAGGTAGCGGTCGGTGACGATCTTGCAGATGAAATCGTTGCGCACCGACAGGGTGATATGGCTCGAGTCCTCAAAGCTGATGGGCTCAAGTCCGTCGATGTAGAGATTATAGGTCGGCTCGGCCATCTGCGTTTTGCAGTATGCCTGGGCGGCCTCTAAAACGTCCTTGAAAGAATCCATAAAACATCCACTCCATTGAATTGGTCGAAGTTTTCAACAATGCTGCTGATACCCCGTTAGTATACCACAAAAATCTCCCTGCGTCTATATTCTATAATGTAATTTATAATACATAAGAAAAGACGCTCCATCGTGCCCTCGCGGCTCTTGTGTCCAAGGCGGTTTTTGGCCACAAGATATGGTGGAAGAAAAGTTTTCCACGGAGAACCGGTGAAAAAGTTGAAAGCTTTTTCACAAGGAAATTTGAAAAAAGTTTGCTGGAAAGTGAAAAAAATGCTTGACAGAAGGGGATAGTGTGCGATATACTGTTGAATTGCAAGCCTGTCCCCAATTTGGGACCAGAAATACCCCATTACCGGGGACGAGTTTTTACGGAGGATACAACCATGAAGAGAACTTTTCAGCCCAAGAAGCGTCAGCGCAAGGAAGTTCATGGCTTTCTGACCCGCATGAGCACCAAGAACGGCCGCAAGGTCATCAATGCTCGCCGTGCTAAGGGCCGCAAGAGCCTGACCGTCTGATCCCGCTTTGCCAGGGATCCGGCGCAGAATTGAACATGCGCACAAAAGACTGCTAATCCTGAATTGGCGGTCTTTTTCTTATTTTGGACGTTCTGCGCGCGGAATGACTAAAAATTTGGCAAAAGATTTGGCACAAAAAACGCCCGGACAGCCTTTTCATGTCGGCGTTTTTTTGCTATACTGAATTTTGAACTTTGCCTTTGGGGGAGTTCTGCGATTTTTTAACCGAAAAGGAGGCGACGGAGCAGTGCGCTATCGTCCCATCCGCCGCAACAGCGAGTTTGGCCGCGTGTATGCCCGCGGCAAGTCCTATGTGAACCCGGCGCTGGTGCTGTATGTGCTCAAGACCCGCGGCAAAAAGACCCGCGTGGGCCTGACAGCCACCAAAAAGATCGGCCATGCCGTCCAACGCAACCGCGCCCGCCGCGTGATGAAGGCTGCCATTGATGAGCATCTGGATCAGAACATCGGCGGCTATGATCTGGTGTTCGTGGCCCGGGGCATGACCCCCCGCCTGAAGAGCTGGCAGCTCAGCGAAGTGGTGGCCAGGCTCTTTGCCCAGGCTGGCCTGCCCGACAAGGCAAAGCAGCCGGGCGCAAAGCCCCCTGCCACGGTCCCGCCCGCAGACCGGGCCGCAAAACAGTGAATCCCGTCTCCCATGTCTGCCGGAACGCGCTCTGTGCGCCCATCCGGTTCTACCAGCGCTTTATCAGCCCGGGGCTGGGCCGCAACTGCCGCTTTACCCCCACCTGCAGCCAGTATGGCATAGAAGCCATCCAGACCCATGGCTGCATCAAGGGCTTGCTGCTCACCGCCTGGCGCATCGCCCGGTGCAATCCGCTTGGCCGGTGGGGCTTTGACCCGGTGCCGCCCAAAGGCCGCTGGGTGAGCCCGGAGCGGAGACTGTCCCCGGCAAAGCTGTTCCGGGGGCGGCACGGTTAAGTAGCGTGCTTATGATACACGGCTCCTTTGTACAACCTCTCCGTCATTGCTTCGCAATGCCACCTCCCCTGGTAGGGGAGGCTTTGGCAGCCCGATCCAGTTGACGGTTTTGCCAAGGGCTCCCCTATTAGGGGAGCTGGCAACGCCGCAGGCGTTGACTGAGAGGTTTAATCTGTTCTTATGCTTCTTGTGACGCTCCGCACTGTGGGCGGGGTGTCCTTCTCATAAAAATCTAAACGTCCCGCACCACAGGCGGGGCAGAATGGACGAAACTATGAATCCTTTGTACATCCTGGGCTGGCCCTTGGGCTATGTAATGGAGTGGATCTACAAGCTGATCCCCAACTACGGCTGGGACATCATCCTGTTCACCCTGCTCATCACCGTGATCAAGATCCCCCTCCAGCTCAACCAGCAGAAGAGTATGGCCCGCATGAGCGCTTTCCAGCCCATGGTGGCCGAGATCCAGAAAAAGTACCGCGACAAGCCCGAAAAGCAGCAGGAAGAGCTGATGAAGCTGCAGGAGCAGGGCTACAAGCCCACCGCAGGCTGTATGCCCATGCTGGTCAACTTCCTGGTCATGTTCGGTGTTATCGAGGTGGTGTACCGCCCGCTGCAGCGCATCTTCCACATTGGTGCCGATGCCCTGACCGCCGCAGGTGAGGCCCTGACTGCCATGGGCATCAGCTTTACCACCGTGACCCGCGACACCAACATCATTGCACAGGTCATTGCAGGCGAGAGCACCGTCTCCTCCTGCTTCACCCCGGATCAGGTGGCTACCATCACCGAGTTCGGCCAGCACATGGATTTCTTTGGCATCGACCTGACCCGTGTGCCCCAATACAGCCTGGCTGCAGAGAATCTGCCCCTGCTGATCCTCCCGGTCCTGGCGATCGTGACCATGTTCCTGTCCACCCACATCAGCATGAAGGCCAGCGGCCAGGAGATGCAGGGCAGCATGAAGCTGACCATGTATATGATGCCGCTGATGTACCTGTTCTTCTGCTTCACCTATCCTCTGGCATTCTCTCTGTACTACGTCATTTCCAACATCGTGATGACCGTGCAGACTCAGGTCATGCGCAAGGTGTACGACCCCGATAAGATGCGCAAGGAGATCGAAGCGCAGATCGCAGAAAAGAAAAAGCAGGAAAAACGCGGTGTGAAGAACACTACCGTCAAGGTCACCGATCCCAAGACCGGCAAGACCACGGAAAAGAACCTTTCTGCCAGCGAGATGAACAAGCGCCGTCTGGAGTATGCCCGCCAGCTGGACGAGGAGCGCTACAAGGACGAGCGCACCGTGCCGCTGAGCGAGCTGAACAAGCAGGATAAAGAATAAGAGGAGGATGAACGGTTATGATCCGTAAGCAGGAAGCGACCGGCAAAACGGTCGATGAAGCCCGCGCAAAAGCCTGCGCTCTGCTGGGCGTGCAGGCCGATGATCTGAATGTCAGCTGCGAAGTGCTGGAAATGCCCCAGAAGACTGGTTTTCTGGGCCTGAAGCTCACCCCCGCCAAAGTCCGCGTCAGCGTTGAGCTGCCGGACGAGCCGGTGGCTGCGCCTGCTGCTCCGGTCGCTGCACCTGCCCTTGTCGTGGAGGAAAAGGCTGCACCGGCTGAGCCTGTCGTGGAGGAGGCTGCCCCCGAAGCCCCCGCTGCTGAGGCCCCTGCCGCACCGGAAGAGGAAGCTGCCCCTGCCGAAGAGCGGACCGCTCCCGCCGCCGAGGGCGAAGAGGTGGAGGTGCCCATCTGCATCGAGGAGAATGCCAAGGTCCAGGCCGCGGTGGACTACCTGAAGGACGTCATCGAGAAGATGGGCGTGCAAAATGTCAGCTTCAGCGCCGTGCAGAAGGGAGAGGCCACCATCATCCGTCTGAACGGCGAGAAGATGGGCGCCCTCATCGGCCGCCGCGGCGAGACAATGGAGAGCCTGTCCTATCTGGCAAGCCTCGTGGCCAACCGCCTCGAGGGCGATTACATCAAGCTGGGCCTCGATGTGGCCGGCTACCGCGACAAGCGCGAGAGCGACCTGACCGCACTGGCACAGCGCATCGGCACCAAGGTGCGTCGTACCGGCCGCAGCTTTGCGATGGAACCGATGAACCCCTACGAGCGCCGCATCATCCACTCTGCCATCGGCAAGATGGAGGGTGTGCGCAGCGAGAGCAAGGGCGAGGGTCGTGACCGCCGTGTGGTCATCTACTCCACTGCTCCCGATGCCCAGACCGACAACACCTACGGCGAGCGCCGCCCGCGGGGCAATGGCCGCCGCCCCGGCGGCAACCGCAATGGCGGCTTCCGCGGCGGACGCGGCAGCAGCCCCCGGAATGGCGGTCCCCGCAATGGCCGCCCCGCAGGCAGCCGCGGTCCCCGTCCTTCCAGTGTGCCCGAGCGCACCTATGCTCCCCGTGACGCAGAGACTGCTGCACCCGTGGCACCCAAGCGCACCGAGCGCGTGGATGATTTTGCCGATTTCAGCTTTGGCAAGATCGAGCTGTAAACTCCGCTGAGTTTTGCACAATACTGCCCCCTTCCGGTGGAAAACTGGAAGGGGGCTTTTTGTCTCTTTCCTTTTTCGTCGCTTCGTGATACAATAATTCTGATTTGAGAGCGGAGGGAGAGCACCAACATGGAACATTCAACGATCGCGGCCATTGCAACCGCGCCCGGCGCAGGCGGCATTGCCGTGGTGCGTCTTTCCGGCCCGGAGAGCTATGCCGTGGCGGCAAAGGTGTTCCACCCGGCCAACCCGGCAAAGCGGGTAGAAGATGCCAAGGGCTACACCGCCCTGTTTGGGCATTTCATGGAAGGGGAGGAAGCCTTTGACGAGGGCGTGGCACTCTTCTTCCGGGCTCCCCACAGCTACACCGGCGAGGATGTGGTGGAGCTTTCCTGCCACGGCGGCAGTGCGGTGGCCCGGCGGCTGGTGGAAAGCTGCATCGCAGCCGGTGCCGCCCCCGCCGCCCCCGGCGAGTACACCCACCGCGCCTTCCTCAACGGCAAGCTGGGGCTGACCCAGGCCGAGGCCGTTATGGACCTGATCTCTGCCGATGGCAGACAGGGTGCGGCGCTGGCCAATGCCTCCCTGAACGGCGCGCTGGCGAAGAAGATCGGGGCTGAAAAGGATGCCCTGACCGCCCTGCAGGCCCATCTGACTGCCTGGGTGGATTTCCCTGAAGAGGACGTTCCCGCGCTGGAGGATGCCCAGCTGGTATCCACCCTGACTGCCGTGAAGGAAGAGCTGGACACCCTCATCCGGAATTATGATGCCGGTGCTGTCCTGCGGGAGGGTGTGGACTGTGCCATCGTGGGGCGGCCCAATGCGGGCAAGTCCACCCTGCTCAATCTGCTGGCCGGGTTCGACCGGGCCATCGTCACCCCCGTGGCGGGCACCACCCGGGATGTGGTGGAGCAGGCCGTCCGTCTGGGGGACATCCGGCTGAACCTGTTCGACACAGCCGGTCTGCGGGAGACTGAGGATGCGATCGAGGCCGAAGGCATCCGCCGCAGCTGGAAAAAGCTGGACGAGGCGGGGCTGATCCTGGCGGTGTTCGATGGCTCTGAGCCCCTGACCCGGGAGGATCTTGCGCTGGCGCAGCGGTGTGCTGGCCGCCCGGCCATTGCACTGGTCAACAAAGAGGACAAGCCCACTCAGTTTGACGCAGAGATCATTGCAGGCGATTTTGCCATGGTGATCCCGGTCTGCTGCCAGGAAGAGGGGAGCCGCAGGGTGATTGCTGCTGCTGTTGCCCGCCTGCTGGGCACCAACAACATCGACCCCCACGCTGCCAGCCTTTCGGGCCAGCGCCAGCTTGCCGCCGCCACCCGCGCGCGGGATGCAGTGGCCGGTGCGCTGGATGCGGTCAGCGGCGGGTTTGGGCTGGATGCCGTATCGGTCTGTGTGGACGATGCGCTGGATGCCCTCTGTGACCTCACCGGTGAAAATGCGTCGGAGAATGTCATCAATGAAGTGTTTGAGCGGTTCTGTGTGGGAAAGTAACGGAGGGCAGCCCGTCTGGCAGCTTTCTCCTCGGACACGAAACGGACCATTCCATCGCCCGCCCTATTGCCTGCGGCAACAGGGTCCCACCCCAGCGGACGGTCCTCGGAGAAACTTCCAGCCGCTCTGCCGGGTAACAGCAGATTGAACCATAGAGGAAAGTATAGGAAAAGTATGAATCATCTTGGAGATTACGATGTGATCGTAATAGGCGCGGGCCACGCTGGCATTGAAGCGGCCCACGCTGCTGCCACGCTGGGTGCCAAAACGGCGGTGTTTACCATGAGCCTGGATGCCATTGGCAACATGCCCTGCAATCCCAGCATCGGCGGAACTGCAAAAGGAACGCTGGTACGTGAATTGGATGCGCTGGGCGGTGTGATGGGCCTTGCGGCGGATGCCACCTACCTGCAGAGCCGGATGCTGAACAAGGGCAAAGGCCCTGCCGTTCATGCCCTGCGCGTTCAGACCGACCGCAAGCGCTACCACGAATATATGAAGCACGCCCTTGAACTCACGCCCGGCCTTGCCATCCATCAGGCCGAGGTGGTGGGCATTGAGGTGGAGAACGGCCATGTCAAGGGCGTTGTGACCCAGCTGAACGGGGAGTACAGCGCAAAGTGTGTGGTCATTGCCACGGGCACCAATCTGGGTGGCAAAATTTTTGTCGGTGATGCGTGGTATGCTTCCGGCCCTGACGGGATGCACGCCGCCAATGCCCTGACCGAAAGCCTGAAAGCCGCCGGTCTGCCTCTGCGTCGGTTCAAGACCGGTACGCCTGCCCGTGTCCACCGGAGAAGCATCGACTTCTCCAAGCTGGAATGCCAGCCTGGCGACCCGGACAGCGAGCTGCAGCCCTTCAGCTTTCTGACGGATGCACCCATGCACAACAAAGTCGAATGCTGGATCGCCTACACCAACCCCGAGACCCACCGGATCATTCTGGACAACATCCAGCGCAGCCCGCTCTATGGCGGCATGATTGAGGGGGTTGGCCCCCGGTACTGCCCCTCCATTGAGGATAAGGTGGTGCGCTTTGCGGGCAAGGACCGGCACCCCATCTTTGTGGAGCCCTGCGGCGAGAACACCGAGGAGATGTATCTGCAGGGTGCATCCAGCAGCCTGCCTGAGGATGTGCAGAACGCCTTTTACCGGAGCATTCAGGGCTTTGAACACATTGAAATCATGCGCCCGGCCTACGCCATCGAGTATGACTGCGTAGACCCGACCAGTCTGGAAGCCACACTGGAGAGCAAGGTGGTGCGGGGCCTGTATGGTGCAGGCCAGTTCAACGGCACCTCCGGCTACGAGGAAGCCGCAGCGCAGGGTCTGCTGGCCGGTCTGAACGCCGCCCGCAGTGCAAAAGGGGAGAGTCAGCTGATCCTGGAGCGTCAGACCAGCTATCTGGGTACGCTGGTGGATGACCTTGTCACAAAGGGGGTCATGGACCCTTACCGCATGATGACCAGCCGGAGCGAGTACCGCCTGACCCTGCGGCAGGACAACGCCGATCAGCGGCTGACCCCCATTGGCCGGGAGTATGGTCTGGTGCAGGATGACCGCTGGGCAAAATATCAGCACACCCAGAGCATTCTGGAAGCGGAGCGCCGCCGCCTGCACGAGACCCACCTGCGCACCGCTGACCTGCGCGCTGCCATGGAAGCAGCCGGGCTGACCCCTGCCGCGGAGGGCGGCATTGCCGAAGAATTGCTCCGCCGCCCCGAGATCAGCTACCCGCTGTTGGCGGGGGTGATCGGCTGGGGCGAGGGCATTACCCCCATGCTGGCCGAGCGGCTGGAGACCGAGATCAAGTACGCAGGCTACATTGCCCGGCAGGATCGGATGATCCGTGACGTGGCCCGCCACGAAAAGACCCTAATTCCCGCAGATTTTGAGTATGCTGACCTGACTGGCCTGACGCTGGAGGCCCGTGAGAAGCTGACCCGCATCCGCCCGAAGAATCTGGGGCAGGCGGGCCGCATCCCCGGCGTTTCACCCTCCGATGTGGCGCAGCTGAGTATTGCTTTAACAGTGAGAGAGAAAACCTGATGCACTGACGGAGAGGTTGGACGAAGGAGGGTAGAACCTCTGTACAACCTCTCAGTCGCCTGCGGCGACAGCTCCCCTGATAGGAGAGCCATTGGTAGAAAGATAAAAGAATTGCCTAAAACGAAAAGGGACAGATAAATGATCGACAAGAACAGATTAGAGCAAAAATGTTCCATGTGGAACATTGCGCTGACCGGGGAACAGCTGGACCAGCTGGATGCCTTTGCGCAGATCCTGGTGGACTACAACCAGAAGGTCAATCTGACCGCCATTACCGACCCGGAGGGCATTGAGGACAAGCACTTCCTCGACAGCCTGCTGTTTGCCAGCCAGCCCGAGGTAGCAGGGAAGATGGTGGACGTGGGTGCCGGTGCCGGATTCCCGGGCATCGTGACAAAGATCTACAAGCCCGAGCTGGAGCTGACCCTGATGGAGCCCACCGGCAAGCGGGTGGAGTTCTTGAAGTATGCCTGCGCTCAGCTGGGCCTGACCGGGGTGGAGTTTGCCAAGGAGCGCGCCGAGGAAGCCGCCCGCAAAGCATGGCGGGAGCAGTATGATCTGGCCTCTGCCCGTGCGGTGGCGGCTCTGCCCATGCTGGCCGAGTACTGCCTGCCGCTGGTCAAGGTGGGTGGCAGCTTCCTTGCCATGAAGGGCGCTTCCGGCGAGGAGGAGCTGGCCGCGGCCCGCGGTGCCATCCGGAAGCTGGGTGGAGAGTATAAGGAGACCCGCACCCTGCATCTGCCGGGCGGCGATACCCGCACCCTCATCCTCTGCAAAAAGATTTCGCAAACTCCGACAGCCTACCCCAGAAACGGCGGAAAGATCGCAAAGTCTCCGCTGAAATAACGCAAAACCGCAAGATAAATGCCAAGCCCTGCCGAACGATTTTTCTGGCAGGGCTTTTTGATTTCTGGTACACTGGAACTGCAATGAGTGAGTTTTCCACTGTTTCCCGGGAAACGGTGGAAAACTGCGTCACATTTCAGCGAAAGGGGAAAGAATCATGTTTGAATGGAAGAAATCTGCCGGAAAGATCTACACCCTGCCTGTGGAAAGCATCCGGCCCTCGCCGTTTCAGGCCCGGACTGTTTTTGATGAAAAGGAGCTGGCGGGGCTGGCCCAGAGCATCCGGGAAAACGGCCTGCTGCAGCCCATCTCGGTGCGGAAGGTCGAGGGTGGTTACGAGCTGGTGGCAGGGGAGCGGCGGCTCCGTGCCTGCAAGCTGGCCAGGATGGAGACCATCCCGGCCATCCTCTGTGACTGCGGCGACCAGCGGACTGCGGCGCTGGGTCTGCTGGAAAACATCCAGCGGGAAGACCTGAACCCCTTTGAGCAGGCACAAGGGCTGCGGGATGTGATCGCCCTTTGGGACTGCACCCAGGCCGAGGCGGCCAAGCGGCTGGGCATGGCACAGCCCACCCTTGCCAACAAGCTGCGGCTGCTGCAGCTGACCACCGACCAAAGGCAGTTCGTGCTGGACAATGGCCTGACCGAGCGCCACGCCCGGGCTGTCCTGCGCCTGCCCGAGAACCGGCGGAGCGAAGCCCTTATCACCATTGCCAAGCGGCGGATGAATGCCCGGCAGACCGACCTGTACATTGAGCAGGTGCTCAATGCCGCCGCCCCGGGCAGACACCGCATCTCCATGGTCAAGGATGTGCGCATCTTTGTCAACACCATCGACCATGCCATCCGGCTGATGACGGACAACGGTGTGCCAGCAACGGCCCACAGGGAAGAGCGGGACGGCTATATCGAATACACGGTGCGCATCCCAACCGCAGCCGCGCAAAGATAAAACGCATCGCAATTTTCACAAAAAATGCAATTCCACAGGGTTTTTACGCAAAATAATCAGGAAACAGGTTCAAAAAGCCGCGCTGATGTGCTATACTAGTCTTTAAAGGGGCTTTGCTGGTGGGAAAACAGCGGAGCCCGGCCTCGAATGTTCCACGTGGAACAAATAATTTTCCCGGGAGGAAACAAAGAGCGTGGCTAAAATCGTTGCAATTGCAAACCAAAAAGGCGGCGTGGGCAAGACCACCACGGCCGTGAACCTTTCGTCCTGCGTTGCGGCTCTGGGCAAAAAGACGCTCATCGTCGATCTGGACCCGCAGGGCAATACCACCACCGGTTACGGCATTCCCAAGCGGAGTGTCGATGTGGGTACTTATGAGCTGCTGATCGGTGAGGCGGAGGCAAAGGATGCCATCCGCAAGACCGAGTTCCGCACCGATGTCATCGGTTCCAACACCCGGCTTGCGGGTGCGGGTCTGGAAATGATCGATCTTCCGGGCCGCGAAAGCCGCCTGCGCAAGGCGCTGGCCTCGGTGCAGAAGGACTACGACTTCATCTTTGTGGACTGCCCGCCCAGCCTGGATCTGCTCACCCTGAACGGTCTGTGCGCCTGCGACAGCGTGCTTATCCCTATCCAGTGTGAGTATTACGCACTGGAGGGCCTGTCGGAGCTCATCAGCACCCTCAAGACCATCCGCAAGAAGTACAACCCCTATCTGGACATCGAGGGCGTGGTGTTCACCATGTTCTCCGGGCGGTTCAACCTGACGCTGCAGGTGGTGGATCAGGTCAAAAAGTATTTTGGCACCAAGGTCTACAAGACCACCATCCCGCGCACCATCCGGATCTCGGAAGCGCCCAGCTACGGCCAGCCCATCAATTTCTATGAGCCCAAGGGCAAGGGCAGCGAGGCCTATATGGATCTCGCCATTGAGTTCGTAAAGAACAACCGCCCGCATGAACCGGCACGCCGCCGCACAAAAGGGAACAGTGCCCCCGCCGAGCAGAAAAGCGCACTGGAACAAGTGAAGCAGGGGGAAGCGTAACCTATGGCAAAAAAAAGAGGAGGACTGGGCCGGGGCCTGGAAAGTCTGTTTGAGGACACAGCCCCCAGCTTTGAGTCCGATAACCGGATCGAGACGCTGCCCCTGCGGGAGATCGAGCCGGACCCGGCCCAGCCCCGCAAGACCTTTGATGAGGAAACGCTGGCAGAGCTGGCGGCCAGCATCTCAGAGCACGGTTTGCTGCAGCCCATCGCGGTGCGGCCCCACGGGGTAGACCGCTATCTCATCGTGGCCGGTGAGCGCCGTTGGCGTGCCTGCCGGATGGCGGGCCTGACCGAGGCACCTGTCGTCGTGAAGGATGTCACAGATGAGCAGGCCATGGAGCTGGCGCTGGTGGAAAACCTTCAGCGCGAGGATCTGGACCCGGTGGAAGAAGCACTGGGCATCCGGGAGCTGATGACCCGCTGTGACCTGACCCAGGAGCAGGCCGCCCGCAAACTGGGCAAGAGCCGCAGTGCGCTGGCCAACAGCCTGCGTCTGCTCAACCTGCCCGAAACGGTGCTGGAACTGCTGAAGAGCGGTTTCCTCACCACGGGCCACGCAAAGGTGGTGCTGGGGCTGCCCACCCCGGAGCTGCAGGAGCAGGCGGCACAGATCATTGCCGACCATGAGCTGAACGTCCGGCAGGCAGAGGCCCTGTGCAAAAAGCTGGCCAAGCCCCCAAAAGAGCCTGTGGAGCCCGCCCCGCGCGGCACCCTGCCTGTGGAGGTGGAGGAGAGCCTGAAGCAGGCGCTGGGCAGTGAGGTCAATGTGGCCTACCACGATGGCAAGGGCAAACTGACCGTCCACTTCTACTCGGATGAGCAGCTGAAGGCTTTTGCAAACTTATTAGGGCAATATCAGGTTGAGGATTAAACCTCTCCGTCATTGTTGTTGCCCAGTAGGAGAGGCCTTGGCAGCCGATGGAAGCTTTTCGTAATACGCCCGCCGCTCCCCTACCAGGGGAGCTGGCGGGCGCAAGCCCGACTGAGAGGTTGTACGAAGGCAGGCCTGCCCGAGAAGAAAAACATAGCGATCTAAGGCGAACGCCGCCTTTGAACGGCATGGGAAAGGGCTTACCCGCCCCATGCGAACCGAAATAGAGTAAGGAGAGTAAATCATGCTTGATATCAAATTTGTCCGTGACAACCCGGATGCTGTCAAGGAAAACATCAAGAAGAAGTTCCAGGATGCCAAGCTCCCTCTGGTGGATGAAGTCATCGAGAAGGACGCAAAGTACCGCGAGTGCCTGAAGGAAGTTGAGAGCCTGAAGGCTGCCCGCAACAAGCTGAGCAAGGCCAACGGCCCCCTGTTCGGTCAGCTGAAGAAGTGCACCGATGAGGCACAGAAGGCCCAGCTGCAGGCACAGATCGATGCCAACAACGCCGCCGTCAAGGCCGATGCGGACAAGATGGCAGAGCTGGAAGCCGAGGAAGCCAAGCTGGCTGACCGCATCCAGGAGATCATGTACACCATCCCCCAGATGATCGACCCCAGCGTGCCCATCGGCCCGGACGACACCTACAACGTCGAGGCACAGCGCTTCGGTGAGCCTGTCGTGCCCGATTTCCCCATCCCGTACCACACCGAGATCATGGAGAGCTTCGACGGCATCGATATGGACGCCGCAGGCCGCGTGGCCGGCAATGGCTTCTACTACCTGCTGGGCAACATCGCCCGCCTGCACGAGGCGGTTCTGGCCTATGCCCGCGACTTCATGATCGACAAGGGTTTCACCTATGTCATCCCTCCCTTCATGATGCACGGCAACGTGGTGCAGGGCGTCATGTCTTTCCCGGAAATGGACGCTATGATGTACAAAATTGAGGGCGAAGACCTCTACCTCATCGGCACCAGCGAGCACACCATGATCGGCCGCTTCATCGATGAGACTCTGGACGAGGCCACTCTGCCCCTGACCCTGACCTCCTACAGCCCCTGCTTCCGCAAGGAGAAGGGCGCACACGGCATTGAGGAGCGCGGCATCTACCGCATCCACCAGTTCGAGAAGCAGGAGATGATCGTCGTCTGCCGCCCCGAGGAGAGCGCCGACTGGTATGAGAAGCTCTGGAAGAACTCCGTCGAGCTGTTCCGCAATATGGAGATCCCTGTCCGTCAGCTGAACTGCTGCTCCGGCGACCTCGCCGACCTGAAGGTCAAGAGCTGCGACATCGAGGCTTGGAGCCCCCGTCAGCAGAAGTATTTCGAGGTCTGCTCCTGCTCCAATCTGGGCGATGCACAGGCACGCCGCCTGCACATCCGCGTCAAGGGCAAGGACGGCAAGACCTATCTGGCCCACACCCTGAACAACACCTGCGTGGCTCCTCCGCGTATGCTGATCGCCTTCCTGGAGAATCATCTGCAGGCCGATGGCTCCGTGACCATCCCCAAGGTGCTGCAGCCCTACATGGGCGGCCTGGAAGTTATGGTTCCCACCCACAAGAAGGGCTGAGCCTGAGCTTTTCCACAGAGCACTCATAAAATGTTGAAAACCCCGCCGTCCGCGTGATGCAGACGGCGGGGTTTTGTTGTGTAGAAAAAACAAAAAGAAAAAAGCTCCTGATTTTTCAATCAGAAGCTTTTTGGTGACCCGTACGGGAATCGAACCCATGTTACAGCCGTGAAAGGGCCGTGTCTTAACCGCTTGACCAACGGGCCTTAGAAATACAGAGCTTCGCTAAAACCTCCGACTTCCATCATCCACTATTGCGGACGACCGTCCCCCTTATCTTAGCGAAACTCTGTAACGTGGTAGCGGTAACTGGATTTGAACCGGTGACACTTCGGGTATGAACCGAATGCTCTAGCCAACTGAGCTATACCGCCATATTTATTTTGTGCACTTGAACAGTGCTTTATTATTATAGCCAATCGACCGCGATTTGTCAACAATTATTTCGCAAAAATTCAAAAATTTCTGAAATATCTCCTTTCATGGCGTAAAAAAGACGCTGTAACAGAAAAAAGTTACAGCGTCTTGCGTAAATCATTCCCGATATTTCTCCATCATTTCCTTGAACAGCACAGCCGGAGAGGGCGGCGTGTAGGTGATGGCGTTGGCACCCGCCGCAATGGTGGCGGAAATGCTCTCGCCGGTCTTGCCGCCGCTGGCGATGATGGGCACATCCGGGAACTGCTCCCGGATCTTTGCCACCACCCGGGGCGTGTCGGTGCTGCAGGCCACATTCAGGATGGATGCCCCGGAATCAATGCGGCTCTGGATGTTGGTGTCCTCTTTTGTCACCGTGATGATGACCGGGATGTCCACCACCCGCGAGACCGCCAGCAGGTTCAGGTCAGAGATGGGGGAATTGAGCACCACGCCCATGGCACCCTGGCTCTCCACGTCGCGGGCAAGGTTCAGGGTGCGCACGCCGTGGGTGGTGCCGCCGCCCACACCGCAGAACACCGGGATGTAGGATGCCTTGATGATGGCATCGCTGATGGCCTGCTGGGGCGTGAAAGGATAGACCGCGAACACCGCGTCCGCGTCGCAGTTGCGGATGATGGCAAGGTCGGTGGTGAATACAAAGCTTTTCAGCCGCCGCCCGTTGATGACGATGCCGCTGGCGGCATACACCTCCTGGGGCATTTTCAGGATGTTGTGGCGCAGGCGGCTTTCTACGTTGGGGGAAGTTTTCTTTTCAGCTGCCATGGGCAAGCCCTCCGTTTCTCAATTGTTTCAAATAGGAACTATATTATAGGAAAACAGGGGAGTTTATGCAAGAAACATCCTGTGAACAGTCTGCAAATAAAAATCGACCCTCTCCGTCCGTGCTTCACAGCACCGGAGAGGGTCGTTCCTTTAATGTGTTCTAACGTATTCTAAAATATCCTCAGGCACGCCGGCCAGTGCATCGGCTCCGGCAGCAGTCAGTTCTGCGCGGCCCCGGAAGCCCCACAGCGCCCCCATGGCAGGCAGACCGGCATTGTGCCCGGTCAGGATATCTACATCGCTGTCGCCCACAAACAGGGTGCTGGCAGGGTCTGCGTGCAGGTCCTGCATCAGGCTGTAAACACCGGTGGGGTCGGGCTTGGTGGGCACGCCCGGGCGGCTGCCCCGCACCAGAACAAACCGACCTGCCCCGAAATAATGCTCGATGATCTTGCCGCACAGCGGGTCAGCTTTGTTGGAGAACACCGCGCACTGCACGCCCGCGGCGTTCAGCGCGTCAATGAGGGCAGCAATGCCCGGGTAAGGCGCGGTCTTGTCCTCCTTGTGGGCATCGTACCGGGCGGTAAACTCCGCCAGCGTAGCGGCCAGCTGCTCCGGTGTGCGGGCATCGGCGGGCGAAAACCGCTCCACGAGCTTCGGGATGCCGTTGCCCACCATGTGTTTGAACTGCTCCACCGTAAACTCCGGCCACCCGTGCTGTGCGCACACCCAGTTGCCTGCATCAGCCAGGTCGTCGATGGTGTTCAGCAAAGTGCCGTCCAAATCAAATAATACCGTATGAATCATAACAATTTTACTTCCCCTAAAAACAATAACTTTATCTTTATGCCAAGGACTCCCCCTATTGGGAGAACTGTCGCCGATCGGCGGCTGAGAGGTTTAATTCGTTTCCATAAATCTGAAAAATTTCTCCGAATCCCGCAGCGGCACGCTCCTCACCTTGAGCTTTACCCAGCCGGGAAAGGTCAGGGTCAGGTTGGTGCGGCCAACGCTGGCAGCCCAGGGGCTTTGTGCTGCGGTCAGGCAGACATCCGGGTGAAACACACAGATGCAATGCAGGTAGAGCCCCTGCTGCCGCCGCAGGGTCATGCGCCCCTCCCGCAGCCAGAGGCCCTCCCGCCGGTAGCCGGCCGCGGCCCCGGCCAGCAGTGCCCCAAAGAAGAGCGTGGGGATGAGCAGGGTCACGGTCAGCTGGGGCAGCACTGTGGCCGAGACCAGCGTCAGCAGGAGGCAGAGGGCAAAGGGAATGCCTGCCGGTGCAAAAAAGATGAGACTGCGCTGCTCGGTGCGGGCCAGCAGGTCGGGCGGCATCCGGAACTCCGGCAGCAGCTCCCGGAACAATGCCTCCTCGCCGCTGCGGTAGACGAACAGCGGCAGCTCGGGGGAGCAGCCACCCGCCGTTACAAAGACCGGCCAGCGTTTCATCAGCCGGGCAGCGGGGGAGATGCGGACATCTGCAAAGCTGATCTCGCTTGTCCGCACCCGGCACTCGAAGTGCCCCAGCCAGCCGCCACGGCTGCCGATCTGGTCGGCCGTGTGCCAGACAGTGTAGTGCACGGTCTGGGCAAAGCTGCGCATCAGGCTGGCCCCCAGCAGAAAGCCTGCGGCCGCCAGCAGCCACGCCGCGCCTGCAGGGAGCCACCGCGCCGCGAAGCGGGCCAGAAAGCTCACCTGGATCTGGGCAAGAACGGCAGGGTTCCAGTCCGGAACATCCCGGGTCTGGCGCACGGCCAGCACGAACAGGGCCAGCGTGGAGAGGCCGTTGGCCCCCAGAAAGCCCAGCGCCGCCCGCTCCCCTCCGGAGGGCCGGTGCAGGGCAGGCTTTACCAGAGGCATCAGCTGGTCTGCCACCGCCTCGGCATCGGCTTTGGGCAGGCAGACCGAAAGGGTGTGCTTTTGCGCCGCGCCCACCGGGTAAAGGGTCAGGCGGCTTGCCCCGGCCATCCGGTAGAGCAGGGGCCGGTCGATGGTCAGTGCAGCCAGCATCTCGCCCCGCAGGGCACGATCCAGCCGGATGCCCAGCCGCCAGTGCAGATGAAAGACTCCGGTGTCATCCATGCTCCAGCTGCTCACACGCAGGATGCCCCAGCTCACGGCGCAGAGCAGAAGGAACAGCAGCGCATCCTGCCGCAGAGCCGTGTGCAGGGCTGTCCAGTTCCGCTCAAACAGCACCTGAACCAGCGGCAGCAGATAGACCACCAGCGTCTTGCGCAGAAACCGCAGGACGGTAAAGGGGTGCAGGCGGCGTTCGTTCATCGGATCTCCTCCGCAAGGGCATGGGTGAGGGCAGCGGCCTGCTCTGCCGGGACCGCCGGTAAAATAAGCCGCGTGCCCGGTGCCGTGATGACGACCACCGATACCCCTGCCAGCCGGAGCAGCGGCGTGCGCAGCCGGAACAGCCCTGTTACGGCCCTGCGTCGGACCGCCCGCCGCAGCGGGAAGACGATGCCGGAGTACACCGTCAGGGTCTCCGCGCCCAGCGCAGCGGCATAGCTGCAGGCGCGCTGGTACACCACCGCCACCAGTGCGGCCCAGAGCAGGCAGAACACCACCCCGGCAGGCAGGCTCTGCCAGAACACAAAGGGAGCCGCCAACAGGCCCGGGATGGCGGCCCAGCAGCAGAGCACAGCCCGGCCCCGGGGCGGGATGATGAGCGCCGTGCGGCGCAGCTCCCGCTCCGTCACTTGCTGTTCAGCTCCCAGGCATCGGTCAGCAGGTGCAGGGTATCGTCCTGCGTCAGCACCAGGATGCGGTCCCAGGGCAGCAGAACGGTGTTGCCGTGGGGGATGATGAACTCGGTGTCGCGGGTGATGCTGACCAGAATGGCATCGCCGGGAATGGGCACATCCATGATGGCCTTGCCCGCAAACTTGAAGTTCTCGGGCAGCAGGATCTCGTTCAGGCTGGCCGTGCCGCCGCCCAGGCTGAGCAGCTGGCGGATGGTATCCGTCTCGATCTCCCGCTCCAGAATGTGGCTCAGGTTGTCGGTGCCGCAGACCACGGTGTCCACGCCTAAGGTGTGCAGCAGCTCCCGGTTCTTGGGGTTGGAGGCCCGGGCCACGGTGCGGTTCACGCCAAACTCCCGCTTTGCAATCTGGCAGGCAACAAGGTTGTTCTCGTCCGCACCGGTCACGGCCACAAAGGCATCGCAGCTGGCAACGTCGGCCGTGCGCATGGTGTCAAAGCTGATGGCATCGCCGCAGATCACCGGGATATCCAGCGAATCGGCCAGCGAACGGCACAGCATTTCCTGCGGTTCAATGATGGTCACTTTGTGGCGGTGGGCCAGCAGGCTCTGGGCCAGATACATACCAACCTTGCCGCCGCCTGCGATACAAACTTTCATATGCTTCCCTCACTTTTTACTTTGCCAGTGCGCGGAACACCGATTGCTCGGTGAGCACCGTGGGGCAGATGGTGTCGATCTCGTAAGCCTTGTGGTACAGCACCTGCAGGTGCGGGTCGGACACGCGGCAGATCACCTTCTCACGGCGGAAGATGCTTTTTGCAATCTGTGCCGCCATCAGGTTTACCGAGTCGTCCTCGCTCACAGCGGCCACGGCGTCGCAGTTCTCCACGCCGCCCTGCTTGAGGATGTCGGGGTCGGTGGGGTCGCCCACAAGGGCCGTGCCGCCAAAGGAATAATCATCAAAGCTGTCCAGCCGCTTGAGCTGCTCGGGGTCCTTTTCGATCAGGGAAATATCATGGCCGATGCGTTCCAGATCCCGCACCAGTGCCGCGCCCACCTGGTCGCAGCCGATCACCAGAATATTCATATGGATTCACCTCGTTGTAGAATAGTTCAACAAAAATACCAAGGGTGTTTAAACGCTGTTTTGATTTGCGGATAAAATAGAAGGAAAAGGGTCTTTGCATCAGTATAACACATTTCCCAGCGCAGTAACAGCCTGCAGGGCAAAAGTGGCGGCGGGCGTAAAAATTTTCGCATTCTGCGTGCGTGCAGAGACATAGTATGGTATACTGGAAGAAAATAAGCTGCTGTGCCTTTGTGCACAAGGAGGGGTACTTACGTTTTTTGAGATCATCAAAGCCATCCTGATGGGCATTGTGGAGGGCATTACCGAGTGGCTTCCCATTTCGTCCACCGGTCATATGATCCTGCTGGAACAGATCATCAAATTCAACGCAAGCGAAGAGTTCATGTCCATGTTCCGTGTGGTCATCCAGCTGGGTGCCATCATGGCCGTGGTGGTGCTGTTCTGGGGCAAGCTGTGGCCCTTTGGCATGAAGCAGGGCAGAGTCATTTCCAAGCCCAGCGTGTGGAGCCTGTGGTTCAAGGTGGTAGCGGCCACGATCCCGGTGCTCATCATCAGCCCGCTGGACGACTGGATGGAAGCTCACTTCTACAATTACATCACGGTTGCCGCGATGCTCATTCTGTACGGCGCGCTGTTCTTTGTTGTGGAGAACCGCCGCGCCGCGCCGCACGTGAGCCGACTGGAGCAGATCACCTACCGCGATGCCATCATCATTGGCCTGTGGCAGTGTCTGGCCATCATTCCGGGCACCTCCCGCTCCGGTGCCACCATCGTAGATCGGA
>OINK01000061.1_pt1 | contig 48131 bp, 39 predicted proteins | sample 1585231 | NCBI WGS metagenome assembly OINK01 (sample SAMN02674606, study PRJEB24791) | human gut metagenome, SKBSTL068 | isolation source: stool | host: Homo sapiens | place: USA | reverse complement strand
ACATGCCAGGTGATTTCCTCCAAAAGTAGTTCCCAATTGGCCATATACCGGTTTAAACATCGGGCTGATTAAGACACCTGCCATCGGAAAGCCGTTACCGATTCCTTTGGCTACAGTGATGATATCCGGCTTAATGTCATTATATTGATGAGCGAAGAATTTACCGCTACGTCCGTATCCGCTCTGAATTTCATCGAGAATCAGGATCGTTCCTGTTTCGCTGCAAGCTTTGCGGAGTTCCTGTATAAATTCGGTGGTTGGTATCTTGATACCGCCTACACCTTGTATTCCTTCAATGATAACAGCGCATGTGTCTCCTTTAGACAATTCCTGTTTCATCGCTTCCACATCGTTGAGTGGGAGATAGGTGACATGACCGTTATTGTTGATAGGAGCGATAATAGAAGGATTGTGAGTCGCTTCTACTGCAAGAGACGTCCGTCCGTGGAATGCTTTATTGAAAGATACAATCTTAGTACGTCCGTTGTGGAAAGAAGCAAGTTTCAGAGCATTCTCGTTTGCTTCGGCACCACTGTTAATCAGAAACAGGCTGTAGTCTTCGTAACCGGAAATCTTTCCTAGTCGTTCGGCTACCTCTTGTTGGAGCTTATTGATAACGGAGTTTGAGTAGAAACCAAGTTTAGCCACCTGATTACTGATCATCGCTACATAGTGGGGATGTGCATGTCCGATGGAGATAACGGCATGGCCTCCGTAGAGGTCCAGATATTCCGTTCCGTTTTTATCCCATACTTTACAGCCATCACCTTTGACAATGTTGATATTGTATAAAGGATATACGTCGAATAAATTCATAATTCTTCTGTTTTTAAAAAGCTGAAGGCTTCAAACGTAGTCCTACGGTTTCTTCCAGATTGAACATCAGGTTCATATTATGAACGGCTTGTCCACTGGCGCCTTTCAGCAAATTGTCGATACAAGAGATAATCAATAGCTTATCACCATGTTTTTCCAGATGTATCAGGCACTTATTAGTATTAACGACTTGTTTCAAGTCAATATTCTTGTCTACGATGTGTACAAAGGAGTCTTTTGCATAATATTCCTCATACATACGAACGATTTCTTCCAGCGCTACTTTGGTCTTGACTACCAGCGTCGCGAAGATACCACGAGCGAAATCTCCACGGTACGGAATAAAGTCGATGTCCGAATCGAAGCTGTTTTGCAACTGTTTCAGCGATTGCTTGATTTCCGGAACGTGTTGGTGGTCGAATGCTTTGTACACACTCATATTGTTGTTTCTCCAACTGAAATGACTGGTAGCACCCGGTTTCACTCCGGCTCCCGTACTTCCTGTAATAGCATTTACCATTACATCATCTGTCAGCATCAGATTCTTGGCAAGCGGAAGCAAACCAAGCTGGATGCAGGTTGCAAAACAGCCGGGGTTGGCTACGTGCTTCGCCGTACAAGTGGCGCGACGGTTCAGTTCTGGCAGACCGTAGATAAAGTCGTGGTCGTCACTTTTGATACGGTAGTCCATGGAGAGGTCGATAATCTTCAGGTTTTCCGGTATGTTGTGACTTTCCATGAATTTCTTTGTATCTCCGTGGGCGGTACAGAAGAAAAGAACGTCGATTTCGTCCAGAGGTAACTGGTCGGTGAACGTTAAATCCGTTTCTCCATACAAGCCTTCGTGTACGTCGGTAATTCTGTTTCCGGCATTACTGCTGCTGTTGATAAATACGATTTCAGTTTCCGGATGGTTGAGCAGCAGACGGATTAATTCGCCTGCTGTATATCCTGCGCCACCAATGATTCCTGCTTTAATCATATCTCTTCGTCTTTGTGGTTATTATAGTAAACACGTAGCGGAGTAGAAGTGACTTTGATAAAGCCTTTGGCGTCTTCGGCTGTCCAGCCTTTCTGCATTTCACCGTATTCGCCGAATTTGTTCTTTACAAGGTCGTCGTCACTTTCCACGCCTACGGTAGAGAAACAGAGCGGATGAAGTTCGAGAATCGCAGTACCGTTTACATTGCGTTGCGAAGACTCCAGCATGGCTTCGATGTCGCGCATTACCGGTTCCAGATACTGGCTTTCGTGCAGGAACATACCGTACCAGTTGGCTACCTGGTCTTTCCAGTATTGCTGCCATTTGCTTAATGTGTATTTCTCAAGGAACTTGTGTGCGCCGATAATCAGCATGGGAGCGGCTGCCTCGAAACCTACGCGGCCCTTGATACCGATAATCGTGTCGCCTACGTGCATATCACGACCGATGCCGTAAGCCGCACCGATTTCCTCTACCTTCTGGATAGCCTTGATGGGGTCGTCGAATTTTTCATCGTTGACCGCTTTAAGCTCACCCTTCTCAAAGGTCAGGCGCAACTGTTCGCTGCCTTCTTTGGTGCAATGTTTCAGATAAGCGCTTTCGGGAAGTCCCTGTGCGGAATCCAGAATCTCACCGCCGCAAATGGAAGTACCCCACAGACCTACGTTATAGGAATATTTCAGTTTGGCGAAGTCGGCTGCAAAGCCGTGCTTGTTCAGATAATCTATCTCTTCCTGGCGGCTCAAAGCCATGTCGCGTGTCAGCGTGATGATTTCCACGCCCGGGGCCATGACAAGAAAAGTCATGTCGAAACGAATCTGGTCGTTACCCGCACCGGTCGAACCATGTGCAATGGCATCTGCGCCGATTTCGTTGGCGTAGCGTGCAATGGCCAGCGCCTGAAATATACGTTCGGAGCTTACGGAAATAGGATAAGTACCGTTACGCAATACGTTGCCGAATACCATGTATTTCAAGCTCTTTTCGTAATATTCCTGCGTTACGTCCAAAGTAATATATTTTACAGCACCCAGTTTGTAGGCGTTCTCTTCGTTTGTCTTCAGCTGTTCGGGGCTGAAACCGCCGGTATTGGCACAAGCCGCATATACCTCGTATCCTTTCTCTTTGGCCAGATACATAACTGTGAATGAGGTGTCCAGACCACCGCTGAATGCAACTACTACTTTTTTCTTCTTTTCCATAATACTTATGAATTTTGAATGTTGAATTATAATTAGGAATCAGGCTTGTTATAACGAGTCCGTGTGTTCCCATTCATAATTCAAAATCTATAATTAATTATATTTTATCTTCCTCGTGTAACTTCGGGTCGTAAAGCATTGCCGTGCAAATGCAGAACTTCCGGTTTTTGGCTACCAGTATGTCATGGTTGATACAGCCCTCACAGCCTTTCCAGAAAGCCTCGTCGTCTGTCAGTTCATTGAAAGTAACCGGTACGTAGCCCAGTTCGGTATTCATTTTCATAACGGCCGCTCCGCTGGTCAGACTGAATATCTTGGCTTTGGGCCACCGCAGGCGTGCCAGGCGGAAAGAAGCCGTCTTGATACGTTTGGCCAGTCCCAAGCCGCGGTAATCGGGATGTACGATGAGGCCCGATGTTGCCACATACTGCTTGTTTCCCCAGCTTTCTATGTAGGTGAAACCTGCAAATTCGTCTCCACATAAAGCTATGATAGCTTTTCCTTCTTTCATTTTAGTCGCCACATATTCGTGTGTGCGTTCTGCGATGCCCGTTCCGCGCACCTTGGCAGCTTCTCGGATGGTATCCAAAATCTTATCCACGTAAACTTCATGTGAGGCGTCGGCCACCATCACATCAATCTGTTTCGAATCCATTTCTTTTATTTCGTTATATATTCGTTGTAATATAGTTGTACAGGTTTACTTTATGTTAGGAATGATTTGTGACAGAAACATACGCACCTCTTCGTGGGATGCAGCCTCGTGCAGAACCATCATGATCGTATCGTCGCCGGCGATGGTGCCCAGTACGGCGGGACATTCGCGGTTGTCGATGTCATAAGCCATGCTGCTGGCATAGCCGGGCCTGGTGTGGATGACGGCAATGTTCTTGGAGAAATGGAGGGAAATGAAGCCGCTGGTCATCAGCATTTCGCTTGCGCTTTGGTCGTTGCTGCGCTTGTACATGATGTTGTTGGGAAGAACATATACATATTTCCCGTTCATGTTGGCCGCTTTGGCTACTTTCAACTGTTTCAAGTCGCGTGACAAGGTGGCTTGTGTCAGCTCAAAGCCCTCTTTGCCCAAAGCCTGCAACAGCTCTTCCTGAGAACTGATGTCTTTGCTTGAGATAATCATCTTGATGGCATCTAACCGATTGGCTTTCTTTTTCATGTTTCTGTATAATTATTCTTAGGTTGGTGCAAAAGTAGGGAATATTTTGGAAAGAATATACAGAAATGGGATTTTTTTATTCTTTAATATGCAAAAAACGTAAAAAAGACGGTATATGTATGCAGGTTCGGAATATAATTAAAAGCCTTTTATCGGAAATCTTTTAATTATATCTTTGCGACAACTTCAGACAGGTAGCTTGAAAAACTCAGTGTGGGGTAAGTGCAAGCTGTCTGCGTGCGGTTTATCTCTGGCTGCCGCAAGAGAAACGGCAAGTATAACCGTGTCTTGGGCGGGGTGGAGTAGGTGATAAACGACAAAAACAATAAGAGAACTGCCAAAAGGCTCAGAGTCCGTTTGCCGTGAAGCTCTTATTTTTGCAATACAGAATAAAGTTCATTTCTTAATTCTATTAAAACTATCAAAGGCACATGAAAAAACTACTTGGATTAATTTCCTTTCTTTTAGTATTGGCAGGTTCCGTTTCTGCCAAAGTGGTACTTCCGGCTATCTTTTCCGACAATATGGTATTGCAGCAAAACGCGCAAGTCAATCTGTGGGGAAAGGCAACGCCCGGTGAACGGGTTTCGGTAAAAGCGTCATGGACGGATAAAACCGTGACAACCAAGGCTGCGGCTGACGGCAAATGGACTGTGAAGCTGAAAACGCCTGCGGCTGCAAAAGGGCAGTCTGTTACGGTGAGCGGTGAGAATACGATTACTATTAATAATGTATTGGTAGGTGAAGTATGGCTCTGTACCGGACAATCCAATATGGAATATCCGGTTTGCAAGCATCCCGATAAAAAATGGATGACCGGTATGATAACGGAAGCCGAGGAGATGAAGGACGCGGATTATCCGGAACTTCGTCTGTTCCGGGTGGAACATCAGTTGGCTCCCGACGGTGAAATGGATGACTGTCAAGGCCGGTGGCTGGTGTGCACGCCGAAAAACCTGTATGACTTCTCGGCTGTGGGATTCGTTTTCGGACGCCGGTTGCATAAGGAATTGAATGTGCCGGTAGGTATGATACAGTCTACATGGGGAGGTACGCATGCGGAATCGTGGACGAAAATGAGTGTTATGAAGAACAATCCGCTCTATGCAGATGTACTTGAAGATTTTGCTTTGAAAAATGTGAAGCAGGAGAAGGGATATTGCAAGGTCCCCGCTACGCTTTGGAACGGTATGATTCATCCTATTCTGGGATATACGGTGAAAGGAAATATCTGGTATCAGGGAGAATCGAATGCCATTCGTCATGAAAAATATCAGCAGGTATTCACCAATATGATTAACAGTTGGCGGAAAGAATGGAAGCAACCCGACATGCCGTTCTATTTCATGCAGATTGCTCCGCATAAAGGACAGCCGGCCGGTATTCGTGAAGCACAGCTCAAAACATGGCAAAGCGGGCTGAAGAATGTGGGCATGGCGGTTGTTACGGATGCGGCGGATTCTACGGATATTCATCCGCGTAATAAGCGCGTGGCGGGTGAACGCATGGCTTTGTGGGCGCTTGCCAAACAATATGGGAAGGATGTGGCATACTCCGGCCCGCTTTTCAAAACGATGAAAGTCAGCGGCAATAAGGCTGTATTGAGTTTTGAATATGCCGAAGACGGTTTGATGACACCTGAGAATGCTCCGGTCAAGGGATTTCTGGTTGCGGGAGCCGACCGGCGTTTCTATCCGGCGGTGGCTGTGATAAAAGGCAGCCGGCTGGAAGTTTCCGCTCCGCAGGTGGCGGAGCCGGTTGCCGTACGTTACGGCTTTTGTAACTTCTTCCGTGTAAATCTTTATAATAAGTCGGGTTTGCCCACAGTGCCTTTCCGTACGGATACATGGGAACAAGGCTCGTATGCACGTTGGTTTGCCGACTCCGAGATGATGCGTTTTCCGCAGGCTTACCGGTTGGATCACGGCAAGCGCCTGTTCTTCGGTTATGCCCAGGGAGTGGGTTGCTGCGCCATGTTGCAGATGTGGAAAGCAACGGGCGAACGTCGTTACTATGATTATGTGAAGCAATGGGCCGACTCTCTGATTAATGAAAAGGGGGAAATTCATCTGTATGATAAGTCCACTTATAACCTGGATTTCATTAACTCCGGAAAGGTGCTGTTTGACCTTTACCGTGAAACCGGCGACCAACGATATAAAGCGGCAATGGATATCCTTATCAAACAGTTGAAGAACCAGCCCCGTACTTTGGAAGGTGGATTCTGGCATAAACTGATTTATCAGCATCAGATGTGGCTGGACGGACTGTATATGGCTTCTCCGTTTATGGCGCAGTATGGTGCGGAATTCAATAAACCGGAATGGATTGACGAGGCGGTGAAACAGTTCCGTCTCTGCCATAAACATACCTATGATGCTAAGACAGGACTGTATCATCATGCGTGGGACGAAAGCAAGAGCCAGCGTTGGGCGAACCCGGAAACCGGACATTCTCCCAACTTCTGGGGGCGCAGTATAGGCTGGTGGTTTATGGCGCTGGTGGATGCTTTGGACTATATACCCGAAAATCATCCGGGACGTGCCGACATGATTGGCTATATCCGCGGATTGGCGGAGACATTGCCGAAATATCAGGATAAGGCGGGACTTTGGTATCAGGTTATCGACCAGCCTAAACGCAAGGGTAATTTCCCTGAGGCATCCGTGACCACCCAATGTATGTATGCTTATGCAAAAGCAGTGAATAAAGGATATATCGATGCCAGATACCGCGCTGTAGCGGAAAAGGCTCTGCAGGGCTTGAAAGATAAATTGCTGGTGGAGAAACAGGACGGAACGCTGACTCTGACCCGTTGTTGCCAGGTTGGCGGTTTGGGCGGTCATCCGTATCGCGACGGAAGTTTTGAATATTATATAGGTGAAAAGATGAGGGATAATGACGCCAAAGCAACGGGACCGTTCATTATGGGATGTCTGGAACTGGAGAAAATAAAATAGGTATGAATCGATTGTTTTGTATTGCCATGTTTGCATTTTGTGCAGGTTTTTTGTCTGCACAAGATGTTTCGTGGCCGGAGATTGGTTTGGATGCCAAACCGGCTGCACGCTGGTGGTGGATGGGAAGTGCGGTGGATAAGGAAAACCTGACCCGTAATCTGGAAGCATATGCTGCGGCGGGAATGGGTACGATGGAGATTACTCCGATTTATGGCGTACAGGGAAATGATGCGAAGGATATTCCGTTTCTCTCTCCCCGATGGATGCAGATGCTGCAATATACGGAAAGTGAAGCGTCCCGTCTGGGCATGCAGATTGATATGAACACCGGTACCGGCTGGCCTTTCGGAGGCCCTGAAGTGGGGATAGAGGATGCCGCCTGCAAACTGTTTGTTACGGAATATCGGTTAGAAGGCGGGAATACGCTTGATCAGAGAATAGAGGTTGCCGATAAAAAACAAAAGCCTTATGCCAAACTGGAGCGCCTGATGGCCTTTTCCGATACGGGGAAGTGTCTGGATTTGACGGATAAGGTAAAAGACGGAATGTTATGCTGGAAAGCTCCGAAAGGGAGCTGGCGTTTGATTGCCGCCTTTTGCGGCAAGACTTTGCAGAAGGTGAAGCGTGCGGCACCCGGCGGTGAGGGGTATGTGATGAATCATTTCTCGGCCCGTGCCGTGAAAAACTATCTCGGACGCTTTGAACGTGCTTTTGACGGAAAGTTCAAGGATACGGCAGGTGGTGCTACAGCTTATCCCCATAATTTCTTTAACGACTCCTATGAGGTTTACGGGGCGGACTGGTCGGAAGGACTTTTTGATGAGTTTCTGGCGCGTCGCGGTTATAAACTGGAAGAACACCTGCCGGAGTTTCTGGCGGCAGGGGAGCGTTCGGACAAGACCCGGCGTATCATCTCCGATTATCGTGAAACTCTCGGTGAACTGTTGCAGGAGAATTTCACCCGTCAGTGGACGGAGTGGGCACATCGGCACGGGGCTAAAACCAGAAATCAGGCTCATGGCTCGCCGGGAAATCTGATAGACCTTTATGCCACGGTGGATATTCCGGAGTGCGAAGGTTTCGGTTTGTCTGATTTCGGTATACGGGGATTGCGTAAGGATTCGCTGACGCGTCCCAATGATTCCGACCTCTCCATGTTGAAATACGCATCTTCGGGCGCTCATATTGCCGGTAAACCTTATACCTCTTCGGAAACTTTTACTTGGCTGACGGAACATTTCCGCACTTCTCTGTCACAGTGCAAGCCGGATATCGACCTCATGTTCGTTTCCGGCGTCAACCATACTTTTTTCCATGGTACGACTTATTCTCCTGCTGAGGCTGCCTGGCCTGGTTGGAAGTTTTATGCTACGGTGGATATGAGTCCGACGAACAGCATCTGGCGTGATGCGCCTGCTTTCTTTCAATATATATCCCGTTGCCAGAGTTTTTTGCAGATGGGACAGCCGGATAATGACTTCCTTGTGTATTTGCCGGTATATGATATGTGGCAGGAGCAGGACGGACGTCTGCTGATGTTTGATATTCATAAAATGGCACGGCGTGCTCCGGGCTTTATAGAAGCGGTGCACCGCATTAACGATGCCGGTTATGATATGGATTATATTTCCGATAACTTCATTCGTACGGCCACCTGCCGTGATAAGAAAATTGTGACGTCAGGCGGAACAGTTTATAAAGCATTGGTTGTTCCCGGTGCACGTTTAATGCCTGCGGACGTACTTGCCCGCCTGCTCGAATTGGCAAAAGAGGGGGCGACTGTTGTGTTTCTGGACCGGTATCCGGAGGATGTTCCGGGGTATGTCAGGTTGGAACAGCGCCGTACGGACTTTAAGGGTACTCTGGAGCAGGTAAAGAAATTAGGAAATAAGCAAGGTAAAGGTAAGACGGTGTTCTTCGGTACGGATTATGTCCGTACACTGGCGCAGACTGTTGCTATACCGGAAGCGATGAAAACTTCTTTTGATTTGAGTTGTATCCGTCGGAAGAACCCGGAAGGTTATCATTATTTCATTTCCGCACTGACCGGAAAAGATACGGAAAGTTGGATACCGTTGGCTGTGCCTGCACGTTCGGCCATGCTTTATAATCCGATGAACGGCGTTTCCGGCAAGGCTCGCTTGCGTCAGAAGGATGGAAAGACGGAAGTTTATTTGCAATTGGCTTCCGGAGAATCTGCCATATTGAAAACTTTTACAGAAGCTGACGTACAGGCTCCGGAATGGAAGTATCAGACTGCTGCACGGGGAGCTGTCGAACTGTCCGGTTTATGGAACCTGCGGTTTGTGGAAAGCGCTCCTGCGGTACATAGTGTGCCGGATTCCGTTGCTTTGGGTTCATGGACGGATTTATCCTTTGAAGGTGCTAAAACGGTGATGGGAACAGGCTGTTATACAACCACTTTTGTGATTGAAAATCCGGCATCGGCCCAGGACTGGTTACTCTCACTTGGCGATGTCCGTGAAAGTGCCCGTGTACGTATCAATGGCCGGAATGTTGCCACTTTATGGGCTGTGCCCTATTGTTGCTCCGTCGGGCAATACCTGTGTCCGGGAAAGAATACTTTGGAAATAGAAGTAACCAATCTACCTGCCAATCGCATAGCCGATATGGATCGCCGTGGAGTGAAGTGGCGCATCTTCAAAGATATAAATATTGCAGCGCTTGGTTATAAAAAAGGGACTTATGCCGGTTGGGAACCTGTGCCAAGCGGATTATTAGGCCCTGTACGTATTATACCACTGAAGATAACTAAAAACGAAATGCAATGAAAAAAATCAGTCTGGGCGGAGTAGCGCTTGTTTGCGCTTTCTGCTCCTTATATGCTCAAGACCCGCGTGAACGAAACTATTTCTATGAAATCCTTGATCCTAAGCATGAACCGAAACCGTTGGTAGAGGGATTTGCCCAAGAACGGATTACTGAAAATTTAAATCGCGGACTGGCGGTTGCCCCTTCCCGGGACGGCAAATCCGTGTATCTCAGCTGGCGTTTGCTGGCATCGGATGCTCCCGCCACGGCTTTCCATGTATATCGTGAGGTGGGCGGAAAGGCTTGTCGCCTGACGAAAAAGGCCGTTTCCCGTACTTGTGACTTTGTGGACACCGCTCCTCATGCACAAGCCGTCTATTGGGTGGAAGCTGTTGTCAAAGGACAGAAGCCGGTTGTATCGGAAAAACGGAAGGTCGTGTTATCCGATTTGAAGCCTTATACATCTATCCGCTTGAAAGATAATGCAAAAGCAGGAAAGATAGCATTGGCCGACCTGAACGGGGACGGAACTTATGATTATATCGTCCGTACTCCCGAAACGAACGTAGATCCGGGCATGCCGGGTGATACTACCGGGAAAACGTATAAAATATCCGCTTATTTGAGTGACGGTACTTACCTATGGACATACGATATGGGACCGGGGATTGAACCGGGTATCTGGTACTCGCCTTTCATCGTATACGATTTCAATGGTGACGGTAAGGCTGAGGTGGCGATTAAAACAGCGGGTACTGACTATGTGAAAAAACGAGAAAGGACGTGTTTGCGGCGGGAGTGAATATCTTTCCGTACTGGACGGCATGACCGGACAGGAAATAGACCGGGTGGATTGGCCTGAGCGCAATGACCGTTACGGAAATCTGATTCGTCAGAATCGTAACCAGATGGGGGTTGCCTATTTAGACGGAAAGACCCCGTTTATATTGGCGGCACGCGGCACTTACAAGCTGATGGTTGTGGATGCCTGGATGTTGAAAAACGGTAAATTGGAACGTGCATGGCGTTGGGATGGTGATGAGGAGAATCCTATTGTCCGCAGTATGGGTGCGCACAGCATGGTTACTGCCGATGTGGACGGTGACGGCCGTGATGAGGTTATGTTAGGTTCCTGTATGCTTGATGATAACGGAACACTTTTGTGGTCTTCGGGCTTGGGACATAGCGACAAGGCATATCTTTGCAAGTTGCATCCCGATAGGGAAGGCATGCAGGTGTTTATGGTAAGTGAACCCAAAAAGGAGGATGGCCGTGGTGTTTCAGTAGTGGATGCGGCTACGGGTAAATTGATATGGAGCATCGGTCATACTACTTATCATGTAGGTGACGGTATGGTAACGGATTTTGATCCTGCTCATCCCGGTTTGGAGTGTTTTGCCAGCGAAGACCGTAAGGGGGGGAGTACCGACAGATATTTGCTTACTGCCGACGGGAAGAAACTGCAAGTAGCTCAAGATGAGATACCCGGCTGCCGTAACTGGATATGGTGGGATGCTGATTTGTTGCGTGAGACATTCAAGGGAGACGATAACCGTTGGGGAGCAGGCTCCTCTTCCGGTGGACGTAGTCAGAGTATCTGGAAATGGAAAGGTGAGATATTAACGGAAAATATCAAGGGGGATATATTACTGATGGCTGATATGGAAGGTGACTGGCGCGAGGAACTGATAACGGCTTTGCCCGGCGAACTGCGTATTTACCGCACCGATATTCCTGCGACAGACCGTAGGGTAACGTTGATGCAGGACGCTTTGTACCGTAGTTATGTGGCTCATCGTAGCATGGGGTATCCTCAAGCACCCGTACCGTCTTATTATTTAGGAGATAATTAATACATGTATCGGAATAAGATGTTCCGGTATGTTTGCTAACTTTAAAACGCTATTAAGAATGACAAAACCATTGTATGTAATTGCTGCTGTTTGTTTATGGATATTCAGTTCTTGCCAGTCTACGGACTATAAATATGAAGCTGTCTATCGTAACCTGCCTTTTGACATGCCTCGTGTGGAAGCGCCGAGATTTCCCGACCGTACGGTCAATCTGAAAGAGTTTAATGCCGTCGGTAATGGGGAAACTCTATGTACATCGGCTTTTGCCGATGCAATCAATGCCCTTTCCGAACAAGGGGGAGGACATCTTGTTGTTCCTGCCGGTGTTTGGCTTACAGGGCCAATCGTATTGAAAAGCAATATTGACTTGCATTTGGAAAAAGGGGCTGTTATCCTTTTCTCTCCTGATGTGGACCTCTATCCTTTGGTGGAAACAGTGTTTGAGGGGTTGGATACCCGCCGTTGCCAGTCTCCGATTTCCGGCCGTAACCTGGAAAATGTAGCTATAACCGGCGAAGGAGCAATTGACGGAAACGGCCATTACTGGCGTCCGTTGAAGCGTGAGAAGGTTACGGAGAGCGTCTGGAAGCAGACAACAGCCCGTGGCGGTGTATATAAACGTCCTACCTACTGGTTCCCTTATCCTGAAACTTTGAAAGGGGATACTATCAGCAATATGAATGTCCCCCAGAATCTGAAAACGGAGGAAGAGTGGCAAAGTGTCCGTCATTTCCTTCGTCCGGTGATGGTGAGTCTGATAGAGTGTAAGAATGTGTGGTTGCAAGGGGTGATTTTCCAGAACTCTCCGGCGTGGAACCTGCATCCGCTAATGTGTGAGAATGTGCTGGTTGAAGATGTGCAGGTGCGTAATCCGAGTTATGCGCAGAACGGTGACGGACTGGATTTGGAATCTTGTAAAAACGCGCTGATTGTGAATTCTACCTTTGATGTGGGAGATGACGGAATCTGTCTGAAAAGCGGTAAGGATGAAGATGGCCGCCGTCGTGCACGTCCTTGCGAAAATGTAGTGGTAGATGGCTGTACGGTATTTAAAGGTCATGGAGGTTTCGTTGTCGGCAGTGAGATGAGTGGCGGGGTACGTAATGTATCCGTCAGCAATTGCCAGTTCCTGGGAACGGATGTGGGACTGCGTTTTAAGAGCAAGCGCGGTCGTGGCGGTATTGTTGAAAATATATGGATTACCAATGTGTCTATGATGGATATTCCGACCGAACCGATTACTTTCAATCTTTATTATGGTGGAAAATCTGCCGTTGAAGTGTTGGAGAGCGGTGAAAAAGTTCCGGCTAAAGTAGAGCCTCTTCCTGTGGATGAAACAACTCCTTGTTTCCGGAATATTCATGTGAAGAATTTGGTATGCGCAGGCGCCCGTCGTGCATTGTTCTTCAACGGTATCCCGGAAATGCCGATTGAAAATGTGGTTTTGGAAGATGTTGATATAACTTCCCGATTGGGAGCTGAATTTGTTTATAGCAAGGCCGTTACGATGAAGAACGTAACCATCCGGAATACGGAAGGCGAGCAAATTGTCACCCGTTTTTGTGAGGATGTGAAATAGAGGACCGGATGTGGTAATAGCGGATGAAACGGATTGTCAAATCTGACACCCTTTCAGTCAAAATAAGTACAAGGAATAGGGGATGATTCCCCTATTTTTGTATCATGAAATAGCGACTAAAACTAATTACCATGAAACAATGTTTTTTTGCGGTCGATTTGGGAGCTACCAGCGGCCGTACCATCTTGGGAACTTTCACACCGGAAGGATTGGAAATGGAAGATGTGAATCGGTTCCCGAATCATCTGATTGAAACCGGCGGACATTTTTATTGGGATATATATGAGCTTTACCGGCATATTATCGAAGGACTGAAAATAGTCGCTCAGAAGAAGGATGTGGAAATTACTTCCATCGGTATTGATACATGGGGAGTGGATTTTGTCTGTGTAGGTAAAGACGGCGGATTTCTTCGTCAGCCTTATTCGTACCGTGATCCTCATACGGCCGGAGCGCCTGAGGCTTTCTTTAAAAAGGTTGCCCGCAAGCAGGTCTATGAGTGGACGGGTATTCAAGTGATGAATTTCAACTCTTTGTTCCAGCTTGATACATTGAGACGTAATAATGACAGTGCGTTGGCCGCTGCCGATAAATTGCTTTTTATACCGGATGCTTTGAGTTATATGCTGACCGGTGAAATGGTAACGGAATATACCATTGCCAGTACGGCGCAGTTGGTCAATGCAAACACCCGTAAACCGGAAGATGCTTTATTGCGCGAACTCGGACTGACGGAAAGTAATTTCGGCCGTTTTGTTTATCCCGGTGAGAAAATAGGAACATTGACAAAGGAAGTACAGCGCATGACCGGATTGGGAGATATACCTGTAATCGCAGTTGCCGGGCATGATACGGCTTCTGCTGTGGCTTCGGTTCCTGCAATGAATCCTGATTTTGCCTATCTGAGCAGCGGAACCTGGTCTTTAATGGGAGTGGAAACGAAAGGGCCGGTTATTACAGAGGAAACCGAATCTTTGAATTTTACGAATGAAGGCGGTGTGGATGGCACTATCCGTCTATTGAAAAATATTTGTGGGATGTGGCTGTTGGAACGCTGCCGTGCGGCGTGGGGACAGACATCTTATCCGGAACTGATAGCCGAAGCGAATGCCAGTGAGCCGTTCCGCAGTCTGATTAATCCTGATGATGTCCTGTTTGCCAATCCTGCCGATATGGAACAGGCTATACAGACGTACTGTTCGGATTCTCATCAGCCTGTTCCGCAGACACGGGGGCAAATTGTACGTTGTATCTTTGAGAGCCTTGCTCTGCGCTATCGTCAGGTTTTGGATAATCTTCGCACTCTTTCTCCTCACCCGATAGAGACACTTCACGTTATTGGCGGAGGAAGCCGTAATGAATTATTGAACCGTTGGACAGCCAATGCTGTCGGTATTCCTGTTGTGGCAGGCCCGTCTGAGGCTACGGCAATCGGTAATATCATGATTCAGGCATTGGCGGCGGGAACGGCAAAGGATATTGCTTCCATGCGCCAGTTGATCAATCGTTCTATTTCTTTGGAAACTTTCTATCCGGAAGATACGGACGTGTGGGATACCGCATATTTACACTTCAAACAGGTGACAATGAATCATTAATGTTTAAAATTATATTAAATAAATCAGTATCATGAAAGAAGAATTAATAACAAAGGCTTATGAAGTGGCAAAGGAACGTTATGCTGCTCTTGGGATAGATGTGGAAAAGGTAATGGAACAGCTCCAGAAGGTTGCAATCTCCATGCACTGCTGGCAGGCCGATGATGTTATCGGCTTTGAGTCGGGCAGCTCGCTGACCGGCGGTATCCAGACTACAGGTAATTATCCCGGTAAGGCCCGTAATATGGAAGAATTGCGTAGCGACATCTTAAAGGCCGCTTCTTATATACCGGGCAAACATCGCTTGAATCTGCATGAAATTTACGGTGATTTCGGCGGTACGTTTGTTGACCGTGACCAGGTGGAAGTGAAACATTTTGAAAGCTGGATGCAATGGGCGGCTGAAAACGGGATGAAACTGGATTTCAACTCGACTTCTTTCTCACATCCTAAAAGCGGTAACTTGTCTTTAGCCAATCCGGATAAAGGCATCCGTGATTTCTGGATTGAACATACCAAACGCTGCCGTGCCATTGCGGAAGAGATGGGACGCCGTCAGGGCGATCCTTGCATCATGAATCTTTGGGTACACGACGGTAGCAAGGATGTTACGGTAAACCGTATGAAATACCGTGAACTGTTTAAAGACTCTCTCGACCGGATTTTTGCTACGGAATATAAAAATATGAAGGACTGTCTGGAATCTAAAGTATTCGGTATCGGTCTGGAAAGCTATACAGTGGGCTCTAATGAATTCTGTGTAGGTTATAGCGTGCAACACCAGAAACTGATAACAATCGATACGGGTCACTTCCATCCTACGGAGAGTGCTGCTGATAAAGTTTCGTCCATGTTGTTGTTCGTACCCGAACTGATGCTTCATGTAAGTCGTCCGATACGTTGGGATTCCGACCATGTGACTATTATGGATGACCCGACTCTCGAACTCTTCCAGGAGATTGTCCGTTGCAATGCCTTGGACCGTGTACACATCGGTCTTGATTATTTCGATGCTTCCATCAACCGTATAGGCGCTTATGTCATCGGTACCCGTGCCGCACAGAAATGTATGTTGCGGGCATTGCTGGAACCGTTGGCTAAACTTCGCGAGTATGAGGCTGCCAGTCAGGGCTTCCAGCGTCTTGCCTTGTTGGAAGAAGCTAAAGCTTTGCCTTGGAATGCCGTTTGGGATATGTTCTGTTTGAAGAATAATGTTCCGGTAGGTGAAGAATTCATTGCTGAAATAGAAAAATACGAAGCTGAGGTTACATCCAGACGTAACTAAGTTTATCAGAGTTAGTGATAGTGTTTAGCGGGGAAAGCATATCTTTGCCCGCTACTTTCATTACTCATAGAACATTAACCGTTGATTATCATGAATACACTAATAGGATTATTAATTATCGCTGTGGGAAGCTTTGGGCAGAGCAGCTCGTATGTACCTATCAATAAAGTCAAGGGTTGGTCCTGGGAAAACTTCTGGTTGGTACAGGGCATTTTTGCCTGGCTTGTTTTTCCGCTGCTCGGTGCTTTACTTGCCATTCCTGCCGATGGCAGCCTGATAGAACTTTGGGGAGCCGGTGGTGCATTGCCGGCTATTATTTACGGTGTCCTTTGGGGTGTCGGCGGTCTGACATTCGGATTGAGTATGCGCTATTTGGGCGTTGCTTTAGGACAAAGTATAGCTTTGGGTACCTGTGCCGGTTTCGGAACCCTGTTCCCGGCTCTGTTTGCAGGGAAAAATTTGCTGCACGGTGACGGTCTGATGCTCCTTATTGGTGTTTGCATCACTTTGGCGGGAATTGCCATTATCGGTTATGCGGGCAGCCTACGCTCCAGAAATATGAGTGAGGAGGAAAAAAAGGCTGCCGTGAAAGATTTTGCGTTGACAAAAGGGTTGCTGGTTGCTTTGCTGGCAGGTGTGATGAGTGCCTGTTTTGCTCTCGGCCTGGATGCCGGAACGCCTATTAAGGAGGCGGCGCTGGCAGGTGGGGTGGCCCCGTTGTATGCCGGACTTCCTGTTATCTTTCTGGTAACTTTGGGCGGGTTCTGTACGAATGCGGCTTATTGTATCCAGCAAAATATAAAGAATAGGACGGGTAAGGAGTATTTGTCGGTCAGCGGCGATGTCCTTGTGAATAATGTTTTGTTCTGTGCTCTTGCCGGAGTATTATGGTATTCGCAATTCTTCGGTCTGGAAATGGGTAAGAGTTTTTTAGGCGGCAGTCCGATATTGCTTGCATTCTCCTGGAGTATACTGATGTCGCTGAATGTTACATTCAGTAATGTCTGGGGAATCCTGCTGAAAGAATGGAAGGGATGCGGTTCCCGTACAATAGGCGTATTAATATTGGGGCTAGCCGTTCTCATCGCTTCTATTATTGTAGTGGCGATGGCGCAAGCATGAAAATAATATCTAATAAACTGTAATTAAATAGACACATGAAATCAATTCTTGAAAATCGTCCCGAATTGGCTTATGAAGTCAATCAAGCGGCAGAAGTGGCCGGTTATCTTTGGCAAAAAGGTTGGGCGGAACGTAATGGTGGTAATATAACTTTAAACATCACTGAATATGTAGATGATGAAATCCGGGCTTTGCCGGCTATCAGCGAAGTAAAACAGATAGGAAAAGTTCTCCCTTATCTGAAAGGTTGTTATTTTTATTGTAAAGGTACTCAGATGCGTATGCGTGATTTGGCACGTTGGCCTATGGCAAACGGTTCAATCATCCGTATTCTGGATGACTGTGCCAGCTACGTAATTATAGCAGACCATCCTGTAATGCCCACATCGGAATTGCCTTCTCATCTTGCCGTGCATAATTATCTGCTTGAAAAAGGCTCTCCTTACAGAGCATCTTTGCATACACATCCTATCGAATTGATTGCTATGACCCATAACAAGAAGTTCCTGGAGAAGGATGTGGCTACCAATCTGCTTTGGAGTATGATTCCGGAAACAAAGGCGTTCTGTCCTCGCGGATTGGGTATAATTCCTTATGAATTGCCAAGTTCGGTAAAATTGGCTGACGCTACTATTGAGGCTTTGAACGATTATGATGTAGCTATGTGGGAAAAGCATGGAGTCTTTGCTGTAGATGTGGATATTATGTCTGCTTTTGACCAGGTAGATGTGTTGAATAAATCTGCACTGATTTACATTGCTGCTAAAAATATGGGCTTTGAACCGGACGGAATGAGTCAGGAACAAATGAAAGAGATGACTGTGGCTTTTAATTTACCCAAATAAAAGTGAAGTATATGTACAGAATGATATTGAACGAAACCTCTTATTTCGGAGCAGGCTGTCGGGAAACAATTGCGGTGGAAGCCATGCGTAGAGGTTTTAAGAAAGCGTTCTTTGTGACAGATAAAGACCTGATCCGTTTTAAAGTCGCAGACAAAATAATTGAAGTTTTTGAAAAGAATCGTATTCCTTATGAGCTTTTCAGTGATGTAAAGGCAAATCCGACGATTGCGAACGTACAGAATGGCGTATCCGCTTTTAAAGCATCTGGTGCTGATTTTATTGTAGCGCTGGGCGGTGGCTCTTCCATTGATACGGCAAAAGGTATCGGCATTGTTGTGAATAATCCGGATTTTGCAGATGTGAAGTCATTGGAGGGTGTAGCTGCAACCCGTCATAAGGCTGTCCCGACTTTTGCATTGCCTACAACGGCTGGAACAGCTGCTGAAGTCACTATCAATTATGTGATAATAGATGAAGATGCAAAGAAGAAGATGGTCTGCGTAGACCCTAATGATATTCCGGTTGTGGCGATTGTAGACCCGGAACTGATGTATTCCATGCCGAAAGGGCTGACTGCTGCAACAGGAATGGACGCTTTGACGCATGCCATTGAAAGCTATATAACACCGGGCGCCTGGGCGATGTCCGATATGTTTGAGTTGAAAGCTATCGAAATGATTGCCGCTAATCTGAAAGCTGCGGTAGACGATGGCAATGATGTCGCAGCTCGCGAAGCGATGTCACAGGCTCAGTACATTGCCGGTATGGGATTCAGTAATGTAGGTTTGGGTATTGTTCATTCCATGGCGCATCCGTTGGGCGCTCATTATGATACTCCGCATGGAGTTGCCAATGCATTGCTGTTGCCCTATGTGATGGAATATAATGCAGAGTCTCCGGCTGCCCCCAAATATCTTCATATAGCTAAAGCTATGGGAGTAGATACGGTGGGTATGACCGAGGCAGAAGGAGTGCGTGCGGCTGTGGATGCAGTCCGGAAGCTGTCATTGAGCATTGGCATTCCTCAAAAGCTACATGAGATAAATGTAAAAGAGGAAGACTTGCATCAATTGGCTGTTGATGCTTTCAATGACGTTTGTACAGGCGGTAATCCTCGTCCTACTTCTGTCGAAGATATTGAGACTTTGTATCGTAAAGCTTTTTAATTATAATTTGAATTACCATGAAGAAAACTATTATTTCATGTGTGCTGTTTTTAACAGCCGTCACTGCTTTTTCGCAGACACCAATGAAGACGGCAGCAGAAGCTAAGCTTTCGGCTTCTGACCTTGCTGTGAAAATAGCAGACCGTATCCTTGCTACCACTACTTATGAGTTTAAGAATACCAAGACCGGTAAAACCTATAAGTCTGTCAAGAACTTGCCTTTGGATATGAATGTCAAGGTTGCATGTAAGTACAATAATTGGCATTATACCAATGGAGTAACCCATATCGCTTTAATGGAATTGGCCGATAAAACGGGAGCGAAGAAGTATGATGATTATGTTCTTAAAAATATGAATTTCGTATTTAACGAAGGTAATCTTGACTTCTTTAAGAAACAGTATGATCAGGCAATGAAAAATGAAGGATGGTATGGCGTTCGTAAATTGAGTTGGCACATGATATTCCGTGGAAAGCGTTTGGATGATAACGGCCCTATGGGAGCCAGCCTGATTGACCTGCAGATGAAGCATCCGAATAATTCTTTCTTGAATTATATTAATGAAACAGCCGAGCACTTGAACTATGGCGAGCCTCGTTTGGCTGACGGTACTATTGCCCGTATCTGGCCTCATGAAAATACCATCTGGGCTGATGATGCTTTCATGGCTATCTCTTTCCTTGCACGTATGGCTAAGATGACCGGTGACATGAGTTATATCAATGATGCTGCCAATCAGGTAATCAAATATCACAAATATTTGTGGTGTCCTGAAAAACGGATTCTCTATCATTGCTATCATACGGATACGGACGAGCACGGTGTTGCTCATTGGAGCCGTGCCAACGGTTGGGTTTTCATGGCAACTGCCGATTTGCTTGCAGTGATGCCGCAGAATCATCCTATGCGTCCTGAGGTTCTGGAGTGCTTCCGCCGTCAATGTAGCGGTGTAGTGCGTTATCAGGGTAAGAACGGTCTTTGGCATCAGCTTCTTGATAAGGAAGATTCCTATGAGGAAATTACGGGTACAGCCATGTTTGTTTTTGGTATCGCACGTGGTGTAAAGCATGGTTGGCTGCATCCTGATTTCATTTATGCTGCCGAGCAGGGGCTGAAAGGAATGATGACACTGATGTCCGACAAAGGCGATGTGACCAAAATCTGTGTCGGAACGGGTATCATGCCGTCGCCTGCATACTACTACAACCGTCCTACCCAAGAGAATGATCCGATGGGTGAAGGACCTGTTCTCCGCGCATTGATTGAAATGATGGATGCGCCGAAGTATACAGAGATTAAGGCTGAACAGCAATACGATAAAATTGTAGTCAAAAAGTAATAATCCTTTTAGATAGTATGTTAATCCCGTCTGGAAACACAAAGATACTTCCAGACGGGACTTTTTTTATTAAATCTTCCATAGGTATCTCTTATTTCACAAATATTTCCTATTTTTGTCCCGAACCCATCATGAAGGACACGTGGTATGACTAAGAATTACAATGATTTAGGAGTGGAATTTAAGTACCTTATCGTAAATGACATGGACCAAAAGTTTGGTCTGTGGGTAAATACTGTCGGCTTTCAATCCATTCAGCCGGACTCTCCGTATCCATTGAAGGATCATCCTTCCGGTTATTTCTTTAATGCCCAGAAAGGACGTGTCTTGCGTGAGTATCAATTGGTTTATATCACGAAAGGACGGGGATTGTTTTCTTCGGAAACAACGCCGGAAAAGCAGGTATGCAAAGGACGTCTGATGGTATTGTTTCCCGGTCAATGGCATACTTATCACCCTTATCGCCAAACCGGATGGAACGAATATTATATCGGTTTTGAAGGTCCTGTCATTGATAATCTGGTGAAAGGCGGTTTCTTGTCTAAAGACAATCAAGTGCTTGAGGTGGGTTTGAATGAGGAGTTGGTCTCTCTTTTTTCCCGTGCTTTGGAAATAGCGGAAGCGGATAAAATATCTTCCCAACAGTATCTTGGCGGTATAGTGCTGCACATAGTAGGTATGATACTGTCCATTTCTAAAAATAAAATTTTTGAGGTGGGCGATGTTGATCAGAAGATTGAACAGGCCAAGATTATAATGAATGAGAATGTCTTTAAGGATATTGATCCTGAAGAGTTGGCTATGAAATTGAATATCAGCTATTCCTGGTTCCGGAAAGTATTCAAGGACTATACAGGTTATGCACCGGCTAAATATTTCCAGGAATTGAAGTTGCATAAAGCCAAACAATTATTGGTTGGTACTTCTCATTCCGTTAAAGAGATTTCTTTTATGCTCGATTATAAATCTACCGAACATTTCTTTTCATTATTTAAAAAACGCACAGGGTTTACCCCATTGGAATATCGTTCTTTTGGTCGGGAGACTGAGGTGGAGAACGAGGATTTTGATTAATGTCAAAATGAATAGTCTACTATCAAAATTGTTATAAAAACTTTGATTGTCAGCTTCTTATTATGTATAAAGTTCCTTTTTTCTTAAGAGAAAGTCAAAAAGGATAGCATTTGTATCAGTAGGTGTATTTTGTTAACTTTATCTATATTTAACTTTGCATCCATAAGTTCTGTGTCCGATAACAGTTGCATCGGACGGTTAATCTTGAATTAATTAATCAACCAATTTATATTAATAGTCTATGAGAATTTTACACAAAAAGTTATGCTTGTTAATGCTTCTTTTAATAAGCTGTCCTTTTAGTATTTTTGCTCAGAACAAGACGATTACGGGTACGGTTCGCGATGCGATAGACGTAGTAATCGGTGCTTCTGTGACAGTGAAAGGCAATACCGGTGTCGGCACCATTACCGACATGGACGGTAAGTTTACTCTCTCTCTGCCGGCTTCCGCCAAGGAGCTGGTTGTTTCGTTTATCGGTTATGAGAACCAGACGGTGACTATCGGTAGTAAAACTAATTTCGACATTACGTTGAAAGAGTCTTCGGTGATGTTGGAAGAGGTGGTGGCAATCGGTTATGCCAAGGTGAAGCGTAAAGACCTGACCGGCTCGTCTGTGTCGGTGGGCAGCAAGGAACTTGCCATCGCGCCCGTATCTACGGCGGCACAAGCCTTGCAGGGTAAGGCTGCCGGTGTGAATATCGTTCAGCAGAGCGGTGCGCCGGGTGCTGACATCAACATCACCGTGCGCGGCGGTACGTCCATCACGCAGAGCACTACGCCCCTTTACATCGTGGATGGCTTCCAGATGGAGAACGGCTTGCAGAACATCGACATCAACGATATTGAGAGCATCGATGTGATGAAGGATGCCTCTGCCACCGCCATCTATGGTGCGCGTGGTTCAAACGGCGTTATCCTCATCACCACCAAGTCCGGTAAGTCCGGCAAGACGGAGGTCAGCTACAACGGCTTTGTCAGCTTTGACCGCTTGGGCAGGAAACTGGATTTGCTGGGCGTGGAAGATTACGTGAAGTACCAGTATGAATACCAGCTGTTGCGCGGCAACGAGGACAGTTTCGCCGGCATCTTTGGCGGCAACATCACCGATGCCGACTTCTACACGGGAGCCTATTCGCGCATTCACGACCAGTACGGTAGCCGTACGGGCATAGATTGGCAGGACGAGGTGTTTGGTAATACCGGTATCACGCAGAACCACAATGTCAACATCAGCGGCGGCAGCGAGAAGACCAAGTATATACTAAGCTATAACTACACCGGCGAGGACGGTATCATGGCTAAGCACGGCTATCAGAAGAACAGCATCCGTGCCAAGATTAACCATGAGTTGTGGAAAGGCGTGCGCTTCGACTTCTCCAGTAGCTTGCAGATGACCAAACTCGAAGGCGGCGGTTCGCTGGGCGGCACGCTGAAGCAGACCATCCTGCAGCCCGTGACTGGCGGTGAGCGCTGGACTAACGATGAGATGCTCAACAAGGACCTTGCTGATGAGATGGAGGATATTCCCGGCAGTTCGGGTTACGATGCCAACAACCCGCTGCTGAACAACAGAGCTATTACCAAAGAGAAATATACCCGCATGGCTACGGTGAACGCCGGTTTGGAGTTTGACATCATCAAGAACCTCACGTTCCGCACGGCAGCCAGCTACATGTGGCAGCAGGTGCGCAACGACATGTGGGACGACGGATCCACCAAAACTGCCAAGAGCAACAACAGCCCTTATGGTTATGGTTCGCGCGACAACAGCGAGAAGTTCTCCTACCAGTGGACTAACACGCTGAGTTATGCTTTCGATGTGAAGGACGACCATCACTTCAACGTTTTGTTGGGACAAGAAACGTGGTATCAGGAGTCCATGAAGTTAGAGAACGAGTACCGCGAGTTCACTACCGGTAATTTTGGTCTGAATGATGTTTCCATGGGTACACCCTATGAATGGAAGTCCAGCAAGAGCCGCGAGGGCATGGTTTCGGTCTTCGGCCGTGTCAATTACAACTACGGCGACCGCTACCTCGTCACTGGTACCATCCGTGGCGACGGTTCGTCCAAGTTCGCCAAGGGTAACCAGTGGGGCTTCTTCCCCTCGGCTTCTGCCGCATGGCGTATCTCTGAAGAAGCGTTCATGAAAGACAATACCGACTTCTTCCAGAATCTGAAGTTGCGCGTGGGTTACGGTACATCGGGTAACAACAATATCGACAACAACATGTATTCTACTACCTACGGTTCGGGTCACTATGCTATCAACGGTGCCGACTTCATCACCTACGTTCCCGGCAGCACGCTCGGCAACAAGGACCTGAAGTGGGAGAAAACCACCACTACCAACGTTGGTTTGGATGTCTCCATCTTCAACAGCCGCTTCAACTTGTCGGTAGACTGGTATAACAACGTTTCCAGCAACCTGCTTATCAAGCAGAAGATTCCAACCTCTACGGGTTACAGCGACCAGTACCAGAATATCGGTTCCATCCGCAATCGGGGCGTGGAAGTGGTGCTGAACTCTACCAATATCCGCACGAAGGATTTCGCTTGGACGATGGACTTCAACATCGCTTTCAATCGCTCCAAGGTGCTCGACATCTACGGCGATAATAGCGAGACAAACAATTTCATTCAGACCTATGAGAGCCGTATGGGCTTCAAGATAGAAAAGGGCAAGCCTATGGGACAGTTCTACGGTTTAGTGTACGACGGTCTTTACACCACCGATGACTTCGAGCAGGTGGATGCCGACACCTACCGCCTGAAGGACGGCATTGCTTCGCTGAAAGGACGTGACCGCGAGAGCGTGAAACCTGGTGACGTGAAGTATAAGCCGGTTGCCGGTGAGACCGACGATGATGGAAATCCGGTGTGGAGCACCAACGATCGCACGGTCATCGGCAACGCCTCGCCCAAGTTCACCGGAGGCTGGAACAACACCTTTACCTATAAGGGCTTCGACCTGAACATCTTTATGAACTTCTCCGTGGGCAACGATGTGTTTAACATGAGTACGCAACGCTTTGTAGGTCCCTACAAAGCAAATCAGAACTCTATCGGCGACATGGCGAACCGTTTCATGCTCGTCGACCCGCTTACCGGCAAGGAGAGTACAAGTCTGGCGCGTTTGGCAGAACTGAATCCCGGTCAGTACGGCGGCGACTTGATGTGGAACATTTCGAGCAACAATAAGGAAGCCATCAGCGACCACAGCAGCTACTACATCGAGAACGGTTCGTTCCTGCGTCTCAGTACCATCACCCTTGGTTACACGTTGCCCAAGAAGCTGGTTCAGCGCGCCAAAATCAGCAATGCCCGCGTGTATTGTACGATGAACAACGTCTGCACCATCACTGGATATACCGGTTACGACCCCGATGTCGCTTCATCAAGCAGTGCTTTGACTCCGGGTATCGACAATTCTTCCTATCCGCGCTCCAAGAGCTGGGTAGTTGGTGTTAATTTAACATTCTAATCATTGCAATGAAAGTCATGAAAAAGATAACAGCTATTTTAAGTATGTCGGCATGTCTGTTGGCATTCACATCTTGTGAGGATTGGTTAAACATGCCTTCCGAATCGAAAGCCGACAGTTCCACTGTTTTCGAATCGCTGGACCGTGCCGAGATGGCGGTGGTGGGCGCCTACAATTCGTTGAACACTCAAGAACTGGGCTACCAGCTTCTGATGGGTACGGACGAATGCGTTTCCACTGAAAGCAACTCCAAATACAATGTGAGCAATTACGACTACACCAATACGTCGTCCATGCTCAACTCTACCTATACCTCCATGTATAAGGCTATCGAGTATGCTAACGTCTGCATCAAGAACCTGCCTGCCATGAGCGTGAGCGAGGGCGAGCAGACCAAACTGAACGGCTTGCTGGGCGAGGCGTTTGCCATCCGCGCCTATGCTTACTGGTGCATCGTGCGCTTCTACGGCGACGTGCCCTACACCGACGTGCCCACCAGCGACCTGACTACGTACTCTTCGTCCCGTGTGAGCCGCGACATTATCTACGACAACTGTGTGGCGGACTTACAGCGTGCAGTCGAGCTGCTGCCGTGGTACGATGAGGGTTATTTGAAGACTCCCGAACGTATCTCTAAGAACGCCGCTTACGGCATCTTGGCTCGTGTGGCTCTCTATGCCGCCGGTTACTCCCTGCGCTGGGACTTGAACACGGTGCCCTACGACAAGGCTACCGTCAAGATTGCGCAGCGCGATGATACGGAACGCATCCGTGAGTTGTATCAGATTGCTGCCGATGCCTGCAAGGCGGTCATCGTCCATGGTAAGAATGGCCTGCTTGACGACTATGACCAGATTTTCCGCGACTTGGGGAACCAGACCTACAACGAGGAGACGATTTTCGAGTTCGGCAGTTACGGTCCCAACGGCACCAACGTCCGTACCGGCTATACCAACGGCATTCCTACCAGCGGGCAGGACAACTCTACCGGAGGAATGGGCAAGGGCGGCGGAGCGATGATAGCCATGCCAACGTTCTATTTCGAGTTCGATAAAGATGATCAGCGTCGCGATGTTTCCATCTGCAACTATGGTCTGAAGCTATCTAGCAATGGTAATGAGTATCAGATGAACACATTTGCTGGTATGGGAGTGGGTAAGTACCGCATTAATTGGAAGTCCGAAAAAGGTACCAAAGACGACCGCCGTGACATCAACTGGCCGCTGTTGCGTTATGCCGACGTACTGTTGATGTATGCTGAGGCGTTGAACGAGCTGAACAATGGTGCCACGGTTGAGGCCGTGAATGCAGTGAAACAAGTGCGTATGCGTGCTTTCCGCAACGATGAGGACAAGATTGGTACTATTCCTACAAGCTACGAGGATTTTCGTAATTACATTATCAAGGAACGTAAGTTGGAGCTAAGCAATGAGGGGCTACGCAAGAGTGATTTGGCTCGTTGGGGTATTTTAGTAGACTATCTTACTGAGGAAAAAGCCAAGTTGGTGCGTCTGTGTAACCGTGAGGGTGAGTACGTTGATGTGAAGCCTTACCGCGCTTACAAGTTAACTTCTACCCCCAAGTTCCTCGACCCTACTATTGCGCTGGATTACATTGAGATGGATGAGGATGATGTGAAACCTATCTTGACAACTTATGAGTTACAAAAGCTGCATATCATGAACAACGGTTCCAGTGGTTATGTAGAAAAAACATTCTATGAGGTGGGTGACAAGGTGTACTATACCAAGGATGCAGTGCCCGCAGGTCAAAAAGTTGAAGAGGTAAAATATACAATACTGAACATGTTCAGCGTGAGAACCATTAAACAGAAAGGAAACTTGAGCGTGGAGGAGAAGAAAGAAGCCGGTGTCGATGAGAATGGAAACCTCACTGGGGTGGATGTGACAATCTGTGCGAACAATGCTTGGATTACGGGTAATACGGGTATCTACTACGGTATGAAGAAGAATATGGTGGAGATTCTACCATTCAGCACTACTGCTATTATTGACGTGAATCCAGGGCTGGCCGGTCAGCAACATCCTTGTTATTAATAATGATGTAACTATGATGATCATAGCTTAAATGTGAAGACGTGTGCCGGTATGCGCGGCATACGTCTTCTTTTTTATAAACCTAAAATGGTAAATCCCATGAGGATATTTCTCTGGATGGTCGCCTGTTTGGCGGCAGTAATCTTACAGGCCCAGCCGTTGGCTTTTCCTGGTGCTGAAGGTTATGGCAAATACACTACTGGCGGACGTGATGGACGAGTGTTAATAGTAACCAACTTGAACGACAGCGGCGAAGGAAGTTTGCGGCATGCTGTAGAGCAAACAGGAGCGCGTATCGTAGTCTTTGCCGTAGACGGTAATATTGAATTGAAATCTCCACTTCGAATAAATAACGACAACATTACCATAGCCGGTCAATCTGCTCCGGGTGATGGAATCTGTTTAAAGGACTATCCGTTAATTGTTAATGCAAGCAATGTCATTATCCGTTATGTCCGAGTCCGTGTGGGCGATCGCTATCGCTTAGATAGTGATGGTTTGAGTGGAGGACGTTATGGGCAGAAGAATGTAATTCTGGATCATATTTCTGTAAGCTGGAGTATAGACGAATGTCTTTCTATCTATAAAACAGAAAATCTTACCGTACAATGGTGTCTGGTAACTCATAGTCTGAATTCTTCAGTCCATACGAAGGGTAATCATGGATTTGGTGGTATTTGGGGAGGGTATAAGGCTACATTCCATCATAACCTGTTGGCAAATCATGCCAGCCGTAATCCTCGGTTTTCTTCTGTCGATGGAACTAAATGGGTAGACTATCGTAATAATGTGGTGTATAATTGGGGATTTAAAACTGCCTATGGTGGTGGACATCATGGTGAGATAAATATGGTGGGTAATTATTATAAGCCGGGGCCTGCCTCTCAGCATCATCGTTTACTTGATGTGGCTGAAGACGGTACCGGCCGTTACTATGTGGCAGAAAACGTAATGGAAGGGGATGATACTGTGACTTATGACAACCATCGTGCTGTGATGGATAGATTTTCTTGTTTGGTTGATAGTCCTTTTCCGTATGAGCCCATTGAAGAAGATATACCGGTGGTGGCCTATCATAAAATATTAAAGGAGGTAGGGTGTAGTTTCTCGCGTGACATGTACGACAAAGAAGTTTTGCGCCAAGTAAAGAAAGGGCTTGGAACATTTGGTCTAAAGGGGATTATCAATTCTCCGAAAGAGGTAGGCGGATGGCCTGTGTTGAAAGTTGGAAAGCCTTTACGTGATACTGATGCGGACGGAATGCCTGACGTGTGGGAACGTCGGTACGGATTGAATGCGGATGATGCCTCTGATGCTTCCACCTATACGTTGGATAAGAATTACACTAATATTGAGATTTATCTGAACGGACTTTTGGAAAAATGAACATTATTTTCCTTGGTATTTCTGACTCTGTTCAAAATCAATATATTACTTACACTGATTTTATATTGAATTCAAATTTATTATTTTCGAGAATTAAAATCCATATAAAAGAAGTATGAATATAAGAATCTTTTTTACTGTTTTAGGACTATTGTCCGCTCTTTGCGTATGGTCTCAGCAGACAGAGCGCCGTTATCTTTCCGGTACCGGACTGGGCGATGGCGTAACCTGGCAGTTTTATTGTTCTAAGGGTAGGAACAGCGGGAAGTGGAGCAAGATAGAAGTGCCTTCTCAATGGGAGCTGCAAGGTTTTGGTGAATATACCTACGGGCGTTGGTACAAGAAGAAGGGGGTTAAGAATCCCAGTATGGAAGAGGGAATTTATCGTCATACATTTCGTGTACCGGAAGATTGGAGAGGTAAGAACATACGTTTGTGGTTTGATGGGGTTATGACAGATACGGATGTGATTGTAAACGGAGTTTCGGCCGGAGAAACACATCGGGGCGGATTTTATCGTTTTTCCTATGACATAACTTCTTTGTTGAAATATGGTGCTGCCAATAAGCTGGAAGTACGGGTAAAAAAACATTCCGGAAATAAGTCGGTGAATGCGGCCGAACGTAAGGCGGACTGGTGGTTGTTTGGGGGCATTTACCGTCCTGTATGGTTAGAAGCCAAACCTCAGACACGTATCGAACATATTGCAGTGGATGCGAAAATGGATGGGGAAATGCGACTTTATACCGAGCTGAAAGGAGTGAAAGGCAAGGAAAAATTAACGGCTGCTTTACATCCTTTGGGAGGAACGGACGTTTGTTCGGAGGTTCGGACGTGGGAAGTGGGGCATGACAGTGTGTTTGCTCATGTTTGGAAAAATGTAGAACCTTGGACTCCGGAAAAACCTCGGCTTTACAATCTCATTGTTACTTTGCGGAATGAAGAAGGGAAGGCTTTACACCGGACATCTGTCCGCGTCGGATTCCGTACCGTTGACTTTCGTCCACGCGACGGTGTTTATCTGAATGGTACGAAACTGGTGATGAAAGGCATAAACCGTCATTCTTTTCACCCCGATGGCGGGCGTACCACCAATAAGGAACTCAGCATTCAAGATGCCCTGCTCATTAAAGAAATGAATATGAATGCCGTGCGTTCCCATTATCCACCCGATGAGCATTTTCTGGATGCTTGTGATTCGTTGGGATTGCTCTATATTGATGAACTTGCGGGCTGGCAGAATGCTTACGACACTGTTACAGGCAGCAAGTTGGTAAAAGAAATGATAGCAAGGGATGTAAATCATCCATGTATCGTACTTTGGAGCAATGGAAATGAAGGCGGGTGGAACATGGCTACGGATAAACTGTTCTACCGTTATGATCCGCAGCGTCGTCATGTCATCCATCCTTGGGCGGACTTTGATGAATTGGATACACACCATTACCCGGCTTACCTGACCGGTGTAGGCCGTTTCACCAACGGATATAAGGTTTTCATGCCGACAGAGTTTATGCATGGTTTGTACGACCAGGGACATGGAGCCGGACTGGAGGATTTCTGGACGCGATATACGGCACACCCTTTGTTTGCCGGAGGTTTTTTATGGGCATATAGCGATGAAGCTGTACGCCGGACAGACTGTAACGGCATTTTGGACAGTGAAGATTATAATGCGCCTGATGGTATTGTAGGTCCTTATCGGGAGAAAGAAGGCAGTTTTTATTCCGTACGGGAAATATGGTCGCCTATAAAGATAAAGCCTCTCCAGCTAACGCCTTCTTTCAATGGCCGTTTTTTAGTGGAGAACCGTTATCTGTTTACTAATTTGAAGGAGTGTTCCATGCGCTATCGCGTCCTTTCCTATCCTTCCCCGCTACAGAGCCGGGCAGAGGGATGCACAGTAGACAGCGGCCGGGTGAATTAGCCTGCTTTGGAACCGGGTGAAACCGGATATGCCTGTATAGCTGCATGGGAGAATCCGGAAATCCGGGAAAAATTCTTCTCTAAGGGAGATGTTTTGGAGTTGGAAGCTATAGGACTGGATGGAAAGAGCGTGTGTACACGTACGTATCCCATCAGTTTTGCGAAAAGCTATTTTGAAGAGCAACTGGCTTCTTTGAAAAGAACAGGAAAAGGTTGTAGCGTGAACGAGACTGATTCTTTAATAACGTTGTGTTCCGATTGGGTGGACATATCCTTTCGTCGAAACGATGCTACCATATATTCTGTATTGCGGAAGAAAGACAACCGGATAATTCCGTTGAAAGACGGTCCGCTGCCTGTAGGAATGCAAATGAAACTGGTGTCTCTTTCCGCTCGTATGGAGCAGAGAGGTGATGCTGTCCTTTGTGCCCGTTATCGGGGCGGAGCGGATTCCGTTGTGTGGCGTTTGTGCCCGGACGGGCTGTTGAAGATGGATGCCGTATTGCTGAACCGGGCATCGGGCGGTGGCGGCTTTGATGATGCTTTTACGGATAATGCCATACTTAACTTCGGGTTTACCTTCTCTTATCCTGAAAGCGAATGTACAGGTATGCGTTGGTTGGGGCGCGGTCCTTACCGTGTGTGGAAGAACCGTATTCCGGGTACGAATTACGGTATCTGGCAGAAAGACTTTAATAATACTGTTACCGGAGAGAGTGCGGACAAACTGGTCTATCCGGAATTTAAAGGGTATCACGCCAATCTTTATTGGGCCACAATTCAAGGCAAGCAGAATGCTTTTACCGTCTATGCGGCTACGGACGGAGTGTTCTTTCGTGTATTCACTCCGGATGAACCTCGTGGGCGTCAGGATGGCATCCGTACAATGCCGGACTTTCCGGCCGGGGATCTTTCTTTCTTATTGGATATTCCCGCCATTCGCTCTTTCAAGCCGATAAGTCAGCACGGGCCGCAGAGTCAGCCTGGAACTATCCGTATCAAAAAAGGGGATGAGGGATTGAAACTGGAGTTGGCATTTGACTTTCTGTGACAGCTTGGGCAGTGTATGCCCGATAATCATTTCTCTTAGCATTTCCGCCAAACCGGACAGAATCGGTTTGGCGGAAATGCGTTATCTTTGCTTCGTTCACAACTATGAGATATATTACTTACACTAAAAATACCATGAAAAAACTGTTTTATTCTCTACTTGCAGTCGTCTTGGCAGCTTGCGGTTCGGAAAAGCAAGCGCCGATAGATCGTGAGGCGCTGGTTGCCCGTAACAACCCTCAGGTATCTTCGTTTGATTCATTGGCATCGTTGTCGGTCGGCAACGGTGAGTTTGCCTTTACTGTGGATGCTACCGGTCTACAGACTTTTCCTTCAGTATATAAGAAAGGCGTGCCATTGGGTACGCAAAGTCAATGGGGCTGGCATAGTTTCGGTAATCCCAATAAATACAAACCGGAAGAATACTTGAAAGAACACGATTTCGGTCGTGGACATAAAGAAATATACGCTTGTCAGTTTAAAGAAGACGGACGTCAGAAAGAAGCTTCCAATTGGTATCGCATGAACCCTCATCGCCTGCATTTGGGTATCGTGGGACTGGAGTTGGGCGATGATGTGAAGACTTCTGACATTACCGATATTGCCCAGACATTGGATATGTGGAACGGTGTCATCAACAGTCACTTCACACTGAAAGGTAACGCCTTTGATGTACAGACCGTATGTCATCCGCAAATGGACATGATTTCAGCCAGTATCACCAGTCCGGCACGTGCTGGGGTGAAACTGCATTTTCCATACCCTACGGGCGCTCATGCCGATGATGCCTGCAATTGGGATGCCAACAACAAACACACTACAGATATAGTCTTTGAGAATGCGCAAAGTGCAGTTCTCAAACGTACACTCGATTCTACCGTTTATTATGTATCTCTGCGTTGGGAAGGAAAAGCTTCCCTCAAGGAGAAGTCTGCAAACTATTTTGTACTGACACCGGCGGAAGATAAACTCACTTTTTCTTGCAAGTTTACGTCTGCTTTTCCCGGAACTGTATTCGAGAGTGAACCGGCTGTCTATACATCTGCCGATACTCTGCCTACTTTCGCCGAAACTCTGGCAGCCGGCAACAGCTATTGGAACAATTTCTGGAAGAATGGTGCGGCTGTAGACTTCTCACATTGTACCGACCCGCGTGCCAAAGAACTGGAACGCCGTGTCGTATTGAGCCAATACCTGCTCGCCATTCAGTCGGCAGGCAGTGTTCCGCCGCAGGAAACAGGACTGACCTACAATTCATGGTTTGGCAAGTTCCACCTCGAAATGATATGGTGGCATCAGGCTTGGCAGGCACTTTGGGGGCATCCCGAATTGCTGGACCGCACACTCGGCTGGTACGAAACGGTAGAACCTGTTGCCCGTGAGATAGCCCGCCGTCAGGGATTCGACGGAGTGCGTTGGATGAAAATGACCGATCCCAGCGGAACGGAAGCTCCGTCTAATGTAGGCAGTTTCCTGATTTGGCAGCAACCGCATTTTATCTATTTGGCCGAACTCGTTTACCGTGCCAATCCTTCGGATGAGGTGATTAAGAAATACAATCATCTGGTGCAGGAAACTGCAAAGTTCATGTATTCTTTCGCCACTTACGATGAATTCCATGGACGTTTTATCCTGAAAGGCGCTATTCCCGCACAAGAAACATTGCGTGCGGCTACTACCATCAATCCGCCGTTCGAACTCTCTTACTGGCATTATGCCATGAATGTGGCTCAGCAGTGGCGTGAACGTGCCGGTGAAAAGCGTAATCTGGAATGGGATGAGATGATAGATAAACTCTCTCCGCTGGCCTATAATGAAGACAGCCTTTATCTGGCTGCCGAAAATGCAGTGGATACCTACAAGGATATCCGTTTCACCAGTGACCACATGGCAGTGCTTGGCTCTGTGGGTATCCTGCCGATGAACAAGCTGATACGTGCCGACTATATGAAGAATACGCTTCATTGGGTGTGGGACAACTGGAACTGGGGCAAGACATGGGGCTGGGATTACCCGATGACCGCTATGAATGCCACTCGGTTGGGTGAGCCCGAAAAGGCTGTAGGAGCCTTGCTGATGGATAAGCGCACCAATACTTACTTGTTGAACGGACACAATTATCAGGACGGACGTCTGCGTTGCTACCTGCCGGGCAATGGCGGCTTGCTGACTGCCGTAGCGCTGATGTGTGCCGGTTGGGACGGGTGTGAGGTGAAAAATCCCGGTTTCCCGCAAGACGGTACATGGGATGTGCGTTGGGAAGGATTGAAGCCGATGCCGTAATTGCCTCTTTGTATATAAATATTATTATATATAACTAATCTGGTACTTGATAGTACTACCCCTTTTCTGAATAGCTTGCAGAAGGGGTGCATTCAGTATACGACTGATATAGGTTCAGTCGTATACTGAATGTATTTCAATCGTATAGTGAATGGCTTTCAGTTATGCCTTCATCCTTTGAATTAAATAAAACCTTATGAACCGTATTTCTGTTTTTGCAATTATTTTTACTCTGTTTATCCCTTTGGGGTCTTACGCGCAATATGCTTCTTCGTCTAAAACTCCGAAGAAAGCAGGTGATTTGATAGAATCCACTTCCTACAATGACCATAAGCGGGGAGCTCCCCGTATGTTGCAATACTTGCCGTCCGGTGAAGAGTTTGTCTGCGTCAACGGCAAGAACCGCTACACACGTGCTTTGTATGGCGGACATACGGCATGGCGCCTGGAAACCGGTGACCGTCCAATATTTGCCACGTATGTCAAGAACGACTGCCGTAATATCCGTTTTCGCTTGCATCTGCCGGACGGTACGGTTACACCGTTGGAAGAAACCGATTGGTGCGAGGCGCGTTATAATCCGGGTACGCGTACGTATGCCTTGAAAGACAAGGCATGGGGAGAAAATTGCAGCCTGAAAGTTTCCGTATTGGCAAGTCTTACGGAAGAGATGGCCGTTTGGGAGCTTTCCGGTGAGTTGCCTGCCGGCTGCGAGCTGGAAGTGTTGAATTCGCCCATCCGCCGGAAGAAGCTTTCCCGTAGCGGAGATATGGGGGCAGACCCTCCGGGATGTTTTGAGCCGGCAGAAGACGGCACAGTGCTGCAAACACTGAAATGCCGCTTTCCGGTCGACGGGCATTTGTATGTGGGCATTTCCGGTAATGAACTGAAGGAAATGCGGGATGGCGGTGTACAGTATCTTGCCCTTCAAAAGGCTTGCCGTGAACTGGCCGAACGCATCAGAATCACTACTCCCGATCCTTATTTCAATACGCTTGGCGGTGCACTTGCTGTTGCTGCCGACGGTATTTGGGGGGAAGAGGGCGTGTGGCTGCATGGAGCTGTCGGCTGGCGTATGCCGTTGAGCGGCTGGCGTGCCGCATACGTAGGCGATGTGTTGGGCTGGCACGACCGCGCACGCACTCATTTTGACAACTATGCTGCCAGTCAGGTGACCGAAGTTCCCAATACGATTTCGCATCCGGCACAGGATTCTGCCCTTGCGCTTGCACGTTCGGCCAAGATATGGGGAACGCCGCAATACAGCAACGGATATATCTGCCGCAATCCTCGCCGTAACAATCAGATGCACCATTATGACATGAATCTCTGTTACATAGACGAACTGTTGTGGCACTTCAACTGGACGGGCGACCTTGAGTATGCCCGCCGCATGTGGCCGTTGCTGACACTGCATCTTGCTTGGGAAAAACGCAACTTCGACCCGGACAACGACGGCTTGTACGATGCCTACGCCTGCATTTGGGCAAGCGATGCGCTGTATTATAACAGTGGCGCCGTTACGCACAGCTCTGCCTATAACTATCGCGGCAATAAACTGGCTGCACTGATTGCTGAGAAGATAGGCGAAGACCCCACACCCTATCGGGAAGAGGCCGATAAGATATTGAAAGCGCTCAACACCCGTCTCTGGTTGCCGGAGAGAGGACATTGGGCGGAATTCCAAGATTTCATGGGTCATCGCCGTCTGCATGAAGATGCTGCCGTATGGACCATCTATCACGCTCTCGACAGCGATGTGGCCGATCCGTTTCAGGCATATCTTGCCACAAGTTACATAGACCGTGAAATTCCTCATATTCCTGTCGTGACTTCGGATGATGCGCTTGCCGCCGATGCTGTTTTGCCTGTCAATGTAGGCCCGTACGCTCATTGGCAGGAACAGTTGAAAACAGCGGGTGCTGCCGTCAATGCCGGAAAGTATGCCACTGTGGCCACTACCGACTGGATGCCGTATTCATGGAGCATTAACAATGTAGCCTTTGCCGAAGTGATGCACACGTCGCTCGCTTATTTTCAGGCAGGACGCAGAGAGGCAGGTTTCAAATTGCTGAAAAGTTCTATTCTGGACGGCATGTACCTGGGCGATAGTCCGGGCAATTTCGGGCAGATAAGTTTCTATGATGCTGCCCGGGGCGAATGTTACCGCGACTTCGGCGACCCTATCGGAGTGGCTTCCCGCGCATTGATTCAGGGGCTTTACGGAATCTTGCCCGATGCTTTGAACGGTCGTCTGCTGATAAAACCCGGTTTCCCGGAAGAGTGGGAGTATGCTTCACTGCATACGCCGGATATAGACTTTGACTTTAAAGCGGGCGAAGCGGCTACCGGTAAGTATTCTTCCCGCGACTGTTCGCTTTATACCGTTACACACCGTTTGCCTGCCGTACGGAATCTGGAATTGCAATTCCCAGCACGTCGTTCGGCTGTGGCGCGTTTGACAGTAAACGGCCAGAATGCAGCGTGGAGACTGGTTGAAAATTCAGTTGGACGGCCCATGCTTTCCGTTTCCGTTCCTGCTGCTTCCGATGAGGAGGTAACAATCAATGTCGCTTGGGAAGGAGAGTTGCTTGAAGCTCCTGCTTCTGTCGATGCTTATCCTGCAACTCGCGTCCGTAAGGCGGGACCCGTCAGTTTCATTGCTATGGAACAGGGACAGATGAAATGGTGGGCGCCGGTAGAGCACCCGGTATCCGATAAGGGTAAGAAACCTGTTCCGGCAGGTGATTTTAAAGCAGTCGATTCAGCCCGATGCACTCCAGTCGATATGCAGAAAGTGTTCAATGCGAATGTAACGGATATTTTCCGCAATGAATACCTGTCGCCGCGTTCTCCGTACACCACGTTGCAGTTGCCCAAACAGGGAATAGGCGAGTGGTGTCATCCGCTGAAGACAGCAGATATAGATGATTCGGGTTTGCGTGCCGCTGTGCGTAAAGGCTTGTTGGAGACAAAGCTCGGGATACCTTTCCGTACTCCTGCCGAAGGGCATAACATTGCTTTCACCTCTCTTTGGGACAATTATCCGGACAGTCTGCAAATTCCCCTGCAAGGCAAGGCTTCCCGTGCCTATTTACTAATGGCAGGCAGTACTAACCACATGCAGTGCCATATCGACAATGGCGTAATCCGTGTGTATTATGAAGACGGTACTTGCGACACCTTGTCTTTGGTGAATCCGGACAACTGGCCGCCCATCGAACAGATATTCTTTGAAGATGGAAAGTCTTTTAACCGTCATGCACCGTCTCTCTATCGCCTGCGTCTGAAGACCGGTGAACTGAGCAATAATTTCGGTGAGGAACTTGGCTTTACCGGCGTGTCTCGCGAGGTGGACGGTGGTGCCGCCGTACTGTTGGAAATGCCGTTGAATGCAGGGAAAAAGCTTTCGCATCTTGTACTGGAGACACTCTCCAATGAGGTGGTGATAGGAATAATGGGCATTACGCTTCAACGATGAAACTGTATTTTAAATAAAAGATTATGGAACATTTCAAGAGATTTGCCTTTTGCATGCTTTACCTCTTTACCTTTATCTGGCAGCTCAGTGCACAAGTAAAGAAGATTCCGTAGTGGGGAGCGGTTCGAGATAGTGTTGCAAGGTACTGCCAAAGGAACCTTATATCTGATGTTGCGGGTGATAATATAAATAAAAAACCACTGCTTTTACAGTGGTTTTTTCGTGTCGGAATGAGGCGACTTGCAACCTGCTTTTCTTCTTTTTCTTCTATTTTGCTGTTGTTTGTGTAAATTGTATGTTTATCAGTGTATTACAAAAACGGTATCAACAAAGAGAAGCAAAGATAAAACAAATAAAATAAAGATTTAGCGGAACAAAAACGGAACAAATGTAGGAATTGTTCCGCTAATCATGTATCTTTGCTTTTGGATTTAAAAGTGAAGAATATGGCAAATATAAAATTTCTCATCCGTGATATGGATGCCGACAATGAGCAAACCATATACATAACTTCCCGCTTTGGTAGAAATGAAAAGCTCATGTATGCCACACCATTGAAAATTGAACCTTTGTTTTGGGATGAAAAGAAAGAGTGTGTTAAAAACTCAAAGTATTGTGCCAATAAGGATGAGGTTAATGCAGCCCTTAAAAGTATTGAAGGGAAAATAAACTTTTTCATTGCGGAATCGACGACAAGAGGTGAACCAATTACTAAAGACAGCCTTAGAAATTTTCTTGATATTCATTTCGGAAAGAAAGTGGCGGCTGCACGTGATTTTCATTCGTTCTTTGAAGAGTTTATCCGGTTATGCGATACAAGGGTAAGCCCACGTAGAGGTGGTCAGACTATCGACTATAAAACAAAACGTGAGTACGCCCGTACTTATTACTACATTCAAGAATACGAGAAGAAAAGGAAAATACGGTTGGAGTTCCGAAGCATAAATCAGTCTTTTTTCAATGATTTTGTCGCTTTCCTGCAAGAACTGGGATTAAGTACCAATACTATTTGGCATAAAACAGTAAGTCTTAAGGCTGTAATGAAAGCGGCTAATGAGCAGGAACTAACAGATAACACTAAATATCAACTATTCAAAAATGTATCAGAGGAGAGCCAGGCTGTTGCTTTGAGTGAGGATGAACTTGATACGCTTGCATCTTTTGATTTTTCGCATTCTTCCCGGTTGGAACGAACACGGGATTTGTTTCTCGTTGGTTGTTGGACTGGATTACGGTTTTCTGACTTTACACGTATTAGAGAAGAAAATATAAAAGATGGGATGATAACCATTCAGCAACAGAAAACAAATGAGTTTGTAACCATCCCTTTGCATCCGGTATTCATACGTATTTGGGAGAAGTATAACGGTAATCTTCCAGGTAATATAAGCAATCAGAAATTCAACGATAATTTGAAAGATGTATGCAGGGAAGCCGGGTTAACGGAACATGTGATGAAATCAATAACCAAAGGTGGTAAGAAGCAAACTACTATTTATGAAAAGTGGCAACTCGTTTCTTCACATACAGCCCGGAGAAGTTTTGCAACCAATCTGTATAAATCCGGTTTCCCAAGTATTAGCATTATGCAGATTACTGGACACAAGACAGAGAGTAGTTTCTTGAAATATATTAAAGTGAGCAAGGAAGAACATGCTAAGATGCTGATGGCGCATTGGCAGAAGAATGGTAATTTATTAAAAATCGTATGATATGGAAAATATAAGAGCTTTTTTTAATTATGTAGACGATTTTAAAATAGAACAATTTAAAGCAAAAGAAAAACTACGCAAAGAGCGTGGTTATTCTGTTTTGGGAAATACTGATTTTGAAATGTCATGTAAATATGTTGAAAAAATTGCTAATAAGCTGTTTTCAATGTGTAAAGAAGACCGAGAAATCTATGTAAAACTTATTGTAAGTCTAATTGATAATTATCATCTCATTTGCTATGATAGAATAGAGCTTATTACATATGAAATCTCTGATGCATTTACTAACGAAAGAATAGAATGTAAGGGAAATGTTTACATTGAAACTTTTAACAAGGATGATTTTGATATTTCTTGTGTTGTTAATGATATTGATTTTTTTATAGAAAGCTTGTTTTGTTTGTTTTTAGATTTTGGAATAGACGTTCATTCAATAATTGAAAAATCAAAAGAAAAAGCTCCTCTTTATAATGAATATGAGAGGATGAAAGAAATTTGTGAAAAAGCGGCTGAAAGTTATATTTTTAGCCGAAGTGGGAAGGTGCGTAAAAAAGTGGCGTTAGCGAACACTACTCAGCAAGTGGATGTTATTAGAACTTTTATCAAAAGTGCAGGTGTAGAATATAATAACGATACAGCTTTAGCAAAGTTTATATCGTGGCTTTGTGGCGGTACAGAGGATTCTGTAAGAAAGAATGGAATAGTGCCTAATACCGGTTACGGAAATGAAAATGAATTGAAGAAGCAATTCGCTAGTATTGGAATAGATTATGATAAAGGCACTATAAAAACATTGATGTGATGTAAAATAGTCATACGACAATGAATATGACACCGTAAAATTCACTATATTTTTGCATCCATAGAGTTAAAATAATAGCTTATGGATGCAAAATTTTTATCCCCTAATTCAATGTTAATTCAAGGCGCAACAATGAGTGACCTTGAAAGCATGATAAGCCGCATTCTTGATAAGAAGCTGGCTAATATAATAGAATCTACTCCCAAAGTAGAGGACTTTCCGAAAGACATACTGTATAAACGCAAAGACGCAGCTATACGGTTGCAAATTTCCTTACCTACCTTAGACGCATGGACGAGAGCCGGCATTATTAATGGCCGCCGGATAGGTACACGCATTTACTACACAGAGAAGGATATTAACAATGCTTTGAAAAAGGCGTGTAAATAATGGATGTCCAAACTATGGCAGAAAAAATAAAAGCTGCCGTTATGGCAGCCCAACCAGAACATAACAAAGGTAAGGAGAAAATAACCCAATTCCAAATTATTTATGACTGTTTTTCTACTGTTCCTAAAACCATGCGACAAGTAGAAGCGGAAACCGGTGTACGAGCGCCTAACATTTGTTGGACTGTTTTCAAGATGAAGCGGAACGGTACTATACAAAAGATGTCGGTTGGCAGATGCCCTATATCTCATAGAAAGGCAGCGTTCTACACGACTAATAAGGATTTAATGAGAGAAAAGCAGTTATCATTTTTTGATTATTTGTGGAAAGGAAAAAGGTTATGAATATAGAGATAAATAATAGTGGAATAAACGATAATTTTTCTTTGCCTATTGACGGGCTGTCTTCGTGCATACAAGAGATAATACAAGCGTATGCGGATGGGTACCAGTGCGAACGTGATTTTGTTGTAACTTCCGTATTTGCCGCCGTATCTACAGCAATAAGGAAAAAAGTACATACAGATGATGGACGGTACAAAAACTATATGCCTTTCTACATTTGTCTTGTTGCCGACAGCGGAGTAGGTAAAACAACTCCAATGCGTGAGATATTAAAGCCAATAATAGAGCGTGATGTATCCTATCGCAAGGCATATCAAGAGTCTATGAGAAAATATCAAGCAGAAATTGATGCAGGGAATAAAAATGCAGAAAGGCCTATTCGTCAAGCACTGGTAATTGATGATACAACGGAAGAAATTAGGATGAAAATATTATCGGAAAATCCCGGAGTTCTGCTATATTCTGACGAGTTATCTACTATGCTGTTTAATTTCAATCGTTACACAAGGAGTGGAGAAGTCCCCCGGCTTCTCTCTATTTGGAATAATCATTTCTCAACGGTAGATAGAATGACGAAAGATTCGTTATTAGCAGAAGAACCTTTTCTTTCAATCATAGGCGGCACTCAACCCGGCGTTGTTAAGGGAACTTTCGGAGGTGATTTTTTTGTAAAAAGTGGTTTTAATCATCGTTGGATGTTTGTGTATCCCGACGAAAAACCACCCGAAATGTATCATGAAAGCAGTGTGAGTAAAACTGTTTCCGATACCTGGTCGGAATTTATTAACAGATTACTGGACTTTGATTTCAGCAGTAACGGTACAGACACACTCATCATTGCTAACGAAGCTAAGCAGGTTTACATAAACTATTTCAATGAATTGCAATTAAAATCCCTATCTGCGTGTGAGTACATGAAATCTGTCTATGCAAAACTCAAAGTCATGGTTCAGCGTTTGGCAGGTATAGTTCATATCTTAGGCAACAATCCGGGTATGAGCCGTATTTTACCGGAAGAAATGGAATATTCGGTCAGATGTATGGATTATTTTGAACGATGTGCGGAAAAGGTGTATAAGATAGCTACGGAGGGCGAGAAAAAGCCGGAAGCAAAGCCTATGGGTAATGAGGAAATGATTGCACGTGTATACTATGCGAACAATCCGAAAAGCCAACAAGCGTTTGCCGATGCAATAGGGGTTAGTCGTCCGTTTGTATCTAAATGTTTGAAAAAGTATGAGAGGTTACGTGGTTACGGGTTACATGATATATTAAATCTTGATAATGAGGTAGATATGAAAGAAAAGACCGTAACCACCTAATTTGTGGTATTTGAAAAGCAGAAAAAGCGAGGTTACGGGTAAAAATCTCTGAAATGCCGATAAATAGGGCTTTCAGTGTATGCCGTAACCGTAACCTCGTAACCACCTAATAAACTTTATAAGATTATGAAGAAAGATATTTTCAATATAGAGGTTTCAGTGTATAACGGAGTAAAGGATGTGTACGGCACAACTTGCAAACTCCGTGATTTCCTTTTTAGCAAGAAGCACGTTTCGGAGATTGAACGCCTGCGGTCTTTGCCGACAAAGGAAGAAAAGAACGAGGTAAAGAAGCGTTTGCCTATGGCTTGCATAAGTGGATTATTCCAGCCGACACGGAAAGCGGAAAACCTTGTAAGACATTCCGGGCTTATCTGCGTGGATATTGACCGAAAGGATAATTTACATATAGATAACTGGGACGAAATAAAGCAGGAGCTTTGCAAGTTGAAAGAAATAGCCTATATCAGTCTTTCGGTAAGCGGCAACGGCTATTTTGTCATTATTCCGTTGAAATACCCCCACGCACATAAAGGGCAATTCGAGAAGCTGAAACAGGACTTTGCACGGATAGGTATCATTATAGACCCTGCTTGCGGCGATGTAACCCGGATGCGCTGTTTGTCCTATGATGCGGAACCTTATATCAATGTTGAGGCAATCCCCTACGATGGATATTACAAAGAGCCACGTCCGACAAACAGTTATCAATATTCAGGCGGTGATAACGTATTGGATAAGGTGGCAAAGTGCTGTGAGAAGATAGGAGCCAACGGAATAGACATCACAGGCGATTACAAGGACTGGTTTACGGTCGGTTGTGCGTTGGCTTCATTGGGTGAAAGCGGCCGTTCCTTCTTCCATATATGCAGCAGACAGAACACAAAGTACAAATACGCTGAAACCGACAAGAAGTTTTCCAACCTATTGCGTACTGGGAAGCGTATCGGAATCGGCTCTTTCTTCGAGATATGCAAGGATTACGGGATAACCTACAAAGATGCTTAGCCTTATAGAAGTAGAAGTAATACACGGTCAGATTATCGCAAAAGCCAACGGATACAAATCAGTTAATGATATGGCAGCAAGGGCTATAGGTCAAGCAAAGTTCAATGAAATGTTTGGAGGTATCCCGGAATGGATAAGGGCAAGCCCCGACAGTGAATTTACATTTGTAGGTATAAATCCGATATTATTCAATTAAACGTTTTATTTATAAACAGTCTAAATAACCCAAAGGAAACCCAAAGGGATAAATATAGAAAAAGCGTGTAAATCAGCACCCCTATCCCCTATGTGTGCGTGTGGGTTGCTCCTATCTCATCCACCAGCTTTTGCAGGAACTTCAAGCGTTCCCCGTAATCTTTGTAATCATGTTTGTTATCCTTGCTTTTGCGGTAACGTCTTGCCGGTGGTATGTCAATAGAAATTGGCTCTAACCTCCTATAATCACCATCGACAATCATTTGTACCGTTCCGTCAGAGAGTTTACCAACTTGTATTGAAAGATTAACTACCCTTTGCCCGGAAAGGCAGCGGAGCAAATAAACGAACATAGCGGATTTGAGAAAGAAAAGTACATGATATTCATTCACTCCGTCATGCAAGCACACACACCAGTAAGGAAAGCCATGCCATTTGGTTTTTGATACGGACATAAGCCGCCCCTCTACTTGTGTAAACTCCAGTTCCTGGTCTGCATAAGGTGGCACGCAGCGCAACCGACCACGTGATACCCGTACATCGATAGGAACACCGCCAAAGCAGGGCATATTATCGTTTATACTCATAACTTTTTCTTTTTAGTGTCAATAAATAAGGGGTGAACATTTGCCCACCCCTTATTGCGGATTACAAGCACTGGAGTAACCTTTTCTCCCTCTCACCGCTTTAGGTTCTTTCATCGTGCCCGGACATCCTTCGTTATTTATAGCGGTGAAGGTTCGTAGCCGCTTGCTATCATTGGAGGATAGAACTATTCTTTCTCACCCGGTAGGGTATTCAGTATATTGGGATTGGGCTTGTAATGTTCCGTCTTGTCGTCATTGATTGTTATGAAACCTTGCCAACGTCCCCAACATTCCACCGCATCCGCAAAGGCATTGTTTCCCTCAATGGCTGATTGCAACTCATTCAGAGCCTTTGCAGCCTTGACACTTAGTTTCCATACCTTTTCGGCTTGCTCGCCACCGTACACGCTGCATTCCGCTTTCAGAGCTTCCAGCCCGTCCTTGTCAAGCAGGCAAACACCGTCCTTTATCGTGGTCTTGTCAATGATTTGATGAGTTTTCTTTGCCATCAATGCTTTGTGGATGGCTTTCACAGCGTCAGAAATACCACCGTCAGAAAAGGCTGTGGAAAGCCGTACTGACTTCGGTACATTGTTCATGTAGGCATTATACTCTTTCCTTGCAGCCTTAACAAGTTCATCACACAAGGCAGAAGGGCTTGAAAGGAACGTTGTAATTTGCTCGTCCGTGAGTTCTCCGGTAACGTCTTTCAGTTCTCCGATAGCAACGTTTACGGCTTTTGCCCAATCGTTATTATAACCAGTCTGCAACATTAGACGGCTTTCGTTGGTGTAGATAAGTTTTTTCATCTTCTGCCTCCTTTCCCTTGTTTTTCCCGGCAACGTGCATCATTTCGGATTGCACCGACAACACTTTCCATAAAAGAGCCGTACTTCGGGGCTTGTGCCTCACGTTCTCTTTTTACGATTGCTACCACATCGGCAGTAAGTTCTTTCATTTCTTTTTCGTTCATGTTATCCTCCTTTTTAGTTTAATACAAATATAAACATAATTGTGATAATATACAAATATTTACATACTTTCATTAAAGCAATACTTTAAATAAAAGAGGCGATTTAAGACATTATCCCAAATCAAGGTAATTAACTTGTATTGCCAAAGTGGGGAAAATGCCGTGAAAAGGCTGGAATGAAGCGAGAGAGGATATAAAGACACTTTGCAGGATGGTATCAAAAAGAAAAAGGCAGGCTACTATTGTTCACCTGCCCCAACTATATCTATTGCCCCACAAAGATACGACTTTCTTTTGATAGGGAAAAATTTCAAAAAAAAATTGAGAGGGGACGGACTAAAGCCGAAAGCCAGCCATACCGGGGAGGGGGGGCTAACACGGTGTTCCGTTCTCAAATAGGTATTCCGGGGCTATGTCCGCACCGTTGGCCCAAAATACTGTACCGTCAACCCCGTAACGCTCAAACTCGCTTTCATCTTTCAGTTCCTCGAAAGCCGGATATTTCAGGAGTGGCGTTAAATCTACTTTTCTTCTTTCTCCATTGTTGAACGTACACAAAAGAGTGTATTTACCCATGTATTCAGCGGATTCTACTAATAGTATCATAACCTTTATTTTTAGCGTTTAATCTTTTCTATCTTCTCACCGTTTTGCGCCTTTTCCCAAATTTCAAGTAATTGCGCTTCGTGGGTGTCTATGTATTCATTTATCAGTCGGATAGTCTTTGCTGTTCCCTTACCTTCTACCATCCTATCTTTGATAGTGATAGTAAACCAGTTGCCACCGTCTTTAATGTGCAGGTGTGGTGGGTTGTGGTCTTGCCCGTACATGTATATCAGAATACCCCGGATAATGTCTATTGCGCTCATGCCTTTTCTATTGTTGTTTTGATGGCTATCGGTTGACCGCAATAAGGGCACGTTTCCCCCTTGGTTTCTTTGGCTACTTCTTCCGGTGATGCAAAGAGTTGCCACATAGGAACATCTAAAGCGGTGGCTATCTTTTCAAGAGTAGAGGTAGTTAATGATTCAGCGGAAACCATTTGTTTAACAGCCGACAAACTTATATTCATTCTATTAGCTAATATTTGTTGCGTACATCCTTTTTCTTTTAATAATTCCTTTATTCTCATAATCTTAATGATTGATTTGTTGCAAATATACCTCTATTTCTAAATAGTATAGTATTTGCTGTATTAATTAATCTTAATTAGATAGTATTTTCTATCTATTTATTTTGTGTAGTACAGTGTTTTCTATACCTTTGCAATACAATAATAAACCAATAAGATATAAGCCTTATGACAAAAGAAGAATTAAACCAGATGTGCAGAGAATACCAAGCGGTATTATCAATGAGTGAAACGGAAGTATTCGCCATGTACGAGGAAAGCAAAGCCGAGTGTGTAGCTCCTTTTGAGGCTGAAATAGACTTTTGGGAAAAGATAATGTATAACTACTAAAGCATACGATTATGAGAACGAAAGATTTTCATTCACCGGAAACACTGATTTCCACAGCGGTAAAGATAGGGCACAACAAGCAGGAGGCAAGCGAAATTATCGCAAAGAACTACGACTACATTAAGAGAGTTTACCCGAATGTATCAGCAAAGAAAGCGGTACATATCGCCTATGTAATTTATTAACCCAATAATGCTAACGATATGAGTACACAGTTTAAAAGTCTGATGCGTGAGGTTATGCGCCTCGCCTGGCAAATGGTCAAGAAAAACGGTTTTTCAATGAGTGAAGCACTTAAAACCGCTTGGATGAATATCAAGTTGAAAGCAGCCATGAAAGAAAGGATAGTAAGGTTCTACTTCCAAAAGGTGGACGGTTCACTACGTGAGGCATACGGAACACTCAAAGAAAGCTTGCTACCCGAAAACAAGGGCACGGACAACCGCAAAAAGAGTGACACGGTACAAGTTTACTTTGATACGGAGAAAAGCGAATATAGGTGCTACAAAGTGGCGAACCTTGTAAGGATAGGATAAAGTATTACCCCGGTGGGTATGTCCGATTTTGGGCAGACCCCACCACAAAGAAGAAAGGAACGATATGTTTTTCATTTGTGCAGTAGTATGGTTGCTTTGCGGTTGTGCAAAGGAATTGACCGGAAAGAATGGCTTTTAAAGTGTGGGTTATGGAAATAGTTATCATGTTTCTTTCGTTGGCACTTGGAAAAGTGCTATACAACCACAATAAGAGATTTAAAGAATTTATAGATAAGGAAGATTATTAATCATGGAAGAAAATAGACAACTTGTAGGAAATATTTGCGCCTCTATTGAAGAACTTGGTAATGTGATAGTAGATAACGTAGCTGCATCACACAAAGATTATGAAATGATGATTGCTTCTTTGGATAGGTCAATAGCTGAAATGAAGAAAAAATTAAGAAATATATTGCCACGTAAACAAGCATAGATGCACGTTGAGGTTTCGACCAACGTTCACGTTGTGATACCCCGTCAGCAATACGGCTGCCGGGCAGGTGGCAGGAATAACGACTAAAACAAATATTCATCTATTATGGAAATCAGCACAGCAATGATGCAACACATCCTCCGCATGTCGGAAGGATATGTAAATTTACTGAATGAACTTAAGGAAGTCAAGGCGGAACTTGCAGAACTCAAAGGAGAAAAGCCCAAGAAGCCGACAACTCATGAAACCAAATACCCACACATGAGTATAATAACAAGAAGATGATTGTATAAGGTAGGGCAACACCTTGCAAGATACGAAGGAATTAGACACACAAGAATAACGCTTTACCTATTTCCCTATAGACGGACTGAACGGCAACGGGTAGCGAGAACCCGGTAGGGAACGAATACACACTTAACCGATATTCATAATCGGAGGTGAAGATACAGAACATAATCAGATGCACACAAAAATGTGTTGAGAGAGGTTCTTTCGTTTGTATGGTAGTAAAAGAGAGGTTATAACAATACCATAAATTAGATAGTTGACGTAGTTTTTGATGCAAACATCTATAATACAAAATATTACAATACAGTCAACCGTCAACCTGTCAACCTCTACTATAATTTTATGTATTGCGCTTTGTTTTGGTGTAATACATTTTGTATCTGTTTTAAGTGCGACCGCAACCCGGCAACCTGGGGACTTATTTAGATATTCTTTTTTTTACCCACCGTTGAAGATAAAAAAGGGGCATCTTTATCCGGATGTCCCTAATTGGATTTAAAAGCTATATCGGACACTTCCGAAAGCATTTGTTGCAAAGATAGGGAGAAAGAGGTAAACCCAAACAGAAATACCTATTAATTTTGGGTCAATGTAAAAACCTGAGGGGTAAATTTATAAATTGTTATCTTTGTCTCCAA